>Ga0136617_10002971_pt1 | contig 15148 bp, 12 predicted proteins | sample AntDrymUQ3222106_2_FD_129672 | JGI IMG/M metagenome (GOLD analysis project Ga0136617, IMG submission 129672) | Polar desert sand microbial communities from Dry Valleys, Antarctica - metaG UQ322 (21.06) | ecosystem: Environmental > Terrestrial > Soil > Desert | place: Antarctica: Dry Valley... | reverse complement strand
CCGCCCACCGCGCCTGCGCCGACGCCGACGACCCCCTCGACCACACCGCCCACCGCGCCTGCGCCGACGCCGACGACCCCCTCGACCACACCGCCCACCGCGCCTGCGCCGACGCTACCGACCCCGTCGACGACACCACCGACGACCCCACCGGCCCCACTGCTCAACCCGCCCACCACTCCTCCGGCTCCACCCACCACGGCTTCGCCGATGCCACCGACCCCGTCGACTACACCTACGACCGCACCCACCACACCAGCGGTGCCCTCGGTGACCCCGCCGACGACGCCTCCGACTCCGGACACCACGCCCCCAGCGCCGGGCACGGCGACGCCACCGCCGCCGACCGGACCACCGCCACCGGCGCTGCCGACCCCCGGCCCGCCGGTGCCGCCTCCACCGGAACCGCTGCCGTCCCCCGAACCGCTCCCACCCCCGGAACCGCCACTGCTACCGCTTTCGGGCGGGCCGCCGCCGCCGGGCACCCCTCCGACTCCGATCGGGCTGGCGCTCCCGCCCGCGCCTCCGGAGGCAACCGATGGCCCGCCCCGGCCGGCTGCGCCCCCGCCGCCCGGCGGCGGAGTGGTCGGGGTGGGCGCAGGAGTTCCGGGTGCGGCGGCCCCGGTGGGGGCTGCGCTGGTCGCGGCGGCCGGAGCCGGCGCGTCGGGCGCGGTCGGCGACGGCCTCGTCGCGGCCGGCGCCGCGGTAGGCGTGTCGCCGGGCCCGGCCCCGGCGTCGGGTGCGACTCCGTCATCGGGCTCCGGGCCGGGATCGAAGTCGAGCCCGACCCGGTCGACCGCAGCGCGCACGCCATCGAGGAGCTCGGAGGGATCGACCCGTTGGTCGAGGGCGACCAGACCCCACTCCGCCCCATCGTCTCTGAACCCGGCGGCGGCCTGCCACTGCTTGCGGAACGAGGCGCCCGGACCCTGCTCGGCGACGACCGCAAGGACGAGAGCCTCACCACCGGAGGCGACCTCGGCCAGCAGCGGTCGCAGGGTGGCTACCGACGCCAGGCCGGGCACAGCTGTCCGCAACCCGGCCGCCGAGGTCAGATCGGCAGCGTCGCTGGCGGCCAGACCCTGAAGGAGAGGCTGGAGCTGGCGGTCGACGAACAGGGCATCGCCCAGGAAGCGGCGATCCCAGTCGTCGGAGGGCGAGTAGCGCACGGGTAGGTCGCGCCGTCCGAAGTCTCCCGGGCTCGCGACCTCGGCACGGTGGAGGGGGAGGACCTCACCGCGACGCCCGGCGGACTCGAGAACAACCTGTCCCCGGTAGGAACCGACGCTGAGGCCGAGGCGCCGATCGAGGCGAACGGCGCCGGTGTCGTCGCCGACCTGCGAGACGCGAACCGTCGTTCCGGCGGCCTCTATCCGGGTGGCCTGTGGCGCCACGACGAGCAGTCGTCCGGCGACCAGCTCGGGCACCCTCGCCATGCGCACCGTGGTCCCGGACCGCCCGCCGACGGTGGCCCCGGCGCGGCCCTCGAAGGAAACGTCGCGGGCGAGATCGAAGTGGGCCGTGCCTCCGGTGATCTCCAGCGAGTCGCCGGGTCGGAGTCTCACGGCGTCGTCGGTGATCGATCGTCGCTCGCCCCCTGCCCGCCCGACCATCGCAGAACCGTCCACGGTGACGTCGGCCTCACCGGGTCCGGGGCCGTCGTCGCGCACGGCAAGTACCAGGGCCAGGGCGCCGGCCAAGACGGCAGCGGCGGGCAGGATCCACAGGCGACGTACGGGCAGGCGGGATCGGCGGGGAGGGCCGGAGGCCGGTTCGGACGCAGCGGCCGATCGGTGCGTGACGACGCCACCGGCCCCGTCGGGGCGCGGTGGCGTGTTGGGCGATGACCGGTCGAGGACGGCGGTCATGACGGGCTGACCACGGCCGGGGGGGGCGGTTCCGCAGGCGCGTCGGAGGACGGCCCTTCGTCGGGCGCGCCTGCGCCCGGCTCGTCGATGACCACGGGCAACAGGATAGAGACCGCCGTCGGGCCCTGGGAAGGGGCGTCGACCGCCAGACGGCCGCCGTGGGCGCGGGCGATGCGATCCACGAGGGCGAGCCCGAGGCCCAGGCCGTCGTGGCTACGGGTGGTCGACGCGTCGCCCTGGGCGAAGGCGCCGATGGCGGAGGTCAGGGCGCTGGTGTCGCCCCCGCCCGCGTCACGCACCGTAAGCCTCACAGCACCGAGCCTCGACCCGGCGACGGGCTCGGCTGGGCCCGTCGCGGCGCGACTGTCGGGTGGACCTTGCTCGACCACATCGTGCCCATCGGCTGCGGTGCTCGCCTCTTGAGCGGCGGGGGCGCCTCGGCCAGGCTGGTCGGCCGGCGGTTCCGCTCGCGCCTCGACGCGCACCGGAGCGCCGGCCGGCGAGAAGCGGACGGCATTGTCGATCAGCTCGTCCAGGGCCAGGCGGAGGTGGGCCTGGCGGCCCGACACCGCGACCTGAGCGCCAATGAGGTCGGGCTCGATCACCCGTCCGAGCTCGAGCCGGTCACGCCACCCGTCGACCACCGCCGCCACCAGGGGGCCGACCTCGATGCGTTCCTCACCTGTCCCGGCATCCAGCTCGGGCCCGGCGGTGACGGCTGCGAACGTGACGAGCCGCTCCACGAGGTGCTCGAGGCGGGCGACACCGCTCGTGATCCCGTCGGCCCATTCACGCGCTTGATCCGCGGTGGGGGCCCGTCGCCGCAGGACCCCGGCGTAGCCCTTGATGGGGGTGAGCGGGGTCCGCAGCTCATGGCCGATGTTGGCCAGGAACTCCTGCTTGGCCACCTCCAGCGCCCGTTCGGCTCGAACGTCGCGCAAGACCACGACCAGCCCCGCAGCAGTGCCCCCGACATCAACGAGCGACGCCGCCGTGCCCACGACGGGCACGGGTGATGAGGGCGCGGCTCCGGGCCCGACACGAGCTACGAGCCCCGACACCGACCGGGGCCGTCCGGGCGACGCCGTCGGCACGAGCACGCGGCCGTCAGCGCCGCTCAGGGCCACGACCTCGTCCAGGGGTCGCCCGACGGCGTGGTGGCCGGGGGCCAGGCCGAGCAGCTCCTCGGCGGCCCGGTTGAGCTCGGTCACCCGGCGCTCGTCGTCGGCTGCGACAACCGCGTCGGTCACCCCGGCGAAGACCGTCTCCAGGCGAGCTCGCAGACTTCCTTCCGCCTCGGCGGACCGGCGCAGGTCGCCGGTGAGGTCGCGCAGTGACCCGGCCATCTGGTCGAAGGTGGTGGACAGCTCGCCGAGTTCGTCCTCGCGGTCGATGGCGGCCTCAGCCCCCAGGTCGCCCTCACGGATGCGCACGGCAGCCGCGGTGAGACGACGGATCGCGCCTCCGATCCTCTCGCCGACGAGGACGGCGAGGGCGATGCCAGCCAGCCCGGCGGCCAGGGCGACGAGGAACAGCGCGCGAAAGAGGTCCTCCCGGGTGCGGACGACCTCGGCGGTCGACGTCGTCCGGACGAGGGCCAGATCGGGCGGGAGCCCCTCGGCAGCCACGGGCCGAGCGACGACCACCCGCGGCCGCCCGGTGGCATCCAACGCGCCGCCGTCGTCGCCGTCGAGCACTGCTCGGGCGGCGCGGCGAACGTCACCTGAGCCGACCAGCCCGGCGGAGGCGGCGATGACGCCGTCTCGCCCGATAAGGGCGTACTCGGCCGGATCGCCCGAGACCTCGAGGCGACTCAAGAAGGTGTCGTCCAGTGGCCGGGCGACGACGACGGCGCCGAGTGTCGCACGGCCATCGTCGCCGACGACCCGCAGGGGGACGGCGGCCACGGCAAAGGCCGATCGCCCGGCCACGGTCACCCCCTGGCGGGCACCGTCGCTCGCCAGGGCCTCCCCGACGACGGGGTCACCGCCGACGGACAGGCGGGCCGCCTCCCCGAACGAAGCGGGCACCGCCAGCTCGGGCGCACCGGAGCGGCTCACGACGACGACCGGATCGTCTATCGACAGGCCGTCGGGGCCGACCAAGGCGCGCACCTCGCTAGCGAGAGCCTCGCGCGCCGCTTCGGCTTCGGGCGCAGAGCGCCCGGGCTCGGCCAGAACGGCCAGCTCGGGACCCAGCCGGGCGGAGAGCGAAGCCCCCACCAGGGTGGCCTCGTCGAGGGCGCCCTCGCCCTCGGCCACCGCCGCGGCGGCGTCGGCGACAGCGCGAGCCCCGCTGCGACGCAGAGCTTGGTCCTCGACGGTTCGGCTGATGACCGTCGACAGCGAGACCGAGACGAGCAGGATGACCACCAGGAGGACCGCAGCCACGCTGGTCGCCATGCGGCCGGGGATGGTGTGACGGCCGGCGACTACCAGAGCCACCCCCATCACCAGGGCACCCGACAGCACCAACGGCTCGCAGCCGGCACCGATCGACCCCAGCTCGACACCACGCGCCTCGAGACCGGCGGCCACGATCACGAGGAGCAGGCCGATGAGCAGCGCCGGGCGACCGACTCGGCTCCCGGCCCAGCGAACGGCGCCGAAGGCGACGAGGGCTGCGCCGGCGCTGCGCAGCACAGCGAGGGCGGTCGCCTCCTCGACGCGATCGACGGTGAGGGAGCCCACCAGGAACGCCCCTGTCCCGAGCACCAGGAATCCGAGGGCGAGCAGGAGCCGGGCGGCCCGATCCACCCCCAGCAGGCCGTTGCGGATCGACAGCCCGGCACCGGCCACCGCGACCAGGAACAGCGTCAGCTCGGCCGCGAGCTGGACGAGGGTGGCGGTGGTGGTCACTGCATCAGCAGCAGCCGAAGTGGTGAAGATCTGACCGGCCATAGCCGGCGCGATCGACACCAGTTCGGGTTGTGGTTGCCATCAGGGGCCACCGTCGCGGTCGAGCTCGTCGGCGTTGCCGCCGATGTCGGTGAGGGCCTCCAGGGCGTCGTCGAGGGTGGCGACCCCGACGACGGTGACGTCGCCGGCGTGGGCCCGTGCCTCATCGGCCTCGGATTCCGGGACGAGTATGAGGCGGGCTCCGGCCCCGATGGCGGCCGCCGCCTTCTGCGCCACCCCGCCGACCACGCCCACGCGGCCGTCGGGGTCCATCGTGCCGGTGGTGGCGATCACCTGTCCACCGGTCAACGAGCCGGGGGTGAGGTGGTCGATGAGACCGAGGGTCAGGGCCAACCCGGCCGAGGGACCCCCGACGTCGTTGGTGTCGATCCGCACCGTGAACGGAAGGTCGAACGACAGGTCGCGGGTGAAGACGCTCACACCGAGCAGGGCTCGGTCGCTGCCGTCGGGATCGGCGATGAGCCGGGTGGTCACATCGACGGGCTCGCTGCCCCCGCGGTCGACGGAGAGGGCGACCTGATCGCCTGGCTCCCTCCCGTCGAGCTCCCCGCGCAGCTGCGAATCGAGGTCGATGTCGGTGCCGTCTACGGCCACGATGACATCACCCGGTCGCAGGTCGGTAGCGGCCGGCGACCCGGGCACGGTGCTGGTCACCACCGCGCCACGGCCCCGGCTGGCCACCTCGTAGCCCAGGTGCTCGAGGGCGACCTTGGCCGCGACCTCCTGCGACACGGTCATCTCCTGCAGGGACTGCTCGCGGCTCTCGTCGCCGGTCTGGCCGCCCAGAATCGCGTCGCGGGGGAAGACGTCCTCGTCGCCGCGCAGCCAGCCCAACGCCGCCTCCCCGTAGCCGACGCGCTGCGACGCCCCCCGCAGCGAGACGGTCAGGAACAGCACCTCTCCGTCGTCTTCGAAGGCCTCGGTGCCGGGCGTGGAGATGATGGGCTCGGTATCGATGGCCGACCCGGGGGCGAACACGACATAGGGGGCCCGGACCACCGCGCCGATCGCGATGACGGCGGTCGACAGGAGCAGGGCCACGCCGAGCACCGACCAGATGGGGTGCCAGCCGAGCCGCACCTGGGGCGGGCCGGGCATCCAGAGGTCGGGCGAGGGAGGCGGCTGGGACGACCCCGTCGGCGGTGCGGAGGGCTCGGGAGCATGCACGGGCCAGAGAGCCTGCCAGACCGCACCCAGCCGCCGGAGCCCACCCCGGGTCACCCGGCATGCTCGACTGGGTGTCATGGATCCCGATGTCGACGCGCGCCGGGCAGAGGTCGTCGAGGCCGGCCACCGCGGCGACGCCAGCGTTGCCCGGTTCGGCCTCACCGACCCGGCGCCGGGCGTGCGGGCCGCCGCCCTGGGAGCACTGCGTCGAGCCGGGGAGCTGAGGGCCGAGGACCTCACCTCAGCGCTGGCGGACCCGGAGCCGTCGGTCCGTCGCCGCGCCGCCGAGGAGGTCGCCGCCCTCGCCGGGCCGGACGGGACGGGCGAGGGGCTCGGCGGCTCCTCGCTGCTCGCGCTGCTGACCGACGACGATCCCACCGTGGTCGAGGTGGCCGCCTGGGCCTGCGGCGAGCGGCACCCCGCCGAGGCCGGTGTCGTCCCGCTGCTCTCCGACCTGGCCGTCGGGCACTCAGATGCCCTGGTGCGGGAGGCGGCGGTGGCCGCCCTGGGGGCGATCGGCGACGTAGCCGGACTGCCGGCGGTGCTGGCCGCGACCGGCGACAAGGCGACCGTGAGGCGCCGGGCAGTGCTGGCCCTCGCCCCGTTCGACGGTCCCGAGGTGGATGTCGCCCTCGGACGGGCCGCAGAGGATCGCGACTGGCAGGTCCGCCAGGCCGCCGAGGACCTAACCCGATGACCGCGAGAGGACTCGACGCCGAGGGCCATGGCTCAGGCGGGTGGCCAGCGACGGCCAGCCAGGGCCTGCTGCTCGCCCGGTGGATCGCCGCCGAGCTGGTGGCTCAGCGAGTGGCCGGCTTCGCCCTCGTCGCATGGATCGTCGCCGGTCTCGGGATCGTCGCCCTCGGCGCCAGCATCCCGGTCGATCCCGGTTGGCCGCTCGTCGTGCTGGCCGTCGGTGCCCTCGTCATCGCCGCAGCCGGACGCCTCGTCATCGCCGCGACCGTGTTCGTGCTGCGCCGCCTCGCCCTCCCCCGTCGGGCCCGCCACCTGCGTCCCGAGGCCGCTGCCGCCCGGGCACGCCTGCGAGGCGGCCTGGCCGACGCCGGGGTCCCGGTGTCGATCAGCGCGGCCGCCCGCTTCGTGTGGGCCCTGGCCCGGGGCCGACGACCCCACGCCGGGGTGGCCGGAAACCTGCGCGGCCTGTCGGGCCGACTCGCAGAGGTCGCCGAGATCGACCGGCTGCGAGTCCTGCTGGCCGAGGCTGCACCAGCACCGGCGTGGCTCACCCGTGACGACGATCGCCCGGATCCCTCCCTGAAGCGGTGAAGGCTGCCCGTCGCCGGCGACGGGCAGCCTCCGCCACTAGGGGAGGGGGAACGAACCGCCACTCACGCCGTGATCAGATCCTCGGGGGTGAGTTCGGTGGTCTCGCCCTCGAGGTCGATCACCTCGCCGAGCTCGCTGAAGTGCTGCGCAGCGGCGTCGTACTGGATGAGGGTGACGCTCTCGCCCATGTAGGAGTCGTCAGGCCCGGTCGTGACCTCGACACCCTCGAGCAACAGTCCGCTGGTCAAACCGTCGAGGTTGCGGACCGACTCCATGATCGCCAGCCGGGTCGGGGCCTCGGCCGCCTCCATGGCCTGCACGAGCAGGTCGGCCTGGGTCCAGCCGTAGCCGACGATCCCGTTCTCGAGATCGAGCTCCCGGCCCTTGAACTCCGGACGGTTCTCCTCCACCGCAGCCTTGAAGGCCATCATGTCCTCGTCCTCGTCGTAGGCGGGGTTCTGCGGGTCCTTCAGGTTGGTCATGCTCAGCACCTCGTCGGCGGCCCGGCCGGCGATGCCGGTGAGGGTCTTGGAGATGCAGGTGCCCGACACCCAGGTGGTGACGTCCCAGCCCTCGCTCTGCTGGGCGGTCAGGGCATTGGGGCAGGCCAGCAGGGTGCCGCCGTTGAAGAAGGCGTCGGCCCCGCTGTCGGCCAGGGTGGTGATCTGGGCGCCGACCTGGTCGGAGCCCACCGCGTACTCCTCGACGGCCACCAGCTCGATGTCGGTGTCCGCGATGGCCTGCATGAAGCCCTGCTCGTAGGTCTCTCCGAAGTCGTCGGCCTGGCGCAACATGGCCACCTTGGCGTCGGGCTGGTTCTCCTCGAGGTAGTCGGCGAAGACCTGGGCCTCAAGGGTGTAAGGGCTCAGGCTCGACCCGATCGTCCACGGGTACTCGGAGTTGCCCCACGCCACCGAGCCGGTGGCGGCGAAGAGGTTGGGCACGCAGCGCTCGCCGAGGAAGTCGCGGATGTTGATGTTGTTGGCGGTGCCCACGACGCTGAAGGCGGCGAAGGCATCGGTGCCCTCCTGGCCCACCAGCTCCTCGATGTTCGACGCCGTCTGCTGGGGGTTGTACTCGTCATCGGCGTCCTCGAACTCGATCTGGTAGCTCTTGCCGGCGATCTCGACGCCCCCGTCGGCGTTGACGGTGTCGAAGTAGGCGGCCCAGCCGCGGGCGATCTCGGCGAAGGCACCGGTGAGGCCCGACTGGGGGTACGACGACACGAGCTTGATGGTGTCGCCCTCGATCTCGGCGCTCGGATCGCTGATGCAGTCCTCGGTGTCGATGCCCTCGGCCGCACCCCCGCCACCGGCGCCGCCTCCTCCCCCTCCGCCGCCACCACTGCTGTCGGAGTCGGCGTCGCGGCTGGCGCAGGCCCCCGCGACGAGCGCGAAGCAGGACAGAACGGCCAGCAACCCTCGGCTGAAGGGTCGAGATCGGGGGCGGGGTCGGGTCATGGTTGCTCCTTGGTCGGTGGGTCACCCGGTTCGGGGTCCGGGACGGTGGTGGCATCGATGGTGTCAGGGGCGAGGGCGGCGTCGGCGATGAGGCCCGAAGGGGGGCCCCGGAGGGGGAGGATCCGGTCGGCCAGGCGGCGAAGCCCGCCCACGACGCCGCCGGGCAGGACGAAGATCATGGCGATGAGGGCGGCCCCGAAGATCGCCGGTGACAGCACCTCCTTGCCCTCGATGAGCCCGTCGGTCTCGCGACGCAACAGGATCAGGATGAGGGCGCCGACGGCCGGGCCGGCGATGGTGGCCGTGCCGCCGATCACCACGGCCACGAGGAACTCGATCGAGTTGCGGAACGTGATCACCGGGTCGGTGGCATCGGCGGCCCGGTCGATCATCACCGAGAGGGCCCCGGCCACGCCGGCGTAGGCCGCTGACAGGGCGAAGACCCCGACCTTGACCCGGGCCAGGTTCACTCCCACCGTCGACGCTGCGATCTCCTGGTCGCGCACGGCCACCATGGCCCGACCGATGCGGGAGCGGGTCAAGTTCCAAGCCAGCAGGAACAGGGCCCCGGCGATGACGAGGCTCTCGAAGTACTGCCACTGGTCGTTGGCCATGAACGTGAACAGCGAGTCGAAGGCGTCTCGGTCGGGGCGGATCAGGGCGGTGCCTCCATCGCCCTCGATGAACTTCTGGCCCAGACGGGGGAACAAGACGGCCAGGCCGAGCGTGACGAGCGCGAGGTAGAGGCCCCGCACCCGCAGGGCGGGGATCCCGATGAGGACCCCGACGATCGCCGCGGCCACCGCCGCAGCCGGGATGGTGAGCTCGAACGGCCACCCGTGGGAGTCGACGAGGATGGCACTGGTGAAGGCGCCCACGCCGAAGAAGGCGCCGTGGCCGATGGAGATCTGCCCGTTGAACCCGGTGAGCAGGTTGAGGCCCATCGCCGCGATGGCGAAGTAGACCGCCCGCGACAGCTCCTGGTTGGTCGCCGGCTCGAAGCTGAAGTACGGCAGGTAGATGGCGAGGAAGGCCACGACGACGCCCACCCCGATGCGGAGCTGTGTTCGCGTCATGACCTGCCCCGACAGGCGATTCGTGGTGATCGCCCTCCCTGTCGGCCTGGGCGCAGGTCATGACCGCACGGCGGCTCCGCCGCCCCTGGTCGTCGATCCACTCGGCCTCTCATACCCGCTCGACCACCTTCCGGCCGAATAGGCCCGTCGGCCTCACCAGCAGCACGATCAGGATGAGACCGAAGGGGACCGCCAGCTCGATGGTCTCCAAGGCATCGACGTAGCCGGTGGTCAGAGCCTCGGCGATGGCCACGATCATCCCGCCGACCACGGCCCCGACCGGGCTGTCGAACCCACCCAGGGCGGCAGCCGAGAAGGCGTACACCAACACCACGGCCATGAGGCCCGGGTTCACCGATCCCCCGTTGGCGGCAACCAGGGACCCGGCCAGGGCGCCGAGGCCGGCGGCCAGGGCCCAACCCAGCATGAGCATCGCCGACGAGCGGATGCCGACGAGGCGGGCCGAGTCGGAGTTGGAGGCCACGGCCCGCAGCATCAGGCCGACGCGGGTCTTCTGGAACAAGACGTAGAGCAGCAGGCATTCGGCCGTCAAGGCCAGGCCCAGGGCCACGACGGACCACGAGATGCGGATGTCGCCAAGGGTGGTGAGCGTCGCACTGTCGCCGACGAGGGACCCTGGGCTGCCGACCGACGGCCACGCCTTGGGCATGGGCTCGGCGTCGGTACTGAACGCGAGCTGGGCCAACGCGTTCAGGGCGAGGAACAGCCCCAGCATCACGATGAGCACGTTGAGCGGGCTCTTGCCGGGGGCGTCGATGGGCCGGATGAGGAACCGCTCGATGAGCGCCCCCGCCACCATGCTGGCCACCACGCTGACGACGATCGCCGCAGCGATGCCGAGGCCCAGGTCGGTGAGCTTCCACGTGAAGTAGGTGGAGAACAGGGCCATCTCGCCCTGAGCCAGGTTGAGCAGGCCGGTGGTCCGGAAGATGAGCACGAGGGCCAGGGCGACCGACGCGTAGACCGCGCCGTTGCCGACGCCACCGAGGACGAGACGGAAGAAGAGCTCCACGGTCGGTCAGAACCCCAGGTAGGCCTGGCGGATGGCATCGTCGCCGCGCAGGTCGTCGGCCGCCCCCGACGCAACGATGCGCCCGGTCTCCAGCACGTAGCCCCGGTCACCGATGTCGAGGGCGAGGTTGGCGTTCTGCTCCACGACCAGCACCGTCAGGCCCTCCTCCTTGTTGAGCTGGCCCAGTCGCTGGAACAGGTCCTGGGTGATGAGTGGGGCCAGGCCGAGTGACGGCTCGTCGAGCAGCAGCAGCTTGGGCCGGCTCATCATGGCCCGGGCGATGGCCAACATCTGCTGCTCGCCTCCGCTCATCGAGCCGGCGGCCTGTCCGCGACGTTCGCCCAGCCGGGGGAAGACCTCGTACCAGCGGGACAGGTCGCTGCGGATCTCGCCGTCGCGCCGCAAGATGGCACCGAGGCGGAGGTTCTCCTCAGTGGTGAGGTCGCCGAAGGTGCCGCGGCCCTGGGGCACGTGGGCGATGCCCGCCTGCGCGACCCGCTCAGGGCTGCGAGGCAGGACCGAGCCGCAGAAGGTCATCTGGCCACCCGAGCCGATCACCCCGCTGATGGCCCGCAGCGTGGTCGTCTTCCCGGCCCCGTTGGCGCCGAGGACCACGACTACCTCACCCTCGTCGACGGTGAGGTCGATGCCGTGGAGGACCTTGACCGGCCCGTAGCCGCCCGTGACGCCGTCGAGGCGCAGCATCTCGGTCACCGGCGGCCACCCGCGTCGGAGGTCACGCCGGTGTCCCCAGGTAGGCCTCGATCACCTTGGGATCGTTGCGGATAGCTTCGGGCGGGCCCTCGGCGATGCGTCGACCGAAGTCGAGCACGACGATGTGGTCGGAGATGGACATCACCATGGCCATGTGGTGCTCGACGAGCAGGATCGTCAGGCCCAGCTCGTCGCGGAGAGCCCGGATCGTCGCGGCCAGGTCGTCGACCTCGCCATGGGTGAGGCCGTTGGCCGGCTCGTCGAGCATCAGCAGGCGGGGTCGGGCGGCAAGAGCCCGGGCCAGCTCGATGCGCTTGAGGGTGCCGAACGGCAACCCCGCGGCGGGCAGGTGGGCCAGGTGTCCCAGCTCGAGGCGGTCGAGGAGGGCCTGGGCCTCGGCTTCGAGGCGTCGGCTCTCGGCTCGGCCCAGCCCGAGCAGCCCCTGCGCGAAGCCGACCTTGCCCTCGGTGTGGGACCCGAGGCGCACGTTGTCGAGCACCGACAGGCCGGGGAACAGGGCCACGTTCTGGAACGTCCGGGCGATGCCGGCCCGGGCGATGCCGTGGGGCGGGACGCGCAGGAGGTTCCGGCCGGCGAAGGTGACCGCGCCCGAGGTAGCCGGGTACAGCCGGCTGATCACGTTGAAGAGGGTCGTCTTGCCCGCCCCGTTGGGACCGATGAGGGCGCAGATCGTCCCCTCATCGATGGCGAAGGAGAGGCTGTCGAGGGCGACGACCCCGCCGAAGCGCACACCGACCTCGTGCACCTCGAGCAAGAGGTCCGACGACGCGCCGCGGGCCGGCGCAGCCTCGCCCTCGCTCGACGTCTCGTCGGTGGCCGACATGGCGTCCGGTCGTCTCCTCGTGGTCGCCGGTGACGGCGTGACGGCCGTCCCGGTTTGTGCCTGCCGTCACCGTGTGGTCACAGCGGCGACATCTAAGCACGCACCGGTCGTCACGTGCGCCTCAACCTCGCGCCGGCGGCGCCAGGATCCCCGCCGGGGCTACATCCGCGACTCCATGAACATGACCTTGAGCTTGTCGTAGGCCTCGATGCAGCGGCCGGCACCCAGCACGACGCACTCGAGGGGAGCGTCGACGAGGTAGACGGGGATCTCCGTCTCGTTGGCGATGCGCTGGGCCAGGCCGGCCAGCATCCCGCCGCCACCAACGAGGTGCATGCCCCGCACGATCAGGTCGTGGGCCAGCTCGGGCGGGGCCTCACCGAGGCAGGCGATGACCGAGTCAACGACGGCGGTGACCGGCTCGGCGATGGCGTCGCGGACCTCCACCGGCGAGAGGATCACCGTCTTGGGCAGGCCTGTAGTTAGGTCGCGGCCGCGCACCTCGGCCTTCACGTTGTCGCGGACGGGGTGAGCCGAGCCGATGGAGACCTTGATCTCCTCCGCCGTGCGCTCGCCTATGGCGATGCCGTACTCGCGTCGGATGAAGCCCTGGATGGCGGCGTCGATGTCGAAGCTGCCGACCCGGACGGCTTGCAGGGCGACCACCCCACCGAGGGAGATGAGCGCCGTCTCGGAGGTGCCGCCCCCCACGTCGACGACCATGTTCGCCACCGGCTCGTTGATGGTGAGGCCGGCACCGAGGGCGGCGGCCATGGGCTGCTCGATGAGCTGAGCCTCCGCTGCGCCGGCTCGACGCGCCGCCTCCTTGACCGCCCGGCGCTCGACCTCGGTGATGGCCGACGGGACGCAAATGACGACCCGGGGCCGGTTGAAGCGACTCACCCCGGCCCGGTGTAGCAGCAGTCGGATCATCCGCTGGGTGATGTCGAAGTCGGTGATGGCACCCTTGCGCAGCGGCCTGACGGCCACGATGGATCCTGGCGTGCGGCCGATCATCTGCCACGCCTCGTGGCCCATGGCGAGCACGTCGCCGGTGTTCTGGTTGAGGGCGATAACCGACGGCTCGTTGAGGACTATGCCCTGGCCTCGGGCGTAGACGAGCGTGTTGGCCGTGCCCAGGTCGATCGCCAGGTCGCGGGCCACCTCTCAGGTGTCCTGGTCCAGCGGAGGGCTCGCATGGGCCGACCCGTCAGCCTCGAAGCGGCGGGGCCGCCGGGCCTGGGTCTCCGGCGACAGGGCGTGCATCTCACGCTGGAAGCCCTCGATGCCGGACCGCAGGGTCTGGGGCTGGCGACCGCGCAGGTACATCACGACCGACGCCACCACCACGATGATGACCGGGATCAGCAGGAAGACGAAGGGGCTCATCGGTACTGCCTGGTTCGCTCGCTGCGCTCGCTCATCGGTGCACCGGCCCGTCATGGACTAGCTCGACCACGTTGGTCAGCGCCGGGCACCGATGAGCGCTGACGGCTCCGCAAGCTCCGCCGTCAGAGGGCCCGTACTGCCTGGTTCGCTCGCTGCGCTCGCTCATCGGTGCTGGTCGTCGCTGGCTTGGGTGATCGGACGGGAGTCGGTGCCCCACGCCTCGCCGCTGGACCACGACTCCTTCTTCCACAGCGGGACGGTGTCCTTGACGGTGTCGATGCAGTGGGCGGCGGCGGCGAAGGCGGCGTCTCGGTGCGGAGCAGAGACGGCCACGACCACAGCCACATCGCCTACCACGAGGCTTCCGGTGCGGTGCAGGGCAGCGATGCGACGCACCTCGGGCCACTTGGCGCGCACATCCGCGGCTACTGCCGCGAGGCGCTCGACCGCGGCATCGACCCACGCCTCGTAGGTGAGGGCGGTCACCCCGGCGCGGCCGGGGGCGTGGTCGCGGACGGTCCCGCTGAATGTGACGACCGCCCCGGCGTCAGGGGTGGTCGCCCACACACCGACAGGGCCGGCGGACAGCGGCGCGCTGGTGATGTCGACCCACGTGTCAGCGGACGGGGGGACGGGCAGGGCCGTGGGCGGACGGCCGCGCCCGAGCCGATCCGAGCGACCCGGGACGTCTGGCGGCGCGACGAGGTCGTCAGTCCCGGTGGCCACCGCGCCATCGTATTGGTCCCCACCGTCTTCAGCCCGTCCGCAAGTGGCGGTGACGGCCCGTCGTTCGTGCCGCCGCGGGCCGCGGTCGCCGGCGGGAGGCTCGTCGCTAACTTTGGGCGCCGTGCCCACCGAGCCCGACGAGTGGTCGGATCGCAACGCGCCCCTCCCACCCGACGACCGCCTGTGGCGACACCCGTCGGAGGTCGGCCGCCCGCCACAGGTGGCCCCGACGCGACGACGTGGCCACGGTCGTCGAGCCCTGGTGGCTGTCGCCGTGTTGTCGGGCATCACCGGGGCCACGGCGACGGTCGTGTCCCTCGGCGCGCTGGGGATGTTCTCGACCCGCACGGTGCAGCGGGTCGAACGCGTCGACCGCGGCTCTCCAGCCTCGGTCCTCCCCGTCACCACGGTGCGCACCACGAGGTCGGTGGCGACCACGGTGGCCCCGGCCGTGGTCGAGGTCAGCGTCACCGTGGGCGACATCCGCCGGCAGGGCTCGGGGGTGGTCCTCCGAGCCGACGGGTTGATCCTCACCAGCTCGCGCCTGGTCACCGGCGTTGACGAGGCGTTGGTCACCTGGCCGTCGGGGCGAGCCGAGTCGGCCATCGTCAGGGGCCACGACCAGCTGAGCGGTCTGGCTGCGCTCACCGTGGCCGCCCGGCAGGG
>Ga0136617_10002970_pt1 | contig 15153 bp, 5 predicted proteins | sample AntDrymUQ3222106_2_FD_129672 | JGI IMG/M metagenome (GOLD analysis project Ga0136617, IMG submission 129672) | Polar desert sand microbial communities from Dry Valleys, Antarctica - metaG UQ322 (21.06) | ecosystem: Environmental > Terrestrial > Soil > Desert | place: Antarctica: Dry Valley... | reverse complement strand
CGTGCACACCCCCCCGTACTGGCGATGTGGTGAGGCGATCCTGAGCAGCTGATGTGCATACGGAACGGGGCGCTGTGCCACCGCGCACGGCGAGCTCGAACCCGCAACCCTCCAATCCGTAGTGGCGACGCTGCCCGGTGCATGCACGGCGACCAGCGGTTTCAGAGGCAGCACAGGCACCGGAACGGGCACGAACGGCGGGAGTGGCTGCCAGTTCGTGGCCAAGAGTGTGGCCAGAGATCAACAGATCGAACCGCTCGTCCTCGCCGCGATCATGCTCTGCTCCGCTGACTAAGATCTCCCAACAGATTGATCTTAAAGTGCTGTTGCTCGCCGGTGAGCACGACGTCGGGCACTGCGCTCATCGCTGGCCGCCGAGCTCGAACTGCTCGCGCAGCAAAGCCAAGTCGACCCGGTAGGTGACGCCGTCACTGTCAAGCTTCAAGACCTCGTAGCCGTCGACGTTGAGGAGTCGCTTCACCGCGGCGAACCGCTGCCCGAGGTCGAGGGTCGCGATGCCGGCCGCCGCCGCAACGGTGTCCTGGTGTGCCCGGTCGCCACGCTGCAGGATCGCGCGGAGGAAGGCCGCGACATCGGTGTCGGGCAGCGCCCGCCTGCCGGCCACCCGGCGCTGGCCGGCGTAGGTCGATGCGGCGAACAGCTCATCGACGAGATCGGCCGGCGACGTGACCTCGGCCGGCGAGACGGTGAAGAGCGCGTCCGGATCCGCGGCGTGAATCTGAGTCGGCTTACGCTTCCTCTTCGGCGTCGCCGGGGTAGCGGTCGGGGTGTTCTCGACGGGAGGCTCGTTCCACCAATCCGGCACCTGTGGCGGCGCCGCCACCCAGCCGACGACGACCTCGCTGAGGGCGGTGGCGGGCTGGAAGACGAGCACGGGCACGGTGATTTCGGCGAGGCTCGCGCCGCCGTGGTAGCCGGCTCGGCGCGGACCGAAGTGGGCGTCGTCGCGCCAGAGCAGCACCGCCGTGTCGTCAGGGGCGACCACTCTCGGGCCGTTGACCTCGACCTCGCCCGGTTCGAGCGACCCGGTGGCCGGACGCCAGCGCGCGTCGGCACCGGGTGCCGAGAGCGCCTCGGTTGCGCGCTCGACAACGTGCCCGTGATCAGACGTGATGATCACGGTGCGCCGGCTGGCGACTGCCGCCTCGAGTAGTGCTCGCAGCGGGGTTAGCTGGGCGAGATTCCACTCGCTGCCCGAGGTGTCGGTCTTGTGCATGGCGTCGTCGATCGCGTTGATAACCACGCCGACGACCGGCACCTTCGACTCCTTGATCGCCTCGACGGCGGCCACGGGGAGTGCGGCACCGCTTTCCGCGCGGAGATCGTTCTTGTGGAAGACGATCGAGCCGGGGAAGGCCGTATCGAGTCCCTTCTTCTCGTCGTCGGCTCCCCCGACGCGGACCTCTCCGCAAAGGAGGGAGGTCCTCGAAATGTTGGTCAGCGTTGGAAATGCCGCGACGGCCCCGAGCCGCTTCATCATGGTCTCCGGGACGTGCTCGACGAGCCCGATCCGGGCGACCTCCGCGGCGAGGGTCACCGCGATGGCGCCGCTGAGCCCGTCGAGCACGACGAGCAGTGCGCCGCCGCCCTTTCGCCAGGGGTCGACGACGTCCCCGAGGATGCGCTCGACCCCGATCGCAGCCTCGCCGAGCGACACAAACACGCCTACGGTCGCAGCCTGGCCCAGCCGTCCGGCAGCAACCTCGTCGCGCCTGCGGCGCCGCTTACGGACCCGCGCGGTTAGCCGTTGGTACGCCTCGGCGACGACGGGGTCGTCGGACCCGCTCCAGAGAACCCCGAGGGCAGCGTCGACCCAGGCGCCATCGCCCATCTGCTGCTGGAGGTCGACTGCAAGGTCGGAGCCAGCGGCCTCGGGGCTGGCGAGCCATCGGTGGAGCCGCACCGCCATGCTCGGCGCCGCGGAGCCGGCACCGTTGCGGTGGTCGAGCACCGCGACGAGCGACTCCTCGACTCCCTGACCGGCGTCGAGCGCGGCAGCGAGCGCACGTACACGCGCACGGTAGCCGGGGCGCAGGACGGCCGACCGCTCGGCACCTTCGTACCAGCCGAGGTCACTGAGGAGTCCCTCGGCCTGCTGCAATGCGATCGCGACCTCCGCGGACTCCTCGGCTCTAGCGCGCAGGACGGTCGCCTTCGCGACGCGCGCAATCGCTTTGGCCTCGGTGACCGGAACGGTTTCGCCGTCAATGAAGCGCTCGGACCGGACCCGGGCGGCCACCTGCATCTCGTCGGGCACCGACCCGTCGTCGGGCCAGAGCACATCGAGCGCGAGGCCAACCGCGAGCGGCGTGACGAATTCCTGAAGCTGGGCGACCTTCAAGGCAAATGCCGCCGGCGCGCCGAACTCATCGCCAGCCCAGCCAATCAAGTGCCGCCGGAGACGGGAGTCGACCGCGGCCCACGCAGCCCGTACCTTGCGCCTGCCGAGCGCGCTGAGCAGGACGGCGCCGTCGAGCTCGGTGTCCGCTCCGAGTCCGACCACATGGCCAAGGAGCGCTCCGATCGCCTGCGTTGCGCTGACGGCGACCTCCTGCGAGCGCGGCCAACCGCCGACGGGCTGGTGGTCGAGAAGCGCGGTCGCTGCCCAGTCGAGACGTCGCAGCTCACGACTGACCTCGCGGGCGCCGGGGAAGAGCCGCGGCACGGTCTGCCACTCGTCGGGCATCTCGACCTGCTGCTTGTAGGCCCGCGCCAGGACGGCGTCGCCGAGATCACCGGTCGGCCGGTCCGTGAGGATGACGGCGTAGTCGTCGGGCCCGAGCGAGGCGTAGGCGTCGAGGATGGCGAGCTGGGACACGCCCGGGATGACCCGCACGACCTGCTCCCCCACCTTGACATCTCCAGGGACCCACTCCGGACGCGCCCGGAGCAGCAGCACCCGCGCTTCCGACCTCACCAGGTCGGCGGCCCGCTGCTGCACCATCGCGGGCGAGACCGTTACGGCGCGGACACCGTCGCTCACTCCCACCTCCAGTCCACCCGGAGCTTCTTGCCCTCGACCGGGTTGGCGAGCTGCTCGGCGAGGGTCTGGGCGAGGTCCTGGATCTCGGTGGCTCGCGCGACGTTCACGGTATGGGTCTGCTTGGCTTGCTCCTCCGCCTCGCGTCGTTGCCGCTCGAGCTCCTCCTGCTCCCTGCGGATCCGCTTCTGCTCCTCCTCCAGCCGGCGCTGCTGCTCGGCGAGTTCCTTGGCGCGCGCCTGCCGTTCCTCCTCTGCCCGACGTGTTGCTTCGAGCTCCTCGGGGGTCGGCCCCTGTGGCTTCGGCGTGCGCTCGATGAGGATGTCGCTGGCCGCCTTTGCCGCGGCCGACAGAGCCGATCGCAGAGGTTCGTGGAGCTGCTCGGCCCGTCCGGCGTGCTGGAGGGCCTGTACAGCGACCTTCGTTCGGCCACCCAACCCGCTCAGTTTATTGATCAGGTTCCAGTCCGCGCCGTTGAGCGCGGCGGAGACCTCGCCAGCGGTGGTGATGCCATGGGCGAGCGGAGCGAGTTCCTCGGGCAGGTCGAACTCTGCGAGTGCCCGGACCCGGTCGAGCTCGTTGTCGGCAGTGTTGAGTACAGCGACGAGGTCGCGCGCCCGACGCGCGCCGACGAGCCTCGGGCTCACGTCATCCAAGCCCAGGACATCGGCATGAGCCTCGAGCCGGTGCACCAGCCCGTCGACGTCCTGCTTACGCTCCCTAATGCAATTGCCGACCGTGCCGCCGACACGCTCGACCGCGGCGCTCGACAGGTGATACTCGTCCGATCCGACGTCGAAAAGTGCCTTGGCCCGGCTAAGCGCGACCGTCCACTCCATGTCGTTGGGCAGCACCGGCTCGTGGAGCGTCATCTCCGGCACCAGCGCACCGATCGCCGGGTCCGGCACCTTAACGCCGTGCCGCCGGAGGACCCGGTCGGTCATCGCGGCCCACATGAGCACGAGCAGGTCCTGGACATCGACGGTGAGGCCGAACTCGGCGATCGCCTCGCGCAGAGCGCCGACGGTCACGTCCCCGCCGACGGCGGCCTTGGTGAAGTCGTCGTGCCAGCGAAAATACTGCGGCTGCAGCACGTAGGTGATCTCGCTGAGGCGGCCGACGCCGAAACCGTCAATCACGCGGCGCACCTTGTTGGCGGTAGGCCGGTCGACGCTCTCGATCCGGCCGCCTGCCGTCATCGCCTTACGCGCGAGGTCGAGGACCGCGGAGAGCTCGGCCCGCCGTACTTCGGCGTCGTCGCGGTCGATCTTTGGGTGCTTGGGGTAGCGGGCGTCGAGCGCGCCGCCGAGGACGCCCTCGACGGCGTGTCGGAGGGTGGACGCCGACGGCTTGAGCGGGTCGAAGTCGGTGGCGAGCGAGATGAGGACGCGGCCGTCTGGGACTCGGGCGCCGAGCTGGTCGTCGGTGGCGGCGTCGATCCCGTACGCCTGTCGCAGCGACCCGAGCACCTGCTCCCGGAGGGAGTCACGCTGGTTGGTGAGCTGCCGCCGGGCCGGCTCCCGGTCGGCGACGGGCAGAGCGCCGGAGTACTGGTCGAAGCGCGTGCCGGTCAGCAGGTACTCCAGGGTCACCAGCTTGCCGACGTCGTCCATGCGCGTAGCGGTGACGAGGTTCGGCAGCCAGGCGATGGTGTCGGTGGTGAGGCCGTTCTCGCGGAGCTGCCGCAGCCGCTCGACGTCGTCGGCCGGAGGGCGGCCCTCGTCGTCGAACGGAAAGTCGACCACCAGCCGCCAGCGCCCGTCGGCGGCCTGTAGCGCTTCGAGCGGGAGCCCTGCGGCGTCGCGGACGTTGCCGAACACAACGTCGACGTCCCGTTTCTGGCCGCGCCAGACGTGACCGAGCGAGTAGTCGGTGCCGATGGCACCGGTCGCCTGTGCGCCGATCTGCTCGGCGAGCAGCCTCCGGATGAGGCGCCGTCGGTTGGCTGCGGTGTCCTCGGTCTGCACGTGCACGAGCACGGAGTCGAGGTCGATTCCGGAGAGCTGCAGGGTGATGATCGGGTCGCCACCCTGGTGGCCGACGGTGATCTCGCCAAACTCGCCCGACCACTCCTTCGCCTTAGTGACGACCTGGGTGGCCTCCTGGCCGGGAAGCATCGAGACGACCGAGCCGAAGTTCAGTGCCGCGAGCTTGGATGCGGTGAGGTCCTTCAGCGAAGTTGCGCCGGAAGCGATGGCGGCCACGAGCAGGGTCTTGGCGATGCGGTCGTCGCGACGGAAGGGGTCGCTGCGCTCCAGCCCGCGGGTGGCCTGCTCAGTGAGCCCGTGCCGGTTGAGGAGGTGGGGCCGCATCTTCTGGAGGTAGAAGGTGCGGGCGGCCTTGAAGAGGCTCTTCATGTCGTCGGTGAGCGGGTCGGAGTCGCCGAGCACGACGGCGTCGAAGAGGTCGCCGACTCCGATGACGTCACCGACGGTGAGCTCGTCGCGCCCACGGGAGAGCAGTTCGCTCATGATCTTCAGTGCCGTGCGCTCGCGCTGCATGATCGAAGACAGCGCGATCATCGCGTCGACCAGCGCGGGCGAGAAGGGGTAGACCATGTCGAAGTCGACGCCGTTGGAGCCTGCCTCATCGGTGAGCAGGTGCCGATAAGCGGCCGGGTTCGCGCGCACCTTCGCGATCGCCCGTCCGAGCGCCGCCTTGCCGTCCTCGCTCGTCGGCGCGAGGAGACGTCGGTGCACGATTTGAGGTAGGTCCGCCGCAGGCAGCGCAACCTTTTCGAAACGGCCCTCCCACCATTGGAAGGAGTCGTCTAGTGCGACCTGCTCGGCACCAGCCGCGCCGCCACCGAGGAAGTCCTTGAGGTTGCGCTGGCGGGCCACGAACGAGACCAGCGGAACGGGCAGCGACCCGACGCCGGTTTCGACGAGCTTCGCGATCTTGGAGGTCTCGGTGGAGATGAACATGCTGTCGCGGAGATGTCCCGACAGCCACAGGACGAGCTCGTCGAGGAACAGCACGACGCCGTCGTAGCCGAGACTCTTGGCGTGCTGCGTCATCGCCTGCAGGCCGGCGGACATGCCGAGCCAGGTGCCGATGGCCTCGAAGCCGGAGAAGTAGTGTGTGACCAGCTCGGCGGTGACCTTCTGCCGGTCGGGGTCGTCCGGCGGCGCCTGCCGGGCCGTGTCGTACGTCGCCGGGGTGACGCTGGCCCCGAAGCGGCCCCAGCCGCCGCCCGAGCCGCCGGTGAACTTCGCGAAGAACGCCTCGTCTCCGAGCGTCGCCCGGAGCTGGTCGGCGTTGACCCAGAGGGCATCGGAGCGATGCAGTACCGGTGCGGGGACCTCCGGGTGTTTGGCCTTGATCGTCGACAGGTAGCCGTCGAAGAGGGCGGCCTCGACGGACTCCGCACCGACGAAGTGGTAATCCACCGCGAGCAGTTTGCGCTTGAGCAACTCCGAGTGCCGGCCGACGACATCCTGGAGGCCAGGGATCGCGCGGGCGTGGGGGTTGCCGGCGAGCAGCAGGTGGAGCACCGCCATGTAGTGCGACTTGCCGGAACCGAAGGAGCCGTGGATGAAGGCCCCCTTGGACGTCCGGGTCGCCAGAGCGGCCTCGACCATCTTCAGGCCCTTGTCGAAGGCATCGGCGATCGCGTCTGTGACGACGTAGTCGTTGAGGGTCTTCTCGGCGGCCTCCTGGGCTCGGTGGATCTGGAGGACGTAGTCGTCGTCGTGAACAGCAAGCGGGATGTCGATCGCATCGCGCAGCGGTAGCGAGAGGTCGGTGGGCGTCATGACCTGGTCTCTTCCTCAGCCGATTACGAGCGTGTCGAGCGTCGCCCACGAGTTGCAGCGGGCGGGGTCCACGCTGTCACCTGCTCGCGGGTCTTCTCCATGCGAAGAAGGTACTGGTCGATCAGCTGGCTGATCACGGCCGCCGGGCTGGCGCCAAAGGTCGGGTCGTCGTCCTGGTGCCACTGGTGAAGCCACGGTTCCAGCTCGACCAGGCCCGCGAGGAGCGGTGTGAGCGCGTCGTCGTCGGCGCCGAGTATCTCCTGGACAGGAAGCTCGCGACCGAGCGCGAGGGCTTGGTCGCGGTGATCCCAGCCTGCCCAGCCGAGCACGGGCGTCTTTTCGCCTTCGCGGCGCAGGTCGGGGTAGAGGATGAACCGCTCCTTGGGGACGTCGAGCTTGCCGCGCGCCTTCGAAAAGGTGGGCTTCCGGAAGTCAGCCTGACCATACTTCGGCGGGACGGCGATGTCGACCTTCTCCCCGGCGTCCTCGCGGCGCTGCAGGGCCCACACATCCTGCCAGGTGCGGAACTTCTCCAGCCCGGACGGCTTGTAGCGGTGAGCCGCGAGATACGGCACCGCCTCCTCGGCCACGAGCGAGCCCAGCACTGTAGCCAGGTCGGGTTCGGCGCTGCCCGTCAGGACTGCGGCAAGCTCGCGCAGGGTGCTGTCGGCACGCAGCAGGTCAGCCAGCTCGGCAACCGAACGCGTCACCGGCCCCTGCTCGTCGTGCCACAGCAAAGGCTGCTCGAGCCGGTCGAGAATCGCGGCCTTGATCGAAACGGCGAGCTGGTCGGCCCACGTCGTCTCCCAGCGGCGCTTGAAGTCCGGCCTTTCCAGAAGCCCGATGCTCGGGTCGGCCTCAATCAGGGCGAGCCTGCACTGCACTAGCTCGGCGTAGTCGGCAGGCCATTCCAACGGCAGCTCGGTGATCGGAGTCGAGCCGCGCCGGGAAAACCACGCCGTCTTCTCCGCACCGGCCTCCACCCGGCGTGCGAGCGCGATCTCAAAGGCCCGCTGCCCCAGCGACAACTGGTCCAACGCGTCGCCCGAATAAGTGTAGTCGTCGTCGAGCAGGCCGTAAAGCCGGTAGACCTCCCAGTCCAGCTCCTCCTGCTCGAAGATCATCCGCTTCCGCGTCCGATCCCAGTTACCCTCGTCCTCCTTTAGACGCTGGCCAAGATTCTGTGCGTTGTTGGGTTCGTGCTCCAGCCAAGCTTTGATGGCCGCTGGCTGCGAACTCTTGCCGAGCTCCTGCCCAAGCGTGTCCAGTGCCCGGCCGGACCCCAGCGGGAGTTCCGCAGGCAACGGAAACCGCTGCAGCCGCGTGCCCGTAAACTCCCAAGTCCGCAGCCATGGAACATCCGCGTCGCCACCCTTCTTCTGGCTAACCTGCTTCAGCCAGAAGCACGCCGTGGAACTGTTGAGTACCCCGAGCAGCTCCAGGTGCTGCTCCTCGCTCACCCCCTCTCCCAACTTGATCACCGGCGCGGAGTGGTTGAACGCCTCACCCCCTCGATTCAGCACGAAATGGTTGTGCGTCGCCACGAACGCGAACGTGATCGACCACCCATGAGCGCCGACATCCTTTGGAAGTTGGTGCCACTCGTACCACGGCCGCCCCTCGGCGAAGTACGTCTGTTTTGAAAACGTGGCGCGGTTACCAAGCTCCGCCCGCAATGGCCAAAGTCTGCGCGCGGCCTCTGAAAATCCGTCCAGCGGCTGCAGTTCATGAGCGCCGTCGTACGGGAAGAAAGCGAAATCTCCTACGGAGATCCCGAAATCACGAACCTCGTCCCCGACTACTAGACGCTGAAAGCCCACTGGCGCGCCCAGCCGAATGGACAGTGCAGGGGGGACTTCAAATGCCTCATCGATTCCCGTCACGCCGAAGAACCCAATTCGCTCGACTCGTTCCTTTAACAGTCCCGCAGCAGCGGAGTCAATGGCGGCCATGAGAGCACCAGCACCGCCACCGCTGAGTGACCAAGGGTGCGAGGTGAGAACAACACGATCAAGATCGGCCACCGAGACATACTCACCTTCATAAGCGGGATTCTCAAGGTGATCAACGATTTCAGTCCACACTGGCCCATGGGCAGGGTCATCCGGCTTTCCGGGGTCGTCTTTTACTCCGAGCACAACGCGCACAGATTCTGCGACTGGCCGACGGCGGCGACCGAAAAGAATCACGGTGGGCGTTCCGTCGAAGTTATGACCAGGCATCCACGCACCAGCCGAATCGATCACGTGGGTGAGGTCGACGGGATTACTGAGGTGGTGTCCTCCGAAAAAGTCCTCGATCAACTTCCTTCCGAAATCTCGCTTCATGAAAGAGTTAGAGGTTATCTTCCCAACATACCCGGCACTTCGGCCTTGTTCGCTCCGGATTGAAAGCCTGAAGAAAAGCTCCATGAACGGGGCCGAAAGTGCGTACTTGCCAGCTGCAGTCTTGTATGTACGGCGGTACAACGCGTTGAGGGCCTTGTCCTTGACTGTGATGTAGGGCGGGTTTCCGACGATGACGTGATACTGCCCGGGCTGGAGGATTCCCGTGTACTCCTTGAGGTCCTCGGCGTCGTATAGGTAGGTCTCCTTCTTCTCGCCCTCCTCGAAGAGGTCACGAGCCTCATCAGGGGCGCCGCCGAACTCGCCGAGCAGCGAGTCACCGATGGCAAGGTGGAACGGCAACGGTGCAACGCCGGCCAGCGATCGCTCCCCCGCTACCTTCAGCCCGGCAACCGTCAGTCGAAAGCGAGCGATCGCGACCGCAAAGGGGTTGAGATCCACGCCGTGGATCGAGTTCATCGCCCGGCGAACCCGCTCCTTCGCGTCCAGCGCCGGTGCCGCCTCGCGCCACTTCTGCTCCAGCCGCTCGAAGGCGCCGAGCAGGAAGTGCCCCGAGCCGCAGGTCGGGTCGATCAGTTTCAGCCCGTCGAGGCCGAACTCCTTGAGCGCCGGCGTGAGGGTCTGGTCGAGAATGAACTCCTCCACGAAGACCGGGGTCTGCAGCAACGCGTAAGTCTTCTTTGCGTGCTCGGAGAGGTCCTGGTAGAGGTCGCCGAGGAACCGGGTGCCGAGGTCGGCGTCGGTGAAGTCGTGCACCAGCGCGCCGGCCTTATCCGTGCGCCGCCAGAAGTCGATGAGCGCCGCGGCCGACTCCGGGCTGATCAGCGCTGTCCACACAGAGTTGTGCTGGGGATCGACCAGCGCATTACCTGCTGGCTGGGCAGCGAGCACGCGGAAGCCGTGCTGCAGCCAGTTTCTCCGGTTGTGGGTGGGGTTCGTGCGGAAATAGGCGGTGAGGTTCTCCTCAGCCCGCTGCGTACGGTCGCCGGGTCCGGCGATCCATCCGACGGGCGTGGGGCGTCCGTCGAGGTGAGCGCCTGCGAGGAGGTCATTGTCCTCACAGAAGCGCAGGAACGTCGTTGCCACTAGCCAGGCCACCGCAGCCTGGTTGACCTCGTTCTCCCGCCACACCACCCAGGAGTGACCCGTGCGCTCGCGGCGCCGGGCCTCGGCGTACTCCTCCTTCAACCGGGCGCCCCATGCGTCCGCGCTGTCCTCGGCTCGTTCCCGCAGGTCAGTCTGCAGGAGCTTGAGCTGGACCTTGAGGTCCTTGAGGAGAGCGGCCGAGTCGATCACGGAGCGGTCCTAGCTGTTCGCGGTGGTGTGGCGGACGGTGTCGACAAGCGTAGAGAGATCGGCGGGGAGGGCAATCCAGCGGCTCGGGCCGAGCGGCACCTGCTCACCGTCGAGTTGCGGGACTGCCTGGCTGGCGTGCATCGCGACCAGCAGCCAGCGCGCGGCCGGGCGGGGGTGGCCGACGTCGAGGAGGCGCGCGAGCAGGCGGCCGAGCCCGTAGCGCGTCAGTGGCCCGGCGTTGACGATCAGGAGCGGTCGGTCGGTCGCGAGGCGCTCGGTCCAGCGGGGCTCGACAGCTTCACGGACGAGGCTGGTGAGGTTCGCCCAGTCTACGCCGCTCCTCGGCCCGGCATCGACCCCGAGCACGAACGGCCAGTCGACGCCGTAGGTGGCGGCCAATTCCTTGGTGGCCTCGACCACCAGGTCGGCGACGTCGAGGACCTCGACGTCGAAGGATGCGGCCAGATTCCGGACCGCGCGCACGTAGCGTTTCGGTGTCGTGCACAGCGTCAGGGCGCCGTTCCGGCGCAACGATTCCTTCAACCGCGTCGCCGCCTCGGGGGCGGCGGTCGGGGTGAGGATCGTCCCGGTACTGCCGGTACCCGTGCTGGGCCGGGTGGTGGCGGGCTCGTAGATGTCGCCGCGACGCACCAGTCCCGGCATCGCGGCCGTCACCAGGGCGTCGAGCTCATGCGCCGCGGCAGGGAGGGCGACGCGCGGGAATCGGGTGGCCACGCTCTTGCGGACCGAGACCTCGCTGATCTTGCGGCCCGGTTTGCCACTGAGGGCGAGCTCGACGGCGTGCTGCGGCTCGAGGGTGGCAGCGTACAGCTCGTCGAAGCCCGAAACCACGGCAGCTTCGCTGGCGTCAGCCGCCAGCCGCAGCAGTCGACGGTCGTCGCCGGTCAGGTTTCCACCGCCGACCTCGGCGACCGCCGCACGTAGGGCCTGGACTGCGGTGGCGAACGGGATGACGCCCGTGCTCTCCGGGGCGGAGACGAGCTCGTCGGCGGTGCGGCCCAGCTCTGTGGCGGCCTCGATCAGCACGTCGGCTGTAGGGTACTCCCGCCCGGTCAGGTCAGGGTCGGCGCTCTCGCGCAGCGCGATCAGCGTCGGTCGCTTCGCGCTGCGGCGCAGCTCCAGCAACGGTTCGTCGTCGCGGGTATCCAGTTCGTAGGCGGCCCGTAGCAGTGCTGCTCCCTGGCGGGTCCGCTCGGCACCGTCGAGGAGGGAGCCGCGCTCGGCGGCGAGGGCCAGCGCGAGGCTCGGCAGGGTCATGACCCGGCCTTCCCGGGCGAGGATCCTGACGGCCTCATCGCGCACGCCCTGCAACGCGGGCGAGGGGCCCTTGGTCCATAGGTCGACGGCTGCGTCAACCGCCCGAACTACCTGGTCCCGGTTCTGGCCGAGCGTCTGGGCGATCTCGGCCGGGGCGGGCCACCTTGGCTGGGCCTCAGCGGTCCCCTCGCTCAGACCGAGGAGAGCGTCGACGACGGTGCGGTGGGCGCCAACTAGCTCGGCCAGCAGGCTGGCGACCAGCCGCTCCGTGCCGTGCGGCTGGCCGTCGCCGATCGGTTCCTCAGTGGCGCCCAGCCGAAGGCGCCACTGCTTGATGCGGCGCTGGATCTCCTTGCGGAAGGTCTCCCCCAGACCGCGGATGGTGTTGATCTTCGCCGGATGCACGGCGAGCAGGTCGCCGACCGCGGCGATATCGAGTCGTGTCAATGCGGACCGGGCTCGGGCCGAGAGGCCCGAGCGCTCCAGCGGCGTGTCGGTGGTAGCCGCCTCGGCGAGGGTGTCGTTGCTCTCGGCCGTCTCCTCACGAGAGTCGAGGGTCGCGAAGACCTCCTGCCAGGCCAGCGCGAGCTCGTCGGCACTGCTGTAGCGGTTCCTGACCTCCGCGCTCAGCGCCTTCCGGAAGAGCGCGGTGAGCTGTACCGCCACAGCCGGCTCGAAGGCGCCCGGGTCGACAATCGGAGCGTCCTTGGCATCGAGCGGCTGGCTGACACTGTTGGGCCACCACGGGAGAACCCCGGTCGCCATCTCGAAGAGGGTCGCGGAGACGGCGTACAGCTCCGCCGCCCGGTCGTAGCGCTGCCGGCGGCCCCGGCCGAGATACGGGTCGAGGTAGCCCTGGGTACCGGAAGCGATGTTCTCGACGCTCTCGCTCGCCAGCGAGAAATCGAAGAGCACGAGCGTCGGCTTGCGACTGCCCGGGTCGGGGATGATGCCGAGGTTGGCCGGCTTGACGTCCCGGTGGAAGACGCCCTTCGTCTCCAGGTGCGCCATCGCTTCGAGGAGGTCGCCGCCGAACTGCTGCAGCTGGCCCAGCGTCGCGCGACCCTCCTTCGACAGTCTCGTCGCGAGGGTCTCCTTGCCTGCGTCGGTGAGCAGGAGCGCGTGGCGGCCGTTGGCATCGAGGGGCCCCTCAAGGAGCCTGACAATCCGCTTGTGGTCGAGCGCGCGAAGGACGTCGGCCTCCGCGGCCAGCCGCCGATCGGCGGCGGCGGTGCGGGCGACCTTGAGGATCACCTCGCGGTCGGGGTCGTCGCCCTCCAGGTCGTTGACGGCGAGAGCCACGCCGCTGGAACCCTCGCCACGGCGAGCGGTGACCAGGAACCGGTCGGCCAGCGCGTCGCCGGCCTGCGCCTCGACCGGGTCGGAGACCGCCGTCGGCTCCGCATCCATCTCCGGCCGGCGGACCTTGTCCCACTCGGTGCGGAGCAGGTCGAGCAGTTCCTCGATGGTCTCCGGTCGCTCGGCCTCGGCGACGCTCGTCGCCATCGCGATCACGTCGGCGATGCCGTCGGGCATGCCGGGTGCGGTCGCGCGGGGGTCGAGCGCCTTCGTCTCGGCGAGCTTCTGCTCCAGTTGCGCGATGTTGTCGGCCGGGGAGCGGCCGGTGAGGATCAAGTAGGTCAGGGCGCCGAAGCCGTAGACGTCGAGCGGCACCCCTGGCAGGCCCTCGGTGGAGTTGCGGGCCTCCGGGGCGAAGTAGAGCCAGTCCACCGGATTGGCGACACCGAGCAGGTCGTTTACGCCCGCGCTGATGGCACTCCACCGGGTCGTGGCGTCGGTCGAGTGGAACTTCTGACCGAAGTACCAGTCGCGGATTGAGAGGCGCCGTAGACCGACCTCGGCCGGACGCACCCACACCCGCTGCGGACTCAGGGCGCGGTGGATGAGGTGGCGCTGGTGGGCGAATCGCAGGATCTCGCCCAGCCGCTGGGCCAGCGCGATCCGATCTTCGAAACTCAGCTCGGCATCCGCCGCGGCGAGGTAGGCGTCGAGCGGCAGTTCGGCGTCGTCGTGCTCGAAGACCAGGGCCGGCCCGTCGTCGGTCTTCTTGAACTCGCTGGGCACCGCGATGCCCTCGTGCTTGATCCCGTAGGTGAGCTGGACCTCGCTCTGAGCAAGCTGTTCCACCCGCTGCCGCTCGCTCGCCGACGCCTTCGGCGGGACGTCGTAGAGCCGCAGGCGCAGCTTGATGCCGCTCAGGTGCGGGTGATCGACCAGCACGTCTTGCCAGTCCGGACCTTCGGTAATCGGGGTCGAGTCCGCGACCTGGTAGTCGCCCACCATCCGGGTCTTCGGGGCGGGCTGGAAGCTTGCCCGCTTGCACAGCGCCAAGATCTGGTTGGCTCGGACCTTGTCGATGACGTGGGCCGGGTTGGTCGGGAGCTCGGCGAGGAAGCCGCTAAACTTCCGGATTGCTGGTTTGGCCTTCACGTGGTAGCCGTCGAGCGTCACGACGCCGGTGCGCCCGCGCTCGTCGAGGTTCACGGTGCTCTCGTGACCGTGCAACACAATGAGCGGCTTGAGGAACGGGACCGTCTTCTTGGCGGCCGCGTTGGGTGCGTGGTCTTTCAGTACCTCCACGAGTCGTTTGGCCTTGCGGTCGGTAGCGAGCCAGGGATTCTCGATGTTTCGGCTCCCGTGCTCCCACCGTTGCGAGTTGCCGCGGATAGTGCCGTGCCAACCCTTCAGCTCCACCACGAAAAGGCCGGCTCGGGTCATCAACAGCACGTCGACCTCGGCCGAACGGCCGTTGTTGTCGATGAAGGTCAGGTTCACCCAGGCCGTGGTGATCCCGTCCTCCGGTAGCAACTCACGGAACTTGTCGAGTGCCGCTTCTTCGGCCTGAGTTGCCGGCTGGCCCATCACGATCCAGTGCCGAGAGTCTACTTTCATCAGCTCCGAGGCTCCGTCGTCATCTTTCAGCGTCTGGATGTGGCCTAGCTACTTCGACCTGAAAAAGCAGGACGTGTTGATCACATGGTGAGCGGGCACGCCGCGGGACGATGACCTCGACCCTTTGGGCTAGAAGGGATCGAGGTCATCGTGATCCGCACTATAGGGGATCAACCGGGGCTGTGGGAGGGACTCTGCCGCCGGAGTTGCTGGTGTTGCCGGCGGAGCTGGCGCGGGTGGACGCGCTGCTGGACGACCCGGCGTTCTTCGCTCCATTCGTGGGGTTCTTTGATCCGCGGTGGGCCGGCTGTCGACGCCGGTGGAGACCCTACCTGCGGTTGATGTTCCTGAAGTTCCGCTACCGGCTGGGGTATGAGTCGCTGTGCCGCGAGGTCAGCGACTCGATCATGTGGCGGCGGTTCTACCTCATCCCGCTGGATGGGCAGGTTTCGCACCCGACCACGCTGATGAAGCGCACCACCCGGTGCGGGTCGGTGGCCGTCGACGGGCTCAACGAGGCCCTGTCAGACAAAGCCGTGGAAGCGAAGCTGTCGCGCACGACCCG
>Ga0136617_10002969_pt1 | contig 15157 bp, 15 predicted proteins | sample AntDrymUQ3222106_2_FD_129672 | JGI IMG/M metagenome (GOLD analysis project Ga0136617, IMG submission 129672) | Polar desert sand microbial communities from Dry Valleys, Antarctica - metaG UQ322 (21.06) | ecosystem: Environmental > Terrestrial > Soil > Desert | place: Antarctica: Dry Valley... | reverse complement strand
CGTGTCTGTAGTCATAATTTTATTCGTCATCATTCATTTGCCGTTTCGGATTGGTGAGTGTCAGCGACTCAAACTGGCCTCAAACTCTCAGCGCAGACACTCAGCGTTTTCTACGGAGTTTTGCCTGACAGGTTGGCGTGCGCGCGTCACGTCTGTCAAGAATCAGTCACGCGCGAACGGCGCGACTTTCCTGGACTCGTCGCCCGACCGCCTTTTGCCTTTCGCGTCGACGCGCTACAATGCGTTCGTAATAATTCAATTCATCACACCAGCCGGGATCGACGCTGCGAACGGCACGGCGGGAAATTTCGGGGCAGAGTCGGATAGTTTGGCGGTGAACAAGTGCGGAGTGAAAGTCCGTGTTTAAGTTTTCGCCATCATAGTTTTTGGGAGTTGACAAGCAATGCAGGAACAGGGTCAGGTGAGGGTCGCTGGGGTCGTCGATCACATCGCGGTCGAGTCCGAGGATTTGCGACGCGATGTGACGGAGTACGAGCGGCTCGGCTTCCGCCTCGAAACGCTGTACGACGATTGGGCGATGCTACGCGACGCGCGCGGGTTCGGCATCGCGCTGCTTGCGCCCGGCTCGAAGCACCCGCCGCACATGGGCCTGCGCGTCGAGACGCGCGAGGCGCTGGAAGAGGCGGCGCGGCGCGAGAATCGCCCGCTCAAGGAGCACCGCGACCGCACCGTGTCGTTCTACACCAAGGGCGTCGGCGGGCGCGCCCTTGAAGTGATCTACTACCCGCCGGAGTACACAGCGACCAGTGATTAAGTGACGGGTGACGGGAAAGATATTTTCCTCCTAATCACTTGTCACCGATGACACATCACCTTTTACATATCATCCTACGGAATGCAATCGTGCCATTATTATTCCTCGAATTTATTGGAACCACTGAGCTACTCGTCATCGCGTTCGTCGCGCTGATTATTTTCGGGCCGCGGAAGCTGCCGGAATTGGGGCGCTCGCTCGGCAAGAGTATCGGCGAGTTTAAGCGCGCGTCCGAAGATTTTAAACGGACGTGGGAGCGCGAAGTCGAGGTCGAGCGTGTCGAGCGCGATCTGCGCATTGATGGCGGCACGACGCACGCCATCACGGACGCGCCGTCGGACGGAGGTTACGGCGCGATGCCGTCGGCGGGCGAGTACGTTGAGACAAATCCGTACACGCCCGCCGAAGCGATCCCAGCCGACACCGAACTGAGTACCGAGCGGAGTATTGATGGGCAGCCAATCGCGCGCGCATCCTTCGACGCCGAAGAAGAGACGCCCGCCGAGACCGTGACGGCCGCCGCCGCCGATAGGTCGCGCAAAAAAGACTGGCTGTGAGAAGACGCCCGCCCGACGACCAACCCACACTGATTTTCCCTGATGTCATCAAGCATAATCGGAACAGACTTGGAAGATGAACGCGACAACCGGCTCAGCGGTCAGATGTCGTTTCTCGAACACCTCGATGAGCTGCGGCGCCGCCTGATTCGCTCGGTCGCATTTATCGCCATCGCGCTTGTCGCGTGCTGGTTCGTCTCCGGCTACATCTACGACTTCCTCGCCGTCCCGGTGAAGCGCGCCCTCGCCGACGCGCAGCGCCGCCAGGTCGAGGTCGGTGGCTTAACCGGCGGCGAAGTCATTCAGTCGATCACCACGCTGAAGGACGGCGACACCGGGCGCTACGTCTTCGGCGAAGCGACCAAGCTCGGCGCCAGCTTGATCCCGCCGGGCGCATCCGTGCTGGCCCGCTACGCGCACGACAGCAAGGGACAGATGGGACTCTTTACCGACGAACCGCTGTTCACCGGCGCGACGGTCATCCCGAAGGGTGTGCGCCTGCCACACGACGCCGCCGGGAAGCCCGGCGCGCTCGCCGGTGAAGACCCGAAGCTCGTCGTGCGGACGGCGATTGAGCCTTTCTCGCTCTACCTGAAAGTCGCGCTTTACGCCGCGTTCTGCGTCTCGGTGCCGTTCCTGCTGTGGCAGGTCTGGGCATTCATCGCACCGGGACTCTATCCGCACGAGCGCGGCTACGCGCTGCCGTTTGTGGCGCTGTCGTCGGTGTCGTTCGTCATCGGCGCGGCTTTCGCTTATTACATTCTGTTCCCGCCGGCGGTATCGTATCTGCTCGGTATCGGGCAGGATTTCCAACTGCTCTTAAACGCCACCGACTACTTTGACTTCATCATTCTGATTATGTTGGCGATGGGTGCCGTCTTCCAGATGCCGGCGATTACCTACGTGCTCTCGCGCATCGGGATCGTCAACGCCAGCCTGTTGATGCGCGCCTGGAAAACGGCGCTGATCGTCATCCTGATTGCGGCGGCGATCCTGTCGCCAACCAGCGACGTGCTCAACATGATGCTCTTTGCCGCGCCGATGTTCGTGCTTTACATCATCTCGATCTTCATCGCGTGGATTTTCGGTAAGCCACGCGAAAAAGAGGCCGAAGGGTAGAGGTTGGTTTCACCCCGGCCCGTTGTTCAGGCAACCGGGCAGCGCCCTGTCTGCATCTTGACTGTGTCCCAGGCGAGGTTCTAAAATTTTCATTCGACAAAGTTCAGGCGGTTGCAGGTCAGGTTTGAACTCGGTAGCTGTATCATGGGCGCGGTTTGATAAGCGTCATCGTTTTCGCCGGCTGTGGCCCCGAACCTGCGCCTTCGACTTGATACGTTTTTGATCGTTAGTTATCCGCGCCGTCTACCGTTTCGGGCGTGCTTATCTCACCAGTTAGCATTTAGTCTTCAAATGAAAACAAACAGGAGTATGAACGTGATGTCTCGTCACCAATTGATGCCCGTCCTTGCTTTCGCCCTGGCGCTATCGCAGGCGCTCGCCTTGACGCCGACCGCGTGGGCACAGAAGAAGGACAAGAAGGATCAGAAGAATCAGGACGTGACGGAGCGCGAGCGCAACGTCAGGCCTGAAGTCAAACAAGTCTACAAGCGCTGGCTGGAACAGGACGTCGCCTACATCATCACCGACGACGAGAGGCGGGCCTTCAAGAAGCTAGTCACCGACGACGAGCGCGAGCAGTTCATCGAGCAGTTCTGGCGGAAGCGCGACCCCGACCCGGACACTGACGAGAACGAATACCGCGAAGAGTATTACGAGCGGATTGCCTACACCAACCAGCATTTCGCTTCTGGCATCCCCGGTTGGAAGACGGACCGCGGGCGCATCTACATCATGTTCGGCCCGCCGCACGAGAAAGAGTCGCACCCATCCGGCGGCAGCTACGACCGCCCGTCCTATCATGGCGGTGGTTCGACAACAACCTACCCATTTGAAATCTGGTTCTACCGCCACATCCCCGGCGTCGGCTCCGGCGTCGAGATCGAGTTCGTCGACCCGACCGGCTCCGGCGAGTACCGCATCGCCCGCTCGCCCGACGAGAAAGACGCGATGCTCTACGTGCCCGGCGCGGGCCTGACGCTTTCCGAACAACTCGGACTGTCGAGCAAAGGCGACCGCATCTCCGGACTCGGTTCGTTCGGGTCAAGCGGGCTGAACGGCTACCAGCGCGAAGCCGACAACCCGTTCACACGACTGCAACTGCTGGCCGATTTATCGAAGCCACCACAGATTAAGTTCAACGACCTCCAGACCGCTGTCAACACCGGCGTGGTCGAAGACAACCCGCTCGAATTCGATGTGCGCGTCGACTACTTCCGCGCATCCGACGAAAAGATCATGACCGCCTTCACGATCCAGGCGGAGAACCGCGCGCTCTCCTTCGCCGACAGCGGCGGTATCCAGACGGCGCGGATGAACATCTTCGGGCGGCTCACGTCCGTCGCCGGTCGTCGCGCCGGCACGTTCGAAGACCCGGTCATTACCTCCGCGACGACCGAAGAGTTGACGACGATGAAGGATCGTAAATCGGCTTACCAAAAGGCGATGCCGCTACCGCCGGGACTCTATAAGCTCGACGTGATTGTGCGCGACGTGAACTCCGGCGCGACCGGCATCAAGCACATCGCTGTCAACGTGCCGAAGTACGACCCGAAGCAGCTTTCGACCTCGACGATGGTGCTCGCATCGAAGCTCCAGACACTCGGCGACGTGCCAGCGGTGGGGATGTTCGTCATCGGGCAGAACAAGGTCATCCCGAACGTCTCCGGCATTTACCGGCGCGGTGAATCGGTCGGTATCTATCTTCAGGTTTACAACGCCGGGATCGACCAGACGACGCTGCGCCCGTCGGTCGATGTCGAATACGCGCTGATGAAAGACGGCAAGGAACTAGGCAAGCAGGCGGAGGACTGGCGGGGCCTCAGCGACAGCGGGCAGCGTCTGACTTTGGCGCGGCTCATCGGCACCGACGAACTCAAGGCGGGCGACTACGAACTCGCGATTCGCATCAAGGATCGCGTTACCGGCCAGTCGCTGTCACCATCGTCCAAGTTCAGCGTCGTTGAAAAGCGGTAACCTCCGGCGCCGCAAGAGCCGGATGAGAAACAGTTCAGGCGGAACGCTTCGGCACGAAATGGCAAAAGCGTTCCGCCTGAAAACTTTTGGTGATGGCCAAAAGTATCGTCTTCGTCTACAACGCCGACAGCGGACTCTTCAACGCGCTGCCCGACATCGCACACAAAACATTTTCACCCGCGACCTACGGGTGAAACCTCTGCGCGATTACGCACCGGACGTACGGGATGCGCGGCGAGTGGAAGCGGTTTCTTGGCACGCGCAACGCGCCGCTCGAGTTTCTTCACGAGCGGTGATCGTATTTTGCTTTCAGCCCTGATCGTGCGCGCGGGTTAACCGGGTCCGCGCGAATTGCCTTTCGGGTCATGACCCGTTCTTACCTTTCGCGCCCCGCTTCCTGCTCGTCTTTTTCTCTCGCGCCATCCGCAGCACGTCGCCCGGTTGACAGCCGAGCGCCCCGCAGATTTTCTCCAGCGTGGCGAAGTTGATCCCCAGCGCCTTACCCTTCTTCAAACGCCACAGCGTCGTGTGACTGATGCCCGTTTCTTTGGACAACCAGTAATACGACCGCCCGCGCTCTTCCAGCAACTCATCGACTCGTACCTCAACCGTCATGTGTGCTCCCTCCCTCCGGCACTCAGTATTTACCATATGCGGGATATGTTGTATACGAAATATATCTTACGTTTGACACATATCGCTTGCCCGGCGTAGAGTGTTACGGAATTAAGCGCCGTTTGCTTTCTTCTCAGTTTCTTCCGGAATTATCCGGATCACCTGAATTCCGCAGCCCGAACCACCGAAACGAAAGTCAGCCGCCGAGACGCAAATCTGTGCATGAAACGAATTCTTAAAATCAGCACCTACAAGCCGGGCGACCTCGCACGCGAGGTCACAGACCTCGCCGCGAAATCAAAGAAAATCTTTCAGGGAACAGAGCGACCTTCACCGGCCACGCGACGGTGAAAAGCCGTTTCAAAGATCAGGACTTCAGCAGTTTTTACCGACTCACCACAGTGTGTGAGAAGCAGCACGGGCATTGGCGAGTGGCCGCGTCGAAAGCTGCTCGCCTGAGCGACGAGTGATGGAGCAACGTGATGGCGAAATTAGATCATGGCGATGTCGGGCTGCCGGAAAGCCCGATCTACTCAAACTATGTGAAACACCTCTGGAAGCCGTGCCTTGAACGCCGTCGGGTGCAACCGCTCGGCGGACAGTCACGCGAGATGCTGGCGGGGATTCAATTGCCGCAGGATAAGTTGTTGGTTAAGCAGTCTGCACCTTCTACGTCGAAAGGCGGTGTGAGATGAACCGGCCGCAGCAGGTAAGCCAAGCGCCTGAAAAGTGCGCGTCGTGCGAGGGGACGGGTAAACTGGCCGTCGCAGCCGGGTACGGCGTCTCCTGTCTGGTCTGCGGCGGAAAGGGCAGCATTATGGTCGCCCAACCGGCCGGGGCGTGTCATCAATGCATGGGCAGCGGACGGCGTAGCGCGACCGCCCTCTGCCTGGCCTGCGCGGGGACGGGGTGGATGCGTGTAGTCATTCAAGGATAAGTAGGGTTTCGCGCCTGGCCGCGTTCGGCGACCAGTGTGAACCTTGCAGCGAACGGCGGAGGCAACTCCTGAATTAAGTGCCTAAGCAAAAGTCTTTCGCGATGCGAGTTGAATGAAAGCCGTCGAACAGTTTCCAGTTTTGAGTTTTCAGTTTTTAGATCAAAGCTGAAAACTGTTTACTTTTGCCTTACTACCTATGTGTTAGCAAGCGACAGTCGGAGCATACCTGATGAATGCAACTGATAAAACTAAGAGCAACGGCATAAGCACCGCCATGGACGATGGGCAGCAGTCGGAAGCGAACTCCAGCTTTCAGCTAATCATTGTCGCGGCCCTGCGTGCAAAGCAACTACGGCGCGGCGCGCGCCCGCGAATCGAAGCCGACCCGCGGAAGCGTCGGAACACCAGCATCGCCATCGAAGAGGTAAAACAGGGCCTGGTAAATTTCACGGCCCTCGCCGAGGTCCAACCGACTAACGGCGCCGCTTTGAAGCCGGGCAAACGGTAACGAGCGTGGAAGATGGTTGTGATGAACGGACTACGAGTCTACGTCAACCCGGCAGTCGCCGACGCGCGCTGCGGACTCGGGGTGTTCTACAGCCGCCGTGCTGACGGCCCATACTATCGGTGGTGCGACGAGCAGGGGCTTGGGCAGTGGCGCTGCTCGCGTGTGCCCGCGTCGCATTGGACGTTGAAGGCGCTCTGCGTCGCGAGTTGGACCGCCATGCCAGCCGCGTTACAGGTGAGACTCGGCGAACACTACCTGGAATAATGCGCCGCCGGGTGATTGAAAGTGATTGCGAGGAAACGCCTATGACCAGCAGTGCCAAGACGAACGAGACTTTTACCGCCAGATTCATTGATGCCGGGTCGAAGGTTCTTTTGGAGTTGGTGAACACGACCGCGCAGCCGCTCAACTGCATCGAGATTCTGACCGTTTTTCTGAAAGACGAAGATACTCCGGGCGGCCCTTCACGCGCGCACATCAGATTCGAGACCGTCAAGTACGTGCAACCGAAAGAGAGGATTGTGGTGTCTCACCGAACCTGGATCGACGGTAAGCCGGCGGACGCCGTTCACGATAAACTGGCACGTCTGAAAGAGGTAGCGGGTCAAGTCAGGGCTTACGTGCTCGACATTTCATGGGAAGACGCGGACGGAAAATCACGCTTTCAACGAATACCGGTCGGGCACTGATCGGCTGACGCCTTCCATATCGAAAGTCGTAAGGGTATTAGACGGATGGGGTCAGAGACTCGGCACTAACTGACTCACCTGGATGCGAGCCGAAAGTTGAGTAAGGCAGTAGTCAGGATGTAAGACTAGAGACACAGAGGTCACAGGAGAGGGCACCGAGAGAAGACCTGCTTTTCTCTCGGTGCCCTCTGTGTCTCTGTATGAACTTGCTGATCCACCTCACTGAAGTTTATAACGACGTGCAGTTTGGTATTGGGCGGTTCGCCAATCGCGTTATTCGGAGCTGTCGGTTTGCCCCTACCCTCCGAAAGTTAAAGTTCCGCCTTACATTTGAAACTTGTTCCAAAACTTTTTTGATTAGGGTGATTGGATGATGCATATTCTTCAGGCATCATGTCGGAAGAGAGCGGGCAGGCGATGCGTTTCGCCGATCACGCACTTAACAGCGGGTTGTTGAGTCGGGCGATCAATTACTAAACGGACATGTGGGTAGGGATGGCATACACGCGAAAAATCGTGGCGTGGGTCAGTGCGCCGCTACTCGTCGGCGCTTTCGGGGTGCTGTGGTGGTCCGAGCGGCGGCGCCCGTTGCGGCGGCGCGAAGTCGAGTCGAAGTTGATGCGGGACGCGCGAAACTTAGTGGTCGCCGGTCTCGGCGCGGTGGTGCTGCAACTCGCTGAGCGGCCCGCCGTCGAGCCGCTGACGCGCTTAGTCGAGCGTCGACGTTTGGGGCTGTTGAAGCGAGTGTCTCTGCCGGGGTGGCTGGAAGTGGCGCTCGCAGTCGCGTTGCTTGATTACACGCTGTACGTGTGGCACGTCGTCACGCACCACGTGCCGTGGCTGTGGCGCTTTCACGTCGTCCATCACATCGACCTCGACATGGACGCTTCGACGGCGCTGCGTTTTCACTTCGGCGAATTATTAATTTCTATTGGGTGGCGCGCCGCACAGGTGTTGCTGATCGGTGTCTCGCCATGGTCGCTGACGGTGTGGCAGAATCTGCTTTTCCTATCAGTGATGTTCCACCACTCCAACGCGCGTCTGCCGATTAAAGCCGAGAGGTTTCTGAACCGATTCATCGTCACGCCGCGGATGCACGGCATCCACCATTCAATCGTGCGCGAAGAGACCGACGCGAACTGGTCGAGCGGGTTAGTGCTGTGGGACTGGCTGCATGGGACGCTCCGGCGCGACGTGCCGCAGGATGAAATCATTATCGGCGTACCCGCCTACCGCGCGCCGGAAGAAGTCGAGTTAAAGAAAATTCTCGCGTTGCCCTTTGGCAAAGAGCGCCCGGCGTGGTTGCTGCCGAACGGTGACACGCCGCCGCCGCGCGTTGTCCGCCATAACAGAACGGATCAATTGGTGGCATGAGCGGTCGTACACGAACAAGCATCGGGTCAAACTTTTTTGATCTGAGCAATCAAAGTAACGTCATTACCGGACCATACTTTATCCTTTGACCCTTTTACTTTTGCCCGGTTGTTGATGCGACCAAAGCTTTCGATCATCATCCCGACGCTGAACGAAGCGCACACCATCGGCGCGACGCTCGATGTGGCGGTGCGCGTCAGCGGCGACATCGAAGTGATCGTGGTTGATGGTGGGAGCAGTGACGCGACGCCTGCCATCGCCGCCGTACGCGGCGTGCGCGTCATCACGTCTGAGCGCGGGCGCGGCGCGCAGATGCACCGCGGGGCGTGTGACGCGCGTGGCGACGCGCTGTGGTTTTTGCACGCCGATACTCTTCCGACCGAGGACGCCGGCGCGCGGATCGTCGAAGCGCTACGTGACCCCGGTGTGGCGGGCGGCAACTTTCATGTCCGCTTCGACGGGTCGCGCCGCGCGGCACGCTTCCTGACGTGGCTCTACCCGCAACTGCGCAGGCTCGGTTTGTGCTACGGCGACTCGGCGATCTTCGTGCGGCGCGATGCTTACGAACAGATCGGCGGCTTCCGGTCGTTCCCCATCTTCGAAGACCTGGATTTTGTGCGCCGACTTCGGCGCGTCGGTCGCGTGGTTCACCTGCCCGCCACGGTCGTCACTTCGTCGCGCCGTTTCGAGGGACGCAGCTTCGCCTTCGCCTTCGCACGGTGGGCGATTTTGCAGGGACTCTATTGGGCAGGCGTCCATCCCTGCACGCTCCAACGCCTGTACGCACCGATTCGGAGCGGGCCGCAAGTCAAAACAAAGAGCGGCTAACGATAGACTTCAAGAATACGGATGAGCCACGAATCACACGAATGAAATGTTTGACTGATACGTGATAAGGAGCAACTCCCGATGTCGTATTACGAAGAAGATGATCTGCCAAGATTCTCTGAGATGGGAAAGCATCGCCCCGACCTCTTCGAAAAATTCATGGCATGGTACGGAGCGTGTCAGGAAGATGGCGCACTGTCGCGACGCGAGAAGGCGCTGATCGGACTCGCCGTCGCGCACGCCCTTCAGTGCCCGTACTGTATCGACGCCTACTCTCAGTCGTGCCTCGAATCCGGGTCGAACATGGAACAGATGACCGAGGCGATTCACATGGCGTCGGCGCTGCGGGGCGGGGCATCTTTAATCCACGGTCTCCAGGCCCACCACTCGGTCGATAAGGTGTCGATGTGACGACAGTCAACTTGCCCGTGATTGACTCCCGACTGCAGGTTGCTCCGCGCGCGCATCTCGACTTCAACGAGAAACTGGCGGCGCACGGGACGGAACTACGGCGCGCCGCCGGCGTCGAAACTTTACAGGTCAATGTCGGCAAGCTCTGCAACCAGGCATGTCAGCACTGCCACGTCGACGCCTCGCCGACGCGCACCGAAATCATGACCGGCGAAGTTATCGAGCAGGTCGTCGCGGCACTCCGCCGCCTTCGCATTCCGACGCTCGACATTACCGGCGGCGCTCCTGAATTGAATCCGTCTTTCAGGCATCTCGTCACGGAGGCCCGCGCGCTCGGCACGCACGTGTTGGTGCGCCACAATCTGACGGTGATGTTCGAGCCGGGCCAGGAAGATTTACCGGAGTTCTTTCGCGCGCACGCGGTCGAAGTCGTCTGCTCGCTGCCGTACTTCCTTGAACAGCAGACCGACGCGCAACGCGGGCGCGGCGTCTTCGATAAATCCATCGAAGCGCTTCGCCGTCTGAACCGCGTCGGTTACGGCATCGTCGGAAGCGACCTCGTGCTGAATCTTGTCTACAACCCGGTCGGCGCGTTCTTGCCGCCGGCGCAAAGCTCGATTGAGTCAGACTTCAAGCGCGAACTGCTGGCGCGTTACGGCGTCACTTTCAACCGCCTCTACACGATCACCAACATGCCGATCAAGCGCTTCCTCGATTACCTGCGCCGCACCAACAACGAAGAGCGTTACATGCGCAAACTGGTCGAGGCGTTCAACCCGCACGCCGTCGAAGGAGTGATGTGCCGCACACTGGTCAGCGTCGATTGGACGGGGCGGCTGTACGACTGCGACTTTAACCAGATGATCGAACTCGGCGTCGCGCCGGAGTTGCCGCAGACCATCGACCAGTTCGACCCCGCCCCGTTCGCCGCGCGGCGGATCATGACCGGCGCGCACTGTTTTGGCTGCACCGCGGGTGCCGGCTCAAGTTGCGGCGGCGCGGTGATCAGGGGCTGAATCAAACGATCAGGGAAGTGGTGACACCTGACTACTGCCACACGCGACCTTGAATAGACAAGTGCATCTCGGTATCGAAGGTAGCCCGGCTTACGTCGGCGGACGCTCGCCGCGGCGGAGCGCGTTGACGAGCAGATGCGCGCGTCGTGTCGGCTCCGGCTGGCGATAGCCGCCGTCACACTGAAGCGTCAATTCAATCGCACCTTCCAAATCAATCAAGTGGCCGGGTGAGACGAACACGGGCTGCACGCGCGCCTTCGTCCTGAGCGCCGCGCCGATTGTTTCGCCTTTATCTATCAGCGGCGACCACGCCCCGCGCTCCGTCAGCGGCTCGTCGTACTTCCCGACCAGCACCGACTTTGCGCAGCCGAGCGTCGGACGGTCAAGCATCAGCCCGACGTGCGACGCGATTCCGATGCGGCGTGGGTGCGCGATTCCCTGCCCGTCGAACATCACCGCATCAGGCTCAGTCTTCAACTTAGACCATGCCTCCAGCACCGACGGCGACTCGCGGAACGACAGCAGCCCCGGCACATAGGGAAAGCGCGTCTCGCTCACCACGCCGACCTCTTCCATTACTTCGAGCGACGGCAGACTGAGCACCACGACGCCGGCGTAGACAATCTCTGAGAATTTGTTAAAGCTGATGTCTGCGCCCGCCACCGTCTCGACGCGGCGCGCGCCGAGCGGCACCACGCGCACGCGCTCGCGCAACTCCTTCTGAAGCTCGATTGCTCCGCGCGGAGTCAGATTCCAATCATGCAATCGTTCGTAATTCGCCATAAAAAAACAGTGGTCAGATGCCAGATGTTGGATGTTTGTGAAATTCAGCGGCCAACCTTCGGCGACTCTCGAGCTTCGACCTTCTCGGTTCTGAAATCCACGGCTTCGCTGAGAGACATTTCTGCATCTCTGCGGATGATCGAATGGACGCGCCAGTGTTCGTCATCGCGCGCGGGGAAGTCCACGCGGAAGTGACCGCCGCGCGACTCTTCACGCCACAGCGCGGCGCGCGCGACGAGCGTCGCGACGGTCAGGAAGTTGCGCGACGCCACGCGCAGCGGTGCATGCGCGATCTGCTCGAACTCGCGAAGCGCGCGAGCGAGCGAATGGCGCGTGCGCAGTATTCCGACGCGCTCCCACATCAGACGCCGGACGCGCTTCCTGACGGCGAGCGCGACCTCTCCGCTCCGCACTTCTTCTTCAGAGAACTCGTTGGCGTCGTCGCCTTCACCGAAGAGATTTTCGGCGTCGGCTTGCGGCACGCTCCGGTGCGCGTAGTCACGGACGGCGGCCCCTCCCGCGCGTGCGCCAAAGACGAGACCTTCGAGCAGCGAATTGGAGGCGAGGCGGTTCGCGCCATGTACGCCGGTGCAGGAGACCTCGCCCGCCGCAAACAGGCCGGGCACGGTGGTGCGCCCTTCAAGGTCAGTGCGCACGCCGCCCATGAAATAGTGTGCGGCGGGCGAGACCGGCACCGGCTCATCCGCCAAATCGAAGCCGTAGCGCAAACACGTGTCGTAGATTTTCGGAAAGCGTTGGCGCAGGTAGCGCGGTTCGAGCGCTGTCATGTCGATGTAGACCGCGCGCGTCGCGGTGCGCTCCATCTCGGTGACGATTGAGCGGCTGACGATGTCGCGCGGCGCGAGTTCGGCGTCCTCGTGATAACGCGGCATGAAGCGCTTGCCGGAAGCGTTGCGGAGCACGCCGCCCTCGCCGCGCAGCGCTTCTGAGAGCAGGAAGCGCGGCGCGCCTTCGATGTTGAGCGCGGTCGGATGGAACTGCACAAACTCCATGTCGGCCAACTCCGCGCCGACCGTATAAGCCATCGCCATCCCGTCGCCGGTTGCGACCGCCGGGTTGGTGGTGTGCTGGAAGAGTTGTCCCGCGCCGCCCGACGCGAGCACCACGGCGCGCGCGCGCAGTTCACGCGGCGCGCGCACACGCGGGTCGAGGTAGCGCACGCCGCAACACCTGCCGTCCTGTAACAGCAGCGATTCGGTCGCCGCGTGGGCGAGGAACGTCACGTTCGGCTCGGCCTTCGCCCGCGCGATGAGCGCGCGCACGATCTCGTGCCCGGTCGAATCGCCCTGCGCGTGGAGGATGCGGCGGCGCGAGTGCGCGGCCTCCTGCGTGAAAAGTAACTCGCCGCCCTCGCGGTCGAACTCCGTGCCCCACTCGATCAATTCACGGATGTAGCGCCGCCCTTCTCTGACCAGGATTTCGACGGCTCGCTTGTCGCAGAGTCCCGCCCCGGCGTTCAGCGTGTCCTCGACGTGCAGACTGACTTGATCGTCTTCAGCGAGCGCGACCGCGACGCCGCCCTGCGCGTACTCGGTGTTCGATTCGCTGGTGCGCTCCTTCGTCAGCACCGTGACACGCGCCCCCGCCCGCGCAATCTCAACCGCCGCGCGCAGGCCCGCGACGCCGCTGCCGATAACGATGAAGTCGGTTTCAGTAAACATAATGTGTCAACAGAATACGTATGTGTGATGGCCGACCGCTTGCAGCCGCCCACAATCCTGCTGTCCCACAAGTTTCGTTTTCAGAATTCTTTCGTTGATTCTAACAACCGTCACGCGGGCGGGCAACGTTTGCGCACGATTCGGATGGAAGGCTAGAATGTGGCAATCTACCCGGTTGTCCCAACAGAGTCAGTCTGAAATCATCGTTAACTGCGATAGCGAAGCCACCTTCCGACTGTTGCGAAATATCGTCCGTCGCTCATAGACCCCGCTCGCGTGCGGGAAGGAGTTTTGTCATGAAGTTAAAGAAATTGGCGACGCTCGCGCTCGTCGCGTTGCTGCTCGTACCTTCCGTCGCTTTCGCGCAAAAGAATGCGACGATGCGCGGCGACGCGGGCACGTCGCTGCCGCCGATCAACCACACGAGGTTCGAGCTTCCGAACGGACTCGACGTGATTCTGCACCCCGACCGCTCGACGCCGATTGTCGCCGTCAACCTTTGGTATCACGTCGGCTCGAAGAACGAAGTGCCGGGCCGTACCGGCTTCGCGCACCTCTTCGAGCACATGATGTTTCAAGGCTCGAAGAACTACAACGACGACTACTTCAAACCGCTTCAGGAAGCCGGCGGGCTGATTAACGGCACGACCAACAACGACCGCACCAACTACTTCGAAGTTGTGCCGTCGAACTTCCTCGAACTTGCACTCTTCATGGAGGCTGACCGGATGGGCAGTCTGCTCGAAGCGATGACCGAAGAGCGGCTCGCCAACCAGCGGCTCGTGGTGAAGAACGAGAAGCGGCAGCGCGTCGACAATCAGCCTTACGGACTCGCGTTCGAAAAGATCGCCGCGACGATGTATCCGCCGGAGCATCCGTATCACTGGACGGTGATCGGCTCGCTCGAAGATTTGTCGAACGCTTCGATGGATGATGTCAAAGGATTCTTCCGCCGCTACTACGTGCCGAACAACGCGAGCCTGACCATCGCCGGCGACTTCGACCCGGCGGAGGCGCGCCGGTTGGTTGAAAAACATTTCGGCGCAATTGCGGGCGGCTCCGAGATCACGCGCCCGAATCCGGCGCAGCCAAAACTCGAACGCGAGATTCGTATGCAGGAAGAAGACCGCGTGTCTCTGCCGCGCGTTTACATGACGTGGCACGGCGCGCCGCAGATGACGCCGGACGATGCGCCGCTCGATACTCTGGCGAGCGTGCTGACCGCCGGCAAAGGGTCGCGGCTCTACAAGACGCTCGTCTATGACCGGCAGATCGCGCAGGACGTATCGGCATTTCACGGCTCGCGCGAAATCGCCGGCACATTCCAAATCGTTGCGACCGCGAAGCCCGGTAAGACGCTCCAGGAGTTGGAAGCGGCAGTCAACGAAGAACTCGCGAAGATCAAAGCTCAGCCGCCGACTCGCGAAGAGTTGGAGCGCGCCTACAACGAGCGTGAATCATCGTTCATCTACGGACTGCAAACCGTGCTCGGTAAGGCCGACCAGATCAATCAATACAATACTTACTTCAAACAGCCCGACTACTTCCGCGACGACCTCGCACGCTACCAAAAAGTATCGGCGGCGGACGTGCAGCGCGTCGCCGACAAGTATCTGACCGACAAACGCATGATTCTCAGCATCGTGCCGCGCGGACAAGATAAGAAGACGAGCGATGCCGCTCCGTCCGGCCCAAAGACTGCGATTACGCCGACGCAACAGACGGCGGGCGCGCCCGCTGCTACTCCATCAACTGCGCAACGCACCGCCGTCACAGGTCAGACGGGCGCGGCTCAAACCGGCGAACGTCCGGCGGGCGTGCAGCCGCAGACCAAAGCCGAAGCCTCTGCCACGACTCCCGCCGGTGCATCGCCTTCCGCCGCGAACGCG
>Ga0136617_10002968_pt1 | contig 15162 bp, 10 predicted proteins | sample AntDrymUQ3222106_2_FD_129672 | JGI IMG/M metagenome (GOLD analysis project Ga0136617, IMG submission 129672) | Polar desert sand microbial communities from Dry Valleys, Antarctica - metaG UQ322 (21.06) | ecosystem: Environmental > Terrestrial > Soil > Desert | place: Antarctica: Dry Valley... | reverse complement strand
TGAAGTCGCGCTTTTCGACCAGAATATAGCCGACCATGTAATGATAACTTTTCATGTAGGCGGGATTTGGGTTTCCCGCTTTTTGGAGCTCCAAACGAATCCATTCGGCATGCTCCATTGCGGCGTCGAACTCACCTAGCTTCGCCAATATTCGACCGCGCGCGTGGCGATAGCGGCCCTCCCAAAGCAGCTTATCGGTCTCAGAGTAATCGGGCGCGCGTCTGGATGCCTCGTAGCCCTTTCGGTAAGCATTCGCGGCTTCGATGAGCCGGCCCGCTTCAAGGTATGAACGCCCGAGCGCGTCCCATCCCGAAGAGATCATCACGTGCTCTTTCTCAGCTTCGGCAATGGCGATAGCCTGCTCGTAGTATTTTGCCGCTTCATCAATTTCGCCTTGATGCACATACGTGAAGGCCGCGGCAAAGAGAAGCCCGGGACGATCCGCGCCCTTCGCGCGTTCCAGCCCTGCGCGGTAGTCCGCACGCGCGCCCGCAATGTCACCCGCAAAAAACTTAGCGTCGCCACGACGCCGATAGACATTGATATAATCAGGGTCGATCTTGAGAGCGCGCGTGTAATATTCAACCGCTTTATCGAACTGCTGCTTCTGTTGATAAGTATGCGCAAGCGCCTGATACGGTTCGGCCTCATCGGGAAGGAGCCGCGCGTAGGTTTCCCTGGCTTCGATGGCTTGAGCAAAGTCGCCACTCGTGATGTGAATTTGGCCGAGCAGGTTATAGATGGGCGCAAACTTCGGGTCGCTCGCAATCGCGCGCTTCAGTTCCGCAACCGCCTCATCACGTCTGTTAGTCGCGTTGTAAAGCACCGCCAGCCGCATGCGTAAGCGCGCTTCCGCCGGCAGAAGTTGCACCGCTTGCTCCATTTGCTCTGCAGCCTTCAAAAGTTGACTATCAACCTGGGCCTTCCAGCTTAAAATAAACAGCCGCTCTGGCTCGGTTACCTTCTTAGCCATCTCTGCAGCTTTCCTGATGTGAGGAACGGAATCTCCTGCCAGCCCGCGAAATAGATGCGCCATCGCGAAATTCGGATCGGCTTCAAGTGCTTGCTGGAAGAGCGCGGTGGCCTCTTTCGGGCGCGCACGATCATATTTCGCGATCCCTTGCTCGAAAAAGCTGCGAGCTTCTTTCGACTTCGTAGTGAAAGTCATTTTCGCGCTCCCGTCCGTCGCTAAAACTCGCAAGCCGTCAGCGCAGAACAAAACTAGAGAAAAGCATACGATAAGCTTAAATCGTAAACGTCGCATAGCATAAATCTCCATCTGGGTAGGTTGGGCAAAAGCTAACACGCTGGAGGCGGCATGTCCAGACTCAAAAAACTCTTGACCGATGACCGGAGAAAGGTCTATAAGGCCATTGCTTCGATTTTTAGAACTAACCTCGCTTCGCGGAGAAAGTGTTGTCGTGTAGCGCAAGCCTCCTTGTTTGTATTGCACGTTAGAAACAACTAATCCGGGGCAAGCTAACATGCTTGCCCTACTTGTTAGGAGGTTTCTTGGCGTCGCAACGACGGTATCTGTTTAGCGTGCAGCTTCGCCTCGTTGCAGTGCGGTGCCGGCTATGCCGCACCGTTAGCTGCTTCTAATTTTCTTATGTGGCTACGCCACCAATAGCGGCATGGCCGCACACGCTAAACACATACCAACGACATGAAAGAATGAAATTGATTGCATATCGAGATGGCAATCGGCAATCGGCACTTTTCGGTGGAGGAACAACAATGAAACGCATAATTGCCAGTCTGTTTCTGGGTTTATTATTAGGATTGTCGTCCGCCTACTCGCAAGGGACGACGGCCACTTTGAGCGGTACGGTGTCGGATGAAGACGGGGCCGCCGTGCCTGATGCAATTGTCACCGTCCGCAACGATGGCATCCGCTGGCAACGCGAAACCACAACCAACAGCGCCGGAGACTTTACACTTTCCTTCTTGCCGCCCGGTCGCTACGCGGTCAAAGCCGCACGACAAGGGTTTCTGGCAACGGAAATAAAAGACATGGCTCTGGAAGTGGGCGCGCAATTATCGCTCAAGATTGCGCTCAAGCCCGCCGGACCAGCCGAATCAGTCACCGTCACCGCCGCGTCTGCGATAAACACAGCCCCGTCTGTCAGCACTCTGATTAACCGTCAGTTCGTCGAGAGTTTACCGATGAATGGTCGCAGCTTTCAATCGCTTATTATCTTGACGCCCGGCGTCGTGTTGACCAAAACGGGCTTTGGCGAACAGGGACAGTTCAGCGTTAACGGTCAGCGTAGTAACGCAAACTATTTCACTGTTGACGGCGTCAGCGCGAACATTCAAATCAGCGGCTCTGCGACGCTCAATCAAACGGCGGGCGGCTCTATTCCCGGCGGCAGTGCAGGCGGCGGCACTATCAGCCTCGTGTCGATAGACGCGCTGCAAGAGTTTCGCATTCAGACTTCGACTTACGCCCCTGAGTACGGACGCTCGCCCGGCGCGCAGGTCTCGATTGTCACGCGCTCCGGGACGAACGAGTTTCACGGGACGCTGTTTGAATACTTTCGCAACGACGCGCTGGACGCTAACGATTGGTTCAACAACTCGCTGGGGCTGGCAAAGCCCGCCACCCGGCAGAACAACTTCGGCGGTGTCTTCGGTGGGCCGGTGTTGTTGCCACGCTTTGGTGAAGGCGGCAAACAGCCTTGGTATGACGGTCACAACCGGACGTTCTTCTTCTTCTCTTACGAAGGCTTGCGCCTGCGCCAACCGCAGACGCGCATCACGGATGTTCCTACTGTCAGCGTTCGGCAAAGCGCGCTGCCGCAAGTGCGTCCCTATTTGAACGCTTATCCGCTTCCGAACGGCCCTGTCACAGACACAACGCGACAGTTTGCACGGTTCGCGGCGTCTTATTCCGACCCTTCATCGGCAAATGCTGCCAGCGTCCGATTAGACCACTTCGTAAACAGCAAGCTCACCATTAACGGCAGATACAACTACGCTCCGTCCGAATTGCAGACGCGCGCCATTGACAATACTTCGGTCAACGCCATCACCGTGCAAGCGTTCAAGACGGAGACCGCCACCGTCAGCGCAACGTGGCTGGCGAGTCCGCGCATCACCAACGAACTGCGCGTCAATTGGAGCCGGAATCAATCCGACTGGATTTCCCATCTGGACGGGTTTGGCGGCGCGGTTCCGCTGCCTGAATCGGCGTGGTTTCCGTCGTCCGTAGATGCGGCAGACTCTTTGATAGTTTTCGGCATCGGCGGCACCCAGTCTTCGTTTTACGTCGGTAAGAACGTCGCCAACAAACAACAGCAATTCAATCTGGTGAACGACCTTTCGTTCGCGTCGGGTTCGCATCAACTCAAGCTGGGAGTTGATTTCCGCCAGCTCTTACCGAGTTTGGGCATTCGCAGCTACGCGCAGTTTCTAAACTTCAACGGAGCGACCGGACTGGCTGCCGGCCGAACCCACGCAACCACGAACAGCAACCTTGAAACATGGGATCCGGCACCGCTGAAATTCAACAACTTTTCCCTCTACGCGCAAGACACTTGGCGCGCACGATCGCGCTTAACGCTGACTTACGGTTTGCGCTGGGAGGTCAACCCGCCGCCGACGCCCAGAGACGGCAAACAATTGTACGCAATTCGGGGCGTGGAAAATTTGGCAACGGCGACGGTCGCTCCCGGCCCGTTGTATAAAACGCAGTACGCCAACGTCGCGCCGCGCATCGGAGCGGCTTATGCTCTGTCGCAGCGTCCGGGCTGGGAATTGACGTTACGCGGCGGTGTCGGCGTTTTCTATGATATGGGCAATGGCCCTGCCGGAAACGTCGCCGGAAGTTTTCCGAATAGCGGGCGCGCGCCTTTTCTCAACCGGCTTTACCCGCTGAGTCCGAGCGATGCCGCGCCGCCCGTTCTGACAGGTAACTTGCCGGTTGGGGCGGCAGGTTTTCGCGGCTTCGATGCGGATTTGAAACTGCCCCGAGTCTATCAGTGGAACCTCGCCTTTGAACAGTCGCTCGGGTCGCAACAAACGCTCTCGGCTTCTTACATCGGCGCGGTCGGACGACGGCTGCTGCGCGTTGATTTCATCGCCTTGCCGTTGACGGTCAATCCGAACATCGGGGCTAATATCAACTTCACAAGAAACACCGCCTCATCCGACTATCACGCGCTCCAGGTACAGTTTCAACGCCGCCTTTCGCGCGGGCTGCAAGCGTTGGCTTCTTACTCTTGGTCACACTCGATTGACAACGGCTCAAGCGACGCTTCCAGCTTCGTGCGGGCAGATTTAGTGAACCCGCGCATTGACCGGGGCAATTCCGATTTCGACGTACGCCACGCTTTCACCACCGCCGTTACTTACAACATTCCCAAGCTGCGTTTCGGAAAGGTCGGTGAAGCCATCTTGCGCGACTGGGCGATTGACAACATTTTCGTTGCGCGTTCAGCCACGCCCTTGAATCTGACCACCGGAGTTGCCAATCTCTTCAACGTGCAGCCGCGTCCGAATGTGATTCAAGGCGTGGCGCTCTATCTCTTCGATGCGAGTCTGCCGGGCGGCAAGCGCTTCAACCGCGCCGCCTTTGCCAATCCGATTGCAGGACAACAAGGAAGCTTCGGCCGCAACGTGTTGCGCGCGTTTCCAGCTTGGCAACTTGATTTTGCTATGCGCCGACAGTTCAACATCACTGAGCGCGTCAACCTTCAACTCAAAGCGGAGATGTTCAATATCCTCAATCATCCCAACTTCGGCGACCCGATTAGTCGGCTCACGAGCGCGTCGTTCGGCCTGTCAGACAGAACGCTGGCACGCACGCTCAGTTCGGGCGGCGGAGCAGGTTTCAATTCGCTCTACCAGATTGGCGGCCCGCGCTCGATGCAGCTGGTTTTGAAGATACATTTCTAGGAGGCTGTGTTCAAACTCTTTTCAGCTGGCTGGGCAGCAGACGTTTCTGGGCGCGATGAGCCGCACCATGGCGGCGGAAGATCTCCGCCACCTCCAGCAATCGCAGCAATCGCTTTCCTCAGCCGCGGCTCGCTGAAGTTGCGCTTGCGGTTGTTCACCGCTTTGAACTTACTGCCAGCTATAGCCACAAGCTCCCTGCCGAACAACTCCAGCTTCTTACACACCACCGTGAACTCTCGACACACGCCCTTGAGCGCTGCGAGACTGTCTCTGCGGAAGTCGGCGATCGTCTTGAAGTCAGGCACGAGCTGCCAACCACCTCACCTCGATAATAACCTTGGCTTTACGCTCCAACATGCGAGACGAACGCACGCGGTCTACGGCAATGCAAGAAAGCACTCGCCGAGAGACTGCACGCGATGCGTCCAACTTCAAACAGACATTCATCGTTCAGTAGTCTGCATTCTGATTGGATTCGCGCTGTGCTTCCTACTATTCGCGTGCGGCGTGAACAGACAAGCGGGCAACGAAGATGAACTAATCATCGGCGTACGCGCTGACGACTACGTGGTCGAACCTCTCAAGTCGAAGCTCGGCATGTATCCGCTCAACGTCCAAATCTGCGAACCGCTGGTTCGCATTACTCCCGACTACGGCATCGAGCCGCTGCTGGCGACGCGTTGGGAGCGTCACGGCAACACCTGGCGTTTCTTCCTTCGACCGAACGTTGTCTTCTCTAACGGCCAGCCGCTTAGGAGCGAGGCTGTCAAATACACCTTCGCCCGGCTCGTGAAGGGGGATCGCGCGGGCATCTATCAGCATACCTATCTCGGCGAGAACTCCGTGAGTGTGGTGGACGAACTTACGGTGGACATAACACCTGAACGCCCGAACCAACACCTGCTCGAACAGATTGGGCATGCTAACTACAGCATCATCGCCCCTGACACTGAGCCTGCTGCTCTACCGGTCGGCACAGGCCCGTTTAAGCTCGTCGAATACCGGCGCGGCGAGTGGCTCAAGACCGAACGCAATGAACTCTATTGGGGCGAGGGCCCCGGATTGCAGCGGCTCACCTTTCGATTCTTACCAGACGACACAACCCGCGTGCTCGCATTACAAGCTGGTGAAGCCGGCATGATCCTCGACGTTCCGCGCGAGCAAGCAGCCACGTTGCGAGCGCAGGCAGGCACGTATGTAATCGAAGCGCCTGTTGGACGAGTGGCTGCTATCTTTCTCAACACTCACGGCAAAGCGCCTTACGATCTGCTGGCGAACAGAAACTTACGACGTGCAATCGGGTCGTCAATAGACCGTCGCACGCTGATCGAAAAGGTTTGGGAAGGCAACGGGGAGTTAATTGCGACGATAGGCCCGCGGGCCATGTTAGGTGATTACGCCGGTCTTGTTCAGGGCTTCGTTTTTGATAAGGAGCAGGCGACTCATTTGCTCGCGCAAGAAGGATGGCTGCCCGGGACTGATGGCGTGAGGGTGCGCAACGGACGACGGCTGACTTTAACGATGATCGCGTGGCCGGAGTTTGACACGGCGACGCTTGAGTTCATACAGGCACAACTGGCAACTATCGGCATTGAACTGCGCATTGTGAGGTCGCCCGACTCGGCGTCTTACCAGGCGCGAATCGAGGCTGGCGAGTTTGATCTCGATCTGGAAGCGCCCAACCAAAACGACGGCAACCCGATGTTCCTTCCGGCGTTGCGTTTCTACTCCAAATCATCCGGGAAGACCGTGCGACACTTCGCGCCCGGCGGTCGTTTCGATGCGATCATCGAAGCAGGTCTCGAAACGGACCAGCGCAACGAGACCATGCGCCGCTCCGCTGAAGCGCAGCGCCTGCTCGTAGATGAGGAAGCCATTACCATCCCGCTCGCCGGCTTGAAGCGCATCTACGCGATGCGTGTAGATTTGCGCGGCTTTACTCCACATCCGTCGCTGTTAAATCAACGTTGGCATACAATCACCATTCAGCGATGAAACGCTATGTACTGATCCGCTTCCTTTCCCTTGTTCCGCTCTGGCTCGGTATCTCCATGCTCGCTTTCCTTTTGAGCAACCTTGCCCCGGGTGACCCTGCGACCGTAATCGCTCACCGCCTTTCCGACGCGCCACCGAGCGAGGAGCAGATCGCTACCCTGCGCCGCGAGTATCATCTGGACGATACGCTGCCATTGCGCTATGCGCGGTGGCTCGGCTCAGCGGCACAAGGCGACCTCGGGATTTCGTACAGGACAAAAGAGCCAGTGCTCATGGAGCTTGCCACGCACTTTCCGGCGACGCTTCAGATCGCTTGTGCCGCGCTTGTTATCGCGCTCGCCATCGCCTTGCCGTTGGGTGTGCTTGCGGCGGTAAGGCGCGGCTCCTGGCTCGATCATGCGGCGCGTGTAGGCGCACTGTTGGGCGCGTCGCTACCGAGCTACTGGCTCGGCTACCTACTAATCCTCCTCTTCGCGCTTGCTCTCGGCTGGCTGCCGGTGGCCGGACGTGATGGCACGGGCGCAATGATCTTGCCTTCCCTGACGCTCGGCCTCGGCACGGCGGCGACGCTCGCGCGTCTGACACGCTCAAGTCTGCTTGAAGTGCTTGGCGAAGACTTCGTGCGCACAGCGCGGGCGAAAGGACTTAGCGAGTGGGCAGTCCTCTGGCATCATTCTTTGAAAGCCGCTTTGCTCCCTGTGGTCACTGTTACGGGCATCGCCTTCGGCCATCTCCTGGGCGGCGCCGTGATCGTAGAGGGGATCTTCGCGTGGCCCGGCGTTGGGAATCTATTAATAAACTCGATTTACGACCGTGATTATCCGATGATTCAGGGCTTTGTGCTCTTTATGGGCGCGGTTTTCACCCTGCTCAGCACAGCCGTTGACCTATCCTATGCTTGGATTGATCCACGTGTACGTTACGCAAACAAGAGGCGCATTGGACGATGAATAGCAGGCGTAAATTTTTAGCGAGCGCAACTACGCACGCTCCCTTCGAGTTGGCGAGCCAGGGAGCTGAGACTATTTCACTGCTCGCCGTCGGGCGGCCCGGTATCTTCGTTCGTTTGACGCGTGACTGGGCAGCAATTGTAGGACTCTCTATCGTCTTCTTGCTCGTGGGCCTCGCGCTCACCGCACCCTTCTTAGCACCGCACGACCCGGCCGCGCAGCACCTTTCGGAACGGCTTCAGTCTCCTAGCCTCACATTCCCGCTCGGTACGGATAATCTTGGTCGCTGCATATTGAGCCGGCTACTCTTCGGTGCGCGGTTGTCGCTCGGGTTTGCGGGTGTAACTTCACTGCTAGTGCTGCTGCTCGGCGTCGTTGTGGGCGCGGTGTCCGGCTTTGCCGGCGGGTTCTTGGACGCGGTTATCATGCGGGTAGTGGACCTGGTGCTAGCCTTCCCGCTGCTCCTTCTGGCGCTGGCCATCACGGGCTTTATTGGGGATGGCATAGGCAGCGTGCTCGTCGGCGTGGTAAGTGTTTGGTGGGCGTCTTACGCGCGCATCGTGCGTGGGCTGGTGCTTTCCTTGCGCGAGCGGCCATTCATCGACGCGGCGCGCGCTGGTGGCGTCACACCCATCCGGATCATCACCCGCCATGTAATTCCGAATGTGATTCCACCCATCATTGTGCTCGCGACGTTGGAAATGGGCAGCTTGCTTTTGGCCATCTCAGGTTTTAACTTTCTCGGTCTCGGCGTGCAGCCGCCGACGGCGGAATGGGGCGCGATGCTCAACGACGGACGCCCATTCCTGCGCAGCGCGCCGCAACTGATGATCTATCCGGGGCTGGCGATCAGCTTTGCGGTAATGGGATTCAACCTGCTTGGAGACGGGCTGCGGGATATGCTTGATCCGCGATTGAAGTAGCTGAAAGTCAGTAGCTATCTTCTTGAGGCGAACTTGGAGAGCGCGAAGAGGCTTTTGCGCATATCCTCACCCTCTTCCGTCAGCGTGTATTCAACTCGTGGCGGTATTTCTGCAAACATCTGGCGATGTATCAGTCCTGCCCGTTCGAGTTCGGCAAGCCTGATGGTAAGGGTTGACGAACTCATATCGTCCATTTTGCTTCTCAGGTCGCCAAAGCGCATGCCCCTGCGCTCACCGATCAGGAAGAGCAGTCTCAACGCATATTTGCGACCCATGATTTGCACGAGCCCGGTCGTGGAACAGAGACATTCATGGCTCGCGGCGCCGGTGCGCTCTATGCATCCGCAGGCATTCTCTTCCGGCACAGTTAAGATGCGTAGCCTCATAAACCGTCATCGTGCCTCATATTACCTCGCGCCGCACAATCTCTTGCGCTGGCATAATATACTTCATTACTTAGGCTTCACCCAAAGTAGCGACACCTTTCATTCTATAAAAGACCTGTTAGGGGCATGTGTTACTTTCTTTGAGGATAAAAAACAATCGGGCACAGGGAAGACGCGAAGTCGACATGCCATCTCTGCTGCTTCTTCGGCTAATCGATGTTAGTTCGCATTATTGAACCGTCGGGTAACAACGTGCTATCGTCACTCACACTAACCTGGCACTAACCATGAGATGCGCGGCAGCAACAACCCGCGCTGCTGAAGCTGCTTAATCTTCAACTGTGAAAGCCATACTTTCGCGCAAGTCTGGCCGGTTTTTCATCAGGCGTGCAGTTCAATCGCTATTCCTGATCCTCATCTTAATTGCCGTCAATTTCCTTCTGATTCATGTCGCTCCTGGCAATCCGGTCCACATGCTCGCGGGTCAGAGCGGCGATGAGAAATACTATGAATTCATTCGCGCGAAGTTCGGTTTGGATCAACCGCTGACGACGCAACTTTGGATCTATCTATCGGGCGTTCTCCGCGGAGACTTAGGATATTCGCTTGGCTACCAGCAACCCGTTCTCCGGGTCATCTTAGAGAGGATACCCGCGACACTCTTGCTGATGCTGAGCGCGATTTTGTTATCAACTACCGTTGGTGTGGTGCTGGGAGTGGAAGCCGCACGCCGGGAGAATTCATTCATAGATCGAGCAATTAACACCGTGGCGCTCTTAGGTTACTCGATTCCCTCTTTCTCGATCGGCCTGCTATTACTCATCGTTTTTGCACTCCACATCGGTCTCTTCCCGGCCCAGAATATGTCTTCCGCCAATCAGGAATTGACTGGGTTAACGTATCTGCTCGACGTGCTCCGTCATCTGACCCTGCCTGCTGCTACGCTCGCAATTGTGCAGTTCGCTCAGGTCATGCGCTTGACCCGGACACAAATGTTGACCGTACTACGAGAGAACTTCATCACGACGGCGCGCGCTAAGGGTTTGAGAGAAAGACAAGTCATCTATGGGCACGCGCTCCGCAACGCGTTGATTCCGCTAGTGACCATCCTGGGAAGCGACTTTGGGACGCTGCTGAGTGGGGCGGTGCTGGTAGAGACGGTCTTTGCATGGCCGGGCCTTGGCAGACTGCTGATCGATTCAATTGCCATGAGAGACTATCCCGTACTAATGGGAATCTTCCTGATGATCTCGATAAGTGTAGCAGTGGCGAACCTGTGCACGGACCTTGTTTACTCTCTGCTCGACCCGCGGGTTAAGTATGCATGACGCGAATGATGAATCCCGAGAAAACAAAGCCGCGTCTGGCCAGAGAATGGGATTTCTGGCGCAGTATAAGGAGCAGTAAGACATCGATTTGCGCTCTTCTCTTGTTGATGCTTTTTGTCCTGGCGGCAGGTTTTGCGCAGTGGGTGGCGCCGCGCGATCCACTCAAGACTTCCGGCCAGACGCTCAGGGCACCCTCGCGGGAGTTTTTCTTCGGCACTGACGATCTAGGCCGAGATGTATTCAGCGGAGTTGTACATGGCGCGCGGACCTCGATCACAACCGGCCTTACAGTGGCTCTGTTAAGCGGGCTTTGGGGAGTTTTGATCGGGCTGATAGCGGGTTACGCGGGCGGGCTCTGGGACGACCTGCTGATGAGGCTCACGGAGCTTTTCCTCATCCCACCGAGGTTTTTTATGGCCCTGGTGATCGCGGCCATCTTTGGTGCGTCGCATTTCACAGTGATCATAATACTCACCATTACTTATTGGCCCTTTACAGCGAGGCTCGTCCGGGCTGAAGTGATGTCGCTGAAGGAAAGAAGTTTTGTGGAAGCCGCGCGCGCGATGGGAGCGACGCCAACCAGAATTCTCTTGCGACAGATACTGCCTAACGCGCTGCCGCTCATCGTTACCCAAGTAATTCTTATGATCGGCGGGGTAATACTTATCGAAGCAGGGCTGGACTTCATTGGGCTCGGTGACAGAAACCACATTAGTTGGGGTTATATGCTTCACAATGGTCAGCACTTCTTCCGTGACGCATGGTGGATGGTCGTGTTCCCGATGCTGGCGGTCTCCTTGCTGGTCTTTGCTTTGAACGTCCTCGGCGACGCGCTTAACCGCGCCCTCGATCCCAGGTCGCGGATTGAGTATCTCAATAAGCCTGTCTGAGGTTGTTGTTCAGTTTTAACTCCAGACTTACACAGCGCGGCCACGGCCGCTACCAAATGAGGCACTAGCTCCGGAGGAGCCGCATGTTTATAGACAAGGCAGCGAATCCTACGACTGGAGCTCCGGAGCGAAATGTTCCCAGCGATGAGTAAGTCCTATCAGCAACATACCGCTCCTCCGGAGCTGGGCGAATCTTATATAGCCTGCTTTCGATAAATATTATGTCCTTCCGGGACTGCCGGGTATCCTTGAGAGTTCAACGATTGAAAAAGGGCACTTGCTGATGTCAGCCTCTCCGTCTGCTCTTAAACAAAAGAACCGTGACAGCGGTGAAGGAAAGGAGCGCGAGGAACGCGAGGAGGATGTATAGTCGGCGCCCGCTACGAGGCGCAGCTTTTGCTCTTCGATCACCTTCGGCCCACCAGGCGTCCTGTGCAAAGTAGGCGTTCGACTTCGCGCTCCACTCGTACATTCCCTTTAGTCCATCTCTATATGCAGATACTGATTGGGGTTCATAGAGCCAAAAGTAGGGTAAGTCTTTAGTGAGAATCCCTTGCACCTCGAAATAGTACGAAGCACGCTTTTGTTTATCCAGTTCAGATGCTGCCAGGTTGAAAAGCTCGTCAACTCGTGGATTGCGATAACCCGCACCGTTGGAGAATGGAATGGGTCCGATATTCGACGAAACGACGGTGCGCTTAACGCCCACGTCGGGATCAGGTCCATTCTCGAAAGACGCGAACCCGAGGTCGAAGTCCTTTTTAATATAGACCGCGTCAACCGCCGCACTGAATTCCAGCAGTTGTAGTTCCACGTCTATACCTGCCTCGCGCAATTGATCTCGAAGCGCTTCGGCAACTTTTGAATAACTGGCAGCGTGAACGAACTTCAGACGAAAGCGCACGCCGCTGGCATCTCGTTTCTGTCCGGCTTCATCTAGCAATCGATTCGCGAGCGTCAGATCCCTTTCGTACTTAACCACGTTCGGATTGTGTGCCCATCCGAGCATATGCGAGATTGGTCCGGTCGCGGCAACTCCCATCCCAAATAAGAGCTTATCAACTAGAAAGTTCTTATCAATCGCCAGAGCGATCGCCCGCCTGACGCGGAGGTCGGAAAGCGGTGCACGTGCGAGGTTAGGTATTAGCGTCTCAACTGTGGCGTACCCTTCGCGGCCTTTATCGGTAACAACAATTCCGGGCATGCTCCTGAAACGCGCTACGTCGAGTGGTGAAGCATTGAGGAGATAATCCACCTCTCCTTTCTCGAAAGCGATCGCCGCCGTTGCGCCGCTCGGCATCACCCTGTACACAACCCTGTCGAGATAGGGCTTGCCCTTCTTGAAATACCTCTCGTTCTTGACCAGGGTGATGTGATCGCCCTTTCTCCACTCCTGAAACCTCATCGGCCCGCTGCCGACGGGGCTCGTATTGCGCGGATTTGTGAGAGGGTCAGTTCCTTCAAAGATATGCCTCGGCATTACCGGGGCATTGCTGACATCAATAAGTTGTAGGAAGGCGGCGTATGGCCTTTTGAACTCGAAAACCACCGTATGTGGATCGGGCGTCACCATCCGATCCAAGTTGTCACCTACTGAAGTGCGCGTCCGCGAGTGATACTTCATCAATAGTTGCTCAAACGTAAACTTTACGTCTTCGGAGGTGACAGGCACACCGTCGTGGAACACCGCTTCAGGTGCAAGGTGGAAAGTGTAGGTCTTACCGTCGGGCGAGACCTCCCAGCGCTCGGCTAAATCGGGCACGGGATTCAAGCTGAAGTCATGCGCCACTAGCCCGCTGAAGATCGAACCGCAGATGAGATGCACACCGCCTTGCGTTGTGATGGCAGGATTCAGGCCACCTGGGTCGCTCGAGACCGCAACCACGACGCTACCACCGTATCTGGGGCTATCGCCGTGAGCCGCTTCGGAGAAATACGGTATAGCCATCAAGAAGGCGGTAAGAGCGACGCTGATTTTACTCTTCATGTTTGAAAGCCGGTGTGCAGGCATTATCAATCATAAAATAAATTACTGTACGCTCCTTTTCGTAAATCCGCTCAGACCGCGCATGATTAAGAGCGTGGTTCGCGCAACCTCTTGAGGGAGCTGTTGATGGATGAGGTTTTTGGAGAGGAGAATTTCATAGACAGTGATTCGGAAAAAACGCTACGGGTAATGAAAAGCTGCTGGACAGAACTCATCATTACTGATAGCGAGCCGTCGACGCATCCGAGAAAGCTTCTCGCAACTCCCCGAAGCGTTCGATCAACACGTCTGCCCCCGCCGCCACCAACTCGGCTCTTCCCCTGAAACCCGCCACAAAACCACAGGTGACCATCCCGGCAGCGCGACCCGCTAACACGTCCACACGGCTATCGCCAACCATGACGCATTCGGCGGGCGCGCAGCCGCAACGCCGCGCGGCTTCAAGCAGCGGCAGCGGCGCTGGCTTTCGCTCCGGCAGGCTGTCGCCGCCCAGGACCACTGCAAAGTGTGACCGCAAACCAAGCCCTTCCAGGATCGTTAGAGTGAAGTCATAAGGTTTAGTGGTGACGACCGCTTTGGGCAGATGGCGAAAGTGCGCAAGTGTTTCGTGAACCTCCGGGTAGACACGGGTCTGGTCAAGCAGGTGCCCGCTGTAGTGGCGGCGAAAGACGTCGAGCGCACAGTCAATATCCGCGCTCTCCGGTTCTCGCTCCTGGCCGGCGCGCAGAGCGCGCTCAACGAGAGCCCGGACACCTTCTCCGATGAAACTCACCACGCGCTCGTCCGGCAGTGGCGCGTGGCCCATTTCTGCGAGCATCAGAGTGATCGAACTGGTCAGATCGGCGCGCGAATCTATCAACGTTCCATCAAAATCAAAGAGCAGACAACCTACCTGGAGAGGGGTTGCGGAATGAGTGTGATCCTTGATTAACGTAGCTGCGCGGCTATCGTACATGAGGCTCTCCTGGTCGCGCTCACCCGATAGGGGTGGCCAGCTTCATGTTGAAGAGACCGCGGCGGCTCGGAGAGCGGCCACATTCTCTGTTACTGACTTGGGCCCACCGAACACCGCACTGCCGGCAACCAGCACGGTAGCCCCAGCGGTGACGACTTCGGCGGCGTTGCTCGCCTTTATGCCTCCATCCACCTCCAGCCAAGCCTTCGAGCCAATCTCGTCGAACATCTGGCGCAGGCGGCGGATCCTGGCCGTGCTACCGGGAATGTAGGATTGCCCGCCGAAGCCCGGGTTGACCGACATGATCATCACTAGATCCACTTCCGGCAGAATCTCCTCCAGCGTCGTCAAGGAGGTGGCCGGGTTAAGCGTGACACCGGCTTTCACCCCAAGTTCTTTGATCACCTGTATGGTCCTGTGCAAGTGGACGCAGGCTTCGACCTGCACGGTGATGATGTCTGCGCCAGCGCGGGCGAAATCTGCCAAATAGCGATCCGGTTCTTCTATCATCAGATGCACGTCAAGCCACGCGCCGGTCTCTTCGCGCAGCGGGCGCAAGGCCTTGACGACCAGCGGGCCGATGGTGATGTTTGGGACGAAATGCCCATCCATCACGTCCACATGCAGCCAATCGGCGCCGGCGGCAATCGCCTCGCGCGCATGCGCGCCGAGCCGGGCAAAGTCGGCAGAGAGAATCGAAGGAGCAAGCTTGACCATTTTCATTTCACCTTCAAGAGCGCTCGCCGCGCAGCTTCAGCCACTGCCTCGGCGGTCAGTCCTAATTGCTCAAAGATCACCTGGTAAGGTGCGGAAGCTCCGAAGCGATCAATTCCCACGACCTCGCCGTCC
>Ga0136617_10002967_pt1 | contig 15162 bp, 10 predicted proteins | sample AntDrymUQ3222106_2_FD_129672 | JGI IMG/M metagenome (GOLD analysis project Ga0136617, IMG submission 129672) | Polar desert sand microbial communities from Dry Valleys, Antarctica - metaG UQ322 (21.06) | ecosystem: Environmental > Terrestrial > Soil > Desert | place: Antarctica: Dry Valley... | reverse complement strand
CGCTACTGGCGCATCATCGCCAAGCGCGCGGTTCTCGCGGCGGGCGCGGAAGAGCGGCCCATCGCCTTTGGCGGCAACGATGTTCCAGGCGTCATGCTGGCCTCGGCCATGCGGACTTTCGCCAACCGCTATGGAGCGGCTTCGGGCAAGGTCGTCGCGGTGTTCACCAACAATGATTCCGGCTATCGCACGGCCCGCGATATGAAAGCCCATGGCGTCCGCGTCGAGGTCATCATCGACAGCCGCGCCAGCTCGCAGGCCGATGCCGGCGGCGTGCCGGTGCTCCGTGGACGGAAGATCGTCAACGTCAGAGGCCGCAAACTCGTGGAGAACGTCGAACTCGACGATCATACCTCGGTCCCCTGCGATACGCTCGCCATGTCCGGCGGCTGGAGCCCCATCGTCAACCTGGCTTGCCATAAGGGGGCCAAGCCCCGCTGGGACGCCGCCATCGCAGGCTTCGTTCCGCCCGATGCCGGCCAGCATTTCACCGCCGCGGGTTCGGCGGCGGGCAAGATGCTGCTGTCGGAATGCCTCATGGATGGGGCGGCCAAAGGCACGCTCAATGGCGCAACGCCGCAAGTCCCCACGTGCCGGGATGAAGCGTTCGCCATCACGCCGCTATGGTGGGTGAAGGATTCGACGGGCAAGGCCTTCGTCGATTACCAAAACGATGTGACGCCCAAGGACATGCCGCTGGCGGCGCGCGAGGGCTATTCCGATATCGAACTCGCCAAGCGCTACACCACGGCCGGCATGGCGACCGATCAGGGCAAGCTCGGCAATGTCAACGCCATCGCCATCCTCGCGGAGGCCACCGGCAAAACCATCGAGCAGGTGAGCACCACGACGTTTCGCCCCTATTACACGCCGGTTTCCTTCGGAGCGCTCGCCGGCCCCTTCGTTGGCCACCACTTCCAGCCGGTGCGCAAGACGCCGCTGCATGATTGGGCCGATGAAAACGGTGCGATCTTCGTAGAGAGCGGCCTGTGGATGCGCTCATCGTGGTTCCAGCGCGAGGGCGAAGACTGGCTCGCCGCCGCGACGCGTGAGGTTGTCACCGCACGCGAGCGCGTGGCGATCTGCGATGTCTCAACGCTGGGCAAGATCGACGTGCAAGGAAACGATGCGGGCGCGTTTCTCGACCGGCTCTATTGCAACACCTTCTCGACCCTTGCCGTGGGCAAGGCGCGTTATGGCCTGATGCTGCGCGAGGACGGCATTGTCTTCGACGACGGCACCACGTCCCGTCTTGCCGAGGATCACTATCTGATGACAACGACCACGGCGAACGCGGCGCGCGTCATGTCGCACATGGAATTCTGCCATCAGGCGCTGTGGCCCGATCTCGACGTGCAGTTTGTATCGGCCACCGAGCAATGGGCGCAGATGGCGGTGGCGGGGCCGAAGTCGCGCGCCACATTGCAAAAGATCGTCGATGGCATCGAGCTGAACGACACGACGTTCCCCTATCTCGCCGCGAAGGAGATAAGCGTGCTTGGCGGCATTCCCGCGCGCCTCTTCCGCATTTCGTTTTCGGGCGAGCACGCCTATGAGCTCGCGGTTCCCGCCGACTACGGCAGCATGGCGGCGCGGGCCATCATGCAGGCGGGCTCGGAATTCGGCATCGCACCCTATGGCGTCGAAGCGCTTTCCATCATGCGCGTCGAGAAGGGCCATGTGGCGGGCAGCGAGCTCAACGGCACCACGACCGCCGCCGACCTTGGCTTGGCCAAGATGATGTCAGCGAAGAAAGATTACATCGGCCGCATGATGGCGCAGCGTGAAGGCCTTGTGGATGAAAATCGCCAATGCGTCGTGGGCATCCGCCCCGTCGAAAAAAGCGATCGCCTGCGCTCCGGCTCGCATCTCCTCAAGCGGAACGATCCGCCCTCCATGGCCAACGATCAGGGTTATATCACCGCGACCGCCTGGTCGCCCTCCCTCGAGATGTGGGTGGGCCTGGCGCTGGTCGCCAAGGGCCGCGCGCGCCACGGCGAGATCTTGAAAATCTTCGACGGCCTCCGGAACATCCACATGTATGGCGAGATCTGCGATCCCATGCATTACGACAGGGAGAATAAAAAACTCCATGCCTGACCGGATTTCACCGCTCGCGGATACCGCCGTGCAAGGCCGCTTCGGCGCCGACAAGGGCGCGCCTGGCGTCGCGCTTTCGGTGCGCCATCCGGCGTCGATCGTCACCATCATCGCGCGCAACGGCAAATCCCAGGCGCTCAAGCTGACGCTCGACCGCATGCAGGGCTGCGCCATCCAGTGGGCGGGCTTCGACCAGTATTACGCGGTGGCCGACGGCTTGGGGGAGGGTGAACTCTATTCCGAATTGAAATCCAGGCTCAATGTTTTGGCCGCCATCTCCGACCAGAGCCACGGCCGCGTCATCCTGCGCATTTCAGGCCCCAAGGCGCGCAACGTGCTGGCCAAGGGAACGCCGGTCGATCTGTACCCGGATGAATTTCCAGTGGGCAAAAGTGCTCTCACGCAAATGGCCCATGTCGGCGTTCACCTCACCCGCACGGGCGAAGATGCCTTCGAGCTCTCGGTCTTCCGCGGCTTCGCCGAAAACTTCTGGGAATGGCTGACGGAACAGTCGGAAGAGTTCGGGTATCAAATCAAATAACGTCATCCCGGCGAAAGCCGGGACCCATCCCTCTGATCGATTCAGACGCTTCCGTGTTTACCGTGGGTCCCGGCTTTCGCCGGGATGACGAGCGTGGCAGGAGTCAGCCAACTCCTCCATCCGCCCCTTCCGTCATTCCGGCGAAAGCCGGAATCCAGCTTTGACATGGACCCCGGCTTTCGCCGGGGTGACGGTTTCCTTGATCCGATCCGCCAGTCTACCGATGCGTCGGCAGGCTTCCTTGATATGCGCCTCGTCAACCGTCAGCGCCACGCGTAGATGCCCTGCACCGCCTTCGCCGAAGCTTTCGCCGGGCATGGTGACGACGCCTTCTTCCTCCAAAAGCCGCTCGGCGAACGCGACACCTGAGAGCCCGGTTTTGCGCACGTCGACCATCACGAACATGCCGCCTTCCGGCATGCGCGCGGAGATGGTCCGGGATTGCCGGAGCCCAGCCACAACGGCGCGAGCTCTCGCCTCGTAGGCTCGCTTCATGGCGTCGACTTCGGGGAAATGGTTGTCGAGCGCAAAAGCGGTTGCGTCCTCAAGAAAGGGCTGCGAGCCGAACAGCATGGTTTCGGCGATGGGCTGTGCCTTCTCGCAGAATTCTTCCGAGGCCGCGATCCAGCCGCAGCGGAATCCCGGCATGGCGTGGGATTTCGATACCGAGGATACGACCACCGTGCGCTTCTCCAACTCCGCCACATCGAAGGGCGAAGCAAAGATGGCGTTGCCATAGGTCAGCGTCGCATAAACTTCATCGGAGACAATCCAGAGATCGTGCTTGGCGCAGAGCCAGCCGATCCTGGCGATCTCGTCCGCCGTGAAGACAGCACCGGTTGGATTGCTCGGCGTATTGAGCAGCAGCACGCGCGTGCGCGGCGTTATCGCTTTTTCAAGATCGGCGGCCTTCAGATGAAAGCCATGATCGGGATCGACGCGCACCGGCACGGCGCGGCCCCCCGATGCGGCGATGACGCCCTCGTAGGTCGCGTAATAGGGATCCGCCATCAGCACCTCGTCGCCCTCCTCGATCAGCACGTTCATGGCGATGAAAAGCGCGGTTTGCGTGCCCGGCAGGAACAGGAATTGATCAGTTGAAATGGCGCGGCCCGTGCGCAGCGTATACATGCGCGAAAGCGCCGCCAGCACCGGCGGCTCGCCCCGGCCATTGGAATAGCGCGTGCGCCCGGCGCGCATCTGCCGTTCCGCCACATCCATGATGGCGGTTGGCGGCGGCGCATCGGGCTCGCCGATCGACAGGAAGATTAGAGGTTCCCCCAGTGCGGCGCGGCGTTTGCCTTCGATATGGACGGCCCATTTTTCCGATCCAAGGCTCGCAAGCCTTTCGGTTACCTTCGCGTAGCGCATGATTCTCCACCTGCAATGTGATGGCGTGTTACACGGCTTCCCAAGAAATTGCACCCCCGCGAGAGATGCGTAAATTCGCGGCCCGTCGCAGGATTTCGTAGTCACCGGCGTTCACCGCCACGACGGGACAGGCCTTGCCATAAAGTGTTTCCGCAACTTGCGCGCCGATCGCCAGATTGACGTCGGGTGTGACGAGGATGATCGCGGCAGGCACTGTTCCCAGACGGATCGCTTCCGCAATGGCGCCGGGCGCTGAGCCCGACCCCCGCGCTTCGCGCATGAGCAGCATGACGCCTGCAAGACAGACGCCGCGCTGCGGATGATGCACGTCGAGGATTATTCCGGTGCGCGGATCAAAGCCGCCCCAGAAACTCAAGGGCGCGTCAAGCGCCAACACCGGTCCCTTGGCTTCACCGGCATTCAGCACGGTGCTCTCTATCATGCCGTCAGCCATGAATTGGTTTCGCGCCAAACTTCGCCTCGTACGGCACTTTCCACGCATTCGCGCAAGCTGCCGAAAGCGACGTCGAGGCCCAGCATGCCCGGCGCGTAATAGGCCCATTTCGCCGCATTGGTCATCACGCGCCCGCGCAAGGCGGGAATGCGCGGCGAATAATAGGTGCAGACATCGATCGGGATTTGAAACCCCGCGGCCTCCAAAGTTGCGAGCCAGCCCCGGGCAGCGATGAGCTGGCGCACGGCGCGGCTGGTCGAGATGAAACACGGCACTCCCGTTTTTACACGGCGGCCGTCGAGAAGCTTCATCACTTCTCTGAACTCTGCAAAGGAAAAATGCGGCGTGCCAAGAGCTACGGCGTCGAGCGGCCCGTCGCGCGCGGTTGACAGTTCCCCATGGGCGCGGCGCAGGTCATCGATCGTCACAACAACTGTCTCGCCACCCCTGAACACCGCCGAAAGCTCCGGCGCTTCGGGCGTCACGCCCACGCCATGCCAAAGTTCAACGCCACCTGATGCCGCCGCGGCCGCGCTTATGGCCTTGCCGCCGTCCTTCGTCATGGTTGCGGAAAGCCCGGAGATCGCGGCAACGCGGCTCCCGGCGATTGTTCCCACGCGATGGCCAAGCAGATGCGGAAACAGGTCGCTGGCGCGGCAGGCCTCCGGCAGCGCCGTGCAATCGAAATGCAGGAGCGCTTGCCTGCCTTCGTCCGTGTGCAGGCCAGCGAAAGGAACCTTGCCGATGAGCGCTGAGGCGACATCGAGATAATCGCCATATTTGTTGGTGCGGCAGCCCACAACGGAATTGTAGTAGGAGACGGCGTTCGATTCCCCCGCCGCGATGTGGTCGCCGAACTTGGGCCCTCCCGGCAATTGATAGGGCGCACAGGTCCAGGTCGGCGTGCAGCCCAGCTCCGCATAGAGACGCATGAGCTCGCGCGCGCCGCTCACCATTTCGGGGTCGCTGGCCTCGGGGCGAAGGGCAGGATCGGAGAGACTGACGAGGCTCGTGTTGGTCCAGGTGGTAATTGCAAGCTTCGCGTCATTCTCCAGAAGATAGCGCGCGAAATCCACATGGGCCTGCCCCGTATAGAAGCAGGCATCGATATGGGCGAACTGGATTGGGATAAGAGACGGCGCCGCCATGATCTCCGCCGCCTGCACCAGAAGCCGCATGGCAAACTGCATCGCCTTGCCGTCCCGGCCCGCGAGACGGGCGCGATCCACATCGTCGAGTTCCAAACTCACCGAAGCCTTCTCACTCTGGGTATCCAGATGCTTCGAGGCTCGGCTCACGCTCGCACCTCAGCATGAGGAAAGAATAAACATTTCCTCACCCTGAGGTGCCCAGTCCGCAGGACGGGGCCTCGAAGGGACCATCACAGCATGAATTGTCTCGGTCACTCCTTCACCGTCTCGCGCGCCATTTTGTTGAGCGTCACATAGTCGGTTTTCCCCGAGCCCAGCAGCGGCATTTCCTTCACCGCAATGATGTTGCGCGGGATCATCAGATCTGTGGCACCCGCATGCTTCATCCCTTCGGATGCGCGGGCGCGGTCCAGAGCGTCATCGGTGGTAAAGAGAACAAGCTGCTCGCCTCGCTTCGGATCGGGCACGGCGACCACTGCGTGCAGCGCCTCAGGGAAAGCCGCGTGCAGCTTCCCTTCAGCCGCCGAAAGCGACACCATCTCGCCGGCGATCTTTGCGAAGCGCTTGGCGCGGCCGAGGATTGTCACAAAGCCGTGGCCGTCGACCTTCACGATGTCGCCGGTGTCGTACCATCCCTCAGGCGGTGGCTCGATCACGCCGGGGTTATCGGTGCGGAGATAGCCCAGCATGATATTGGGGCCCTTCACGAACAGCCTTCCACCTTCGGCAATGCCTTCCACCGGCTCAAGCCGGTATTCGATTTGATCGAGCAGGCGGCCAACCGTGCCGGTCTTGTGATGCATGGGCGTATTGACCGAGAGAACCGGCGAACATTCCGTCGCGCCATAGCCTTCAAGGATGCGAAGCCCGAATTTCTCCATCCAGATGTCCCGCGTCTCGGGCTTCACCCGTTCAGCCCCCGCCACCACCAGGCGCGTGTTGAAGAAATCGTAAGGATGGGCGTTGCGCGCATACCCCATGAGGAAGGTGTCGGTGCCGAACAGCACCGTCGCATTGGTGTCGTACGACAGCTCGGGCACGATCTTGTAGTGCAGCGGCGAGGGATAGAGAAAGGTGCGCACGCCGGCCAACACCGGCAAAAGGGTGCCGGCGGTCAGCCCGAAGGAATGGAACATGGGCATGGCGTTGAACACAATGTCCTGGGCGGTAAAGGCGATGCGAGCCGCCGCCTGGAAGCGATTGGCGTGAAGATTGCGGTGGGAGAGGACGACACCCTTGGGCAACCCTTCCGAGCCCGAGGTAAAAAGTATGACAGCGGGTGAGTTCGGATCGCCGATGCCGCCCGCCGATTTCAGCGCCCAATGTGGAAACATCCGGGCGTAAAGGCCATGGAGCTTGTCCATGAGACCGAGGCTGGCGCGAACGTCCTCGAGATAGACGATCTTGCGGTCGCGGGCGAGCACGGCAAGGCTCTCCTGCATTTCGCCTGCCTCGATGAAGCGGCGCGAGGTGACGATGGTCGAAACCTGTGCGGCCGTACAGGCGGCCGCCATATTTGTGGCGCCGGTCGAGAAATTCAGCATGGCGGGCACGCGCCCCCTGGCATGGAGTCCGAAGATCGTGAGGAAGCAGCCGATGGCATTGGGCAGCAGCACGCCCACGTTTTTCTCTCCGCCCGTGAGCTTCGCCAGTTTGCGCCCCAACACGAAGCTTCCCGCCACCAGCCGGTCATAGTTCACAGGCTGGCGCTGGACGTCCTCGAGGATCAAATGCTTGCGGCCATGGGTCGCGCTGGCATCGAGCAGAGCGTCGAACAGCGTCTGGCCGATCCGCGAGGTGCGGAACACCATGTCGGTCATCACATCGTAGAGCTTGTCGGCCTGGTGCTCGCGGAGTGCCGCACCCCTGAGCGAGGGCGGCGAATCGAATTTGACCGGCGGCAGAAATGTGAGCGTGATCTTGGGAAACCAGCGCAGCCTGAGCTTGCCGCGCATGCGCGAGAACATGGAATATTGCGCGCCGTCGATCTTGACCGGCAGGACTCTCGCTCCCGCCATCTGCGCTATGGCGCCTGGCCCCTCATAAACCTTCATCAGCGTGCCCGTGACTGTCAGGCGGCCTTCGGGAAAGATCACAATCTTGCGGCCCTTCTTCAATTCTTCAACCAGAGCCCGCAGCGCCATTGGATTGGCGGGGTCAATCGGGATCATATCGAAGAAAAAGAAAGCCGGTCTCGCCCACCAATGCTTTGCCACATGAGTGTTGATGGCGAAACCGCAACGCTCCGGCAGGAAGGCCGAGAGCAGGGGGCCATCCAACATGGAGGTATGGTTGGCGACGATCACCGCCCGGCGTCCGGCGGCGGCGAAATTCTCAAGCCCCTTCACTTCGACGAGATAGAGAAGGCGGAACACCTGCCGCAGCAGATTGGCCACAAGTTCCTGCGGCAGCAGGCGGCAGATCAGGATCGCGGCAACGGCATTGGCCAGCCCCAGGCACAGGAACAGGCCGCGGGCGCTTAGGAATTGCAGTAAAACGACCGAGGAGAGCGTGGCCGCGATCATGAAGACGGCGTTCACCACATTGTTGGCGGCGATGACCCGCGAGCGCTTGGGCGGGCTCGCGCGGTTCTGCATGATGGCGTTGAGCGGCACCGCGTAAAGGCCGCCGAAAAAAGCGATCATGAAAAGATCGAACCCGGTGCGCCAGCCTGAGAAAAGCGAGAAGAACGCGCGCGGCCCATTGAACACGGTGCCAGCCAACGCGGAGTTGACAGCGCCCGCCGCGAAATAGAGATCGATCAGGAACACCGTCATCATGATGGCGGCGACGGGCACATATTTGGCCGACACCTCGCCCTTCAGCAGCGTGTTGGTGAGGAGCGAGCCAGCACCGATGCCTATGGTAAAGAGGGCGATAAAGATATTGGCCACATAGCTGTCGGCCAACAGCACATCCTTGGTGTAGACCGGAAACTGCACGAGGATCATGGTGCCGAGGAACCAGAACCACGAAGCGCCGAGCACCGCCCAGAACACATCGCGGCGTTCCTGGGCATAGCCCAGCAACTTTCCGGTCTGGCGCACGATGTTCCAGTCGAGCGTCAGGCCGGGCGAAACGGAAGGGGCGGCGGGCATTTTGAGGGTGGCGGCCCACGCGGCGATGCCAAGCACCACGAGCATCACCGACAGCACCGGTTTTCCCCAGGGTTCAAGCACCAGGAAGCCGCCCACCATGGTGCCCAGCAGGATGGTGACGAAGGTGCCGAGCTCGATCAGCGCATTGCCGCCGATCAGCTCTTCGCGCTTCAGATATTGCGGCAGCACGCCGTATTTGATGGGGCCGAAAAAAGCCGCGAGCGTGCCGGCGAAGAACAGCACGGTCAGATGAAGATAAGGGTTGTCGAGCCAGAGGCTAACCGCGCCAAACGCCATGGCGGCGATTTCGATGAGCTTGATGCCGCGCGCCAGAACCGCCTTGTCGTATTTGTCCGCAAGCTGGCCTGCGATGGCCGAGAACAGGAAATACGGCAGAATGAAAAGGGCCGTTGCCGCCTGCACGAAAAGCGTCGCATTCCACCCTTGATTCACCGCCAGATCGAAAGTGATCAGGATGACGATGGCATTGCGCAAGCCGTTGTCGTTGAAAGCGCCAATCGCCTGCGCCACGAACAGCGGCAGGAAATTGCGGGTCTTGAGCAGCGAAAGCTGGCTATGCTCGCTCATGGTGAAGAGGCCCTCATCCGCCCTTCGGGCACCTTCTCCCATGCCTTGCGGCACGGGAGAAGGCATATCAAGTTTGCGCCTTCTCTCGCGCGGAATGCGTGGGAGAAGGTGGCCGAAGGCCGGATGAGGGCCTCTTCGATCACCCATTCACCATGCGGGGCGTCATCTCGATGAGCGTTGGGCCATCGGCGGCCAGCGCCGCCTTGATCGCGGCCGCCAGCGCCTTCAGGGAAGACGGTCTCTCGGCCACACAGCCATAGGCTTTCGCAAGCGCCTGGAAGTCCGGGTTCTTCAACGTCACGGCATTGGGCTGAATGCCCTTCAACACCATGTCGTCATGAATGGCGCCCAGCGCATCGTTGTTCCACAGCAGGATGACGAGCGGCAGCTTGTGCTCCGCCGCCGTGCCAAGCTCGTTGAGCGTATATTGGAGGCCGTAATCCCCGACCAACACCGTGACCGGCGTCTTGCCGACGCCGAATTTCGCCCCAATGCCGGCGGGCAGGCCAAAGCCCAATGTGCCGAAGCCCACAGGATGGAGCCAGGTGCGCGGCACATGCACCGGAAACACTTCATTGGCCGCATAGGCGATCTGGGTCATGTCGGAAGCGATGACGGTTTCATCGGGCAATGCTTCGCGAATGACGCCGAGAACCTTCGACAGCATGGGGCGGTGCTGATCGGATTCGCCGATAGCTATGGAGGCCGATGCCGTACCGGCGCGCTCTTTTACCTGTGCCGCGATCATTTCCAGCGCCTCGCTTGCATCGCCCAGAATAGCGATCTCCGCCGTGTGCGGCCTCGCCAGCGAGTCCCGGTCGATATCGATGCGGATCAGGTTTTTTTCGATCAGCATGGCGGAATACCAGAAGTCGGTTTCGGACAACTCCGAACCCGCGCACAGGATAGCGTCGGATTCAGCCAGCAGCGCCTGGCCTTCTTCCCGCGCAAGGCGATAGCCTACGCACAGCGGATGATCGGCGCGGACCGCGCCCTTGCCCGCGGTCGTCGTCATGATCGGCGCCTTCAGTTTTTCAGCGATGGCAGTCGCCGCAGCACCTGCATGTAACGCCCCGCCGCCCAGCAGAATGACCGGCCGCTTGGCGGCGTTGAGCTTCTTCGCGGCAGCGGCGATTTGCTTCGCAGAAGGCGTGGCCAACGCGGGAACGCTGCGCGCATGCCAGCCATCCCCCGCCGGTTCCTTGAGAAGATCGAGCGGGATTTCAAGATAGGCGGGCCTCGGCCTGCCGCTCGCAAAATTGGCAAAAGCCCGCGCCACGCCGTCGCGCACATCCTTCGGCGTGTAGGCCCGAATGGCGAGGCTGGTCACGGTTGCAGCCGCCCCCCGCTGATCGAGCATCTCATGTAGGCGCCCGCGCCCCTGAGCCGCATCGCCGATGTCGAGCGCTGAAGAGATCACCAGAACATTGCTCGAGTCGGACCATGCTTGTCCCATGGGCGTTAGAATGTTGAGTAGCCCCGGCCCGGTAATGGTGAAGCACACGCCGGGCTTGCCGGTCGCCCTCGCATAGCCATCGGCCATGAAGCCCGCGCCCTGTTCGTGACGCACGAGGATATGGCGGATATTGGAGCGCGGCAGGGCCCGGTACATCTCCACATTGTGGACGCCGGGAATGCCGAAGATCGTATCGACGCCGTAAGCTTCGAGCAGACCGACGAGGGCCTCGCCGGTTGAGAGTTCGGCACGTTGCGACATTTCAGGCTGCCTGGGTTCGCGGTGGGTTCACCGCGTGACATGCCACAAGGCTTGCATCATGGGCAAGGAGGAGGGGGTTGAGGCGCGGGCATATCTCGAAACAGAGAGGGCAACGGGGATGGAACGTGCATCCCGGCGGCGGCGCCAGGGGCGAAGGCAATTCGCCCTTCAGCACGATGCGGTCGCGCTTGCGGCCGGGATCGGGGTGCGGCGTCGCCGACCATAGCGCCCTCGTATAGGGATGCTGCGGATTGGCGAAAACGGCGTCCCGCGGCCCCTGTTCCACCGCGCGGCCGAGATACATCACCATGACGTCGTCGGCGATGTGGCGCACCACCGAGAGATCATGGCTGATGAAGAGATATGCCAGATTGTGCCGCTCCTGAATGTCGGCGAGAAGATTGAGCACTTGCGCCTGGATCGAAACGTCGAGCGCCGACACTGGCTCATCGAGCACCAGAATTTCGGGATCGAGCATCAGCGCCCGGGCAATGGCGATGCGCTGGCGCTGGCCCCCGGAAAACATGTGGGGGTAGCGGTCATAGTGTTCGGGCCGGAGCCCCACGCTGGTCATCGTGGCTCGCGCCCGCTCGGTGCGTTCGCCTTGCGACAATTTCGTGTTCACCTTGAGCGGCTCTTCCAGCGCATGGCCGATCTTCTGGCGGGGGTTAAGCGAGCCATAGGGATTCTGGAACACGATCTGCACTTTGTGGCGCAAGGAGCGCAATGTTTCAGTGGATGCGCCGGCGATCTCCTCTCCGGCAATCACCAGGGAGCCCGAGGTCGGCGGCTCGATCATGGTGACGAGGCGCGCCAAGGTCGACTTGCCGCATCCCGACTCGCCGACGACCGCCAGGGTCTTGCCGCGCTGAAGCGTGAAGCTCGCGCCATCGAGCGCCTTCAACGTGGCTGGAGCCGCGAAGGGCCCGCGCGACATGCTGTAATAGCGGGTGATATTTGTCGCGGTCAGAACGGTGGTCACGCCGCCTGCTCCGTACCGGGATGGCCCTGCGGTATGCCGTTCTTCAGCGGATAGTGGCAGAGCGCGCCCTCCAGCCGCGGCGGTATCGTGCTGACGCAGAGCGACGTCGCGAATTTGCAGCGCGGCGAGAAGAGACAGCCAGGCGGGCGATCGAACTGGCCGGGGACCACGCCCGGAATCGCGGGGAGCCGCCTCCCGGTGGCGCGTTCGGGAAGGGCTGAAAGCAGCGCCGCCGTATAGGGATGGCGGGGATCGCCGAACAGCGTCGCCACATCCTGCTCCTCCACCTTCCAGCCGGCATATTGCACGCTCACCCGCTCCGCAGTTTCCGCCACCACGCCCATGGAATGGGTGATGAGCACCAGCCCCATGCCGGTGTCCTTCTGCAACCGCACCACCAGTTCGAGAATTTGCGCCTGGATGGTGACATCAAGCGCCGTCGTCGGCTCATCGGCAATCAGCAGTTTCGGATTACAGGCAATCGCCATGGCGATCATCACGCGCTGGCTCATGCCGCCCGAGAGTTGGTGCGGGTAGGAGGAAAGCCTGGACTTGGGTGCTGGAATTCCGACGTGGTCCAACAGCTCAATCACCCTGCGTTGCCGCACGGTCTTGTCCATGTCGAGATGGGTCTTCAGCGCCTCGTCGAGCTGGAAGCCGACCGTGAAGCACGGATTGAGACTCGACATCGGCTCCTGGAAGATCATGGCGATATCCTTGCCGGTGATCTTGCGGCGCTCGCCGGCGGGCATGGTGAGAAGATCGCGGCCATCAAAATTCATGACGTCGGCCGTCACCTTGGCCGTCCACGGCAACAGCCCCATCACCGCCAGCATGGCGACCGACTTGCCCGACCCCGACTCGCCCACGATGGCCATTACTTCGCCCGCATCCACGTTAAGCGAGACGCCATCAACGGCGCGGAACCAGCCCGAGCCGGTCTTGAACTCCACGGTGAGGTTAACGATTTCCAGCAGGGCCAAGACGGTTACCCTTTGTTTTTCCGTGCAGTGGTACTATATTTCCGGGACGAAGCGGCAGTCCGCTTCACTGGAGCCTTGGCAAGATGCGTATTCCGATCCTTCCGCTGACTCAGTTTACGGGTGAATGATGATGCCACAATCCAAGCCGCCGTCTACTGGATTTCAGAAGCCGGGCTCTGGCCCCCTGCCGGGGTACTAACCGCCCCCAACCCAAGCGACCCGCGCAGCGCGTCGCGTGCCTGCGCGCCTGTTATCAACACCGTCTTGATCTGCCAGACATAGTGTTCGTAAAGCCTCGCCTTGCGGGCTTGCTCCAGCTCCTGATAACGGCTGCTGCGTAAATCCTCCACCAGTTCGCGCAGTTTGTATTCCTGTTTATAGTAAGCCACCACATCGTCGATGGTTTCGGTCGGCAGAATGTGCACGTCCGGCAGCATCGCTTCAAAAACAATCTCCGGCGCATCGCGCGGCACAAAGGGCGTGAACGGGCGCTTCTGCCCCTTGCGCAAAATCCTGCGCGTCATCTCCGCCACATGGTCGTCGAGATCGATTTCCTCGTAGCGCGTCAGGTTGCTTTCGATTTCCGCCAGCAATGCCGTTTGTACATCGACGATTTTCTCATCGCGCCGCTTGGCCTCGAGACGTGTTTCGCTCCAGTGCGAGGCAATCCAACCCAAAGCCGTGACGGCGGCGGAGACAATTGCGGCAATAACAACAGTGTCGAGCAGGTCTGGCACGCTCAGCTCCGCCGGAGGCGGGGATCGAGCGCATCGCGGAGGCCATCGCCCACCAGGTTGATCGACAGCACGGTGATCAGGATGGCGATGCCCGGGAAGGCCATCACCCAGGGGTGCGAGCTCATCAGATCGCGCGTGTCGGCCAGCATTGAGCCCCACTCGGGTGTGGGCGGCTGGGCGCCCAATCCCAGAAAGCCCAGGGCGGCAGCCTCCAGAATGGCGTCGGACATGCCAAGAGCCGCCTGCACGATCAAGGGTGCGAGGCAATTGGGCAGCACGGTCACCGTCATCAGCCGCCAGGGTCTGACCCCTGCGACCTTGGAGGCCGTCACATAGTCCTTGGTGAGTTCGGCCAATGCCGAGGCCCGCACCAGCCGCACGTAGCGGGGAAGATAAACGACAGTAACGGCAATGATGGTGTTGGTGAGATTGGGGCCGATCACCGCGATGATGAGGATTGCCAGCACCAGGCCAGGGATCGACAGGATCAAATCCATGATGCGGATGATGATGACATCGACAATGCCGCCGAACCAGGCGGCGGCCAGGCCAAAGGCAATGCCGAACACCATCGACACGGCCATAACGGCCAAGCCGATCAACAGCGAAACCCTGGCCCCATACATGATGCGCGAGAACATGTCGCGGCCCACAGCGTCCGTGCCGAGAAGAAAGCGCGGGTCCGATCCATCCATCCAGAAGGGCGGCATTTTGGTGAAGCCGCGATATTGTTCGAGCGGATCGTGGGGCGCCAGCGCGCTTGCAAAAATCGCGGTGAAGACGATGACGATCACCACGGCAAGTCCTGCAACGGCGCCCCGATTTTCGCGGAAGGCATGCCAGAGGCCGGTGAGCGGCCCCGGGGGTGCGGTGGGAAGGGCTGTCACCGTATCAATGGCCATGGCGGATTCTCGGATTGATCAGGCCGTAAAGCAGCTCGACAATCAAATTGACGAAGATGACGACCATGGAAATCAGCATGATGCCACCCTGAAGGGCTGGATAGTCGCGCCGCCCGATCGATTCGACCAGCCACTTGCCGACGCCGGGCCATGAGAAAATCGTTTCGGTGAGAACAGCGCCCGCCAGCAACGTGCCGGTCTGCAAGCCGATGACGGTGACCACGGGAATAAGCGCGTTGCGGAGGGCATGCAATCCGATCACGCGCCGCACCGCTAGGCCCTTGGCCCTCGCGGTTCGCACATAATCCTCCTCCAGCACTTCCAGCATGGAGGAGCGCGTCATGCGGGCGATGACGCCCAGGGGTATGGTGCCCAACACGATGGTCGGCAGGATCAAATGGCGCGCCGCATCGGCAAAGGCGCCCTTCTGGCCGGAGATGAGCGAATCGATCAGCATGAAGCCGGTCACTGGCGGAAAATAATATTTGATGAGATCGATGCGCCCCGATACCGGCGTCAAATGCAGCGTGTTGGACAT
>Ga0136617_10002966_pt1 | contig 15163 bp, 11 predicted proteins | sample AntDrymUQ3222106_2_FD_129672 | JGI IMG/M metagenome (GOLD analysis project Ga0136617, IMG submission 129672) | Polar desert sand microbial communities from Dry Valleys, Antarctica - metaG UQ322 (21.06) | ecosystem: Environmental > Terrestrial > Soil > Desert | place: Antarctica: Dry Valley... | reverse complement strand
CGCTAACTGTGCGCGCCCGCGGAATAGTCCAAGCCCACCACCTTCGAGCAGGACATTGCCGTGCGTTGGGCCGCCACCTTCGTCGGTCACAATGTTGACGACAGCGCCGATGGCGTTTGTGCCGTAGAGCGATGATCCCGATCCGCGAAGAATTTCAATGCGGTCAAGATTGGTAACGACGAAGTCGCTCAAAAACCCCGTTGCGTCGCCGGTAGTAGCGTCCAGGAAACGGATTCCGTCAATCAGCACTGCCGTATCTTGATTGCGCAATCCGCGCGCTTTGATAGAAACGAGCCTGCCAGGGCCCCCGAGTTGCTGAACGCGCAATCCGGGCACAGTGCGCAATGCGTCGGTGACCGCAGATTCATCGCGCTCCTCTATCTCGCGCCGGCCCACCACCGAGACGGCTTTGGAGACCTCATCAACCGGTTGCGCCGTACCTTGCGCGGTGACGATGACTTGCTCGCTAACACCCGCAAGCGGCAAGGAAATCTCAAGCGTCGCCACCGTGTTGCGTTCAAGGCGCAGACCTTTAGCGGCTGCACGCGCGAAGCCCTCTGCATCAGCTTCGATCAAATACTCGCCCGGCGCGAGTTCTGCGAAACGACATGTGCCCGCCTCACCGGTGAGCGCCTTGATGCGAACTCGGTTGTCGCGCGTGTAGAGGGTGACGGCCGCCTTGGGCACAATCGCGCCTTGCGGGTCTGTGACACGCACGGTAATTCCCGTCCCTGCCGCGCTGTTTTGCGCGAACGCCGCATTTGAAAAAGGACTGAAGAGAAACAGCAGAGCTAAAATGTTGAGCGGCTTGTTCCTGAAATGAAAGGGTTTCGTTCGATTGTCTTCTGTCTTCATTTGTAGAGTCTCCTGCCCGTCGCAGTGCGAGCTTTACGAAAGAGCGGCGGCGTGGTCTCCTGACTCGCGACTCAGCTCTGGCGGGCCTTCCCATTCTCTTGGAACGGTGGCTGGAGCGTGCCAGAGCGTCTTCGTCGCCTACAGTTGCGAGGGCAGTGGCGGATTTTGACCGCCTTCCCTTGAGCCGTCACCCGTGTTGATGGGAGAAAGCAGGCAAGATGCCTGCGCCCAGGTTTACCGGCGCGCTTCGTGCGCCGGAGTGATGCGTGGGGCACCCGAAAGAGGGTGCGCGTCCACTAGAACCTTGATTTCCAAAACTTCGCTTAAGAGTTCTTCCGTCAAAACTTCGTTGGGCTTGCCGGCGGCAATCAGGTGCCCGCTTTTCAACAGTACAATGCGATTGGCAAATTCCGCCGCCAGATTAATATCATGAGTAACAATAACTGCCGCCGTGGCGCGCTCGTCGCAATGCGCTCGCACAAGCTTGAGCATCGAAGCTTGATGCGCAAGGTCCAAATTAGCTGTCGGCTCGTCCAGCAGAAGAATTCCGGCGGTGGTCGCAAGCGCGCGCGCCAAAACCGCGCGTTGACGCTCGCCTCCTGATACTTCGTTCATCAGACGCGCGCTGAAGCTTTCCAATTCAGTCTCGCGCAACACGTCGAAGGCGATCTCCAGATCGCGTTCGGATTCCCAGCCCCACGTGCCCGGCCCTGACCACGGGTACCGACCACCGAGCACGTACTCCAATACCGAAACTGGAAAAGCCAACATGGCCTCCTGCGTAACTACCGCAATGCGCCTGCCGATAGCTCTGCGCGCGTAGGAGTTAAGCGGCTTTCCGTCCAGGAAGATCTCCCCTCTTGAAGGCTGAATCGCGCCATTCAACCCGCGCAACAGTGACGATTTGCCAGCGCCGTTTGCACCAACGATGGCCGTCATATCTCCCGGGGAGACACTTAACGAGACATCTACGACAGCCTGTCGCGTACCGTAGTTGATGCTTACATTTCGTGCTTCCAGCATCTCTAAGGGAGTCCTTACAAACGCTTACGGTTGGATGTTCGGCGCCAACTCACCTTTAGAACGTCTGGTCTCAACGAGGCCAGGTTAACAACATGCGCTAGCGTCGCTTCAGCAAGTAAATAAACAACGGCGCGCCAATCAACGCGGTGATCGCGCCGACGGGAAGTTCGCGAGGCGCAATCACAGTGCGCGCCACAGTGTCCGCAACAACAACAAACGATGCGCCTGCAAGCGCAGCCGCAGGAATCGTCAAACGGCTATCTCCACTCGTGGACATTCGCACCAGATGCGGCACGACGAGGCCGACATAACCGACCGAACCGCTCAACGCAACGGAGACGCCGACTAGCAGACTAGCCGCCAGAAACACTTGTAAACGCACACGTTCAACTTCGACGCCGAGATCAAAAGCGTCACGCTCCCCAAGCATCAGCAAATTCAACTGACGCGCTCTGAATGTCAGCGCAGAGACCCCAACAATAGTGGAAACGACAGCGATCCAGAGCGAGCCGGACGCGGCTTGGGAAAGATCACCGAGTAACCAAAATGTAAACGACCGTATGCGCGTTGCATCCATCAACGTTGTGATGAAAACGATCACCGAAGATTGAAACGTCGTGACGATCACCCCGGCCAAAATTAATCTCTCCGGCGATGCTCCGGCGCGACCGCGCGCCAAACGATAAACGAGGAAGGTTGCGCCGAGTGCGCCCGCGAATGCCATCAATGGACGAGTCCACTCATGGGCGCCGAAGAACACGAGCGCAACCATCGTTCCGACCGCGGCGCCATTGGAGACGCCGAGTAGATAAGGCTCGGCGAGCGCGTTGCGCAGCAGCGCCTGATAACTGGCGCCCGCAGCCGCAAGCGATGCGCCGACCGTCGCAGCGAGCAGAATACGAGGGAAGCGTATGTCAAATAGAATGGCGCGCTGCGTAGACGTCAGGGCACCCGAGTTGGCTCCTCCCGTAAAAAACGCGCGGAGCGCATCAATCAGGGGCAATCGCTCACTGCCTAGAGTCGCCGCGACGCTGACGATGAAGATCAGCAGGACAGTGAGCGCACCACAAACGACGAGTGTTTTTCGCAAAGTCGCGCGCGCACCATAAGCCGGCCGGGCGGCCTTCCGACTCACAGTCGCGCCTTCTTTGTTCAAGGTGCTGCTCACTTGAAAGCTTTCGGCTGAAGCGCGTGGGCGATCTGCTCCAAACCGTCAACAAGCCGTGGCCCGGGACGTGTTAAGAGATCGCCATCGAGTAAATAGACACGTCCGTTCTGTACCGCAGGAGAATTTCTAAGCGCCGTTGCTACTTTCGCATTCGCCGCCGCTCCCATCGCGTCTCCTGAAAGCATGATGACAGCTTCGGGACGAGACGCGAGGGCCCTCTCATCGCTCAATCGTGGCCATGCCTCCTGAACGTCCGAAGTCACGGAACGTCCGCCGGCGCGCTCGATTAAATTCGTCACGAACGAGCTCCTTCCGGCCGTGTACAGCGGCTGCCCGGACAATTGGAAAAAAACGGACACGGGCGCGAGCCCGGCTACAGCGCGCTCAACTGTTTCAGATCTCGCACGCAACTGCTTCACTGATTCGGAAGCGGCAGCCGACTCGTTCAAGAGATCGCCAACGCTTAATATTGAGCGAAACACGCCTTCCAGGTCACGAGGATCTGTCACGTACACCGCGATCCGATGCTCATCCAACTGTTTAGTAAATGCTTCGAGTTGTGAGGCTGTCGTGACCAGGACCAGCTGTGGTCGGAGGGCGAGTATTCGTTCAATGCTCGGCTGAAGGGTGTCGCCAACCTTCTGCACCTTCTTTGCCTGTTCGGGGTAATCGCAAAATGTAGTATTGCCAACCAACCGATCGCCGGCGCCCACTGCATAAGCAATTTCCGTTAAATTTGGGGCCAGAGAAATGAATCGTTCAATCTTGGCCGGAACGGTGACTCTTCGTCCAGCCTCGTCAGTGACCTGCCTCGCGTCATTTGGTTCTGTGGTCGGGGCTGGCTTTTGGTGCGAGCACGTGAGCGGAACAAGAGCACACAGGAGCGACACCGCCGTCGCGATTGCTCTTAAGCCTGGGTGTGTTGAGGGTGTTACTAACAAAAATCCCGCCGATCTCTCCGTTTCCTCGCTGGGAACAGGCTGTCGGCGGGACTCGATAGTGGGCCCGGAATCCGTGCGGCCTGAACAACCTTACGCGAGTTGTTCAATAGGCTGCAAAGTGACATCGGCAGGTCTCCTGGCTTAGAGCGTTTGCCGTTCAAGCCTCACGAAAGGCGTTAGCGGCAATTCTCATCACAGTGGCGCGACCGCGCGGGATTCCCACCCGCTTCCCTATTCTCCCCGCAATGGGGGCACCCTGACACTTTGATCTGACAAAGAACAATGACTTCTGCTTGGCTGTGGCCGGACATTATCACGCTGATCTCTGGAGTGTCAAACCTGAGCCATTGCTATCTGATCTGCTTTCTTCGCCCGCCGAGTTCGGTGTTGATTCAACCTCACCTGTCCAGTAAGATTTATCGGATTTTTAGGAGCAGAGGGACAATTAACCAAATGATAAAGACCGTGGAATGGACCGCCGAAGGCGTGCGCATGATCGACCAGCGCCTGCTTCCAACCGAAGAAAAGTATCTGACCTTACGAACCTATGAAGAGGTCGCGGAAGCCATTAAGAAAATGGTGGTACGCGGGGCCCCGGCCATTGGTGTATCGGCTGCCTTTGGGCTGGCGCTTGGCGCCAAGCAATCGGTTGGTACTTCCGTGGCAGATCTGGAGGATGACTTCGGTTACATGTGCGAAGTAATGAGCAAAACGCGTCCCACAGCTGTTAATTTATTTTGGGCCATTGAACGGATGCGCGAAGCATTTAATCGAGAGAAAGCGCGCACCCAAAATACAGAGGAGATTAAGGCAAATTTGGTGACCGAAGCGCTCAACATTTTCCAAGAGGATTTAGATGCTAATCGATCGATAGGGCATTTTGGCGCACCTCTAATTCCTGACGGAGCCACGGTGCTGACCCATTGTAACGCGGGAGCGCTGGCAACTGCAGGAGACTACGGTACCGCCCTGGGCGTGATCCGGGGGGCGCGCGACGCTGGAAAACGAGTAGCCGTTATCGCTGATGAGACGCGGCCGTTTCTCCAGGGTTTGCGGTTGACCGCCTGGGAACTAGCCAAAGACAACATCCCGGTTACCGTGATCACCGATGGGATGGCTGGACATGTGATGAAGGGCGGAAAAGTAGATTGTGTCGTCGTCGGCGCCGACCGCATCGCCGCGAACGGAGATACGGCAAACAAGATCGGCACTTACATGGTTGCTGTTCTGGCGAAAGAAAACAACGTCCCTTTCTACGTAGCCGCGCCTATTACCACGCTAGATTTGTCACTTTCCTCTGGTGATCACATCCCGATTGAAGAACGCGACACCCGCGAAGTTACGCACATCGGCAGTCATCAACTCGGTCCGGAGGGTGTCGCTGTTCATAACCCGGCATTTGACGTCACACCCAATAAATTTATTTCGGCAATCATCACCGATCGAGGCGTGGCACGAGCGCCTTACTTAGCGAGTCTACAAGCGTTTGCGAATAAGAAGAGTGTGGAATCGAACGGATAGCAAATTGCCGGAATTTCTTCCGTTCATGACGAAGCGAAACGGCTCTGCTTCCACCAGTCGATGGTTAGTTGCAGGCCCTCACGAAGGCCCACACGAGGTTCGAAGCCAAGGAACTCACGAGCGCGGGAGATGTCAGCCAGACTATGAACCACATCTCCGGCGCGAGGATTTTGATAGTCCACATTCACATGCCCCTTGCCAGTTAAGTCCTTGATTTCTTCCAGCAGTTGGTTCAAAGAGATTCGCTCTCCAGTAGCGATGTTAATAATTGAGCCAAGCCCTTTGTTAGTCTCGGCTGCCTTTAGATTCGCTGCGACGACGTTGTCGATGTAGGTGAAATCACGAGAATGTTCGCCGTCGCCGTATATCACCGGTTGTTGATCCTTCAACAGGTCGCTGATGAAGCGTGAGATTACCCCGGAGTATTGCGAACTCGGATCCTGTCGCGGACCAAAAACGTTGAAGTATCTCAGGGACAACGTCTCGAGCCTGTAGACCCGCGTGAAAACCTGGCAGTAGTACTCACCAACCAGTTTCGCCACCGCATAGGGAGACAAAGGATCCGGCAACATGTCTTCCCGTTTGGGCAAAGTCGGCTGATCGCCGTAAGCGGAACTGGACGCGGCGTAGATAAGGCGTCTGACTTTCTTTTCTCTGGATGCCAGCAGTAGGGAGAACGTTGAATCGACCGAAGCGATATGAGTTTGCCTTGGGTTTTCGATTGAACGCGGAACGGAAGGAATTGCAGCCTCGTGAAAGACCAGCTCTACGTCTTCAAGGGCACGTCGAAGGGCAGTTTCGTCCGCAACACTTGCTTTGATAAAATCAATGTCACCGCCAATTTCGTCAAGATTATCAATATAGCCGGTCGACAAATCATCAATTACGCGAACGCGAGCACCGCTTGATACAAGGGCCGAAGCGATATTCGAACCTATAAAACCAGCGCCTCCAGTGACCAATGCTATCCCGGATAAAGCCATAGAGACCAACACAGATCAGTACTAGATCGTTTTTCGTAGCGGCCTATCTGCCTATCCCCACGTAGTCGAATCCTAGTTCACGCATGTCAGCAGGCTGGTAGATATTGCGCAGATCTGCAACTTTAGGCGCTTTCATTAAGTCCCTAATACGGCCCATGTCCAACGCTCGGAATTGATTCCATTCGGTAATGATAACAAGTGCATCTGCATCTCTAACTGTTTCATACTCGTCAACAGCGTATTCGACCTTCGGAAGGACGTGGGCTGCCTCAGTCATGGCCACCGGATCGTAGGCGCGTACGTTCGCCCCCCGCTCGAGCAAACCACGAATGATCTCAATTGAAGGCGCCTCCCTCATATCGTCCGTTTCCGGCTTAAACGCCAGCCCCAGGATTGCAACCGTCTTACCTTTGAGTTCGCCTACCAGTTGTTCAATTTTGGGTAACATTGCTTTTCTTTGCCGCTGATTCACTTCGATTACCGCATCAACAACTAGGGAGTCGCAATCAAACTTCCGGGCCACCGAGGCCAGCGCACGCGTGTCTTTTGGAAAACAAGATCCGCCAAAACCGGGACCCGGGTGGAGAAATTTACTGCCGATACGCTTATCCATTCCCATGGCCCTGGCCACATCGTGAACGTCACATCCGATCCTTTCACACAAAGTGGCAATCTCATTTATGAAGGATATTTTAGTGGCCAAGAATGCGTTGGCGGCATATTTTGAGAGTTCCGCGGCCTCCAGAGACGTGACGACGAATGGTGCTTCAATTAAATAGAGAGGGCGGTATAGGTCACGCATAATGGCGATCGCCTCCTCGTCTGCGCTTCCTATGACTACGCGGTCTGGTCTCATGAAGTCGCTTATGGCCGCACCTTCCCGTAAGAATTCGGGATTAGAAACTACCCCAAAGTTTACCCGGGCTTTCTGATTCTCCCGAATGATACGCCGAAGATACTCACCCGTACCAATCGGAACGGTGGACTTCGTAACTATTACCTTGTACCCGTTCATGAACTCCGCCACCGACCGCACGGCGGTCTCCACAAAACTCAGATCGGGCGAACCATCCTCCTTTTGAGGAGTCCCCACCGCCAGGAATATTACCAATGCCTGCTCGACAGCCTGCTTGACGTCAGTGGTAAATCGCAGTCGTCCGGACTGCACGTTCTTTGTAACCAGTTGCTCAAGCCCCGGCTCGTAGATGGGCATCACACCAGCAGAGAGGCTTTCTATCTTTTCTGAGTTAACATCCACGCAGGTGACATCGACACCGAACTCGGCAAAGCAAGCGCCTGTTACCAAACCGACGTATCCGGTGCCGACTACCGCTATATGCATTGAGTAACCTTCAGAGCTTGAGGCGGGATTAGCGTCCTTATTCAAAACCTTGCGGGTCAAGCACGACTGAGAGTCGCGTGACCCGCAAGGTTAATCTAAGTGACCACAACCTGGAGTAGGAGCTGCGGTGTTTTTTTGAAAACCAACTCCCGAAGACTATCTGCTGGGGCTGATCACAACTACGGTTCCGCCGAAGTTGATTTCATCTTCCCTGGTCGCAATTATAGCCGCCACGATGGCACCACCAGCCGCGAGCAAGACCGCCGCAAGAGCACCTCCGCCAATACCGTCATCATCAGAGTCAGTAGTTTGAGGATTCGGCGTTCCGGCAGTACCACTCTCACCAGCCGCAATCTGTTTCACAGCGCCACCGGCGCGTAATTCTACGAGACCGGCCTGGGTTGAGACCACGGTGTTTCCACGCTTGGCATTCACGGTGAACGACGTTGCCTGGCTTCCATCAACCACCACAGATCCATCTTTGGTTGCGAGGTTCACGGAGATTCCAACGAGCGTTGAGACAGTGGCGATACCAGTATCGAGCTGACCAGTAATGGCCTTTTCGGTGAAACTGAGGGTCAAGGTTGATTTGGGTGCTAATTGAACCCGGCCCAACTTACTGATGTTAACGGTGGCGCTGCTGTTATCTGACGTGACGATTACACTGTCGGAAAACAAAGTGCCGCCAGAAATGACCTTCTGGCCATTTACCGTAACTTGTCCGGAGACCGTTAGCTCTCCCGAGGCTAACTTAGCTTCTGGAGACGCCAAAGCAATCATAGAGTAGACGCTTAGGACGGCAACTGACAGAAAAGCCGCGATAGGTTTGCGGCTCCAAGTTTTGCTGATCATTAACTTTCCTCCCGTATAGTGAAACAATCTTGATTGCGTGCGCGACGTTAAAAAACTTGAGGATGTGACGGATCTTCCCGTAAAACTCGTCTCATCTTGCGGAGTGCTCAACGCTAGTAGCGCAAATAGCGTTGGTAGACGCCTAAGGACCTCGCATTTATTACACGAATACCAGTGCCCTGTCAACAAGCATTTAGGCCTAGTTTGGCACAAAACTGTGCTTTTTTCGGATGCGCCGACAAGATAACGGTGGGCTGCGTAGCGATCCGGAACTTTCCCTGCCTCAGGACCAAAATTATAATAGTCTTAAGCCCAGGGAGCTTAGTCGGCCAAATTAGAGGAGACTGCTGGGCCATTGCGAGGGTTAGGCTAAGGTGAAGTCACTCGCCGAGCACGCATCAATCCCGGGGTACCCGTCTTCTGAGCCTCATTGAGCGGCGATTTATCTGCCTCTCTTTCCGAAAGCTCGCTTTGTTCGTAAGGATCCAGACGGGCAAAAATATAGAAACTCTCACCAGAACGAACGATTCCGAGGAACCTGAAAGTACGACGCAAAACCTCCCCTTCCCGAAGCGTTTCAGGCCGCGGCGGGCGTTCGACGATTAGACCCATTTCATCGCGCGAAACAGCTTCCAATTCCGGAAGATAATCGTTTCGACTCTCTCGAGCGATGCGAACAGCCATTTGGCGGAGGGCGCGAATCCGATTCGAATTGCGGCGATAATAAGCCTGGCTCACCTCGCGACGGCTGACCCGATCATCCACAACCTCTTGCTCGTTTCGCAAATAGCCGAGATAAGCGCGAACAACTGGTCCGAACTGCTCCTCATCTCCGCGACCCTGGTTTGCAGGTGTCGAGATTGATATAAACAACAACAGGATCGATACGACGAAGACACTTGCGGCACATTCTAAGAGAGAGTCTCTCATCACAGCACTTCCACACCCTAAAGAAGTAACGAAGTCATGACGGCGCATCTATTTTATCTGTCCCTGGATTATAACCAATCCGATTTTGAGCTTGATTGCGCACTCGTTTCAGCAATGTTACATTGAGGTTGAATTTGTGGGTAGATGGCCACACTTCCGATGACCGATAAGCCAATAAAACCTGATTCTGAAATCAAAAAGGTCGCTCTGGGGATCAGCGGCGGAATTGCCGCCTACAAGGCCGCTGAGGTTCTCCGTGGACTGCAGCGCGCCGGATATTCGGTGCGCGTCGCGATGACAAAGCGAGCCTGCGAGTTTATTCAGCCACTCACGTTTCGAGCACTCTCGGGCGCCCATGTCATCGTTGATGATTATGCACCAGATAATGCCGATCCAATAGCTCATATCACCTTCTCTCAAACGGTTGATCTTCTCATAGTCGCGCCGGCAACCGCCAACATAATCGCCAAGTTTGCCAATGGAGTCGCGGACGATTTCTTAAGCTCCACCTATCTAGCCTGCACCGCGCCCGTCCTGATAGCCCCAGCGATGAACCCTACAATGTGGGGCCACCTTGCAACACAGCGCAATTTGTCCCGTCTTCGAACAGATGGCGTAAGCATCGTAGAACCAGACTCTGGGGAGATGGCATGCGGAACAATCGGTCCCGGACGACTTAATGACCCGGAAAGAATTGTCGCAGCTGCTGTTGAACTGTTAGCTCACGGCCGAAGGGCCCAGGATTTAGCCGGTGAACGGTTACTGATTACTACCGGTGCAACTCGTGAGGAACTCGATCCCGTCCGGTTTATTTCCAATCGCTCTTCGGGAAGGATGGGATTCGCGGTCGCCGAAGCCGCACTCAGTAGGGGCGCCGATGTTTCGGTCGTTGCCGGTGTTACCAGCGTTAACTCCCCGAATGGCGTCCGTGTCGCGCGAGCCCTTTCAGCAGACGAAATGCACGAAGCAGTCATGAAAGAGCTGCCCGAAGCCACGGTTTTTATCAGTGCGGCAGCGGTGGCGGACTATCGGCCGGCCCAGCGGGCAGCCACGAAGATAAAGAAGAGTGAGGCTTCACTGGTCCTAACGCTTGAGCGCACTCGCGACATCCTCGGTGAAGTTGCGTGTGCAAGGGCTAATGGTCTCCTGGTGATTGGCTTCGCAGCCGAGACCAACGATGTACTAATCAACGCGCAGGAAAAGCTTCGTGCGAAGAATCTTGATGCTATTGTCGCTAATGACGTAACCCGCGGAGATGCCGGTTTCGATAGTACCGAAAACGCCATCACAATTGTGAGACGCGGCGCCCAAGGTCCACTAGAACTTCCGTTGATGTCCAAGCTGGAGGCCGCCCACCGCATTCTTGATGAGATCGTTCGGCTCCGAGCGAACAGCAGCCGACTGTGAAGCGACATGGCCGATTGCCGATTCGCGATTTCACGACAGTTACCACCTGCGTGCTGGCTTATGAATAAATCGGCAATTGGCAATCGGAATTTGACAAAAACCCAATAGACAGGTATCCAGCCTCTGATGAGTATAGAATCCGTGGCAGACGAACTGCGCTCGTTGATAAAACAAACCAAAGAACAAGTGGCCTACTTCCAGGAACTGGGCCTATCTGGGATGGCACTAGAGGCTGTTCCGACGATCGATTCCCCTCAACAACCCCGATCGCAATTCGGTGAGAGTATGGAGCAGATCTGGGCCGACATCGGAGATTGCATTCGCTGTCCGCTCCATCAAGGGCGCACACACGTCGTTCACACGGAGGGCAATCGCAAAGCGCGTCTGATGTTTGTTGGCGAGGCTCCCGGTGCTGATGAAGACATGCAGGCTCGTCCGTTTGTTGGGAGGGCTGGTCAGTTACTAACGAAGATCATTGAATCGATTGGCTTTAAGCGTGAAGAAGTATTAATCGGCAACATCAATCGCTGCCGGCCACCAGGCAATCGGCCGCCCACTCCGGATGAGGTGGCAATGTGTAAACCCTTTCTGCTTCGAGAAATTGCCTCCGTGAAGCCGGAAGTCATAGTCGTCCTGGGAAACACGGCCATGAAGAACCTGCTGGACGTAAAAGACGGTATTACAAAACTGCGTGGTATATTTCAGGACCACCAGGGAATCAAGATCATGCCTACGTTTCACCCGGCCTATCTCCTGCGGGATCCGTCGAAGAAGCGAGAAACCTGGGAAGACTTGAAGAAGGTTAGAGACCATCTCGATAGCACTGCAAAACGAGAAGTCTGAACTTGGTCGTTGCGCCGCTCCTCGCGCTTTTTTAATTCCTGGTTTCGCGCTAATTTCTCCTCGTGCCAATAGACTCGGGAAGTTCTTCCCCAACGGCAGTAGCCCATAGCACAAAGACTACTTTGTCAGCTCCTCAATATGCTGACGTGGCAGTTCCTCTCCACGTTTCCAAGTCTTTCGTTTATCGTCTTCCCGAATGGATGCGAAGAACTGCTCGCGTAGGAGCTCGGGTCGTTGTTCCTTTAGGCCGAAACCTCACGACTGGATACATCGTCAAACTTCACGACACCCTTCAAGCTGATACAAACCTGTCCGAAGCTGGCGTGAAGGATGTGGCACGGGTTCTCGACGCGGATCCGCTCGTCACTCCTGAAGTTCTTCAGATTACTCACTGGGTTTCTGAATACTATGCGGCGCCCTGGGGTGAAGTTATCAAGGCCGCACTGCCGCCGGGCATCAGCGCCAGCATCGAGCAATTCTTGAAGATCACCCCTCAAGGACGCACTAAGCTTGAAGCGCTTTCGGCAAAGCGATCATCCGGGAACCTGGCCCGCGCACTACAACTGATCGCGGAGGCCGGAGAAATCAAACTAGCAGATCTGACGGCGGAACTGGGCAAAGCCCAGGCATCGAGAGCGGTGCGGGAACTCCAACGCGCTGGCCTAATAGAGACGGACCAACGAGCCGGTAGATTGTTCGCAAAACACAAACAGCAGCGAATTGTCCGACTGTCGCGCCTTTACGAGGAGGTTGGCGGTGCAATCGATACACGGAAAACTACAGAAGCTCAACATCGCATCTTGGAGACTCTCTCACATGGCGCCACCATGCCCGTGAAAGAATTGCTGACTGCGGCAAACGTCGGCATCTCGGCAGTGAACACCCTACAGAAAAGAGGTGTGGTTGAAATCTCTCTGAAGACGATTCGGCGCGATCCACTGGCAAGTGCCGTTCTTCCTCCGGTAAAGGAGTATGAACTTACTGAGGCCCAGGCGAATGTGTTAGGCGAGATTGAACAACCTCTGCGGCGAGGTGACTATGCCGCGTTTCTTCTTCATGGCGTCACCGGCAGCGGAAAAACCGAAGTCTATATGCGCGCGATGCGCATCTGCCTGCAACGGGGCCGGGCCGCGCTGATGCTGGTGCCAGAGATAGTGCTGACGCCGGTGTTCTCGCGCCGGCTGCGGGCTTACTTCGGCGATCAAGTGGCGATATTTCATTCCTCCCTTTCGAAAGGCGAGCGCTTTGACGAGTGGAAGCGGGTCAAGAATGGAGCCGCGCAGATTGTCATCGGCACTCGCTCTGCGGTGTTCGCTCCCATTTCCAGGCTCGGGCTCGTAATTGTCGATGAGGAGCACGAGTCAACATACCGCCAGGCAGACTCACCTCAGTACCACGGCCGCGATACCGCGATTGTCCGGGCTCAAAAAGAGTCTGCCGTGGTGATTCTTGGGTCCGCGACTCCATCTCTGGAATCCTTCCATAACGCAAACACTGGGAAGTATCGGTGCCTGCGTTTACCAACCCGCATCGCCAACCGCCCTATGGCAAAGGCGCGCATGATCGACATGCGTGAGGTTTTCGATCGTCACAAGAAGCCAAGAGTTTTCTCCGCTGACTTGCTGGAGGCAATTGACGACACGCATCGGCACAAAGAGCAGGCAATCATTCTGCTCAACCGCAGGGGCTATTCGAGCTTTGTCCTCTGCCGCTCCTGTGGGGAAACGATCCAATGTCCGAATTGCGACGTCACGCTTACTTACCATCGCAGTGAAAGAGTAATCCTATGTCATTACTGTAACCATCGTGAGACCACACCCGATCGGTGTCCCTCATGCAAAGGAGAGTACATTTACTACATCGGCGAGGGAACCGAGCAGATTGAAGCCATGCTGACGAAGCTCTTCCCTGCTCTTCGCATAGGCAGAATCGATCGCGACTCTGCGTCGCGCCGCGGTCACTTCGAGAAGGTGCTGCTGGAATTCAGCGAAGGCAATATCGACATGCTGGTGGGCACGCAGATGCTGGCCAAGGGTCATGATTTCCCCAACGTGACCCTGGTGGGCGTCGTATCAGTCGATGCCGGTCTCGCTTTGCCGGACTTTCGGGCCGCGGAACGAACATTTCAACTTATTACCCAGGTGGCGGGCCGCGCGGGACGAGGCGATCGAGCCGGCCAGGTGCTGGTGCAAACTTATCACCCAGGTCACTACGCGCTCCGACATGCTTGCGCGCAAGACTACGACGGTTTTTACCAGGAAGAGATCCGCCATCGCCAGAACCACGCTTATCCGCCCTTTGTCGCGCTCGCCTCGTTGCTGGTGCATGGTACAGACCAGAGTCGCGTCCGGTCCGATGCGGTAGGGTTACGAAAGGAACTGGATCTGGCCAATAACGATCGCACCTGCCGCATACTCGGTCCTGCACCGGCGCCGCTCACCAGACTCAAAGGCGAGCATCGGATGCAGCTGCTGGTAAAGTCCCGGAGCAGACGTCAATTGCGTCAGGTTGTTGACCGAGCGTTAGCAGCAGCCGCGAATCGTGGACTCAATCTGCGGGGGGTAAACCTGGAGATCGATCCGGTTTCACTAATGTAACGGCGTGCGTCGCTCAGGCTCATGCGTTAAACTCCGGGCATGAAACTCTCCGAACTTGCAGTCAAAACGGCCGCTCGCGTCGAGGGAAGCTCGCTCGATATAGACATTGAAGGCGCGGCTGGACTCGACGAAGCAAGGCGTGGTCAGGTCACATTCCTCGCCAATCCGCGCTACACGCCGCGTCTGAAAACTACGCAAGCTTCGGCGATATTTCTGGGCGAGTCGGTCGATTTGGGCCGCGATGATATCGTCGGTTTGCGGGCAAAAGACCCTTATCTCGCATATACACGCGCCCTCCGCCTCTTTCATCCCGAACCTACCGTCGCGCCGGGTATTCATCCGTCGGCAGTCATCGATCCCTCAGCGCGGGTTGCTGAGAATGTTTTCGTGGGCGCCTGTTCCGTTGTTGGGGCAGGCACGGAGATCAAAGCGCGCGTGCAGATTTATCCGAACGTCACAATCTATGACAGCGTTACCATCGGCAAAGACTCGGTGGTCCACTCTGGCGCGGTTATTCGCGAGCGTTCCCAGATTGGGGAGCGCGTGGTCATCCACAACAACGTCGTGGTTGGCTGCGATGGGTTTGGATACGCCAAAGATGAGCAACAACACTGGCTCAAGATTCCGCAGACCGGGCGTGTGGTGATTGAAGACGACGTCGAAATTGGCGCGGGAACAACAATCGATCGCGCGTCGGTGGG
>Ga0136617_10002965_pt1 | contig 15172 bp, 15 predicted proteins | sample AntDrymUQ3222106_2_FD_129672 | JGI IMG/M metagenome (GOLD analysis project Ga0136617, IMG submission 129672) | Polar desert sand microbial communities from Dry Valleys, Antarctica - metaG UQ322 (21.06) | ecosystem: Environmental > Terrestrial > Soil > Desert | place: Antarctica: Dry Valley... | reverse complement strand
GCAGGAACCTGTTGACAGCGACCCGCAGCCACCAGATGCGGTCGAAGAAGAGCATCAGCCCAAGTGCGACGAGAAGCACCCCGCCGACCGCCTGGATCAAGACGTAACGGTCCCTGAGCCAGCGAAAGGCTCCCATCGAGCGCGCGAAGGCCAGGCCGACGAGGAGGAACGCGCCCGCCAGGCCGGCCGAGTACGCCGCGAGCAGGACGGCCCCTCGTACTGCGGTGCCCGAGTCGCCCGCGAGCACGAGCACGCCTCCGAGAACGGGCCCGATGCAGGGTGCGGCGCAGGCCGCGAACGCAGCGCCGAGCAAGGCATTCGACCCCCGCCGGCGCGCCGTCCCGAGGAGCCCTGGTGCGACGATCCGCTTCGGGAACGGCAGCAGCCCGACGAACGCGAGCCCGAGCACGACCAGGACGAAACCGGCGGTGGCCGCCTGCTGACGAGGATTCAGAAGATCAGCGAGCGCCGCCGCTGCCGTCCCGAGGAGCACGAAGACGACCGTGAAGCCGAGGAAGAAGGGCAGGCTCCCGGACAGGAGGCGGCGCGTCGAGCCCGATCGTCCCAGGTCGTTCGCACCGCGGGCCGAGACGGCCGAGAGATACCCGGGCACGAGCGGGAGCACGCACGGTGTGACGATCGAGAACAACCCGGCGAGGAACGCGACGGGAAGTCGCTCGAGCATCAGGGATCGAAGCGGGCGAGCGCTTCGTCCAGCCGGCGCTCGAGCTCGGGCTCGAGCGTTCCCCGACCGTTGCGCGAGCCCACGACCGGGGCGGGCACAGCCGGCTCACGGGTGCGACTCCACCGCCACGCGAGAACGCCGGCGGCGACGGCGCCGGCGCCGAGCCCGGCGAACGGCAGCAGCCACGCCAGCAGGTTGAAGCCACTCGCCTCCGGCGCGAGCTGCACGACGCGCGGGCCGAACTCCGCCACCAGCCGATCCTTGATCTCGCTCTTCGTGTCCCCGGCCGCGATGCGCTCGCGGATGAAGACGCGCATCCGGTTTGCAACCGGAGCGTTCGAGAGTTCGAGGGGACCCTCGCAGACCGGGCACCTCGTCTCGGACTCGAGCTCCGCCAACGTGGGCCGCACCTCGCTCGCAAGCGCCGGAGCGGCAAGCAGCAGCGCGAGGAAGGCCACGGCGAGCGCCCTCATTCCGCCAGTGCGAGCGCGATGCCGCGCTCGTACTGCTCCTCCACCTCGACGCTCCCGTCGACCGGTCCCTGGATCCGCTCGCCGACGATCCGGCCGTCCCGGTCGATGAAGTAGGTCTCCGGGAAGGCAACGACGCCGTAGTCGTCGAGCCACTCACCCTGCGTGTCGTGGACGAGCGGGTAGGTCATCCCATAGCGGCGCGCGAACCGGCGGGCATCGCCGCGAAAGTCGTTCGCATCGACGCCGATGACGACGAGATCGCGACCGCGATAGCGCTGCCACGTCCGCTCGAGCACCTCCGCCTCGTCCTTGCACGGCTCGCACCACGAGGCCCAGAAGTTGAGGACGACGGCCTTCCCTCGCAGAGAGGCAAGCGAGAGCGACCCCTCGCTGTCGAGGCGCGGGAGGTCGAAGGCGGGCGCCGCTCCGCTGGCGGCCTCGCCCCCCTCGTCGGTGACCAGCTTCCAGGCGAGCAGCGCGAGCAGCGCGACGACGAAGCCGACGGCGAGCACCTGCGCCCCCAGCTTGAGTCGTCCACTCGTCACCGGCAGATGGTTGATCGGTGAAGACGGTGATGGCGGGGGCGGCTCAGACCAAGCCGGGCGCCGCACTCGCTCGCAGGCCAGGCTAGAAGCCTGGTCAAGAGGCGAGGGTGGCGATCCGGCGCCGTGTCTGAGTCGTTCCCGGCGCGCCGGATTTGCCGATCAACCATCAGGCCGAGACGATGAAGACCGGTGTGCCGATCGAGATCTGCTCGAACAGCCACTCGGCTTCCGGGATCTGCATGCGGATGCACCCGTGCGAGACGGAGTACCCGATCGAGCCGGGGTCCGGAGTCCCATGGATGCCGACGCCGGGGGCCGAGATCCCCATCCAGCGCGTGCCGAGCGGGTTGCCGGGGCCGGGCGGCACCGGCTTCTTGCCCCGCGCCCACTCGGAATCGGGTGGATACCACCAGGGGTGCCGCCACTTGACCACGATCGAGAAGCGGCCGAGCGGTGTGGGATAGCGCGCCTCGCCGGTCGCCACCCGGAAGCTCTGACGCATCTCCATCCCGTCGAAGAGCTGAAGCTGATTCGAGCCGCGCCGGATCACGACCACGGACCCGTAGGCCTCGCGCGTGACGGCCGGAGGAACGGGCTTCACGTCGAGGCGGATCGCGCGACGGCTGTTCTCGACGAGTGCGGTGAGGACCGCCGACGTCGCCGCCACCCGGTCGAGCGCCTGCCCGGTGCGGTCGGCCGTCAGATAGGGCTGGAGGCCGCGCAGCACGAGCTCCGAGTCGACGGCGGAGCGCTCGAAACGCTCCGCCAGCCGGCCCACGAAGGTGCGCACCCGATCTCCGCGCACCTTCACGACCAGCGCGACCGCGGTCCCCGGCCTGGCGGCGCGGGCACGCGCCACGGCGCCGTTCACGTACGCGCGCGCGCCGAGGGAGGCGGCGGTCGGCCGGAAGAGCCGGCCGTTCGCCCTCACGACGAGCGGCGTGGCGAAGGTTCTCCGGACGCGCGAGCGTGCGACGGCGGGCGTCAGCCCCCCGACCGGAACGCCGCCGACGCTGACGCGGCCCTCGATCTTGACAACGGGCTTGGGGGCCGGACGCTTGGGCGCCGGACGCTTGGGACGCACCGGCTTCGGCGTCGTGCGCGTCGTCGTGACAGGGCGCGTGATGACCGGACGGGTCGTCGTGGTCGGAAATGTCGTGACCGGACGGGTGGTCGTGGTCGGGAATGTAGTGACCGGACGGGTGGTGGTCGTGGTCGGAAAGGTCGTGACCGGACGGGTCGTCGTGGTCGGCGCGGTAGTCGTGGTCGCCACCGTCGTGGTCGGCGCCGTCGTCGACGCGGTGGTCGTCGTCGTGACGGTGGCGGTCGTCGTTGCGCCCGAAGAGGTCGTGAAGATCGACGCCGGGCTGGCGCCCGCCAGCACGGATGCGGCCAGCGCCCCGGAAAGGGCGCAAGCGAGCAACAGGAAGAGGAGGCCGGCGCGTCTCACGTCGTCAGATCTCCCCGGAAAAGGCGGGGATCGTTGGTGATGATACCGTCGACGCCCGCCCGGGCAAGACGCGCGGCGATGCGCGGGTCGTCGACCGTCCACGCGAACACCGCTGCACCGAGCGCGTGGCAGCGCTCGACGACGGCGCGGGTCACCACCATGTACTGGAGCGACGCCACCGTCGCGCCCGCGCGGGCGAGCCGTGGCCCGATACGCCGCGGTAGCGAGGCGCGCATGGCGGCGAGCGCCCCCAGCGCCGCGGGCGCGAGCACCCGGCGCCGAGCCACTCCCCACCGGTCGAGGGGATACGAGAGACCGAGGCGCACGTCGGGCTCGAGGTCTCCCAGCCGCCGCAAGCTCACCGGGTCGTATGACGTGACGAGCGTCCTTCCCGCCGCACCGTGATGCCGCAGCGCAGCAACGATCGCCTGCTCGCGCCCCTCGGTCTTCAGGTCGAGGTGCAGCCCCACCCGCGGGTGCCCGCCGAGGTGCGCGAGCGCCTCGTCGAGGGTGGGCAGATCGGACTCCGGCTCGGCGAGGTCGGCCGAGTGCGCGAGCACGAGCGTTCCGTCGCCGAGAGCGAGGACGTCGAACTCGACGAGGTCGACGCCGCACGCGATCGCGACGTCGAACGAGCGGAGCGTGTTCTCGGGAGCGAGCGCGGCCGCCCCGCGGTGGCCGATCCGGAGAGGCGGCCCGTCCCCGCGCAGGACCCGGATCACGGAGCCGTCGGCAGAGGTTGCTCGTCGAGCTCGCCGCCTCGAGCGGCGAACTGGAGGATCATCCTGTCGGTCGTCCACTCCACGGGGGCCCGATCGTCCGTCCAGGGATCGTCCGAGAGCGGAACCGGCTCGCTCAACCCGGCCGCGAGCAGGTCTCTGAGGGGACGGAGCCGCTCGGGGCCCCGCCCCAGCCGCCCGGCGAGGACAGCTCGGGGGGCAGGCTCCTTGAAGCCGAGCACGAGCTGGTTGAAGCGCAGGGGCTGCCACGTCCTCACCTCGGGGAACTCCGTCGCCAGTGTGCGTGCAAGGGCGCGCGCGAGGCGCCGGTCGCCCGGGACGGTGGCGACGTTGAGCGCGACCGCACCGCCCGGTCGCAGCCGGTCGTGGACGAGGCGGAAGAACTCCTGCGTGGCGAGGTAGAAGGGCACGTAGGGCTGGTGGTAGGCGTCGACGAAGACGAGGTCGTAGCGCTCGTCCGTCCGGCGCAGGAACGGCCGGGCATCGGCCGTGTGCACGCGGAGACGCGGATTGTCGCCGAGGCCGAGGTAGCGGCGGCCGGCCTCGCTCACCTCCCCGTCGATCTCGACGCCGTCGATGGCCACGCGCGGGTAGAAGGCTCCGAACGCGCGCGCGACCGTGCCGCCGGCGTTCCCCAGGATCGCGAGCCGCTCCGGCGGTCGCGCGAGCAGCGGCGGTAGCGCGAGGAAGGCATCCCAGACGCCGCCCGTCAATACGGTGTCCGGCCGCCAGAGCGAGTGCACCGCCACACCCTCGTTGAGGTAGAGGCGCCGGGCGCCGTCGCGCTCGCGCACCTGGATGAACCCGTAGCGCGACTCCGCCTCGTGCAGGAGCCCCGCGCTCGCCTTGACCGCTCCCGGGGGCAGAGCGACGAGCGCGATCAGTGCGAGCGCGGCGAGCAGCCAGGCGCGCCCGAGCAGGATCGCGGCCGAGAGCGCGAGGAGCGCGGCGGAGCCGATCAGCGTGCGCTGCGTTCCCACGAGCGGGATTGCGACGAGCGCCGAGAGGAACGTGCCGATCAGGCTGCCGGCCGTCGAGAGCGCGTACAGCCGGCCGGCGACAGAGCCCGCAGAGCCGACGTCCTCGAGCGCGAGCCGGATCGCGAAGGGCGAGACGGTGCCGAGGAGCAGTACCGGCGGAGCAAAGAGGAGCAGTGTGGCGAAGAAGGAACCGACGACGGCACCGGCCGAGAGCCGGTCGAGCCCGTCGTTCGCGACGTCGAGGAAGGGCTGCGCGACGAAGGGCGTCGCCGCGACGAGAACGGCGGCGGCGAGGACGAGCGCCCCGAGGAGCCGCGGGCTCGGGTGACGGTCGGCCAGTTGCCCGCCGAGCCAGTACCCGGCTGCGAGCGAGGCGAGCACGAGCCCGATCAGGTTCGCCCACACGACCGTCGAGGAGCCGAAGGAGGGCGCGAGCAGCCGCGAGGCGGCGATCTCGACCGCGAGCGTGCCCGTACCGGCGCCGAAGACGAGGGTCGAGAGGGCGCGCGTGGAGCACCGCTCGATCTCCGCCGGCGCGACGGCCTCGACGGACGTCGCCATCACATGGTTGCTCGGTAAAGACGGTGATTGCGGAGGCGGCTCCGACCAAGCCGGGCGCCGCACTCGCTCGCAGGCCAGGCTGGAAGTCTGGTCAAGAGCGAGGGTGGCGATCCGGCGCCGTGTCGGAGTCGTCGTCCGGCGCGCCGGGTTTGCCGAGCAACCATCAGTGCGCCGTCCGCCGGATCACGACGACGGCGCAGTCGTCGCCGAGATTGCCTCCGCCCCAGGCACGGCAGTCGTCGAGGACGGCGCGTGCGAGCTCCGCCGGCGGCAGCCCGCGCCGCTCCGCGAGCAGCGCGTCGAGCCGCTCGGTGCCGTAGAGCTCCCCGCTCCGCCTGGCCTCGATCACCCCGTCGGTGTAGAGGACGAGGCTCGCACCCGCCTCGAGTGTCGCGTGCACCTCCTCGTACTCCTGCGCCTCGCTGATGCCCAGGGCGACGCCGCGCGCCTCGAGGCCGTGCACCTCGCCCGCCGCTGCTACGAGGCGCGGCGCGGGGTGGCCGGCGGACGCGCACGCCACCCTCCCGCTCGCGCCGTCGACGGTGAGGTAGGCCATCGTGATGAACTTGCCGAGCCCGATCTCGTCGTAGACGACGTCGTTCGCGGCCGCGAGGAAGTCGCCCGGCTCCGGGTGCTCGCGGGCGAGCGAGCGAAAGACGAACTTCGCCATCGCCATGTCGGCGGCGGCCTCGATCCCGTGGCCCGTGACGTCGCCGAGGACGACCGCGAGCCGGCCGTCGTCGAGTGCGAGGAAGTCGTAGACGTCGCCGCCGACGTCGACCCGCGCCGAAGACTCGTACACCTCGCCGAGCTCGATTCCGGGCAGTTCCGGATGCGCACGCGGCAGCAGCGACCTCTGCATCGTGTCGGCGAACTCCTTCTGCCCCTGGTAGAGGCGGGCGTTGTCGATCGCAAGCGCCGCCTGCCCCGCGACCGTGAGGGCGAGCTCGCTCGCCTCCGCCGTGATCGGGCGCTGCGGATCGAGCGAGAGGAGCGTCAGCGTCCCGAGCAGCTCGGTGGGCGTCGCGATCGGAACCACGACGGCCGTCGCGCCCCTCTCGAGGAAGGGCACGAGCAGCGCATAGGCCTCGCCGAGCCATCCGGCCGTCTCGGCGTCGAGGAGCAGCGGGCGTCCCTTCGCCAGCAGGCGGCGACCGGGGAACTTCGCGAGCGGCTCGGGACGGGAAAGGATCGTCCGCACCGAGTCCAGAAGCCGGCGATCGGCGACGTGCAGCGCGAGGGGCACCAGGTTCGCGCGCTGCTCATCGGGCATCCGCATGACGGCGGCATCGACGCCGAGCAGCTCGACGACGGTACGCGCGACCGCCTCGACCGTCGTCTCGAGCGAGAGGCTCTGGGCGAACGAGCGGGAGATCTCGTAGAGGGAGCCGAGCTGCTGGGCCGCCCGTACCTCGAGCGCGAGCGCCTGCTCGAGCTCTCCGCGGAGCCTCGTCGCCCGCTCGTGCAGGCGCGCATTCTCGACCGCGACGGCGATCTGGGCAGCGAGCGCGCTCAGGAGAGCGCCTTCATCGGCGGAAAGCGAACGGCCCCGCGCCGGGTAGACCGCGAGGAGCCCCGTGAGCTCTGCGGGGGCGAGCAGCGGGACGGCGATCGCTGCCTCGATCGCCGTTGCCGCCAGCTCCTCCTCGAGGCCCGCGAGGCGCGGATCGCGGCGCGCGTCGGCGAGCACGAACACACCCCGGGCTCGGAAGGGCCCGAGCGCGAGCTCGAGCAGGCGCTCGGCGATGCGCACGTGCGGACCAGCGAGCCCCCGTTCCGCCGAGGGCACGAGCCCTCCGCCCTCGCGCAGGTAGACGGCGATGCGATCGGCTTCGAGCAGGTCGGAGAGGCGGTCGACCACGGTCTCCAGGGTGTGAGAGAGCGAGAGCCGCGCGTTCGCGTCGCCCACGAGCGCGAGCAGCGCGCGCGTGCGCTCGAGCTCACCCGCGAGCCTCTGCGCCCGCTCGCCGCCCGCGAGCGCGTGGCCCGCGCGAACGGCGAAGATCGCGAGGCGCGCGAGCGTAGCCTCGTCGGGGCTCGCGGCGGCCGGAAAGAAGAGCTGCAGCGCTCCGAAGGGCGGCCGGCCGAGCAGCAGCGTGGCGACGGCGACCGCCTCGTCCTCGCCGACGACCGGGCCGGCGTCCAGGGTCACCGGCGCCGAGCGCTCCCAGGCCGCCTGCGCGCGCTCTCGTGCCCACGACAGGGAAGCGTCACCCCAGCGGGCGGCGAGCGCAGCCGGCGCGGACCCGGGTCCTCCGTCCCAGCGCCAGAGGATCGCCCCGCTCGCCCCCGTCGCTGCGGCGGCGACCCGCGCGACCGCCTGGGCCGCGTCATCGTCTGTGGCTGCGAGCAGCGCGTCGCCTGCGAGTTCGAGCTCACGGCCGTTCAGTCGCGGCGAGGGATCGGGCTCGAGTGTCGACGGGATGACCGCCCCCAGGGCGGCCGCCGCGAGCCGCGCGAGCGCTCGCTCGTCCTCGTCGAAGCTCGACCCGGCCCGGAAGAGCTCGAGGCTCCCGGCCGGAAAGGGAAGCGAGAGGACAGCCGTTGCGCCGGCGCTCGCCGCGACGGAACGGACCGCGGCCGGCAGGTCTGCGGACTCGTCCCCTTCCTCGAGCGCCAGGGAGCTGCCGGCCGTCCGGCCGCCTTCGAGCTGCGCCGCGAGCGCCGGTGACGCGGCCGACACCGCCCGCGTGGCGAGCCACCCTCCGGGGGCGACAGTGCGTACGAGCGCCACATCCGCTTCGGTGGCTTCACGCACCGCGCCCACGACCGCTCGGAGGAAGCTCCGGGGATCTCCCGCCTCGGAGCCCGTTCGAATGGCGGCAGCCAGCCGGTCGAGCGCCGACCGCACCCCCGCCTCGTCCAGCCTCGTCCGCGCGGCTGCCATGACCTCAGTGCCCCCCACCGGAAGTACGCCCGACCCGGACGGCCGGAAAGCGGCGCCTGCGGGCGTCATCGGCCGGGCCCGTACCCTCCGGGTACGAACCCTCCCTGCGTCCTTCGCAGACGGCCGTTTCCGGCCGCCCGACCGTGACCGAACTTCCGGCGGTGACCACTACTTCAGTATTGCCGAGGGTCGAGCGGCGGCGATTACAGGCCGAAGAGCTGCTCGATCTGACTCCAGACCGTCAGACCGAGAAAGACCGCGAGGCCGAGGAGCAGCGCCATCGCCACGAGGAAGCGAAGCCGCGCCTGCCGCTGGGCCCGCGTTCGCTCGCTGCGCGCGCGCCGCCGCGCCCGCTCGGCGCGGTAGGCCCGTTGCACCGCGAGCGGATCCACCGGCGGCGCCGCGGGCAGGCGCCGTGGGCTGCGGGCTGGCTCCGGCACGGCGGGAGTCTACGATGCCGCGCAGCCGGACGTCACGTCGAGCGTGCGCACTCCCGCCCTCTCCCTCCGGCGCTTCGCCCATACTGAAGTCCGTGCAGAGGCCCGGTTCACCGCCCGAGGGCGCAGAGGCACCCGGCGCTCGTCCCTCCCTTCGGCCCGATCGGGTGACGCCGCGCCCGGGCGGGATCTGGGGGCTCGGAGAGCGGGTGGCGTGGATCGCGGGTCTGGTGCTCGCCGTGTCCGCCTTCACGGGCTGGTATGCAGGCCCCGGTGAGGATCTCAACCTGAGCGTGATCGGGTGGCACACGGGAACGCTCGGCAAGCTCGTCTTCGTGAGCGGCCTCGTCCTGCTCGCAATCGCCGCGCTTCGCCAGACGGGTATCGAGCTGCCCGCGACCGTGCCCGAGAGCCTTGTGGTGATCACGGTCGGCTCCCTGGCGACGGTATTCGTGCTCGTCCGGCTGATCTCGATTCCCGACCGCTTCCTGCCCGCAGCAGACCGCGGGATCGGGCTCTGGATCAGCCTCGCCGCGGCGCTCGCGGTGATCGTCGCCGGGCTTCTGCAAGCGACGGACGAAGCCTGACGCCGCCCGCCGGGCGGCGGACGAAGCGCAGCGTCCAGAGCAGGACGGCGGCGACGCCGAGCCCGAGCAGGGCACCCGCGACGATGTCGAGCGGGTAGTGGACGCCGACATAGACGCGCGAGCAGGCGATGGCCGCGGCCAGGGTCAGCAGCGGTACCGCGAGACGCGGGGCGTAGGCCGCGAGCAGCGCGGCTCCCGCGAAGCTCGTCGCTGAGTGGCCGGAGGGAAGCGAGAGATCGAGCGGCGTACTCAGGAGCGGCTCGGGTTCCGGGTTCGCCAGGTACGGGCGGGTCCGCCCGCCGACGATCTTCAACCCGAGGGCCAGGAGGTCGGCCGAGAGCACCCCGGCCGCCACGGCTGCGAGCACGACGGGCCGCCTCCACAGCACCGTCGCCACGAGTGCGAGGAGGATCCAGACGAGCCCGAGGCTGCCGATCCGGGAGAGGAAGGTGAAGACCGGGTCGAGCGCTTCGACGCGATGGGTGACGACCCAACGCTGGATCCTGTGGTCCAGCCCGATCACGTCACGGCGTGCCCGTCGTCACGGTGACCGTCACCGTCTCGCGCACGGGGGCGAGCGGCAGCGGGTTCAGCGTGCGAGCCGACGTGCGCAGACCCGCGGGACGGTCGTCGTCGCGGAGGGTGTGCCCGAGGCCGACCCCGAGAACGAAGACCGCAGCCGCGAGCAGCAGGCCGACGGCCGCGAGCAGGAGGCGACGGAGCGGCGACCGGCCCGCCCGGGAACGCCGCGCGGGCGGAAGGGCGCTCACGGCTCGTAGTCGACTGCGCCGCGCGCGTACAGACCGAAGGCGGCGCCCTCCACGAGCGAGAGCGTCGAGACCCAGCCCGGCGGTGGCTGGGTGGCGGCGACCGCGTCACGGCTCCAGCGCTCCGCCCCACCGTAGGCCTCGGCGAGCTCGGCGAGCGTGAACGTCTGCCCCACGCGCCGGCGCAGCTCGTCGGTCACCGCGTCGACCGCCTCGAGCAGCCGCTCGTAGCGGTGACGGTCGTGCGCGGTCGCCTCGAGCCGGCGCTGGCTCTCCCCCCATTCCTGGCGGGCGTTCTCGACCGAGATCGACGACACGGGCTTCAGTGCCCACCGACAGAAGCTCGGTCACGGTCGGGCGACCGGAAACGGCCGTCTGCAAAGGACGCAGGGAGGGTTCGTGCCCGGAGGGTACGGGGCGGACGCGGGACCCCCGCAGGCGCCGCTTTGCGGTCGTCCGGGTCGATCGTACTCCTGGCGGCGAGCACCTAACCGCCCTCCATGCAGCAGACGCCCGGCCACAGCGGCTCGAGCTCGGCGAGCAGCTGCTCGCCGAGGCGATAGGTGCCGCGCCGTGCGAGCGCGTGCGCCGCATGGGCGTGCAGGCACTTCAACCGCTCGGGACGACTCGCGCCGGCAATCCCTCGCTCGAGCGCCGCTCCTCCGTCCGTTCCCGGCCCCGGCGGGGCAAGGCGGCGGCGCACCGCACGCTGCTCGTCGGCCGCACGCATGACGCTTGCCGCGAGCTGCGGATCACGCTCGACTGCACTGCTCCAGCGCTCGACGCCTCCGGCCGCCTCAACACGTGCGATCGCGGCGACCAGGTGCGGGCAGGTGAGGTAGTAGGTCGTCGGGAAGGGTTCACCCGACGTGTCATAGGGAGCCTGCTCGGTCGCGGCGGGAAGTCCCCACGGGCAGCGGGCGGCGACCCGCCGGAAGGCCCGGGGCGGTCGGCCGAGCTGCCGCTCGACGACGGCGAGGTCACTCACTCCGCGATCGTAGCCGCGGTCCTGGCGAAGTCCCTCAGCGCCGAGCGGCGCGCGCCCGCGCGCGCCACGCGGGGATCCCCGTGACGATGAAGAGCCGCTCGCCCCGGCGGACGTACCCGAGCCGCCGCGCATCGCGGACGAGCGCAGGCGTCGTCGCGCCCTCGGCGAGGCGCCGCTCGAGCGAGGCGTTCTGCGCCGCGAGCACCTCGACCTGCGCTGCACGGTGGGCGACGGCGTCGCGGGTCTCGAGGTAAGTGCGCAGAGGCTTGACGTAGAGGAAGCCGATGAACGCGAGCGCGGCGAGCGCAATCCACCGCCCGCGCAGCCCGGGAACCCGGAGCCGGAGACGAGCACGGCGGCGCGCACGAGGGGAGCTCACGGCCGCTCCTTCGCCGATACCGGCGATCCTCCTTCCCTCCAGAAGCAGACGACGTGATCGCTCGGGCGCTACTCGTGAGCGCGTATCTCCTGTACGGCCCAGCCGTTGCCGTCCGGATCGTTGAAGAAGACGAACCTCGAGCCGGTCGAGCCCTCGGGACCCAGCTGCTGGATCTCCCCGACCTCGACGCCACGATCGGCGAGCTCCTGGCGCGCGGCGTCGAGGTCCGCGACCACCAGCTGGACGCCCTGCAGGCAGCCTGGCTCCATCTCCGGGAGCCCGGTGCCGATCACGATCGAGCAGGCCGACCCGGGCGGCGTCAGCTGCACGATGCGCATCTCGTCGCTGACCTTGCGGTCGTGATCCAGATTGAAGCCCACCTTCGCGCTGTAGAAGGCCTTCGCGCGATCCACGTCCGAGACGGGAACCAGAACCACTTCGAGTCGGAACTCCATGGTGCTCCTTTCTGGCAGGTGCCGGTTGATGCACCTGGTCAGAGCGAGAATGGTGATCCGGCGCCGTGTCTGCGTCGTTCCCGGCGCGCCGGATTTGCCGAGCAACCAGCTACGCCACGTCGACCTTGATCACGTTCGTGGAGCCCGGGAGGTTGACCGCCGTGCCCGCGGTGATCACGATCCGGTCTCCGGGCGCGACGATTCCGCTCGCCCGGGCCGCTTCGAGTGAGGCCCGCCAGAGATCTTCGACGTCGCCGCACTCACGGATCTCGATCGGCTTCACCCCCCACTCGAGCGCCATCTGCTGGAGGGAGGTCCGCCTGTGCGTGAGGCCGAGGATGGGTCGGTGCGGCCGCAACCGGGCGACCGCCGACGCAGTCCGCCCCGTGAACGTGGGGACGACGATCGCCGTCGCCCCGAGCGCCTCCGCGAGATCGCAGGCGGCGTTCGACATCGAGCGCCCGATCGTCGGCTGCTCGCTGGCGTCGGGAAGCTGATGCCGGTAGCCCAGGCTCGGCTCGACTGCTCGGGCGATCTCGTCCATCGTCTCCACCGCCTCGACCGGGTACGCGCCGATCGCGGTCTCGCCGGAGAGCATCACGGCGGAGGTGCCGTCGAGAATGGCGTTCGCGACGTCACTCGCCTCCGCGCGCGTCGGCTCGGCGTGCTCGATCATCGACTCGAGCATCTGCGTGGCCGTGATGACCGGAACGGAGCGCTCCAGGCAGCGGAGGATGACGCGCTTCTGGAGGAGCGGCACGGCGGCCGGCCCGATCTCGACCCCGAGGTCGCCGCGGGCCACCATCACCGCGTGCGTCTCGGCCAGCACGTCGTCGAGAACGGCGACCGCCTCGGCCTTCTCGATCTTGGCGATCACGAACGCGTCCGAGCCCGCCTCCTCGATCAGGCGACGAAGGTCGCGGACGTCGGCCGCCGAGCGCACGAACGAGAGCGCGACGAAGTCGACGCCGAGCCCGAGCGCGAACTCGAGGTCGTCGAGATCCTTGGGGGTGAGGGAGGGGATCGGCACGGGCACCCCGGGCAGGTTCACGCCCTTGTTCGACCCCACGACACCACCTGCGAGGACGACGCAGCGTGCGCGGCCTGCTTCGACCGCGTCGACGCGGAGGCGGACGAGCCCGTCGTCGATCATCACCTCGTGCCCGGGCCGCAGCACGTCGCCGATCACGGCCGGGAGGACGGGCAGCTCACCGTTCCTCGCCGCCGCCTCGCCGACGACGGTGACCGTGTCGCCCCGGGCGAGCACGACGGGGCCGGAGAGCTCCCCGATCCGCAGCTTCGGGCCCTGGAGGTCGGCGATCAGCGCGATGGGACGCCCGAGCTCACGCTGCACGTCTCGCACGAGCTCCGCCCGCTCGGCGTGCTCCTCGTGCGAGCCGTGCGAGAAGTTGAGCCGCGCCCCGTCCATGCCTGCCTCGGCCAGCGCGAGAATCTGCTCCCGCGAGGCGGAGGCAGGGCCGATCGTCGCGACGATCTTGGTTCGGCGCAGGTCCGGCGCCTTCATACCTCCACGGTAGCGATGGCACCGGGCGTCAGGTGTCGAACCCCCGGGGCTGTCGAGGTCAATGTGAAGGGGTCTGACCCCCAAAGTGTTGACGAACTGTGAAGGGGTCTGACCCCAAAGCTGTTGACGAACTGTTAAGAGGTCTGATGGGCGTAGCGTGGGAAGGCGGCCCAGCCGGGGTAGAACGCGGACGAGCCGAGCTCCTCCTCGATCCGCAGGAGCTGGTTGTACTTCGCGACCCGGTCGGTTCGGGATGGTGCGCCTGTCTTGATCTGGCCGGCGTTGGTGGCGACGGCCAGGTCTGCGATCGTCGTGTCCTCCGTCTCGCCGGAGCGGTGGGAGATCACCGCCGCGTAGCCGCTCGCACGCGCCAGCTCGATCGCGTCGAGCGACTCCGTCAGTGTTCCGATCTGGTTCACCTTCACGAGGATCGCGTTCCCGGCACCCTCCGCGATGCCGCGCCCGAGCCGCTCGACGTTCGTGACGAAGAGATCGTCGCCGACGAGCTGCAGGCGATCGCCGAGCTCCTCCGTGAGCGAGCGCCAGCCCCCCCACTCCTCCTCGGCGAGCCCGTCCTCGACCGAGACCAGCGGGAAGCGCCCGGCGAGGCCGCGGTAGAAGTCGACCATCTCCGTGCTGTCGAGCGTCCGGCTCTCGCCCTCGAGCCGGTACGCCCCGTCACTGAAGAACTCGCTCGCGGCCGGATCGAGTGCGACCGCGACCCGGTCGCCGTGCCCGGCCCGCGCGGCCGCCTCGACGATCGCCTCGAGCACCGCCTCGCTCGTGGGGAGATCCGGAGCGAACCCACCCTCGTCGCCCACCCCGGTCGCAAGCCCGCGCTCGTGCAGCACGCTCCGCAGCGTGTGGAAGACCTCGGCGCCGATCCGCAGCGCCTCGCCGAACGTCTCCGCCCCGGCGGGGACGATCATGAACTCCTGGAAGTCGAGCGAATTCTGCGCGTGTGCGCCGCCGTTGACGACGTTCATGAGGGGCACCGGAAGAACGTGGCTGTTCGTGCCGCCGACCCAGCGGAAGAGCGAGACTCCGACGTGATCGGCGGCCGCCTTCGCCACCGCGAGCGAGCAGGCGAGGACCGCGTTCGCGCCCAGCCGGCTCTTGTCCGCCGTTCCGTCGACCTCGCACAGGACGCTGTCGACGAGCCGCTGATCCGTCGCGTCGAGGCCGCGCAGCGCCGCCGCTAGCTCCCCCTGCACGCCCGCGACGGCCCGTGTCACGCCCTTGCCGAGCCACCGCGCGCCGTCGCCGTCGCGCAGCTCGACAGCCTCGTGGGCTCCCGTCGAGGCGCCGGAAGGGACCGCCGCGCGACCGGCCGCGCCCGAGTCGAGCTCGACCTCCGCCTCGACCGTTGGATTTCCGCGCGAGTCGAGGATCTGGCGCGCGTGGACGTCGACGATGGTGCTCATGCTCTTGCCCTTCGCAGTTGCAGGAGGGGGCTCGTGGGGGAACCATGGGTTACCCCACGCTGGTCGACGATGATGCTCATCCCTTCAGGTCCTCCTTGGCGAGGTCGTAGTAGCGATCCTGCTCGTCCAGCTCGAGCTCCGCCCAGGCCTCGCCGCGTGCGTCGGCGATCTCCCCTGCGCGCTCCACGCGACCCACGAACTTGCGCGTGGTCGACCGCAGCGCGAGCTCCGGATCGACATTCAGCCGCCGCGCCAGGTTCACGACCGTGAAGAGGACGTCTCCGATCTC
>Ga0136617_10002964_pt1 | contig 15179 bp, 9 predicted proteins | sample AntDrymUQ3222106_2_FD_129672 | JGI IMG/M metagenome (GOLD analysis project Ga0136617, IMG submission 129672) | Polar desert sand microbial communities from Dry Valleys, Antarctica - metaG UQ322 (21.06) | ecosystem: Environmental > Terrestrial > Soil > Desert | place: Antarctica: Dry Valley... | reverse complement strand
GTGCCCGTTTATCAGAACGGGCTGACGAAAGCGCTCACGACTTTTCAACGCGCAAAAACAATAAACCACATCGATCTAGTTTCATTACACAGCCTGCAGTCAACTACCGACGTAATTGAGGTAGTGCGTGAATCACATCTCTTCTCAATTCGTTTATTAAACGCAAAGGCCGAGTTTTCACGAATAAACGATCAAATGGACTGTGTCGAAATCCGGGGGCGGTCCAAGACTTCATTAAGGATCGAGTTAAGAGAGTGCCTCAAGGGAAAGGATGTATTTTTCTTTCACGCGGGGAAAATGGTTGAACTCTCTGCTATTCAAAGCGACTCTCCATAGCCCAGAGAGAAGCGAGCAGGCTTTTCCAAACTGTACGCGGCCGTTCCGCCAGTATGAATCTCCAGGTCGTCGCCAGGTCCAGCGAGTTTACAGAGGCTCTCAATTTTGGGTAGTGCACTACCCAATTTTGGAACCCATCGGAAGTTGGTTACAATCGGCCGCGCAATTCTGAAAGCAAATGTGCCCCTGTAGCTCAACGGTTAGAGCAGCAGACTCATAATCTGTTGGTTCGGGGTTCGAATCCCTGCGGGGGCACCAAAAGCAGGAGGCAGGAGGCAGTAGACAGTGGGCAATCACTGACGTCGTGAGTCGCTCAAAAGTATTCGTTATTAGCCGTTCCCTTTAGGGAGTCGTGAGGAAAATTAGGTTGTGACAAACGGAAAGCCCGTAAGGATTGGAATCATCGGCGCCGGCTTTGCCCGAACTACGCAGATTCCCGGATTTCGAGATTGCATGGGTACGCGCATTGTCGCCATTACCAGCAGAAATCCAGAACATGCTGCCACTGTTGCGAAAGAGTTTGAAATTGAACATGTGGCTCGCGACTGGAGCGAGCTGGTGGCGCGCGAAGACGTCGATCTGGTCAGCGTTGTGACCCCGCCCGCGACACACATGGAAATGACGCTGGCCGCACTGGGTCACGGTAAGGCCGTGCTTTGCGAAAAGCCGATGGCCATGAATGCCGCGGAGGCCAGACGCATGACCGAAGCCGCGCAAAAGGCTGATGTGCTGGCGTTGATCGATCATGAGCTCCGGTTTTTGAAAAGCCAGCGGATGATGCGTTCGATGTTGACCAGCGGCGCGATTGGCGCAGTGCGCCACTGCAACTACGTTTTTCGCTCTGACTACCGCGGCGTTTTGGACCGTCCGTGGGATTGGTGGTCCGACGAGAATATGGGCGGCGGCACACTCGGCGCCATTGGATCCCACGTCATCGACTCTTTTCGCTGGCTGTTGAGCACCGAGATAACCGCAGTCTCTTGCATGCTTAACACGCACATCACTGAACGCCCCGACAAAAGTACTGGCGAGACTCGTCAAGTGACATCTGACGACGAAGCCAAACTGCATTTCCGATTCGCTGACTCCGCGCTAACTAAGAGCGCCACCGGAGCTGCGGCTCTGTCAGTATTGGAATCCGGCAGCCACGAGAACCGTCTCGAGATTTACGGCACCACAGGGGCGCTAATGGTTGAAGAGACTGGCGAGCTGTGGCATTCACCGGCCGGTTCCGGCGTCTGGCGACCGGTTCCAGTGCATCAAGATCCGATGGCGCCTGGGATGCGCCCGGCCAGCTGGTCACGAGGCTTCACGAATTTCGCTTGCGACATCGTTGAGGCGTTGCGCGAAGGTCGCAAGACGCTCAAAGGAGCAGCGACGTTCGAAGACGGCTATCGCGCGCAGCTCGTGCTCGATGCAGCGCGTGCTTCGAACACTAGCGGATGCTGGACGAACGTCGGAGAGCACGAAGGGGGAAATGGGTAATAGGGTAATAGGCGAGAGGTTTAGTCACCTTATCCCGATGCTCCCTACGACTCCTTTCATTCCCTTTACCCATTTACCCTTTTACCCATTTACCCTTTTTTTCCGGTGCGCAACCCAAAAAAAGCACTCCGCACAGTTCGCGTCGGCGTTGATACTGGCGGAACGTTTACAGATTTTGTTTGCGAGTTTAATAATCGCATGCAGGTCTTCAAGCTTCCCTCCACACCCACCGATCCTTCGGCTGCTATTGTTGCAGGTCTGAATCGCATTGCTGAACTTGCTGGTTTGAAGCTTCGGGACCTCGAAGTCGTTCATGGAACCACCGTAGGAACCAATGCGTTGCTCCAAAGACGTGGGGCACGCACCGCACTCATCACAACCAGGGGCTTTGAAGATGTTCTGGCAATTGGCAGGCAAGCGCGCCCCGAACTCTACAATCTCGACGCGGTGCGCCCGGCTCCGCTTGTACCTGACAACCTGCGATTTGGCGTGCGCGAGCGCATTTCCTCATCAGGCGAAGTGCTCGAAGCCCTTGAAGACGATGAACTCGAAGCTTTGGTCACTCATTTAAAAGCGGCCCAGGTGGAGTCGGTTGCGATTTCACTCCTTTTTTCCTTCGTTCATCCTGAGCACGAAAGTCGAATCGCGGAGTCGGTCTCCTCGCTGAACGTTCCGGCATCAGTTTCTCACCAGATTCTGCCCGAATATCGCGAGTATGAACGCACTTCGACAGTTACCATCAATGCATATCTGCAGCCGCTCATGGGTACCTATCTCAAAAAACTAGCAGCCCATGCGCCGAAGCTGCGGGTGATGCAATCATCCGGCGGCAGCATATCCGCCACTGCTGCCGCGGACGAGCCTGTGCGCACAATTCTTTCGGGACCGGCAGGGGGCGTAGTAGGGGCCTTGCGTGCAGCGCGATCGACCGGACTCGAAAACATCGTTACTTTTGATATGGGCGGTACTTCAACAGACGTCGCTCTATGCGATGGAGCAAGCCTGCGTACGACCAATGAGGCGGTGGTTGCGGGTCTGCCGGTTGCGGTCTCCGTCATGGACATTCATACCGTGGGCGCAGGCGGCGGATCGATCGCCAGAGTTGATGAAGGCGGCTCGTTGCGAGTCGGCCCTGAGTCGGCCGGAGCTGATCCCGGACCTGCCTGTTACGGCCGTTCGTTGTTGCCTACCGTGACTGATGCGCACGTTGTCCTGGGCCACTTCGGTGGCGCTGGTCTATTGGGAGGAGAGTTTCCGCTCGATGAGAAGCGAGCTCGGGAAGCGATATCATTGCTTGCTGCTGAGATGAGCAAAGCCGCGGACCGAAGGGTCAGCATCACCGAGGCAGCTCAAGGAGTGATTTCGGTAGTCAACACAAATATGGAACGGGCCCTGAGAAGTATTTCAGTGGAACGCGGTTACGACCCGCGCGAGTTCGCCCTGCTTCCTTTTGGTGGTGCTGGTGGACTACATGCGGTCGACCTCGCAAGAGCGCTGCGAATTCCGCGCGTGATCGCGCCGACGGCAGGTGGTGCGCTTTCCGCCATCGGAGTGGTGACCGCCGATGTCGTGAAGGATCTGAGCCGTACGGTGATGATGGAAGTGGCACCGGGCATCGAGAAGAAGCTGGAAACCGCGTATAGAGAACTTGGGCAGATTGCGGGCAACGCCCTTGGTAAGGAAGGGTTTTCAGAATCGAACCAGCGCCACGAAAGGTCGCTGGCGGCCCGCTACAAAGGACAATCGTTTGAACTTCACATCGAGTCGCCGAAAGGAAGCGCCGGAAAGATCGCTTCAAGTTTTCATCGCGCGCATCGGGCCCGTTACGGTTACGCGCAGGAATCGGATGTCGTGGAGATTGTCAGCACAAAGTTGAGATCGATCGGCATTGTAGAGAAGTTCAAGAACCCTCGCATCTCAATGTCCCGAGGAAGCGCGTGGGCAAAGCCCCACTCAACCGGGGTCGCTTACTTCGACGGCACCAAACATCGCGTGGGAATCTACCGCCGGGATGATCTGGGCGCAGGCATCAAGCTCAGAACCCCATGCATTGTGACCGAGTATTCGGCGACGACTCTTATTCCGCAGGGATGCCGAGCTCAGCTTGATATGTTTGGCAATTTGGTTATTGAGTTGTGAGATCCGTAAGAGAGTCCTCTCTTTGACGCGCCTGGTACTAGGGCTGGGCTTGGCTACTCATCACTCACACGCGGGTCATGAGTTCAGTACCACCGCGCGGTAGAGACTGTGTGAAAACTAAATCGAAACCGTTAAGTCTGAGAACCGCGTAACACGGCGACTGACTACAGAACCAATGACAGTATCACTCAACTACAGAACAGGAAGTGGTAGCGACCTGGCCGAAGCTACAAACTCAAATGTGTTAGTGGTACTGAGACGGCCAGGTCGCTACCGCTTCCTGTTCTGTAGTTGAGTGCTTGGGACTGCGAAAATGAGAAACAGATTCGATCCCACAACACTGGAAATCTATCGGGCACTCTATACCTCTGTGGCCGAAGAGATGGGGATAGCCCTGCGCCGTACCGCCTTCTCGCCAAATATAAAAGAACGACGAGACTACTCTTGCGCAGTCTTCAATAGCAGCGGTCGCGTGATTGCCCAGGGAGATCACATGCCCGTGCACCTGGGCTCAATGCCTATGGCTGTTGCCGCGGCGCTTAGTGAAGTAAAGATAGCACCGGGCGACGTGGTAGCTCTTAACGATCCTTTCGCCGGCGGCACTCATCTGCCGGACGTAACGTTGGTGATGGGCGTCTTTGGAAGAGAAAAGGTGTCAGGTGCCGGGTACCGGGTGCCGGTCAAGAAGAAGAACCGGCACCTGACACCCGGCACCCGACACCCGCTTTTCTTCGTTGCCAATCGCGCGCATCACGCAGATATTGGCGGGGCAACGCCCGGTTCGATGGGACTTGCGACCGACGTCTATGGCGAGGGTTTGCGAATCCCGCCCATTCGTCTGGTGCATGCTGGTGAAACAGTCGAAGACGTGATGCGCCTGATTCTCGCGAACGTTCGCGGACACGCTGAGCGGCGCGGCGACTTCCAGGCGCAGGTTGGTTCCTTGAAGACCGGCGAGTCGCGGCTGCTCGAAATTGTGACGCGACGCGGAGTAACTGAAGCTAAGGAATATGCCAGCCACCTGATCGCATACTCTTCACGACTCATGAGGCGTGCGATCGAGCTGATTCCTGACGGCGAGTACCAGGCAGAAGACTGGTTAGACAACGACGGCATCAGCGAAGAAAGGATTCCGATTCGTGTGAGGATCGCAATCGATGGCTACCGCGCCCTGGTGGACTTCGCCGGCAGCGCTCAGCAGGTTGCCGGTGCAATCAATGCCGTAGAAGCAATCACCGTGTCTGCAGTCTCTTACGTGTTCCGATGTCTGATCCGTGGAGAGGTACCTGCCAGTGCAGGTCTGATGGAACCAATTGAAGTGGTGGCGCCGGCAGGTACCGTGGTGAATGCCGTTCATCCTGCCTCAGTAGCCGGCGGCAATGTCGAAACCTCGCAACGCATCGTGGATGTCCTGTTCAAAGCACTGGCCCAGGCGCTACCGGATCGCATACCTGCTGCCAGCCAGGGCACCATGAACAATCTAACAATGGGTGGCATCGATCCGCGCACCGGCCGAGAGTTTTCCTATTATGAAACGGTGGCTGGCGGGATGGGTGCGCGGGCCAGTCACGACGGCATGAGCGCGGTCCACACTCACATGACCAACAGCCTCAACACTCCCGCCGAAGCGCTCGAGTATGCTTATCCGCTTCGAGTACGCGAGTACAGCATTCGCAAGGACTCAGGTGGAAAGGGAGAGCGGCGCGGCGGAGATGGAGTGGTTCGCGAGATCGAAACGCTGGCGACGGCGCGTATGTCTTTGCTCGCGGACAGACGAAAGCAGGCGCCATACGGTCTAAAAGGAGGCGAGGATGCTAAGGTGGGTCGCGATACCATCATTCGCCAGGGGTCCCCTCATCAAATAGCCGCGAAAGGAAGCTGGGAACTACAGCCGGGCGACCGTGTGCGAATCGAAACGCCTGGCGGCGGTGGATTCGGTCGCTAGCCTAGGCGAGTGGGTGCCTATACCCAACAATAACGGTGAAGTCGCAGAGACAAGGTCAATATGGGGTCAACTCGAATGAGACTCCCTCACAAGCGCAGAATACGAATCGAATTCTCATAGACTCCGGCTTCTGACAATGTCCAAATCAGAATCAACTCTTCTATGACGCGAGCGACGCTGGCTTTTGGGAAATGATGAATACTCCAGGGCAGGTCCGGGTTTCGATAAACCTGGCGAAGTGCTCAGGCATGGAACGAAGATCGTGTGTTATCAGAATGCGCTCGTCGCGTGCCGCGATCGCCAGAACCTCAAGGTCGGAAAGTTTATAAAGACCGGCATGATCCGCAAATTCAAAGTCTATCTCCGGAGCACGTCGTAGGACACCTGTAACGATGTCCTCGTTGAGGTTTTCATCGGCTTGAAAGCGAATCTTCACGACCGTGAGGTCAAGGCTTCCTTCCGGGCACGATCGAGTTTATCGTACCAGTCAGCGTGTTCTTTGCGTGAGGTCTTATTCAATTCTTCAAACTCCTTTTCGCCCTCAATCAGGTACTGATCAACTTCCTCCTGGTGTGACAGATAGAAGGTGATCGCGCCATAAATCTGCTCCAATGTGAGGGACGGAAAGGAGCGTTGAATGCTCTCGGGAGCCCCCCGCCGAAACGCATAAACGACTGAATCCAGTGACACTCGCGTACCGGCGACCCTGTAGGCACCCTCAATTTGCTTTACGTACTCTTCGCTCATAACTGCTTCTCCACTGTCCGTATCCGACAGCGGATTGTAGCACGAGTGGATCAGGTAGTGAGTCGTCTGTAGATCCCCGGCAATCTCTCTGGGAGGGAAAGGACATCGTCGATGATTGTGTAGCCGATCTCGCCGTAGAGGTCCCGTAATTCCGATTCGGATTCCCGATCTATGGTAATGCAGAAGGGCGTGATGCCCTGGATTTTGGCCTGGCGTAACGCTTCGCGCGTATCCTCACGCGCGTAACGGGCATCTCCATAGTCATGATCGTAAGGACGACCGTCAGAGAGCACAATCAACAGACGCGTACGCACTTGTTGCTTTGCCAGCTTCGCGGTCGCATGGCGAATTGCGGCGCCGAGTCGAGTATTGTTCTGGTAAGTAATCCCTCCGATACGCCGCTTAACTTCGTCCGAATACTTCTCGTCAAAATCCTTGACCACATAAAACTTCACATTCCGCCGGCCCTCGGAAGTGAAACCGTTTATCGAATAGATATCGCCCACAGCCTCCAACGCCTCGCTCATCAAGACGAGCCCTTCTTTCTCAATCTCGATGATGCGACGGCCGGGGTGCGTATAAGGCTGCAGCGGATGCCTGCCAATCGTGCGGGCGGTAGACGAAGACTGATCCAGCAGGAACGAGACCGCCACATCACGACGGCGTCTCAAACGTTTCATATAAAGTCGCTCGGATTGATGCCCTCCACCCACCTTGGCGGCGCGGCGGTCGAGCACGAAATCAACAACAGCGTTGAGGTCATATTCTTCCCCGTCAAGTTCGTTGGCCACTCTTGTCAGTTCATCAGGTTTTAGCAACTGGAACTGGTGCCGGATTGATGAGATTACGCCGCGGTGGCGGTCCCGCGTTTGATCCACGAAAAGTCGATCCCCATGCTTCACCTTTTTCTCGATCACGCGGCACCAGGCTAGGCGATGATCGGTGAGCTCGCGATCCCACTCATCGTAGTTATAGGCCACCTCACCTTCTTCAAGGTTCTGTTCCGGGCTCTCGGCCTCGATCCAGGCTTCGCCACCCTCTAGCTCGTCAGGATCTCCTTCGGAGCTGGGATCGTTCCAGGCGTTGAAGAGTTCGCGCGCGTCACGTCTGTGCGGTTCGCGATCTCGAGGGCGCGACTTGAGGGTTTCACTGAACGCCGAGCTTTGCTCCTCGTTTTCAGACGAGTCTTCACTTGTCTCCAATTGTTGAACAGAGTCGTCCGCGGAAGCCACCGACTGAAATAATGAATAAACCCTGCTGGTGGCCATCAATGTGTCCGCAACAGTAGCTGCGGAATCCGACAGGTACTCGGCCGCTACTGTTTCCAACTCTGAAACTACTTGACCGTAATACTGCCGTGAATCGTCAAGCGCCCCACCGAGCAAGGTAATCTGAAATAGCAGCTCAAAAGGAACCAGGGTCGCAGGGAGATCAAGGATCGCGGGGCGACTACGGCGCAAGTGTTCGCGAATCAGATCGAGATCGCGAGCGAGGCCACGATACTGCCGTCGCAGCCGGGCATCGATGCGGCCATTCTCGAGTGTGCCAAAAATCCTTCGTGCCAGCCGGGGACGAGGAAAAAGTTCGAGCACTGCCCGGTAGTCGCTATTCGGGGGAAGCTGCGATTTGTCATCCTGAGTTGGCGCCTCGGCACCCGGCAACATCGCTGCTTCGCTGCTCTGAGGATCGTTGATGTATCCATCAAGCGCAAAAGCGTCCCGCGCATCAACATTGGCAGGGTCGTAAGTTTCCGCAATCGCGGAGTACGCAGCCCGCAGACCCACTGTGTTGCACTCTTGAGTAGCGAATTCGATTTGTCCGGCCGCGTGCGCCGCCAGTGCTTTGTAGAGACGGAAATCGAGATCGTCGTCACCAAACTCAGCTACCACCGCGGGTAAGTGGATCGTGCGACCGTCGCCAATTCTCGTCTCGACCGGGACGGCAGCAATGGGCGCCAACTCTACCTCTCGTCCAGTTAGAGCCTCGACGTAGAGGCGCAACAGATGCTGGATTGAGTCAAGTGCAAGACCGCTGCTGTCACTGTGGAGCACCTCATAGCTACCGCGCGTCTCCAGCGCAAAATAACTCCGTCGAGCGCGGGTGTCGTTAAGTGAAAATGAAAGACCACGTTTAGTCCATTCTTCAAACTGTTCGATCGCGACCGTTCTGAGTACGCCAGGACTGGCACGGAAACAAGCAAGTGCTGCCTCTCCGTCCAGCCGCGCGATCTCCTCGGTTAACGATACGACTCGCTTCGAGAGTTCAACGGCGCGATCGCGGTCCATCCCACCCAGAAACCCGCGTACGAATCGCGGAGTACTCCGCACAAATGCCACCAGACTCGCATTCCCATGTTGCGCAACCACCCAGAGCAACGCAATCCAATCGTCGAACAATTCCGGCAGGATGCGCAGCACCTCTCCGCCCGATAGCATAAGGTGCAAGGCGCCGCCGCCGCCGCGCTCGAGGAAATCTAATGTCTTATCAAGTAGTTTGAGAGCTGCTTCCGATTTCAGGTGCGCCAAAGCAGTGGGCAGGGCTGCCCAGGCTTCGGCCGCGATTCCTCCAGCACGGTAAGCAAAAGCGGAAGCTAATGCCAGCGACCTCTGCTTAACGGCTGGGTCTTCAAAGTTGTCGAGACACTCAATTACCAGGGGTGTCGACGTGAGAAAATCTGCACTGTGTTTGGCGGAGCGGCGGGAAATTTCTGCCGCGGTTTCCAAAGTGGAAATGAGCGTCTCCGAATCGCTTACGGCTTCTGACAACCCGGCAACCTTGCGGAGAGTTACAGTGGCAACCGGAGCAGAAAGCGTCATCTGCCGTGAACACAATTGGAAGACAATTGCCCGCGCGGCGGGCGGCACACCCTTCAGATCGTTTACGCCGGCAAGGAAGAAGCTAATGGCGGTCTCGACATCGCTGATCGCGAGCCGCCGGCCCATCTCGCCCCACAGTCGCAGCTCGTTAGTTGCGAGAATTTCCGCTGCTTCAGGCGCTGCCCGCAAGAACTCGAGACTGGCACGTATCGAAATACCTGCGATCGTGCCGCTGGTTTCGAGCGTTGCTGCTGCCTGATCCAATGACAGGCGCGCCAGCTCGCGGGTTAGTTCCAGAATCGACTGGCGTTCAGTCGCATTCTTAACCTCTGAAAGTTGTTTCCGAATTTCCTGTTCAATTGAGGCCGAGGAAGTCTGCGGCTCCGTTGAGGAGGTGTCTGACTTTGGATTTTGATCGGAATCCATGCGGAGTTGCGCGAAGGGCTAGATCACGGTGGTCACGATCTCGCGAATGCTGCGCTGCAATTCGCGGTCGTCGGTGATTGGTGCGCACATTGCGACATCGGCCGCCGTGATGGCAGGAATACCGAGAGCAATCAATTGGGCGGCGTAAATCAGTAGCCGGGTGGAGACCCCTTCTTCCAGGCCATGGCCCCTCAGGTTGCGTACCTTTTGGCCAATCAGCACCAGATCGCGTGCAACGCCTTCATCCACGCCGCCTTCGCGCGCTACGATTTCTTCCTCAAGCTCAGGCGGCGGGTAGTCAAAATCAATCGCCACAAAACGCTGACGTGTCGACTGCTTGAGGTCTTTGAGGATCGACTGGTAACCGGGATTATAAGAAACCACTAGCATGAAATCGGACGGTGCGTCGAGAATCGTTCCGCGCTTTTCAATCGGAAGACGCCGGCGATGGTCCGTTAAAGGGTGGATAATGACTACCGTGTCTTTGCGTGCTTCGACTACCTCGTCGAGATAGCAAATCGCGCCGTTGCGCACAGCTGCGGTAAGTGGTCCATCGTGCCAGACCGTCTCCTCACCCTCAAGCAAAAACCTCCCCACCAGATCAGTCGCCGAAAGATCTTCGTGACAGGCGACCGTGATCAGCGGTCGCTCCAGTCTCCAGGCCATGTGTTCCACAAAACGTGTCTTGCCGCAGCCGGTCGGGCCTTTGAGAATAACGGGCAAACGAGCCGAGTGGGCCGCAGTAAAGAGATCAACTTCCCCACCAACAGCGAGGTAGTAGGGCTCGTCACCGATTCGATACTCTTCAATCGCGCGTTCGGGCATAGGTGGTTAATCGTCAATCGAGGTGGTAAGTGTCATGTGCAGTATCACGGTTCCTCTTGCGGAGGCGGCGGTAAAACGATCCATGAAATCACACGAAATGGCACTAATTTGTTTCGTGTTGGTTTGTGATTTCGTGGATCATCTTCCATGTGATTCAAAATATGCCACCATCCCAGATCGGCTCGACTTGGGAACCGAGACTCCTGACTGTTATTCTAGTCGTTCGGCATCTTAGCATCCGGTTTGAAAGGGCGGCAAACGAGCAGTAAATCACGTGGGTGCGGCGCTTTTTTATTCACACCGTGGCTTTAGCCCGGTGGTGAGAGCCGCGCACCAACACCGAAACCGTTTAAACGGTTTCGATGTCTCGGACCATAGGCGCAACACCGGGCTGAAGCCTCGGTGTGAATGAGAGCGCGGAATCGCGACTGCGCTGTAGGACCAGAGAAGAAGCTCTTATCGATTTAGGATTCACGATTCACGATTCACGATTTACGAAAATGAAAATAGCGGTAGCAATGAGCGGCGGTGTGGACTCGTCCGCGGCGGCGGCAATCTTGAAGCAGCAGGGGCATGACCTGGTCGGCTTCTCGATGCATCTGTGGAATCAACGGCGCGGTATCAGCGTCGATGAGAATGGCGATCCGCTTCCTTCCCGCTGCTGTTCACTGGATGACGTTTATGACGCGCGGCGAGTGGCCGAAGAATTGGGTTTCCCTTTCTACGTTCTAAACCTCGAGCGCGAATTTGAGCGTGATGTCGTGCAACCGTTCGTGGCGAGCTATCTCAACGGAGAGACGCCCATTCCCTGCGTCTCCTGCAATAGTCGTTTAAAGTTTGCTTCGCTCGACGTCCTCGCGGCGAGTCTTGATTGTGAGAAAGTCGCAACGGGACACTACGCTCGCGTGGAATTCGATCAACCGGCAGGGCGATACCGGCTTTTCCGTGGACGCAATCTGCAAAAGGACCAGTCTTACTTTCTTTGGGAACTAACTCAGGAGCAACTGGCACGTTCGATGTTTCCCCTGGGTGAAATGTCGAAGCCGGAAGTTCGTGAAGTCGCGCGCGAGCATCAGTTGGCGGTGGCCGAGAAAGCCGAGTCGCAGGAGATTTGTTTCGTTCCTGATGGAGACTATTCTGGTTTCATTGATCGCTATTTGGAAGCTGAAGAGGAGCGGGACCGATTGCCCCGACAGGGCCAGATCGTGAACACAAACGGTGACGTTGTCGGTCAACACACCGGCATCCACCGGTACACCATTGGGCAGCGCCGCGGTATCGGGATTGCGAATGAGCGCCCGCTGTACGTCCTTTCAATCGATTCGGAAAAGGACCGCGTAGTAGTGGGCGGACAAGACGAATTGTTGAACCGGGAGTTTACCGCTGCCGGTGTGAACTGGGTCGCTTACGACCGGCCGGCAACTCCCGTCCGCGCCCGCGTGCGTGTCCGTTATCGCCACCCTGAAGCTCCAGCCACGATTACACCACTTGAGGATGACCGAGCATACGTCGTGTTTGATGAACCTCAGCGAGCCATAACGCCTGGCCAGGCAACAGTCTTCTATCTCGAAGACGAGGTTATTGGCGGCGGTTGGATAGTAAAGAATGGGGAAAAGGGGGAAAGGGGAAAAGGGTCAGAACATTAGGATTCCCTCCCTTTTTACCAGTTTCCCCCGTTACCCTCTTAGCCCCTTCCCTTAAACCTTTTCCTCATCATTGACGTACTACAACGCCAGGAATAACCCCGCTAATTCCGCCCACTAATACTGAAACTAGCGATAAAAGGCAGCAAATGATTATGGCAATGTCACGCACGCGCAAAACAGTTCTTATTATCACCGGCATTCTCGGGGTCCTGGTTATGGTCGCTCTACTCGGGCTTGCTGTCCTAATGGCCGCGTTTGGGCAGAGGGCCCCCACCATTCGAGACAATAGCGTGTTAGTACTTCGGGTTGCCGGACCGTTGCCCGACTATGTGCCGGATGATCCTCTGCGGAAGTTCTTCGGAGGTACGGATGAATCGCTCACGAACCTGGTGTTGCAATTCAGAAAGGCCAAGGTCGATAAGAGGATTAAAGCGGTCGTGCTCGACATCAACATGTCCGGAGCTGGATGGGGCAAGGCGGAAGAGATTCGAGATGCTGTTACGGACTTTCGTTCTTCAGGCAAGCAGGTTTATGCCTACATGGAACTCGGGATGAACAAGGAGTATTACATCGCCACCTCTTGCGATCGCATTTATATGGCTCCCCCGGGAGAGTTGTTCATCAACGGTCTGGCCGCGAACGTGATGTTTTTCCGCGGCTCATTGGACAAGCTCGGCGTCTATCCGGACATCTACCAGATTGGGAAGTACAAGAGTGCGGGCGACACATTTACGCGCAAGGAGATGTCGGAAGCCCACCGTGAATTCATTAACTCACTTCTGGATGATCTGTTCAACCGTTACGTCGAATCGATTGCCAAGGCACGCGGCAAAACAGCGGAAGAGATGCGCGCCATCATCGACAACTCGCCTTACAGCGCGCTGAAAGCAAAGGAAGCTGGACTAATTGACAGTGCGGCCTATCGTGATGAACTCGACAAGGAGCTCAAGTCGAAGCTCGGCTACAAAGACAGTGACGAGTTACAGCTGGTGAGAGGTTCTGTTTATCGTGACGTGCCACCTGAATCGTTGGGCCTCGATAAAGGCGACCGGATCGCCGTGATCTACGCCACCGGTGACATTGGTTCCGGCAAATCTGAAAACAGTCCTACAGGCGATCAGTCGATTGGCTCTGATACCGTCGCGAAAGCGCTCAATGACGCTCGGGATGACAAGACAATCAAGGCCATCGTTTTGCGAGTGGACAGTCCGGGCGGTTCCGGTTTGGCGTCAGACATTATCTGGCATGCTGTCGAAGCCGCGAAACAGAAAAAGCCCGTGGTGGTTTCCATGGCCGACGTGGCAGCCTCAGGTGGTTACTATATTTCTGCCAGCGCCAACAAGATCATTGCTCAGCCTTCGACTATTACCGGATCAATTGGTGTGGTTGGCGGCAAACCCGTGATGAAGGGCTTCTACGATTGGATAGGTATCTCAAACGAATACGTCTTACGTGGAAAAACCGCCGGCCTCTTTCGTGAAACGGAAAAGTTTACTCCGGAAGAGAGAACAAAGTTTGAAGAGTGGATTAAGACGACTTACTACAACGACTTTGTCCCAAAAGTGGCCCGGGGCCGTGGCAAAGATCCGGCGTATATCGACTCGGTTGGACAAGGACGCGTCTGGACCGGTTCACAGGGAAAAGAGAACGGGTTGGTGGATGAATTTGGTGGTCTTGACCGGGCGATTGCAATTGCCAAACAGTTGGCAAATATTCCCGCGGACAAAGAGGTGAATCGTGTGATTCTCCCGTACCCGCAGACATTTTTGCAGCAACTGTTGAGCGCCGGAGATAGTACGTCGATCGAGCTACAGCAGCAGCGTGCTGTTATGGCCGCACTTCCGGAAGACGCGCGGCGGGCTTTCCGGTTTATGAAACTATTGGATCAGATGAAAAGCGGCCAGTCGATGCTAGTCATGCCGTTTGAGCTGAGGATTAAGTAAGGTAGAAGCAGGAAGAGGTCATGTTCCATATGTCATTTGACATAATTTGACATTTCTTATAATTCTTATTTGTCATTTAAAGAGATTCTCTGTTAGCGAATCTCCAGTTCACATCAAAATTCAACTGGAAGTTGCCTTGGAAACTTCTGCAATTCCTGAAGTGACAAATGACAGTGAGAGATGTCAAATGCTCCCTTCTGCTCTGCTACTGCCTCCTGATCACATCCATCCCACCCATGTATGGACGCAAAACTTCTGGGACGACTACTGAGCCGTCTTGCTGCTGAAAATTCTCGAGCATGGCAATCCAGGTTCTTCCTATTGCCAGACCTGAGCCGTTCAGTGTGTGGACAAACTGAGGCTTTGTTCCTCCCGCTCGACGGAAGCGAATCTGCGCTCGGCGGGCCTGGAAGTCGGTGCAGTTTGAGCACGATGAGATCTCTTTGAACTCGGTGTAAGAAGGCAACCACACTTCAACGTCGTAGGACTTTGCAGCAGAGAACCCGAGATCGCCCGTGACGTGTTCGACTACCCGGTAGTGCAACCCCAGCTTCTGTAAAATTACCTCGGCATCATTCGTCAACGACTCCAGTTCATTGAAAGACTCTTCGGGCAGCGCGAGTTTTACCAACTCGACTTTCTCAAACTGATGCTGCCGATAGATGCCTCGGGTATCCCGCCCGTAACTGCCGGCTTCCGAACGGAAACACGGTGAATAAGCCGCAAACTTCATCGGCAACGCGGACGCATCGACGATCTCCTCGCGATAATAGTTGGTGACAGGCACTTCTCCCGTGGGAATGAGGTACAAACCACGTTCGTCCGTCAGCTTGAAAAGATCTTCTTCGAACTTCGGCAGCTGACCGGTCCC
>Ga0136617_10002963_pt1 | contig 15180 bp, 16 predicted proteins | sample AntDrymUQ3222106_2_FD_129672 | JGI IMG/M metagenome (GOLD analysis project Ga0136617, IMG submission 129672) | Polar desert sand microbial communities from Dry Valleys, Antarctica - metaG UQ322 (21.06) | ecosystem: Environmental > Terrestrial > Soil > Desert | place: Antarctica: Dry Valley... | reverse complement strand
CGGCAAGATCATCATCGATGCCGGGCTCGCCACCGAAGGCGCCTACGCCCTGATCGCCGGCTCCCTCCCGATGACCCGCGTCTCCGGCCGCACCAACCTCGTGCACGTCCGCCAACTCGGGACGTAGGCCGTTCACTGGCCGGCGCTATCATTGATCGCGGGTGGACCGATGCGCTCACTGGCAGAAGGGGGATGATCCCATGGCGGTCACCAAGGCGGCGACGGAGAGGAAGCCGGCTGAAGCGGACGCTCCGAACGTGACGATTGCCCTCGACCCGATCCGGCCCGGGGTCGAGCGGGCGCGACTTGTCGAGTATGGCATCCCCGTCTGGGCTCTCATCGGAGACATGGGTCGGGGGGAGGGCGAGATGGACGACGTTGAAATCGCACGGGTCGCGTCGGATTACATGATCCCCGAGGAGGCGGCGCGGGCGGCGGTCGCGTACTACCGCGAGCATCGGCACGCGATCGACGCGTTCCTCGACTCCAACTATGTCGTTGGAGGGTAGGGTGATCGCCAGGTTCTACCTCGACGAGAACGTGAAGGAATTCCTCGTTGCCGCGCTCATCGCGATCGGCTTCGATACGGTCTCGACGTCGCAAATGGGCCGCAAAGGCGCGAGCGACTTCATGCAACTCCTGTTCGCCGCCCAGACGGGTCGCGTCGTGATCACGCACGACAGCAAGGATTTTCAGCAGCTCCACGGTGCATGGCTGGCGTGGTCCGCTGCTTGGGGAGCTGCGATCGCGGCGCAGCATCCCGGCATCCTCATCATCGAGCAGGGATCTGGCCAACGTGGTGGCCTACCCGTGACGCAAATGGTGGCCAACCTGCAGGCGTTCGCCGCGTTGCCGGGTCCGAGCTCGAACCTGATCTTCGCCTGGAACGCGATCGTGGGTCTGCGCGAGGTCCCGCCGTTGGTTCGGTAAACCGCGACCCTCGGCTCGCTCCACAACCGAGATGACTTCGCGGAAGGAGGTGCCGTGCCCCGCTTCGCCGCCAACCTGTCGATGCTCTTCACCGAGTACCCGTTCGGCGAGCGGTTCGACCGCGCCGCGGCGGCCGGGTTTCGCGCTGTCGAGTTTCTCTTCCCCTACGATGAGGACGTGCCCGCTATCGCCGCCGCGCTGAAGCGCAACGGTCTGGAGCAGATCCTGTTCAACCTGCCGGTCGGCGACTTCGCCGCCGGCGAGCGCGGTCTCGCCGCCGACCCCGCCCGCGTTGGTGAGTTCCGCGACGGGCTCGCGCGGGCGCTGGAGATCGCGGCGGCCCTCGATTGCCGGCGCCTCAACTGCCTCGTCGGCCGGGCGAACCCGGACCTCCCGCGCGAGACCCAGCTCGCGACCGCGGCCGAAAACCTCGTGTACGCGGCCGAGGAGGCAGTGGCCGCCGGCGTCCGTCTCCTCGTCGAACCGCTGAACCCGTTCGACGCCCCCGGTTTCCTCCTGCCGACCACCTTCGACGCGCTCGCCCTGATCGACCGCGCCGGCCACCCCAACCTCGTCCTCCAGTTCGACGTCTACCACTGCCAGCGCGCCGAGGGAAACGTCACCCACCGCCTGCGCGAGGTCATCGACCGCGTCGGCCACGTTCAGATCGCCGACAGCCCCGACCGCCACCAACCCGGTACCGGCGAGATCAACTTCGCCTACGTCCTCGCCGCCCTCGACGCCACCGACTACGACGGCTGGGTCAGCCTCGAATACAAACCCCTCGGCGGCACCGAGGCGTCGCTGTCATGGATGCGCGGGTATGAGGCGGTAGTCGGTAGTCGGTAGTCGGTAGAGTGGCGGGGTCGTGGAGGGAGGGGACGGCGGAGCCGCGGCCGACAAGCCCCCTCCATTAACATTAACGGGGCGACGGCTCGTTTTCTCTCGCGTGGCGGCTAGTCCTTGTAGCTTTGGCTACGTTAGCCCCCACCGACTACCGACTACCGCCTACCGCCTACCGTCAGGAGGCAAACCAATGGCCGAACGCATCGGCTTCATCGGACTTGGGATCATGGGTCAACCCATGGCCCGCAACCTCGTCAAAGCCGGTCATGAGCTCGTCGTGCACAGCCGCGGCCGAGGCCCGGTCGACAAGCTCGTCGCCGAGAGCGATGGGGCCGTCGTCGCCGCGGACAAGCCGAGCGGCGTCGCGGCGCGGACCGACACGATCATCACCATGCTCCCGGACTCCCCGAACGTGCGCGACGTCGTGTTCGGCGAGGACGGCTTGCTCAACGCGATGCCTGCTGGCGGGCTCCTGATCGACATGAGCACGATCGCGCCGGCGACGGCGATCGAGGTCGGTGCCGCGATCGGCGGCCGGGGCGTGGGGGCGCTCGACGCTCCGGTCAGCGGTGGCGACAAGGGCGCCGTCGCCGGTACCCTGAGCATCATGGTCGGCGGCGCCGAGACCGACTTCGCGCGGGCGCGGCCCCTGTTCGAGGCGATGGGCAAGACCATCGTCCACGTCGGCGAGAGCGGCGCCGGTCAGGTCGTCAAGGCCTGCAACCAGATCGTCGTCGCCATCGCCTACGCCGCCGTCAGCGAGGCGCTGGTCCTCGGCTCGAAGGCGGGGGTCCACCCCGAGAAGATCGTTCAGGTGCTCGGCGGTGGTCTCGCCGCCAGCCGCGTCCTGGAACTGCGCGGTCCGACGATGCTGCAACGCGACTTCGCCCCCGGTTTCCGCGTCGACTTGCACCGCAAGGATCTCGGCATCGCCCTCGCCACCGCCCGCGAGCAGGGCGTTCCCCTTCCCGTCACCGGCGTCGTCAACCAACTCTTCGAAGCCCTCGCCGCCGCCGGCCGCGGCGACCTCGACCACTCGGCGCTGCTGACGGTGATCGAGGACCTGGCCCACCACGAGGTCGGCAGTCAGACGTAGGGGCGCTGCTTGCCGCGCCCGCGTCGCCACCACGGGCGGCGGATCGTTCGTGCCAAACCCAGAACCGGAGATTGCCGATGCTCCTTCCCGACCTTGCTGAACGGCTCGACCGTCTGTTTCGCGTCGCCGCCTTCGACGAGCACGACGGCTGGGACTTCGCCTTCGGACCGGGCGAACGGGACGCGCTGCTCGAGCGCGCCGTCCCCGGCTTCGCCGCCGCCTTCAACGGGCTGATGGTCGCGCCGGCCCGGGACGGCGAGCGGCCGCTCGAGGTCGACCGCGTCTACCTGCTCGTCTTTCCCGAGCAAACCCTCGTCGAGCGGGTGATCGCCGACGAGGCGGCCCGCGGCGCGCCCGGCGCCATGATCCTCACCCACCACGTCGCCGACATGGAGACCGCCGACCGCGGTTTCATCCCCGTCCCAATTGCCCAGATCGACGCCCTGGTCGCCGCCAACGTCGCTGTCTACGTGCTCCACGCCCCGCTCGACTGCCACCCCGAGATCTCCACCAGCGGCGCCCTCGCCGACGGCCTCGGCCTCCGCCGGCTCGGCACGTTCGCCCCCTACTACGCCGGCGACGCCGGCGTCCTCGCCGAGCAGCCGCCCGAGCCCTTCGCCGCCTTCGCCGCGCGCGTCCGCGCCCTCTGCGAGCTTGCCGACTTCGATGTATCCCAGGTGCGCCACATGGGCCGCCCTGTCGCCCGCGTCGCCATCCTCGCCGGCGGTGGCGACGACATCGACGCCCTCACCGAGGCCGACGCCCTTGACGTCGATACCTTCCTCGCCGGGACCTGGTGGACCCTCCAGCGCGGCGCCTGGGCCGACGCCAACCGGGACGCCCTCCGCGCTTTTCTCCCCGGCTGCCGCCTCAACCTCTTCGGCGCCTCCCACGACGGGAGCGAGCTCGTCGTCTTCCGCGACCGCGTCGCGCCGCTCTTGAAAGGCTGGGGCTTGGACGTTGTCCTCGTCCGCCAGGAGGATCATTGGCGGTGACGCCTCGGTCCCGGATGCTGGCGTTGCCCGGACCCTCCGATTCCGCTATGGTGGGGGCCGGACAGTAAACATCATCGGTCCCGCACTTGGCGGGGCCGCGGAGATCCTGATGGCATCGACCGACATCGCGAAGCAGACCGCCGAGCCCGACGCCGCCGAGTCGGACGTGACGATCGCGCTCGACCCACACCGGCCTGGCCGGCACCAAGTACGCTTGGTTGCATCCGGCCGGGCCGTCTGGGCCATCATCGCCTCCCTTCAGGGGAACAGTTGGGATGTCGCCCAGACCGCCGCGGATTACGCCATCTCGGAGGCCGCGGTGCGGGCGGCGATCGCCCATTACAACGAGGATCCGAAGTACATCGACGCGTTCTTGCTGCTCAATCGAGAGTACTTTGAAGCTCCTTAGCGCGGTGGCGCGCTTCTATCTGGACGAGAACGTCTCTGGGGCGTTGGTCGCGATGCTCCTGGCGCTGGGCTACGATGCGGTCTCGACGGCTCAACTCAATCGCAAGGGCGCGACCGATGTCAGCCAACTGATGTTCGCCGCCCGCAACGGCCGCGTCCTGATCACCTACGACGCCGACCACTTCGACCTGCTGCACGAGGCGTGGCGGACGTTCTCACGGGAGTGGGGTGTCGATCAGCGGGCGCTCCATCCCGGCATCCTCGCACTTCCGGACCCCGGTGGGCTCAGCATCGTGGACGCGGCCCGGCTCGTGGCCGAACTGATCCAAAGCGGAGAACCGGTCGAGAACCGCCTGCTCGTGTGGAAGCGAGCCACGGGCTGGCGGGAGATCGTGCGGTAGCCGAGCACGGCGTTGACCGCGATCACCCAGCCACCGACGAGCCTTTCCCAAATCGCCCCAACCGAAACAGCCCGATGTCGTGCCCCGTCTCGCCGCGCTCCGCAAGGTCGGCCAGAATCTCGCCGATCACCGAGCAGAACTTGAACCCGTGACCGGAGCAGGGGGAGGCGAGGATCACCTGGGGGTGGATCGGGTGGCGGTCGAGGACGAAGTGCTCGTCCGGGGTGTTGGTGAACAGGCAGGCCCGGAGCGCCATCGTCGGCCCGGCCGCCTCGGGGAAGTAGCGGGCGGTGAAAGCGCGCAACAGCGCCTCGTCGGCGGGCTCCGGCTCCCGGTTCATCGCCTCCGGGTCGACCTGCTCCCCCCGATGGTGGTAGCGACCGACCTTGAAGCCGGGCACGCCGAAGACCGGAAAGCCGTAGTACCGACCCTCCGGCACGGTCAGGTTGAACACCGGGAACCGCCCGGGCACGAACAGCTCCGGTCGGTTCGGCTGAAACCACCCCAGTACCTGCCGCTCCGGCCGCGCCAGCCCCGCCAGCTCCGGCACGAGCGCGCCGATCCAGGCCCCGGCGCAGACGACCAACCGCGCCGCCTCGTAGCTGTCCCGATCGGTTTCGACCCGCACCCCGTCCCCGACCGGTTCCCAGCCCAACACCCGCTCCCGCGCCCGAATCTCCGCCCCTGCCGCCTGCGCCGCCACGACGTGGGCCACAATGCACCGCTCCGACACGAGGAACCCGCCCTCGGGCTGGAACAACGCCGGGTACTCCGCCGGCAGCCGGTACCCCGGATAGCGCCGTCTCAATTCCGCGCTCGTCAGCACCTCGTGCGGTAGATCGTGCTCTTTGCACGCGCGCAGCGCCCCTCGGAACACCTCGCCGTCGGCCTCGCTCGCGTCGATCGAGCCGGTGATGTGCAGGAGCCGCTCGCCGAACCCCGCCTCCAGCTCCCGCCATAGCTCGTACGCCCGCCGCAGCAGCGGCACGTAGCGCGGATCCTCGTAGTACGCCAGCCGGATGATCCGGTTCACCCCGTGCGACGACCCCATCGCGTGCGGCACGTCGAACCGCTCCACCCCCAGCACCCGCCGCCCCCGCCGCGCCAGGTGGTAGCACGCCGCCGACCCCATCCCCCCCACGCCGAGGACGATCGCGTCGTAGCGCCGGCCGCTGCGTTCATGGACCGTCATCGCTGCCTCGGTCTCACGTCGGTCGCGCCACGATTTGGACCCAACTGCCGCCCCTCGGCTTGCCGATCAGGTCCACCTGCTCCAGCGCCAGGCTCATCTCGAACGAGGCCCGCAGCGGCGAGCCGGCGATCTCGCGCTCGGCCGTGATCGTCACCCGATAGGCGCCGGCCTCCCACGCCCAGCCCGGCCCGACGAACAGCCCGAACGGGAGCCGCGGGCTGGTCGGGCTCACCACCATCGGCTCTGGGTCTCCGGTGAAGACCCATGACATGCCGTTGGTGATCGGGTCGGGGTTCCATTGCCCTTGCTCGTCCCAGACGAAATCCGAGGCCTGGCCGCCGTTCAGCGGCTCGACGCGCAGCGTGATGTCCGTGATCACCTCCACCCGATCGTTCCGCCCCGTGCTCACGAACCGCGGCTGGACGTAGAGCCAGGCGTCGTTCGGCCCCTGCGCCACGCGCACCCAGGCCGGCGCCGTCAGCAGCACCTCCGGGTCGCGGTTGTCCACGAACACGGCGAACCCGGACAACCCGAGCGAGACCAACGACACGACCAGCGGCACTCCGGCCGGGATCGACGCCGCACGTCCGCCGGAGGCGTGTCCCGCCGACTCGCTCCCTGCCACCGCCCGTCCGGCGCCGCTCGATGCCGCGGCCGGCGAGCCGGCCGGTGGCACCGCCGACGGCGGTGACCGGCGCGCTCCCCGGCGCGCCACTCGTGCCCCGATCGCGACGAACACCGCTCCCACCGTGGACAGAAGCCCGAACCGGGGCCCGAACCCGCGCATCGCTTCCCCCCGGCCGTGCCATCGAACGCGGGCAGCATCGCCGACCGCACCCATCATCGCAAGCCACACCCTGCCAACCCGACCTCGCTCGGCGCGCACGCGTCGGCCAGCTCCTCGGCAGCGTTTCGGAGGACCCCGTGGACCGACCCGCTCACGCACCTCCCGTTCTCTCACGCTCTGTGGTAGGTTGCTCGCGGACCCGAATCGGCGCCGCGCCACGACCCCGGAAGGGGCTTCGTCGATTGAGCGCGGGAATGAATCCCGCGCCCCGGCCGCGGGCCGGGAGGGGGCATCACGACCAGTGAGCAACGAGTCCGACACCGCCCGCTACGACACCCTCATCACCGGCGGCGAAGTCGTCGACTCCGGCTCCGGTCTGCTCGGGCCGATGGACGTTGCCATCGCCGGCGGCCGCATCGCCCGCGTCGAGCCGAACCTCGATCCCGCCGCCGCGACCGAGGTGATCGACGCCCGCGGCCAGATCGTCACCCCCGGTCTCGTCGACCTCCACACCCACGCCTACTGGGGCGTCACCTACTGGGGCGTCGAACCCGACCCCATCGCCGCCCGCACCGGCGTCACCACCTGGCTCGACGTCGGCAGCGCCGGCTCCTTCAGCTTCCCCGGTTTCCGCCGCTACGTCGCCGAACCCAGCCGCACGCGGATGTTCGCCCTGCTGAACCTCTCCTCGATCGGGCTCATCGCCCCGACCTGGGAGTTCGCCAACCTCGACTACTGCGACGTCGACCTCGCCGCTACGATCATCGACGCCAACCGCGACTTGATCCTCGGCGTCAAGGCCCGCATCGACCGCAACACCACCCGCGGCGTCGGCATCCGGCCCCTCGCCCTCGCCCGCGAGCTCGCCGACCGCGTCGACCTCCCGCTGATGGTCCACATCGGCTCCGGCCCGCCCTCCCTCGACGAGATCGCCGCCCACCTTCGCCCCGGCGACATCCTGACCCATTGCTTCACCGGCAACGACAACCGCATCCTCGGTCGCGACGGCATCCCCCACGCCGAGATGCGCGCCCTCCACGACCGCGGCCTGATCTTCGACGTCGGCCACGGCACCGGTTCGTTCTCCTACGAGGTCGCCGAGGGCCTGCTGGCGCGGGGCATCCTCCCCGACGTCATCAGCAGCGACGTCCACCAACTCAGCGTCCAGGGCCCGATGTTCGACCTGCCGACCACCCTCTCCAAATTCCTCAACCTCGGCCTGTCCCTCCCCGACGTCGTCGAGCGCGCCACCGCCCGCCCTGCCGCCGCCATGCGCCGCCCCGACCTCGGCCGCCTCGCCCCCGGCAGCCCCGCCGACGTCGCCCTCTTCCGCCTCGAAGACGGCGACTACACCTTCCACGACATCGAGATGCGCCCCCGCCCCGGCACCACCCGCCTCGTCAACACCCTCACCCTGATCGACGGCGTTGTGCTTCCCCGGCAACCCGAGCGCGAACCGGCCCCGTGGGCCGTGCTGCCGCCTCATCAACGCCTCACGGCGGTGCATAAGGCTGTAGAGTCATAGCATCGTTAATCTGGCTCATCGTGTCATCCTCCTCCTCCGGTGCCGGAACCTGGGATTGACGGGATGCCTCGCCCCACGCTCGTGTATGCTCTTCACCGGACGCGGTATGGTGCTGACGGCAGAGGATGCAACGCCATGGGAATCATGTTGGACCCCCGCTTGGAGGAAATGGTGTACGAGAAAGTTGGAAGCGGCCGATATGCGGACACCACCGCTGTCGTCGCGGAGGCGCTGCGCTTACTCGACGAGCGTGACCGGCTCGACCGGCTGCGAGCGGCGGTTGACGCGGCCGAGGCCGAGATTGAGCGTGGGGAGTTCATCGATTCGACCCCGGATTTCTTCGATCAATTGAAACGGGAGGCACGCCAGGCCGCCCGCGACGGTCTCCCTGTCTCCGATGACATCAAGCCGTAGGCTCCGGTATTCGCCCCGTGCAAGGCGTGACTTGCGGGAGATCCTGCAATACACGGCGGAGACCTGGGGCGATGAGACCAGCGATGCCTACGCCGCGTCCCTCTTGGAAGCAACGCAACGGCTGACCGAGTTTCCGGCGGTCGGGCGAGCGCGGGAGGATATTCGACCAGGCCTCCGCACCTTCCCCGTCCGGCAACACCTGATCCTGTATCGAGTTCACAGCGACACGGTGAGGATTCTCCGCGTCTTGCACGCGCGGAGGGACTTGCAGAGCGGGTTTGCGAACCCAAGTGGGCGGGCTGGCGAGTAAGAGCCCTACTGCCGTCAGCTCCCGAGTCGATCGGTCTGACTCCGATGCGAAGCCATGGACTGTACCGCGTCGGGGGGTATGTTCCCGCTGGTGCTACGTCCCGCCACCAAGCGCGACCAACACGGTGACCCCGTCCTCCCGTCCATCGGCGTCGCTCTCGGCGAAGACCTCGAAGCTCGACGCGACCACATAGACCGCCCCGGAGACGACCCCGACCGACGCCCGCACCCGAGCGGTGTCCGCCCCCCACCCGCCGAAGGCCGCGACGAGGAGGATGGCCACCACCAGCGCGTGAATCCGGACCAGCATCGCCGTCGCTCCTCGCTCGCCTCATCTTGCCGGGGAGCGCGTCCCGCCGGATCGCTTAGCGTCCGCCGATGGCGATGATGAGGCCGTCCACCGGCATCGCCGGGCTGCTGGTGACGAAGAGGACGTCGCCGTCGTGCGGAGCCTGGATCTCGGTCAGCGTATCGCCGAACAGGTCTCCGATGCGGCCGATGCTCTGGCCTTCGACGACCGAGTTGCCGACCGCGACGGACGGATACCACATCCCCTCGGCCGGCGAATTGAGCCAGGTGAAGCGATCGATCTCGATCGGGGTGGTCCGGCGGACCTCGCCGTCGACCATGCCCAGGTGGCGCAAGACGTTCTCGACGCCGTCGACCAGCATCCGGGTCTCGGGTTCGGTCAGCAAGCCGGAGCTGCCGGCCTCGGCGATGATGCCGGGGACGCCCGCCGCGGCGGCGGCCTGGACCGTCGTCCCGCCGATGCCCCCGGGTCGCGGCGTGCTGGCGACGAGGTAGGGCAGGCCGAACGCCCGCCCGATCTCTGCCGACGCCCGGTTGACCGGCGCCTTCCCGACCGGGGAGTAGATTGAGAACGGAACGAGCGCCTCGACCATGTCGCCGCCGTGGAGGTCGATGAGGAAGTCGGCCGACCCGATGACCGCCCGGAAAACGGCATCGGCCATGACCTCAGTGAAGGTGCCCTCGGCGTTGCCCGGGAAGAAGCGGTTCGGGTTCTTGCCGTCGATCGGGCAGACGAAGGGTGTGCGCGGGAGGAACGCCGGCACGTCGACCAGCGGCAGCGACACCACGCTGCCCCGCAGCCGAGCCGGGTCCAACCCGCGCGTCACGCGGATGTTGGCCTCGATCGCCGGGTACTCCGCCGGATGCACCCCGGAGATGAGCGCCAGCCGCGGACCGTCGGCGGCGCCCCGGATCGCCGTGTAGGGCCACGCCCACTCGGCCAGCGCCGGATGCGAGAAGCGCAGCATTCCGCGCCGCCCCCTCCCGGCGGCGGGAAACTCGATGGCGTCGACCGCGTCGGAGTCGTCGCGGGCGAAGGCAGGCATCTCGGACATCCGGGTCCTCCACTGAGCGGTGCGATCGGGTCGATGACCGGTGACGGTGCCGGTCGCGGCACCGCCTACCGAAGCCGCGGGTCCAGCGCGTCGCGCAGCCCGTCCCCAAGCAGGTTGAAGGCCAGGACCGTGACCAGGATGGCGAGACCGGGGAAGATGCCGAGCCAGGGGCCGTCGCGCAGATACTCCCGGCCCGAGGCGAGCATGACCCCCCAGTCGGCGTCCGGTGGCTGGGTGCCGAGCCCGATGAAGCTCAGGCCCGCGGCGTAGATGATGGCCTGGCCGACGGAGAGCGTGGCCTGGACGATGATCGGCGCCCAGGCGTTCGCCAGCACGTGGCGGCTCATGATCCGCCAATCGGGGTGACCGATCGCCCGCGCCGCCTCGACGTATTCCTTGGCCTTGATGGAGAGGACCGAACCGCGCACGATCCGCGCGAAGGCCGGGATGTAGACGATCGCGACCGCGATGATCACGTTGTTGATCCCCGGACCGAGGATTGCCATGATCCCGATCGCCAGCAGCAGCCAGGGGAACGCCAGCAGTACGTCGATCAGCCGCATGATCGTCTGGTCGACCGTCCCGCCGTAGTAGCCGGCGACCAGACCGAGGGCGACGCCGAAGACGAGCGCGACGACGACCGGCAGCAATCCGACCCGGAGCGCGATTCGGCTGCCGTACAGGACGCGGCTGAAGATGTCGCGCCCGAACTCGTCGGTGCCGAACAAGTACTCCGCGCTCGGCGCCTCGAGCTTGAGGCGAAACGACTGATCGTTCGGCGGATGGGGCGCCACCACCGGGGCCAGGAGCGCCACCAGCACCAACAGGGCGATCGCCGCGAGACCCGCGAGCGCCCCCTTATCCCGCCGCAGCCGCCCCGCCGCATCCCGCCACAGCCCACGCGCCCCACGCCTCGCCAGCGCCAGGTTCTGGCCGCCCCCGCGCTCGCGACCGCCGACCGATGCCCCGGCCAGCACGGCGCCGCTCAGCTTGCTCTCGGCGTCGATCGCCACGGACCGTCCTCACGCTCGATCCCGGTCACCGTCGGCGCCGGCTCCGCCACCCCCGGTTCCCAGGGCCGCCCCCCTCGCGGCACTCGGCACTCGTCACTCGGCACTCGTCACGCGTAGTGTATCCGCGGGTCGAGGAAGGCGTAGACCAGATCGACCACGAGGTTGATCAGGACGAACAAGACCGCCACGACCAGCACCGTCCCCTGGATCGCCGGGTAGTCGCGGGCGCCGATCGCCGCCACCACGTAGCGACCGATCCCCGGGCGGCCGAAGACCGTCTCCGTCAGGAAGGCGCCGGACAGCAACCCGCCGAACTGGAGGCCGATGACGGTGACGACCGGGATGAGCGCATTCTTGAGGGCGTGGCGGGAGACGACCAGCCGCTCCGTCACCCCCTTCGCCCGCGCGGTCCGCAGATAGTCCTGGCCCAATACTTCCAGCATCGAGGAGCGGGTCATCCGGGCAATGATCGCCATCGGGATGGTCGAGAGGACGATCGCCGGCAGCAGCAGGTGGTGCAGGCTGGAGCGCAGCGCCGGCCAGTTGCTCGTCAGCAGGCTGTCGACGACGTAGCCGTAGGTGATGTGCCGCAGGTCGACGTCGTTGCCGACGATGCCGCCGATCGGGAACAGCCCAAGCCGGAAGCTGAGCAGATAGATCAGCACGATCCCCGCCCAAAAGACGGGGGTGCTGATCCCGACCAGCGCGAGCAGCATCGCGCCGTAGTCGAGGGCGCTGTACCGGCGGGTGGCCGCCACGACCCCGACCGGAACGCCGACCGCGAGCGCGATCAGCAGCGCCGCCACGCTCAGCTCTAGCGTCGCGCCGAAGAATTGCCGCAGCTCCCCGGCGACGGGTTGATGGGTCCGCAGCGAGTCCCCGAAGTCGAGCGTGAAGGCCGCCTTCAGGAAGTACCCGTACTGGATCGGCAACGGCCGGTCTAGCCCGAACTCGCGTCGGATGCGCGCGACCTGCTCGACGCTCCCCTTGTCCCCGGCCATCGCCACGGCCGGGTCGCCGGGGACGAGTTGAAGCATCACGAAGACCGCCGTCATGATGCCGAACAGCACCGGCACCAACAGCACCAGTCGACGCAAGACGTAGCGCATCATCGCGGCCGCACCGGGGAGGCCCGGGGCCGGGAGGCCGGGACGTCACTCCTCCGTCCTCGGCCCCGACCCTCCACGTCCCCCGCCCCCCGTTTAGGACTTGCTCACGCCCGCGAGGTAGTAGATGTAGGTCGGCTGAAGTTGGAAATCGGTGACGTTGCCGCGGATCACGACTTGGTGCTTCTGGTAACCGAGAAAGACCCACGGCGCGTCGTCGACGATAAGCTGCTCCGCCTGCTGGTAGAGCGCCTTGCGCGTCTCCTGGTCGGACTCCTGCTGCGCCTCCACGATGAGCCGGTCCACCTCCGGGTTTTCGTAGTACGCCGTGTTGCCGGCCCCCTTGCTGTGCCCGGCGAGCAGCGAGTCGAGGAAGTTGTCCGGGTCCCCGTTGTCGCCCTGCCAGCCGCTCAGGGAGCACTGGAACTTGTCGGCGCGCCGGTCGGCGCGGTACTGGTTCCACTCCGCCGTCTGGATCTCCGCCTCGACCCCGACCTCGGCCCAGTACTCCTGGATCGCGGTGGCGAGCCGGTCCCCGGCCGGGTTGTAGCCCCGCGGGATGGTGTAGGCCATCAGCGTAAAGGTGAGTGGGTTGTCCTCGCCGTAGCCCGCCGCCTGTAGCAGTTCCCGCGCCTTGTCCGGATCGTACGAGTAGTCCTCCAGGTTCTCGTTGTACGCCCAGTCGACCGGGGGCAGCACGCCGCCCGCGGGCACCATGTTGCCGTTGTAGAGCCCTTCCGAGAGCTCCTCCCGGTTGACCGCGTAGTTCAGCGCCTGTCGGACCTCCTTCATGGTGAAGGGTTCCTTGCCCACGTTGAGCTCGATGGCGTTCGTATTGAGCCCGGCCTGCTCGACCACTTCCAGGTCCGGGGTGTCCTTGGCCCGGTTGATGTCCTCGGCGCTCAGCGCCCAGGCGATGTCGATCTCGCCCGCCTCCACCTGCTGCAAGCGCGTCGAGCTCTCCGGGACCACCGTGATGAGCAGCCGTTGGATCTTCGGCGCGCCGCCCCAGTAGTCAGGGTTGGCGGTCAGCACGAGCTGGCTGTCACGCGTCCAGTCGTCCTTGTTCGCCAGCCGGAAGGCGCCGGTGCCGGACGGGTTGACGGCGACCTCGTCGAGCCCCATCGCGATCGCGGTCGGGCTGACGATGCTGGCGATCGGGATGGCCAGGTTCGCCAGGAGCGGGGCGTAGGGCACCGGCAGGACCATCTTGAGGGTGGTCTCGTCGACCGCCTCCACCCGGTCGATCTTGCTCGTCAAGAAGTCCTCCGCGTAGACCATCTTGGTCGCGTCGAACTGCGAGCCCGGCGCCCCCTCCTTCATCGAGTTGAACCAGGTCACCACGGCGTCGGCATTGAAGGCGGCGCCGTCATGGAACCGCACCCCCTGCCGGAGGGTGAAGGTGTACTCCAGTCCGTCCGGGGAGATCTCCCACGACTCCGCCAAACCCGGTCGGATCGTCGTCGCGCCGTAGTCGTAAAGAACGAGGCAATCGTAGATATTCGCGCAGGCGATGTATCCTTCCTGGGTGTCGATCTGCCGCGGATCAAGTTCGTCGACGTCGGTGCCGACGCCGAAGATCAGGGTGTCGCCACCGTCCTGGCGCGCCGCGCCCCGGGCGGCGCCGGTGGCCTTCGGCACGCCCGCTCCCGTCACCCGCCCCAGCGCCGCTGCCCCGGCGGCGCCGCCGGTGAGCTTGAGGAGCGTCCTCCGCCCAAGCGCCGCCTGCATCGATCGAGCCGTCTCCGTCCCGCCCATGGTTGTCTGCCTCCTTGCGTTGCCGACCGGCACGCCTTCGCGCGGCGATGGTCCCCTCGCTGAGTCCGCGTAGGGTGCGCTCGGGGACAAGCGTTGTCAAGGTCGTTGCCGGAACGGTCGACGCGCCGGCCCGGCAGGTAAGCGCGAACGGTGGACGCGCGTCGCGGGGCGTGGCATCTTTCGCTTGGAGGTGGCATCTCATGAACAGGCGCGTATCCCGTCGTGCAGTTGTAGGAGGCGCTCTCGCCGCGCCGCTCCTCGCCCGAACACACCCTTTGCCAGCGCAGACACGCTCGGTGCAATTCTCCTTTCCCATCGGCCTCCCCGATCGCGTCCCCGGCGACGGCTTTCTTGTCCGCCACGGCTACGCGACCGAAAACACCTGGTATCTGGCGGGCTACTGGCACACGGGCGAGGATTGGTACGCCCTGGACGGCGATGCCGCCGGCGCCGGCGTCTACGCCATCGCCGCCGGCGAAGTCGTCTTCGCCGGCTCGGACTACCCCGGCCGCGTCGTCATCGTCCGCCACGCCGACGACCTCTACTCGATGTACGGGCACCTTGACTATGCCCTCGCCGTGGGAGAGGGGGACATGGTCGAAGCTGGTCAACCCCTCGGCACCGTTCTGCGCCGCACCGACGGCCGCGCCCCAAGCCACCTCCACTTTGAGGTCCGCACCTTCTTGACGACGCCGGAGGTCAACGGCGCCGCGCCCCGCTACGCCTTCGGCTGCGGTCCCAACTGCCCGCCCGGCCCCGGCTACTGGCCGATCGACGCCCCCGACCACCCGTCGGAGCTCGGTTGGCGCAACCCCACCCACGTCATCGCCGGCGACGGTGCCGATCTCCCCGCCGAAGTCGCCGTCGCCACCCACCCGTCCGCCACCAAAACCCCGATCCTGTCCGCTCCCCCGGACGACGACGGCTCGCGACGGCTCGGCGACCTGACGCTCGAACCGGGCGACCGCTTCCCGCTCCTCGACCTCCGCGCCGGCCCACTGGACTCCCGCGAAACCAGCGCCGACGCCTACGAGCT
>Ga0136617_10002962_pt1 | contig 15180 bp, 15 predicted proteins | sample AntDrymUQ3222106_2_FD_129672 | JGI IMG/M metagenome (GOLD analysis project Ga0136617, IMG submission 129672) | Polar desert sand microbial communities from Dry Valleys, Antarctica - metaG UQ322 (21.06) | ecosystem: Environmental > Terrestrial > Soil > Desert | place: Antarctica: Dry Valley... | reverse complement strand
GCGCCTGCGGCGTTGATCGCCGCGATGACCCCGGCGAGAGGTTCGTGGACGACGCCCTCGAAGCCCGTCCCGAGCAACGCGTCGACGATGGCACCGGAGCCCACGAGTGCCGCCGGATCGAACGGTCGCGGCAGCGCCCCGGGCAGGCGTTCGAGGTTCGTCCGCGGCACCCCGGCTAGGCCGTCCAGCGCGAGCGGGGCGATCACATCGACCTCGTGCCCGGCTTCCCGGAGGAGACGGGCCGAGATCAGGCCGTCTCCCCCGTTGTTGCCAGGCCCAACCACGACGCGGATGGGTCCCCCTCCGGCGACCTCGGCCGCGGCCGCCGCCAGCCCCGCCCCGGCCTTCTCGGCGAGTTCTAATTCCAGGATGCCGCGCCGTTCCATCGCAAAGCGATCCGCCGCCCGCATCTCATCCGGATCGTAGAGTTCATCGAGCCATCCGGGCAGGGAAGCCCGTGTCCGCTCTTTTTGCATATCCCTCCCTGGACCGCCGTATGTTGGACGCAGCCTGGCATCATGGTCTGCGAGGAGTCTCGTGTGGACGCCGTCCGGCAGGCCAAGCACGCTCGGGAGGACCGGTTGATCCCCACGCCTGCGCCACGTAGCGCCGCAACCATAGCCTAATGATTCACGCTAGCCCTCCTCCGAACGCCGCGCCAGCATCACACCTGGCCATGCTCCGGATTTCCCATTGTACTCATATCGGCCTGCCCACGTTTGACAGCGACGGCGAGCTCGCTGCCGTCGTGCGGAAGACAAAGTAAGACATCGCTTTGCCCGAGAAGGATAAGAAATCAGAACGGTTCACTACTACGGTCGAACAGTGGTTCGAGTAAGAACCACGTTGGTGTACTACTGGTGTACCAGAGGTCAAAAGTAGGCCCCAACCCTCTTCCGGCTTCAGATTTTTGCCTGCAAATTGAGACAATATTGGAGTGGAGCCGAGGGGGTTCGAACCCCTGACCTCCGCCGTGCAAGGTCAGAACATCATATGTCGCCGCTTGTCGTAACGCGCCGTTAGTGCGCTCGATATGGGCTAATCTCAGATTAGATGGTCCGTGCGGCTGCTGCCAGATGTCGTGGCTTGCCGCCTCTACTGCTGCCACGCTGCTGCCACGCGTACCTACGTGCAACTCTCAAAAATACCAATGGACACCGCTGCTCAATGACGACCTTATTCATCTGGACACTTCTTGTCGTAGGTAAACGATCGTAGAAGTGACCCAGTTAAGGATCTGATCGAGGCTCGCGGGGGCGTGAGCGTGCGCCTGCAAGTCCTCGACTTGGCCGTTCCACGGGTTATCGGCCCACCTGGTAGAACTGGCGAAATGTACCCTGGTGAGCCGCTGCACATGGGTGGCCAGTTCGGACTCTTCGTCGGACGTGGCGCGGACGAACACGGTACCAGTGAAGTTCTCGGCTTCGGGGTGCTCCTCCTTCAGGTAGGCCTCAAGTTCGTCGCGCCTTTGTTGCTCTTCTCGCCGCTCACGCAAGTGCTGTTGGTAAGCATCGAACCGCCAGTGCGGATGTCCTGCTCCGGGGGCCTCGAATACGACAGATTCGTCGTTTAGCTGGCGCAACCCCGGCCACTCCGCTCGAATCAAGTAGAAGGCGTGGCGTCAGATCCCGTATCTCGGCTGAACTGCTTCCGAGACACCATGTACTTTGATCCATGGCTTTCCCGAAGAACGAGGTCAACACCGTCAGGCCGGAAAATGAACAAGCTGCGGACGCTTCGGGAAGCGTCCGCAGCTTGCAATATACGTAGGTTAAGGCCTGGATGCGGGAACGGGGGCCGCTGAATTGTTGGCCGCGGGCATGGCGAGGGGTGCGACGGAGGGAAGCGCTCTGGCAGGAGACGCGGCGACGGGCTCCGCCTTAAGGTGTCGACCTGTAGCGGAGGACCAGCCAGTGATTATCTCGGCGATGTCGTTGCGCAAGGGCGAGCCCGTCGCGTAAAGGGCTCGGCCGTTGGCCGGACTGTTGAACGTTCCGGATTCGACAGCAATCAAAAGCCTGGACATGGGTTCGGCAAGGGCGAAGAAGTCGCTCGCTTTCGCGTGAGCTGGCGACCCGACCCGCTCTGCGATCTTCTGCAGCCTATCCGACGCTCCTGCGGCTTCCGCTTTGAGGTCCTTGACTATAGGCGAGTCGAACTCGACCGTTAGATGGAACCACGACATGGTAGCCACGAAGAAAAACTCCTCCCGTGACAGGTTCCCGTTCCGGCGACGAACGCTCAACATATCGGAGAGGCGCTCGGCCAGGTTCGCGATGGCGGAATCGTCGGTTGTGTTCGGACCGCTGGTATTGGTGAAGTTTATGATGCCACGCCAGACCTCTCTGAGGAACTCCTCCAACGTGTTCACAAATTCGCGGTTGGCCGCGGCAGGTTTCTCGTAAGGGTAAGGACGGCCATCTTCGGTTCCGTGGGTAAGGTCCATGCCAAACATACGGTAGTAGGCGTTGCGGCGCGAGGCACGAATGTCTGGGCGGATGTAACTCGTCAGCTGGAACGCGAAGAATGAAGGAGTGTCCCTGTAGAATAACTCCTCGGTGTTGCGTAACCAGCGCTGGCCTTCCGGCGAAGGGACCTCAAGGCGTTCTCCATGAAGGTACTCTTGCAGCACCTTGCGGAAGATCTCGTAGATCCTCGTATTCTCGATCATGTAAGCGTAGATCAAGTGATCGGAGAGGATCTTTTTGGACGGTAGATCCCCGTTCTCGCCGCTCGTCTCGAACGGTCTGGCGATAGCGATGCTGTTCAGTAGCAGATTGGGCAGTCCTGTAATGGCGGAGGCGGCAGACCCACTACGCACTTGTGTCCGGACCCTGGCTTCCCACGCGGCCTCCAGCAGCCCGGCTAGTTGGATGGGATGATAAAGGAACAGTTCAGAGAACTTTGGGAACCTCGTCCTATCCGGCGGCATCGAAATCCCGACCTCTGCCGGGGGGGGGTGGGAGCTCCGGTCCTCCCGGTGGATCCGGATTCGCGTACGCTCTAGCGAGTTGTCTGAACACTTAGGGCTCTCCTTTCTATTTGAACCAATTAAGTTGATCCAGCTTCGACGCTTCTAGTGACCGCTTTTACCGCTCCAGGGGCGATTTCTCGTCGATCCTAGCCGTCCAGTCGCGTCGCGGTTTCCAGTCGGCAAGGGGCGTGTTGGGCGCGAAATCCTTGCCCGGGGTCGGCGTGAAACCCACCAGGTCCGGAACCTTCGTCTCCTCGATCTCGGAGGGACCCGCAAGGACCGCCCGCAAGACGTCGTATTGTCCGATGATGTTCGGAGCAGGATCGTCAGAGGGCGGAGTCACACCCGCTCGGGTTTCTTGAAACCTTAAGTAAGGTGTCCAGGGAATCTCGGCCGCCTCTCGCTCCGCATCTTCGCCGGCTTGGGGTTCAGGCCCCTCGCGTGCGGTATCTGCGGCTCGGTTGTGGGCGCCCCTTACATCTTTTATCGTGATGCGTCCCTCGGGGCCGGTGCCTTCCACCGTCGAGAGATCGACGTCATGCTCCTCTGCAAATCGGCGCGCCTGATGCGAAGCCCGGATACCGGCACCCCCCTCCTGGTTCTCGGGTTGATCCGCTTGGCCGGTCGCGTGCGCCTCGGTACTCCCTTGGCTCTCCACACCTACAGTCTCGACCGCCTCTTGCTCCCCTCTGTGGGCATCTTCGGCATTGCTCATCTCTGCCTCCTACTCGTCAAGCTACCTTCACGGCCTCTCCCAGCCGCAGCATCCATCCTTCCTGTTGTCTGAGTATCTCCACAACGTGCTCTGGCATCGTTGCTGCTCGCAACCCCGACAGCGCCAGCAGGCGCAGGCACTCGGTCCAGATCCAGTGCTGCGACACGTACAGCGCCGGGCCCGTCTGGAGCTCAAGCTGCATCAGGACGTCGGGCCTCACGCGCGCGGGGTCCAAAAGCGCCGTCAGCGGCCGGCCTCCGAAAGCTCGCATCGGCACGCGCAGGCACAGCTCGACCACTGCTGGGAGCAGCGGCAGCGAACGCCGGATGAACTCGGCCGTGGCCGGCCTGGCGTTCTCAAGAGGGTAGCTCCTGACCCACACCTGCGCCAGGTCGTCCCAGGGCCCCGCCCCAAAAAAGCGGGTACACATCTGCGTACCGAGCAACACGCGGAGATAGCTGATCGGATGCGGGTCTCCTGGGGTGTACCGGAAGACGAAAGCGTCATCCCCCGCCAGCACGTCGCTGAGCGCGGCGACCGACGCGTATCCGGTGTGGGCGAACGCGAAGGTGTCCGCGGCAATCTCCGACGCCCAGCTGCCCCAGACCTCCGCGACATCCCTCGGTGCTCCCGAGAGCCGCGTCTCTAAAGCCGCTCGTAGCTCTCCATTCCAGCCGATGAGGTGGGCTAGCTGGTGCCCGGTCTCGTGGATCAGGGCTGTGGGGCGGAACAAGTTGTGGAAGACAATCTTGACGGCCGCCACCGCACTCAGGGTACCGGGATCCCACAGCCGCAGCCCGGCCTTGAGGATGGAGGCGCCGAGGCCCTTGTCCACGTAGGTCAGCACGGGCGGGGTCGGCTTGCCCAGAGGGTCTAGCACCTGCGCCATGCTGCGGATCGCCATCGTGTCGCACGCTCGCAGGAGCGCGGCCAGGTTCTGGGTGGTCCGGGAGTTGACGGCGTCGCCGTAGAAGTCGACGAGGGTCTCGGTCTGCATGTAGCGCTGGCGGAAGGCGACCACGCGCGAGCGAACGCGCTCCAGGTCGCCTTCTGTTCGGGATGCATCGAACTGCGCCCGGAGCACGGCCGCCTCCTTCTGAAGCCAACCCACCGACTCCGCCAGGTTACGCCGCAGGGTCACCCCTAGGTAGCGTTCGAGCCCGTTCCAGGCTCCTGGAGACGCGACGGTCTCCAGGTTCTCGAGGCGAGAGACCGCCATCATCCAGTGCGCGACCTGGCGGCCCACCTGCGTTCGAAAGGCGCCTTCAACCACGGCGGAACCCCGGGACTACCCGGATCTCGGCGTTCGGCACACCCCTGGGGAACCAGTTGCCGATCAGGTTTACGAACTCGCCCTTTAACACCTTGCGCAGGATCGGCATGCCGGGCGGGTTTGTGAACGTCACTATCAGCGTCACGCCGTCCTTGGGATCCGCAGTGGCACCGATAAACTCCTGGGCCCGCTGCCGGAAGTACTCGGCCAAGCGTTGCGCCAGCCACTCCATCAGCTTCTTGAGCAGCATGTTGAGGATTATGGGAAGGAGCCGCTTAAGGGCCGGGCCGAGACCGAGGAACTGGTCAGGGTTGACGGCTTCGTGGATGATCTTGACGTGGCGGTTGATCTGGCCGGACAGCGCCGTGTTCAGCCCGGCCTCGAACACACCTTTCACCAACTTCATCACGGATCCGACCGGCGCGTTCTGGCGCAGCTTGACCGCGATCTCTTGCGAAGTGGCCTCGCTCAGAAAGATGTAGGTACTTATCTGGTCTTTAGGGAAGTCCAGCGTCAGGTTCACCTGGCTGGTGCGGCGAGGCCTCTGGGGTTGTCCGGGTTCGGGCGGCGCAACCTGGGGCCGAGCCCCCGCGATCTCCAGGAAATAGAGGCGTTGTCCCACGGAGATCATGTGCCGGCTGGCGAGGAACCTCGCCGACGTCTGGCGGCCCAATCCCGGCTGTTGCACGAGAGCCGTGGCCGCCTCCGGGGTGAGCGGGTGGATCTGGGACCACACGGACCTGGCGGCGCTGCCCAACCCGGGGACGTCTTTCTCGAACTTCGAGATCCGGCTCAGCCACGTCCCCGGGATGGCCTCGTAGAGGTGGACGCGCGCCTTGACGCTCTGGTCGGGGGGCAGTCCGAGCCGGTCACGCAAGAAGCCGGCCAGCGTGGCGCCGCCGAAGGTCTTTACCGACCGTGCGATTTGGGGTGTGATCGTCACCTCGGGCATCCAGGTGTTCTTCTTGTAGTACTTCCTGCCGGTGGTGGGCCGAAGCACCCAGGCGTCGTTGACGCCAGAGGTCTCGCGCAACTCCGGCTTGAGCATCTCGGTCGGAAAGGCCGCGGCGGCGGCGTTCTCGAAGGTCTCCTGGACGGCCTCTTGCAGCAGATCCTCGTTCTCCAATACGTACTCCGGCTGCACAGCGATCTGGCCCAGCGTCTCCTCGACCGCGGCGGCGACAGCGGCGCCGCCGACTTTGGTCCTCGCCTCGGGCGTGGCTTCGAGGCCCACCAACTTCAGCCCAGCACCGGCGATCGCCTGGGAGAGGGCCATGGCCTGGTCGCTACCCACGTACGGGCCGATCAACTTCGCCAGGAACCCGGCCAGGAAGTTCACGACCTTCGGCCGACCGATGACCCCGATGACCATCTTCGCGATCGGCTGGATGGCGGCCAAGGCGACCGGGATAAACTCCTCCAACGCCGGCGTCGGATCCTCGCCTTCCTGCATCTGGTTGATCTGATTAACGAATCTGGCGCGCGCCCGGTCGAGATCCCCGGCCACGTCCACCAGTTGCTGCTCGAACTCACCGGCGTACTCGGCGACGATCGCCTCTTGTTCCGCTTCGTCGCTGGCGAACAGGAGTTCGGCGATCCTGCCGTCGAACTCCTGTTGGATCTGGGCGGGATACCCGTGGGCGATGGGACCTTCTCCTTCTTCGAAGGCCTCCAGAGTCTCCGGCTCCGCGGCCTCCCCGAGGAAACGCTTCGCGAGCCGCTGGGCGGCCGGACGAAGCGCCGGAGGCAACCGATCCATGGCGAACTTGAGAACCCTGTTCAGCAGGGGCCGGATGAGCCCCTTGAGCTTGTTCAGCAAGGGTCCCAGTGCAAACTTGCCGACGGCGCTGATACCCTTCTTCGCCAGGTTGATGGCGCCTTTGACGACTCCTTTGGCTTTGTTCCAGAGATTGCCCAGGAAAAACTCGAAGCTGGGGGAGAGCTGCGTCCCGACGGGTTCGTACCGGTCGAGAAGATTTTCGAGCTCGGTCTCGGTCATTGCGGGCAGATCGTAATCCTTCATTCCCTGCGCCATGTTGTCTAGCAGCGCCTCCGCTTCCCTGTTGAGGGGCTCGAAGTGCTCCTGCAGAAATCGCTCGGCCTGCGCTACCTGTGCGGCCGGGTCCCCGTACTCCCCCGTAAAGCGGTCCAAGCGCAGATCGGAAGCCTCGGTCATGAGTTCGAACAGCGCCTCGTCGAACATCTCGTCGCGTACGTCGGCGAGGAGTTGCACGAACTCCTCGGCCTCTGGCTGGTACGCGCCCGCCCCGTCCCGCATCTCGGGCATAAATGGGCTGTCGAACTCGTATAACGTGCGGACCGGAGGCGGCTCTTCGGACTCGGAATCCCGCAAATTGACCTCGGGCGTACGGACGAATGGCGACTCGGGGGCCCATTGCGGCGCGTACGCCTCCTGGACGGTAGCGCTACCGTAAGTACTCTCCTCTACCGACACTTATCCTCCTCTCTCGCTGGCCCCGTTCTGATCCAGAGCCTTTGGAATACTGTGCCGCTTGTTCCGCAGGGATCATGAAGGCTCCACCGTTTTCCCTTTCGGTAAGACAAGCTATCTCGACTAACGCCGCCCATAACACCATATGACGATGAATTCCCGATGACTTTTTGATGAATCGGCGATGAATCAGCAACGAATCGGGCCATCTGCTCAGACGACTGAGTCGAAAAAGTATTGCCGCGCGACACCCGAAAGAGCGCGCTCGGCGTCGTCGGGTATGGAGCTAATCGCCGACGGGGTTGGGGTTAGGTCGATTCATCGCGGATTCATCGCCTGTGGCTACCCTGCTTGCCTAGGCTGTCCGGCAAGAACCTGCCGGGGAAAGGAGATCGCGGTGGCCACTACAACGGGGATGCTCAGGACGGTCATCACCGAAGCGGACGCGAGGCATGACGGCAACGGCCTCGGCCAGAAAGCAGACGACTACAAGACCAAGCTACTCAAGTACATCCCGTCGGAGACGGTGGCGCTCTACACGGGCCTCATAGGCATACCGATTTCGCTGCAGGCCGAGTCCCCAGGCTGGTACTGGGCCGGACTGATCATTGTGTTTCTGGCCGGCCTCGTTGGCACCCCGCTCCTTCTTATGCGGGGCTACGGCATCACCTGGCGGTACAAGAAAAAGCAGATCATAGTATCTACCGTGGCCTACGTCCTCTGGGTTGCTGCCCTCGGGACCTTCCAAGATGCTATCCCCATACCCGCCGCGATAGTGACCATCATCCTTGGTATCTTTACCCTGGGCGCACCACTGATCGACCCTGGCACCAACACGAGTACGGACAGCACGGAGAACGTTGCCGGCGCTCCGGCAACAAGCGACACTGCACCGGCCACGTAGTGAGCCGCGTCGCGTTCCGTAGTCGTAGAACGTGACCCAGTATTGCACCGTGCGTCAAGAGGCGGTAATGGGATTTCCGTAGCCGGGCTAGAATGCATGCTGCAACCAGTTTCAGCGGGCGGACCTTGCCATCACCCTCTGGGAGGGTGTCAAGCCGCCGGAGGTATTGGTCCCAGAGGTCCTAGAGAGCCCAAGACCAAGAGAGTTTACGCAACGGGTTTGACAAACGTTTAGGAGGCGGGTTTTGGTGAGTCAACTACCTTGGTGCCCCTATTTTGGTGCCTGATGGCAAGAATTATTGTTCCCGAAGGACCGCGACAGACGTGTCGCCAGCCGTTTTCCGATCTACGTGCAACCCGAGAGGGCTCGCCCCAACTCCTCGACGGTGTCATCTATGTTGGGGCTGCCGGTCACGGGATCGTATATCCTCCTCGGATCAAACTGCCTGACGCGCAGCGTTAGGTCTTCTTCCTGGCAGAAGTCCTCTTCTACGGGTACTTCTCCTACGGGGTAGAGCAGGAAGATCTCGCGGAACGTTTCACGACCCGCCCTCGCGTAACCGTACATCTGGTAGAAGTCCGCCTGGGAGAGACCGGCGTGGTCCTTACGGGAGTCCAGGACCTTGTACTTGGTGTCGACGAGGAACCGTTTTCCGCGGTCGTCCTCAAGAACCAAGTCGACCTTCATGTCGAACTCGTCGAAAAGCTTGCCCAGAACCCGCTGGCGTTCGACCTTTGCGATCCGGCCGCCGTCTTCGAGCACGATGCTCTCCCTGTGCCGCCTCAAAAACTCGGCGACGAACTCCTCGAAGAGCACGCTCATGTCGAAGACGAACGCCAACTGCTCCACCTCCCCCAACTCCATGCCGGGCGCGTAACCCTCTACTAGGAGACGACACATCCCGAGGAGAGGCCCGTAGTCTCGGTCGAGCCGGTTCAGGTGCACGCGCGCCAGATCCCTCGTAGCCACCCTCCGATCCGAGAAGCTCGGATTCCCGTGCCTGAGCTCCTCGACGACGGACAGACGCTGCACCATTCGGCCCTTCCCGCGCAGGTCCAGCCGCTGCGTCCCAAGGCGGGCGTGGAGGAGGGCGTGAGGTGGCCGCTCGGGCACGATGACGTCGAGGCGTGGATGGAACGCGTCCCGTGGAGGTTCGCGAGGACCGCCCCAACAAACCCGCACGAGTACTCGTTGCGCAGGCGCCAGGACGAGCGGGCCTTCTTCCTAGTGCTGCTCCACATCCGTGAGCGCGGCTACCAGCAGTGGTACGACGGCCGGGTCTACACCGCCTACGACGTGGGCGAGTACTTCTTGTGGAGCATGCAAGACCCCGTCCCCACGACCATCCTCATAAACCGGAAGTTCCGCGACCCAGAGAAGCGGGCGCGCCTCGCCGAGGAGAAGACCGGCAAGAGCCGGGAGGAGCTGGGCCTGGAGATCGAGCCGACCGAACACCGAGAGGTCGGCGCAAGCCGGGCCGTGCAGCCCACGCTGACCGATGCCATTGCAGGGACCGGGTTAGCGTAGTGGGCACTACAGTCCCGGAAACCCACGCCTAGGAGGTGTTATATGCCCAAAAAGAAACAGCGCGGCAACGGGGAAGGCACCGTCTACCCGCGCAAGAACAAGGAGGGAAAGGTCACGGGCTACCGCGGCTCCTATTGGGTCGAGACCTCGAAGGGTCCCAAGAGGAGGTACGTCTCCGCCAAGACCAAGACCGAGGCGCAGGCTCTGCTGCGGAAGGAGCTCGCCCAGACGGACGAGGGGCTAACCTTCGACGCCGCAAACCTGTCGCTCGGCGAATACCTGGACAGGTGGCTAGAAGACTCGGTTCGGGGGGCCGTCAGGAGGAGCACCTACGACCGGTACGAAGGCGCCACGCGCGTTCACATAAAGCCCGCCCTGGGCCGCCTCAAGCTCAAGCACCTCTCCGGTCCACCTCCAGGGCTTCTACCGGGACCGGCTCGATGCAGGATGCGCCCCCGCCAGCGTGAACAAGCTCCACGCTATCCTCCACAAGGCGCTCTCGCAGGCGGTAGAGTGGCGCATGGTCCCGCGCAACGCGGCCGAGGCGGTCAGGGCCCCACGGCCATCCCCGGAGGAGATGCGGCCGCTGTCGGCCGAGGAGACCCGCAGGTTCTTAGAGGCCGCGCGGGGCGACAGGCTCGAAGCGCTCTACGTGCTTGCCGTGACCACCGGGATGCGCCAGGGGGAGCTACTCGCCCTCAAGTGGCAGGACGTAGACCTCGAAAACGCCACGCTCGGCGTCCGGCGCACCGTCACCAGGAGCGGGAACGCCTGCTCCTCGGCGAGCCGAAGACGAAAAAGAGCCGCCGCACCATCCACCTCACCGAAGCGGCGATGCGCGCGCTTCGCGAACACCTGTTGCGTCAGGTAGAAGAGATCGAACGTTTCGGCGACCTCTACAGGGACGATGGCCTCGTGTTCACGTACGAGGTCGGTACGCTCGTCAATCCCTCCAACCTCAGGAAGCGGTCGTTTGCGATGCTCCTGGAGCGGGCGATGTTGCCGCCCATACGCTTCCACGACCTCCGACACACCTGCGCAACCCTGCTGTTCGGCAAGGGAGTTCATCCCAAGCACGTTCAGGAACTCCTCGGCCACGCCACCGTGGCGATAACGCTGGACACCTACAGCCACGTCATCCCAGGAATGGGGACCCAGACGGCCAAAGCGATGGAAGACGCCCTCTCATAGGGCGGCCAGAAGTTGGGGCCGGCGAGACGGGATCGCGCCATTACTCGGAAGGTCCACGCCGCGTTGGCCTGGGATGCTCTACTGCTGCCCTACTGCTGCCAACGCCTTCGACTGCTAGTAATAATCTTCGGTCTCTAGCGCCATTTTCCTGCAAATCAACGTATTTTCGGAGTGGAGCCGAGGGGATTCGAACCCCTGACCTCCGCCGTGCAAGGGCGGCGCTCTCCCAACTGAGCTACGGCCCCGGGATGGGGAACGAGTTTACGTGCGGAGCGGGGGTTATTCAACGCGCACCGGGTACCCTCGGCGGGTACAATACGCTTCGCTGTATGTTAGCCAGACGAGAGGTGGGACGGATGGCCCTTTACGAGTACAAGTGCGCCGGCTGCGACGGGCGCTTCGACCTTATGCGCTCGATGAGCGCCTCGGACGACCCGGCCGAGTGCCCCGAGTGCGGCTCCGCCGAGTCAAGGCGTGTGATCTCGAACTTCGCCTCCATCACCCCGGGGGCCTCCGCGATGTCCTCGAACCCGATGATGGACGCCCGCATCGCCAGCTCTGGGGGCGGGGGCGGCTGCTGCGGCGGGGGCTGCGGCTGCGGCTAGGGAGGCTCAACCGGACCTCCCCGAAGGCCTCCCCGACCTCGTCCGCCGGGGCATAGAGGAGTTCAACCGCGGGGAGTTCTTCGAGTGCCACGAGTACCTGGAAGACGCCTGGATGGAAGAGCCAGGGCGCGTCCGGTTCCTCTACCAGGGCATCCTCCAGGTCGGCGTCGGTTTCTACCACCAGCAGAACGGCAACTGGCGCGGCGCGACCGGCGTGCTGCGCAGCGGCATCGAACGCCTCCACGAGTTCGAGCCCGAGACCCTGGGACTCGACGTCGCGAAGCTCGTTCGGCAAAGCGAGCGGTGTCTCGAAGAGCTCGAACGCCTCGGGCGCGAGCGGGTGCGGGAGTTCGACGCCAGTCGGATACCGAAGGTCGGGCCGTCGGGATGATCCGTCGCCGGCTCTTTATCCCCTGACGTAGGCGTTCCAGATGTGGACCGCGTACAGGATGGGTGAGTGATCCCGCAACGCTCCCCCCGACGGCCTGGAAGTGAGAAGCCTGCGGGCGACCCGGCCGCCCTTGGCCCGCAACCCGTCTCCACCCGGTTTTCCGTCCTGGATACATCCCTCGTCGTCTATGTACTTCTCGACGCCGGCATGCCTGTACGACCCCCGAACCGGGAGCTTCGGCACCACGTCCCTCCCGTTGACGAAACGGTACACGGGAATGTCGAGGCCCTCGACGTACTCACTATCCCCCACCCGCGGCGAGCCGAATGTGTACACCTCCGGCGCGTGCCCGTGACGGCCGGCGGCGAGCGTGGCGAGCGCCCCGCCGAGGCTGTGCCCCGTAAACCACACCTTCCTGTGTCCGTCTCCGCACAGCCCGTCGAGGTAGGCTTCCAACCCTTCATCCTCATCGCGCGGTCCCCAGACCTCCTCCAGGGCCTCGACGAAGCCCCTGTGTACCCGTCCCCCGCGTTCGGAGGGCACGGAGTCGAAGCTCAGGTTGACCATCCAGTCGGCGAGGGCGTCGAACACGTTGTTGCCCTCCCGCTCGCGCATGTCCGAGCCGCTGAACGCGACGAGGACGAAGTCGTCGTTGTGGGCGGCGTAGCACTGGGTGCTGTCTCCATGGAAGTAACGGACCTCAGGCAGTCCCGCCTCCCCGAAACACGCCTCGACAAAGTCCTCGTCCGCGTAGGCCAGGAGGGCGGCCTCGGCCATCCACCAGGCGTTCACCAGCTCGAACTCTCTGGAGTCGTATTTAAAAGGATGGTCTCCGCAATGCTCGAAATACGCCCGGTCCTCGTTCGGCGGCGTGGCCGAGGAGGGGTCCCCCGGCGGTATCGATTTCCGCATGCCTGTCACGCCCGGAAGGATACGTGATCCGGACGTTACCTACCGGATGCGGTCCAACGGGGCGGGAAGCCGTTGCCCCAACGAAAAAGCCGACGGCTGGCGGAGCGCGGGCTTGATGTGCACGTTGACCGCCCACGCGCGCTTCTCGTGCGTGCGGCGGGAGACGGGGAGATCCACCGCGTCCCGGAGCCACTCGTCGAGGTATTTCCCCACGGTCTGCGAGCCGGAGACGAGCGTGGTTGGGGGTCTTACCCTACTCGCGCCTACGCCTGGGCTAGGCGAAGGCGTGAACTTCTCGTCCCGCTGGTGATCTCGTTGGTGTCGTCTTCGAGCATGGTTCTCAGGTGCAAGGCGACCCAGGTACGGTAGGGTCGCCAGCCTTCGGAGATCTCGGCAACTTCCTCGGCGGTGGGCACCTCCTTCAGGCCATAGGCCATGGTAACCGCCCTCGCGAGTCGGGGCTCGCGGGTCGGGCACTGGTCGGTTTCGCCAGCACCGCGCAGGAGGATCAACTGTGCGGAGAAGTCGCCGATGCCCGGTAACTCCTTGAGCCTAGCGAGTGCCTCTGTAGTGGACAGCGAGCGCAGGTAGGACGCTTCGAGCTTGCCCGCCAGGGCTGCATGGCACAACGTGCGCAGGTACTCGACCCTGCGCCCGGAAAGTCCCCGGAAAGCATCCAGGTGCAGCAGGCGCGAAGGACCGGGGAAGGCTTGCTCGTTCTGTCCGTTTATCTGCACTAGCTCTCCGAGCTCCTCGGCCATCCGAGCCTTTACCTTTGCGGCTTGTACGATTCGGATCCGGTTGCCGATGATGGCCCAGGCGGCAGCCTCATACGGGGAATAGAAGCAAACGGGCCTTAAACCCGGGTACCGCCGCTGGAGCCCGCCTACCACGGGATCACGCTCTCCGACTTCTGGGAATCTACTCCCGTCCACGTCGAGCGAGAGGATACGTTCGACCTGATCACGCACCGTTTGTGGTGGAGCCTCACCATAGGTCTCTATGACGACCTTCTCGCCCTCGGGGTATACGTACGCCCCCGCTATCTGCTCTCCACTATCCAAGCCGTCCGCGACGAAAGCGAAGCGCAAGTGCTCCGACCCGCCTCCCTCGTAGTGCGCCGGAGCGAATCCCTCCAGAAACCTGGCGCTCGCCGAGATCGAGTATGGTCCTACCGGAGAGAGCTCGAAACTGCCGGTATTCGGCACCGTCTCAACCACCGTCGTGTACCGTCACCACGTAGCCGTCCGGGTCGATGAGCGAGAAGGTCCTCCCGAACGGCCCGTCGAACGGCTCTTGGGCTATCTCCACCCCGGCTTTGTGCAGCGCGCCATAAAGCTCCTCGGCGTCGTCGCACCTAAGCCACAGCGCCACGCCCCAACCCAGCCTCTCGACCGCATCGAGATCCACCGCCGACTCCCGTACCGCAAACGGTATCGGCTCGGTGCGGAACACCACCGCGTTGGGCGGGCCCTGCTGCGTCCTCTCCAACCCCAATCTCTCCTCGTAGAACCGCCCCGAAGCTTCGAGATCGCGCACCTGAAGCGCCACGAAGTCCGGTCCCGAGACCCTCGCCATATCCCTCTCCTTCCGTTACACTATCAGTACACTGACACTATATCAGTACGCTGACAATACTCAAGAGGTTTTTATGGAATCTTCACCAGAGGCCGCGCAAGAGTTGGAAGAGTCAGGACAGTTGGAGAACAGGGTTGGCTATGAGCTCAAGAGGGTGCAGCACGACCTGAGGCTTGGAATGGATGGGACGCTCAAAGAACTTGACATGACCGCGCCGCAGTATGCTGCCCTGAGCGTGCTCGCCGAAGAGCCTGGACTGTCAAACGCCGCACTCGCCAGACGCTCTTTCGTCACGCCTCAGACAATGAACCAGATCCTGGTCAGGTTAGAGGCCGCTGGGCTCGTCGAGCGACATGCGCACCCCGAACACGGCCGGGTGCTCCAGGCCTACCTGACCGAAGAGGGTGAGAGGCTCCGCCAGAAGTGTGCAGAACGAGTTGACACTATTGAAGAGTTGATGGTGTCCGGGCTTTCGGAAGACGAGAGGTCGGCTCTTCTCGGACTGCTTCGGCGGTGCTCTGCGGCTCTTCGGCGAGAGGGAAGCGGTTAAGGTTCAGTACTCCGGTACCTTCGGAATATCCTTCGATCTAGTTCTCACACACCCTCTAAAATGCGAGACGCGGGCCCGTACTCGCGGGACGAAAGTAGGGCCGGGGCG
>Ga0136617_10002960_pt1 | contig 15183 bp, 13 predicted proteins | sample AntDrymUQ3222106_2_FD_129672 | JGI IMG/M metagenome (GOLD analysis project Ga0136617, IMG submission 129672) | Polar desert sand microbial communities from Dry Valleys, Antarctica - metaG UQ322 (21.06) | ecosystem: Environmental > Terrestrial > Soil > Desert | place: Antarctica: Dry Valley... | reverse complement strand
TCATCCCGCAGGCGGCGATGAGGACGAGATTTAGCTTCTGAATCACAGAAAAACTCGGGATATGGAAAAAGCGGGTGGGGGGCAAGCGCACTTTGCGAGATGAGAAACTGACGATACTGAACTATTACGGGCGGGAGCGCGAGACTTCGTTCCCCTGCGCCGAAAGGTTTGCCGGATTTATCGTGCCGATGGCTGAGCTATTAATGCTACCCGCATCGACACCCGATGGACGGAAAAACGCCGTCCCGATACCATCTCCGTCTTTTATTCCGGCGGCCGCGAAGATGCACTCCTTTGAGAACGGTTCGGCCTGGAGTGCGGCTCGAACGATAGCATCTTTTGCGGTAGGAGCGGCAGCGATCGCCGCGCGAAGGATTGGATCGACCCAGTGACACGAATCCTTCGGATCGTTCTCATGGGCGCGCAAGGCTGCGACGGTAATTTGCGGCGCGAGATCGGACCGGAGCTTGATTGCGCCGCTCACGTAATCTGGGTATTTCCGCTCCGGCACCCGAGTCAGGACCGCGCTGAAAGCTCTGACAAATTGTGCCGGCGTGGCTGCCTCTACGTTTCCGGCTCCCCCGGCGATGACGGCATTGCGAATCTCGTCGACGGGAGCGGCAAGGACGTTGGTCGCGTTCAAGAAGCAAAAAGTGAGAAACGCGCAAAACGCTGAGAGGCGCACGCTACGAAGCGTGATCCGTTCAGTGCGGAAAGGGCCACTCAAGCGATAGGCTCTTGGAGCGAAGGTTTGCTGGGCGAGGTGTTTTTGAAGGATGAGTAGGAGAGAATGGGAAATCATAACTGTCGCCATTGGAATGGGGTTAAGCGCCGACGAGCCTGCAAAATGAGCAGTTTTCGCTCCACGCCTAATGATTTCTCAATTATTTCCTGCGCTCTGGAATCCAGTTCCGAAGCCCGCGCGCCCGAACCCGGGGCCGGCCATTCTTCGAAATAACCGGCCTCCAACCGCGTAAAGTTCGCAGAGCCCGAAGGCGTGAAATCAAGAGCTCCGCGAATAGTGATCAGACGAAGCTTTTTCTCCTCCACTTCCAGATGGCACAGGGCGGACTGTCGGATGGAAAGCAGTCCATGCGGCGTCTGCACCACGCAGTCGCCGGCTCCCGGCTGGAACTGGACTAGAAGGAGAATGGTTCCGGAGACCACTTCAATCCGAAAACGTCGTTGCACCGCCTCGGTCACTGCATTTCCATCTTTCGTGATTGAGAGGCTTCGCAAAAAAAGTTCCGACCCTGCTTCCACATGCATGAGTCCCCCCGGAAGCAGCGAAAGATCTACGGTCGCTCCTTCATCGGTGCGCAATCTTTCTCCAGGTTTCCAGCGCGAGTCTGGCTGAAGTGGTCGCGTCGTTAGCCTCGCAATGTTGGATACGGAACTTGAGCCGTGAAGTTCCAAGACCCGCGCCTCAACCTCGCGCGTCACTTTCATCTCGCATCCGCAAAGGAACGAAATTCCGAGCAGGGTGGCGTTCAGAAAAGTTGTCGCAGTGCGTTTGGTTTGGCAGCCACGCAGTCTTGGTTCGAACAAGACATTAACTCGGGCGGCATTCACTCCTTCAATCCACCCAGAATCCAGGCGGGATCAATGCCGAAGAGCAGCCGGTATAGATCCTGCTGAAACCAAGGTATGATTGTCGCCCTCAGTTTTATCATTCTCGGCCTCATCGCCGTTTTGTTAATCGCAAATCATCTCGAGCAAGCGCCCGAGGCCTTCGAGGATGAGCGGGGCTTTCATATTTTGGGTCGTGAACCTCGATTCTCTTCCCGGCATGGCGTCGCGCCCATCGGCAGTCCGAGGAAAGTGGTTGGCTAGAATTTGGCTTTCTCGGGGTTGCGCCGCGAGCTTGCGTACCGCGGAGTCCGGCCGGCCGAAAATTCGATCTACCCAACTTCGTCCTGCAGCTAAATGGGCGCTCCGTTAGTTAACCCGCGAAACGCGAATGGGTGGCGAAGTTGGCGGATTAACCTACAAGGCGACCGGGTTTCTTCTCACGTTTTTCTTCGCTTCGGAAAAGCTTGTTCTTTGCGAGATTTTCTGAATAATAGTGCCGTGCATGATCTACGTATCAGGAGTCAGTCGGGCCGCGAAACAATTATCGCCGGCGCATGTTCAATGACACGTAGATTTCACAAGGATTGAGTTGACGCGAGCGAAAGGATTGTAGTTATCTCTAGTCAGTCTGAGGTTTATAACGTTCGTTATTGAGCTGCGGACCAAATCTTTCGATGACACCGAGCCACTCTTCCTCCGCGCACACCCTCTCTCGAAATATTCCGTGTTCGCTGAGGTATAGCCAGCCAAAGTCGGGAGGTTTGTTTCGCCGCCTTTTTGATCGAACACAAACGCCTCCTTCCGCGAAAATAAACGGCGCGACGAAGGCTGACCCCGCTAAAGAAAGTTCTCTTCGCTCGCGGTCCCAAGCGGGCGCTGCCACCAAGGACGGGGTGGCGGAGTTTTTGCAAGAGAGGGTCGTTGAATTGTGGCGGGAGCAGCAAAGTGAAGCGTTCGAAGCGGCAGCTTCAAACGCAGAGGGATCGATCGCGGCTGTAGATCGGAGTGTGGCAGAACGGACCACACTGGAGCCGCCGCAACGTGATCCAGCGTTTTTTGTAGGAGCGGAAGCGTCGGTTGCGACTATCCCGCTTTGGAAGCGCATTCTCGATCTCTCTCTGATTGTCCTGGCGTCGCCAGTTTGGTTGCCCTTGATGATGATCTTGATGCTGGCCGTGCGGCTATCTTCGCCGGGGCCCATTTTTTACCGCCAAGAGCGTGTAGGGTATAAGCGGAGGCTATTCCTGATTTACAAGTTCCGGAGCATGAAAGTGGATGCCGAAACGCATGTGCACGAAGCGCACTTCGAGCGCCTGATGCGGGAGAGTGTCCCGATGGTGAAGCTGGATGGGAAGGGCGACCCTCGCATCCTCCCGTGGGGACGGCTAATGCGCGCCACAGGGCTGGATGAGTTGCCCCAGATTTTTAATGTCATTCGAGGCGAAATGAGCCTGGTCGGGCCTCGTCCCTGCACCGTCCATGAGTTCACTCGCTACGCGACCTGGCAGCAGGCACGGGTGAACGCGGTCCCAGGTCTAACTGGTTATTGGCAGGTGAATGGAAAGAACCGGACGACGTTCAACGAAATGATCGAAATGGATATTCATTATTCCAAACACATGTCGGTTTGGCTGGATCTCACCATCCTGCTGCAAACGCTACCGGCCTTGATCGAGCAGTCAGTCGAGAGTCTTGTCAGTTCCCGGAATCAGAACCGAACGTCGTTTCCTGCCGACGCCGATAGTCCTGAAGGTATATGAGTGCTCCGCTTTCAGTGGGGGTCATCGGATGCGGGTACTGGGGCCCGAACCTCGTCCGAAACTTCAGAGCCGTCCCGAACTGTCAGGTGAAGGCGATGTGCGACGTGAATGCCGGACGCCTGGATCATCTCCGCGCGCTTTACCCGGACATCGAAGGGATGAGCGATTACGAACAGTTTCTGAACGGCATAGGCCTCGATGCGGTGGTCATCGCCACCCCGGTGAAGCAGCATTATTCACTAGCTAAGGCGAGCTTGCTGGCGGGCAAGCACACTTTCGTCGAGAAACCAATGGCCTCATCCTCGGCGGAGTGTGAGGAGCTGATCGATATCGCGAAACGCAACGGCCTGGTTTTAATGATTGGCCACACGTTCCTATACTCAGCGCCGGTCAGGAAAATTTTCGATATCATTCAGGCGGGCGATATCGGCGACATCCGCTACATTAACTCCCGGCGCCTCAATCTAGGATTGTTCCAAAACGACATCAACGTCGCCTGGGATCTCGCGCCGCATGATATCTCGATCATTCTCCACATCTTGGGCGAGTTCCCTTTAACCGTGAATTGCCAGGGCAACGCGCACGTTACGCCCAATATCGAAGACGTAACAAACATGTCGCTCACGTTTCGGCAGAAACGATTCGCCACCATTCAAAGCAGTTGGCTGGAGCCGAGAAAGGTTCGCGAGATGACGATCGTCGGCACGCGTCGAATGATCGTTTATGACGACCTGCAGGCGCATGAGAAGATCAAGATCTATGACGTGCGGGTGGAGCGGCCGCCGCACTACGATACCTTCGCGGAATTCCATTATTCGTATCACTACGGCGATAGTTACATCCCTCACATCAAACAGGAGGAGCCGCTCCGGGCTCTCTGCCAGCATTTTGTTGACTGTATCGAGACCGGTTCCAAACCGATCACGGGCGGTCAGGAAGGGCTGGAACTTGTGCGCATTCTCGAAGCGGCCAGTCTGTCTCTGCGCTCGAACGGAGCTCCTGTGAATTTTTCCTCATCGCATGAAGTCGTTGCGCCATCGTTCGGCAGGCAGAGCAACGGATCTTTGCAGCCTGTTTCGCGGGTTGCATAGCATCGCGCCTGCTGGTTAACCGCTGCGCGTGCCGAACTCCATCCCATGAAAGTTCCATTCCTGGACCTTCGAGCTCATCACGCTCCTCTTCGGAAGGAGCTTGATCGGGCGATTGCGGAAGTGATCGATAGTGCGGCCTTCGCGGGCGGGCCTTTCGTCGCGGAGTTCGAAAAAGATTTCGCCGCCTTTTGCGAATGCCGCTACGCGAGTGGATTGGGTAATGGGACCGACGCGCTCTGGCTTGCGCTGTTGGCCGGTGGCGTTGGCCCAGGCGATGAAGTCATCACGGTGCCGAGCACCTTCATGGCCACGGCCGAGGCGATCACCTATTGCGGCGCCACGCCGGTGTTTGTCGATATCGACGAACAAACCTACACCTTGGACCCGGCTGGTCTCGCCGCTGCCGTCACGGCGCGAACCAAAGCGATCATTCCTGTTCACCTCTTTGGCCAGCCAGCCGACATGGATCCGATCATTGAGTTCGCCCGTGCCCGAGGATTGCTTGTGATTGAAGATGCCGCCCAAGCGCACGGCGCAGAGTATAAAGGCCGCAAAGTCGGTTCGATCGGCGATGCTGGATGCTTCAGCTTTTATCCGGGCAAAAACCTTGGAGCATTTGGCGAAGCGGGTGCAGTCGTGACGAACGATCCCAGCCTGCAGGAGAAAATTCGGATCCTTCGAGATCACGGCCAGGTCCGCAAGTACCACCACACCATGGTTGGCTGGAACTGTCGCATGGACGGGATCCAAGCGGCGGTCCTTCGGGTAAAATTGCGACACTTAGCGCGCGGGAATGGACTTCGCCGGCAGCACGCGCTCAGATATGACCGAGCCCTGCGTGATGCGGCGGGAATCGTCCTGCCCATTGAAGCAGATTACGCCGAGCACGTTTATCACATCTACGCGGTGCGCGTGCAGGAGCGCGATGAAGTCATGCGCGTTATGGAAGGCGAGGGGATTGGATGTGCGATTCATTACCCTGTTCCGGTTCATTTGCAGAAAGCCTACGAAAATTTGGGATATCAACCGACCGCCTTTGAAATCTCCGAGCGCACATCGGCGGAATTCATTTCACTGCCGATGTTCCCGGAGCTCACCGAAAATCAGATCGATATCGTCGCTCACTGTCTGCAGGAAGCGACAACCGCGGAGTGTGTCACCTGAAAACAAACGCTCTCGAAATCCTACTACCTGAGGCTTTCGTCGGGGAAACATTGGCGTATTCACCTTACGTGACGCGCGAACACTCATTTAACCTCAGGCCAAGCAGCCATTCTTCCGCCCCGGCGCTGCGAGCGAAACTGATCGATCCCCGTATCGAAGGTGAGTGGGATCATGCGGTCGCCGAATATCCGCACGCCACAATTTTCCACACCAGCGCATGGGCCAATGTTCTCTGCGACACGTATGGACATGCGCCCCATTACTTCAGCCTGTCTCAAGGTGAAAAGCGGGTCGCGCTCGTCCCGATGATGGAAGTGAAGAGCGCATTTACCGGCTGCCGCGGAGTATGCCTGCCCTTTAGCGATTTCTGCGGACCGCTGATTTCCGGAGAGAGTTCACTCGCTACCTCTATCCTGGATCGCCTTTCGGGTTTAGCGCGCGAACGCGCCTGGAAATATTTTGAGGTTCGTGCTGCCCTCCCATCAGGTGTCGCGGTGCCGGCAAGAGACTCGTTCCACGGACACAGACTCAGCCTAACGAAATCCCCTGACGATTTGTTCAAAGGCTTCGCCAGTTCCGTTCGCCGCGCCATCCGAAAAGCGGAACGAAGCGCGCTCTCCGTTGAAGTCACTTCAGAAAGCGGCGCGATTCCGCGGTTTTATCGCCTGCACAACCAGACCCGGCGGCGTCATGGAATCCCTCCGCAGCCGCTCTCCTTTTTCCAGAATATTCACGCGCACGTGATCAAGCGCGGCCTTGGCTTCCTCGTTATCGCTCATCTCGACGCTCGCCCCATCGCGGCTGGGGTCTTTTTTCACTTCGGCCGCCAGGCTCTCTTCAAATTTGGAGCGTCAGACGATCGCTATCAGGAATACCGCGCGAACAATCTTGTCATGTGGGAGGGGATAAAACATGCCGCGCAGCTTGGGGCGGAGACTCTGCACCTCGGCCGAACCGATCTAGGGCACGCCGGGCTTCGGCGATTCAAGCTATCGCTCGGCGCGGAAGAAGAAATGCTTCATTACTTCCGCTTCGATGCAACAAATGCCCGTTGGATGAATAAATCACCCCAGAAACCGTCCAGTTTGCCCGGTGCGGTCTTTCGCAGTCTCCCTTTGACCGTGAACAGGCTCGCAGGCACTGTGCTTTACCCCCACTTGCATTGAGCGTGCGAAATCACCCTCGACATGTCTGAACTTCTGACAGATTCGCAGCCCGCCGCCGCCTTCAGCCTGGGCGACGTCTTTCACGCTTTATTCAAGCACAAGTGGAAGATCGTCTTGGGAGCGATCCTGGGGATTATCGCGGCCACCACCTCCTACGTCCGCTATCAACCCGTCTACCAGTCGGACGCAAAACTGCTCGTTCGTTATGTTCTTGATCGGAGCACGGTGGACTCGGAAGCGGGCACCGCTCCGAAGAGTGGCGAGGGCGTGATCGGAGGCGAGGTGGAAATCCTGACCAGCTGGGATCTGGCCTTGGAAGTAGTGGATGCGATTGGAGTGAAGCGACTCCTGCCCGGCGCGGACGCTGGCGCTAAGGGCGAGGCCGCTGCTACAATCAGCGGCGGATTAAGGGTCTTCGCGAATCCGACAAGCAATATCATTTACGTCATTTATTCCAATGGCGACCCGCAACTTGCGACGTTGGTCTTGACCGAGTTGGTGAATCGCTATTTCAACAAACACCTCGAGGTGCACAGGTCAGCAGGTGCCTTCGATTTTGTGACGCAACAAACCGATCAGGTGCACGCTCGCCTCAATGAGACGGAAGACGCCTTGAAAGCTTTGAAGACGAAGGCGGGCATTATTTCGCTGGCGGATAGTTATGCCGTTCTGAGCGGAAACCTCGCACGAGTAGATGATCAAATTCACAACGCGCAAGAGGAGCTGGCCGCACAGCACGCCCGGGTGAAGCTGATGGAGGAGGTAGCCGCCACGTCCGGGGCTGCCGAAGCAGCGAAGGCGGTGCCGCATGTGGCCACCAGCGGGGAAACTTCAACCTATCATGCTATCGTGGGCCGGTTGAACGGACTGCGGCAGGGCGAGCTCGACCTCCTCGCCAAATACACTCCCGAGAATCCGTTGGTGAAAATCCATCGAGCGCAGATCGAAACCTTGGAAAAGCAGAGGGAGGAGATGGAGAAAAAATTTCCTGGCCTTACCAGTAGCAAGGAAGGGGAGGCGCCGCCGTCCCTTGCCTCGGAGAAACTGAAAGTCTCATGGTTCGAATCCAGGGTCGAAGCCTTGAAGGCGCGCCTGGCGAACGTTCGCGAACGGGTGAGGGAGCTTTCCGAAGTGGGCTCGCAGATTGCAGATCTCGAACGAGATCAGGCCCTGCAGATTTCGACCTACAACTATTTCAAGAGCACCCTTGAAAAAGCGCGCATCGATGAAGCTTTGGATCCCTCCAAGATCCCGAACATTACCATAGTGCAGCGACCGACTCCGCCGCACAGAGTCTATGGTAAACGCGACAAGATGGCGCTGGCCCTGGCGGGCGGCGGACTGGGCGCAGTCGTCGCGCTCGTCCTGCTGAGCGAATTGTTCCTCAATCAAACCGTAAAGCGGCCGCTCGAACTGGAAAAGCGATTGGGCGCTCCGCTCCTGCTCTCAATTCCTTACAATCCGAATGGCAGGCGCCGTCGTTTCCTGCCGAAAAAGCCGGACGATGGAAGCGGCCGTGGGAAAAACGGCCGGCTGGCGCCATGGGAAGCCGACCATTTCATCCGTCCCTTTGCGGTCGCGATTCGCGATCGATTGGGTCTCTACTTCGAACTCAATCGAATGACGCACAAGCCGAAGCTCGTCGGCGTGACCGGTTTCAAAAACGGAAACGGGACCTCCACCCTTGCGGCTGGACTCGCAGCCGCGCTTTCCGAGATGGGCGATGGGAAGGTTTTGCTGGTCGACGTGAATCTCGGACCGCATGAGGTTCATCCCTTCTTTAAAGGCCGGCCCTCGGTCTCGCTCAACGCGGCGCTGCAACCGAACGGGGAAGAAAACCAACCTGCGGCCGAAAATCTTTACCTGGCGATGGTCGCGCCGCCCAGCGATGGACCCGCGCAGCTGGGCTTGAAGAGATTCTTCGACATGATGCCCAACCTTAAGGCGAGCGATTTTGATTACGTCATTTTCGATATGCCCCCTGTTAGCCAAACCAGCCCAACGGTCGGCATGGCGGGATTCATGGATAAAGTTCTCCTGGTGGTCGAAGCGGAGAAGAATAATCGCGACGCGGTTAAGCGCGGATACGAGGCGCTCACCACTCAACGCGACAATGTTTCGGTCATCTTTAACAAAGCGCGTTCCTACAGTCCGAAGTGGCTGAATGGCGACTCCTGAGACTGGCGAGTCTGGAAGCGTTTGCGCTCGTGTAGCTAAACAGGCCTCGGCTCCGGTGCGGGGGATCCACGGTGTTACGCAATAAGATCTATTATCGGGTCAAACCGTTCGTGCCGCAGGCGCTACGAACGGCGGTTCGGCGGCGCTTTGCTCTGCGGCTGCGTGATCGTGTTCAGGAGACCTGGCCAATCATGCCCGGCTCCGAACAGGCGCCAGACAACTGGCTCGGATGGCCGGAGGGCAAAAAATTCGCGCTCGTCCTGACGCACGATGTGGAAGGAGAACTCGGTCTGAACAAATGCCGACGGTTAATGCAGATCGAGCAGGAGTTGGGGTTTCGCTCCTCTTTTAATTTTATTCCGGAAGGTGACTATCGAGTCCCGCGTGAGTTGCGCGAAGAGCTGAGCGAAAACGGTTTCGAAGTGGGGGTGCATGACCTGCAACATGACGGTCGGCTTTATCAATCGCGCCGCGAGTTCAGGCAAAAGGCGGCGCGCATCAACCACTATGTCCACGAGTGGGGCGCCTCCGGATTTCGCTCCGGCTTCATGCTGCACAACTTGAATTGGCTACACGATCTCGAAATCCAGTACGACGCCTCCACCTTCGATACCGATCCGTTCGAGCCCCAGCCGGAAGGGCGAAACACGATTTTTCCCTTCTGGGTTTCCGGGCGTCTCGCGGGGCAAACGAATGGTCTGTCCAACGGCGCGTCGCACGAGGGTTATATCGAGCTCCCCTACACCCTGCCGCAGGATTCGACCCTCTTTCTTCTCCTGCAGGAGACGAGCGAAGAGATCTGGATTCGAAAGCTGGATTGGATCGCGGAGCACGGAGGGATGGTGCTTCTCGACACACATCCCGATTACATGGCTTTCGGGGATGGCCGACAAAAGACAACGGAATATCCAGTCGAATTATACGTGCGCTTTTTGCGATACGTTCGCTCGAAGTACGAAGGCCAATACTGGCACGTTCTGCCGAGAGAGGTCGCGCGGCATGCCTTGCAGGCGCGGGGCGCGGTTTCTTCGCCGTCAATCCATTCTCCGATCACGGCGCAAAAACTCCGGCGTTTGCGTGGGCGGCATGGGGCGGTGCTTCTTTTTTCTCACTACCCGGCTGATCCCCGTCCTCGTCGCGCAGCCGAGGCCCTGGCGGCGGAAGGCGTCACTATCGACGTCATTTGCCTCCGCGACGGCCACGGGGAACCGAGCCAGGAGACGTTCGGCAACATCAACGTCTTCCGGGTTCCGCTGAAACGACACCGCGCCGGCAAAATCAGCTACGTCGGACAGTATTCGGCGTTTCTCCTCTCTTGTTTCGCCCATCTCATGCTCCGCTCGTTCCGGCGCAGATACGATTTCGTCCACGTGCACAACATGCCCGATGTCCTCGTCTTCAGTGCCTTAATTCCGAAGCTCCTTGGGGCAAAAGTGATTTTGGATCTGCACGACCCGATGCCGGAATTGATGCAGACCATCTTCAAGTTGCCGGAGAAAAGTCTCAACGTTCGCACACTGAAGCGGCTCGAAAAGTGGAGCATAAAGTTCGCCGACCTCGTCCTGACCGTGAATCTGGCCTGCAAGAAGATCTACTCCTCGCGGAGCTGTCCTCCCGAAAAAATTCAAGTAGTGCTCAACTCGCCTGATGACACAATTTTTCACTATCAAACAGCGCGGCCGAAATATGTGAATGGGGCTTCCCCCGCGAAGCCGTTCGACATTTTGTATCATGGCTCACTCGTGCATCGGAACGGATTTGACCTCGCGGTGGATGCCCTCGAATCCGTGAGAAAGAATATCCCGACGGCGAGACTGACTGTCTGCGGCGAACGAACCTCTTACTTCGAAAGCGTCATGGAATCAGCCGAAGCTCGCGGCCTGGCCCCCAGCATTCGTTATCTCGGCGTGCGGAATCTCGACCAGGTAGTGGAAGCCATTAAGGCCTGCGATCTCGGAATCATCCCAAACCACCGTAACATTTTCACCGAGATCAACACTCCGACCCGCATCTTTGAATATCTTGCGCTCGGAAAGCCGGTCATTGCCCCGAGGGCGCAGGGCATCCAGGATTACTTCGGCGAACGTGATCTGCTTTTCTTCGACCTGGGAGAGGTTGGCGATCTGGCTCGCAAAATAGAATTCGCCTACACGAATCCGCGCGAGATCGCTGACACAGTCACGCGAGGGCAGGAAATCTATCGAGCCCACACCTGGAGCCGTGAGAAGGAAACACTTCTCGTGGCGATCAGCGAAGTTCTCTAAACCCTCCGGGGCCTCTACAACTTGATCGGGTGCCGTTTTGTGACCACGTCTGGAAGAAGATGATCGGCGTCGTCGCCAGTGAAGAAGAGCATGCTGCGGTCCGGGAGTTTTTCGAGCTCTTCAAGACGCCGTGGCAATTTCACCGCGAGGGCGCGCCTTATCAAGTCCTCATCTGTTCGAGCGCGGCAGTGCCTCAGACGTCTGCGAAGCTGATTCTGATTTATGGCGCGGAAGAGCAGAGCTTTGATCGGGAGCATCGAATCGAATCCGAAGCGACGCGCCAGTCTGCGCTCCTCAAGGCAGGCCTCGATCAAATCCCAATCTATGGGACGTGCCGCACCTTCAAGAACATGGGCCTTGAATTGCTGACAGATGAAAACACGGGCGAGGCTGCCGCAGTTGAAATTACTTCCGACCGACAAACGTTTATCCGTATTGGGTTCGATCTCTTCGCTGAAATCAAATACCTGCTGACGCTCGGCCAACCCGTCATCTTTGCGCATATTCCGACGCTCGATCTGCATATCGCATTTCTGCGCGATTTGATGACCCGGCATTCAGTTCCACTGCTCGAGATCCCGCCGGTTCCTGCGGGACACGATTTCATCGCATGCCTGACACATGACGTGGATCACCCGCGTCTGAGAGCTCACTTGGGTGATCACACCATGTTCGGCTTTCTCTACCGCGCAGTCATCGGGTCGCTGGTTGGTTTCGGCAGAGGGCGAAGAACCTTGAGAGAGGTTGCGGCAAACTACCGCGCGGCCTTGTCGCTCCCGTTTGTTTATCTCGGGATCGCGCAGGATTTCTGGAATCAGTTCGATCGTTATCTCGCGATCGAGGGCGAGGCCAAGTCTACCTTTTTCGTGATTCCTGCGAAAGGAAATCCGGGAGAGGATGCGGAGGGGCGGAGGCCGCCGAAACGGGCGGCGCGATACAATCTGGCAGATATCGCTAGCGATCTCCGTCGCCTCATTTCTGCAAGGCGCGAGATTGCCGTGCATGGAATCGACGCTTGGCGTGATCCAGCAAAGGGTAGAGCGGAGTTGGAGCGCATTCGGGACGTAACAGGAGCATCCGATATCGGCATCCGAATGCATTGGTTGTTCTTCAGTGAGGAGAGTGTTGCCGTCTTAGAGCAGGCGGGCTATTCGTACGATTCGACCGTTGGTTACAACAACGCGGTCGGCTATCGCGCGGGCACCATGCAAGCCTTCAAGCCGCTTGCAGTTCAGCGCCTGCTAGAGTTGCCGATGCACTTGATGGACACGGCGATGTTCTATCCGTCGCACATGAATTTATCGCCGACCGAAGCGGCGACGGAAATGAATGCTCTAATGGACAACGCAGTCCGTTTCGGGGGAGTCCTCACGGTCAACTGGCACGACCGCAGCATCGCGCCTGAGCGCCTCTGGGATGCGCCCTATGTCGAGCTTGTCAAAGAACTGAAGCGTCGCGGAGCTTGGATGCCCACCGCGGCGGAGGCTGTCTCCTGGTTTCGGGAGCGCCGCGCGGCCACGATCGAAACTGCCAACCTCGCTGACGGATCAGTGCGAGTGTCGCTCCGCAAACGCGATGACCGATTGCCCGGTTTTCGGCTTCGGGCCCATCGTTCCCTGCCGCGGCACAGTCCTGGCTCAGACGACGATGCGTTCACTGATTTCACCTTTATGCGTTCCGACGAATTCCACCTCGCAACGGCAGAGCAAACATTCAGCGCCGTCTGAACTGCGATGTCGAACGATCGTTTTGTCATCGCTCAGGTCGGATGCGGTTATTGGGGCCCGAACCTGCTCCGAAATTTTTCCGCGTTGCCGAATTGTCTCGTCAAATATGTGGTCGATTCCAGCCCGGAGCGCCGCGCGTTTGTCGAAACGAATTTTCCGCGCACCCGCGCCGTCGATTCCGCTGATGCTGTTCTGGCCGATCCCGAGGTCCGCGCGGTCATCATCGCCACTCCGGCCACGACACATTTTGATCTGGGCCGGCAGGCATTACGCGCAGGCAAACACATTTTCGTGGAGAAACCGCTCGCGACGAAAGCGAGCGAAGTCGACGAATTAGCCCGATGCGCGAAGGACCAAAATCTCGTCGTCATGACCGGCCACACTTTTATTTATAACTCGGCCGTCCGATACGTGAAGAAACTGATCGATGACGGTGAGCTTGGGGAAGTTCGCTATATCTACAGTCAGCGACTGAACCTCGGTCGTATCCGCGCGGACATCGATGCTCTCTGGAATTTTGCGCCGCACGACATCAGCATCATCCAATATTGGCTGGGCGATCCGGAGCCGGTTTCTGTCTGCCGCCAGGGGATGGCCTACATGCAGGATGGAATCGACGACGTCGTCTTCCTCAGCCTCGAATACCCAGGCAAGGTCATCGCGAACATCCACGTCAGCTGGCTCGATCCGCAGAAGGTGCGCAAGATGATCGTTGTCGGTTCGCGCAAGATGGTCATCTATGACGACATCGCGGAAAACAAAATTGCCATCTACGACAAAGGCATCGATCGAAAGGCCATCCTGGGCGAGAACATGGACTTCGATCACCCACAAACGGCGCAGTTCAATTATCGCAGTGGTGATATTCTCTTCCCGGAAGTGAAATTCACCGAGCCGTTGCGGGTCGAGGCAGAACACTTCCGCGATTGCGTCATGAATTCGAAGCCGCCGCTCACCGGCTTGAATCACGCCCGCACCGTGGTTTCAATTCTCGAGCGCGCGCGGTCGCTCAATTCCAAGAGCGCTGATTGAAATGGAAAACGCCCCGCAACTTCGATCGGCTGGAATCGTCGACGTGACCTTTGGCGAGAACGTCACTCTAGTACAGCCGCTCAATCTTTATGGCTGCACGATCGGCGATGACACCTTCATCGGACCTTTCGTCGAAATTCAACGCGAGACCGCGATCGGGAGACGCTGCCGGATTCAGTCGCATGCTTTCATCTGTGAATTGGTCACAATTGGGGACGATTGCTTCATCTCGCACGGGGCCATGTTCATTAACGATGCCTTCGAAGAAGGAGGCCCGGCAAAAGGCAAGCGCGAGCTTTGGCGCTCCACCAAGATCGGGAACAAGGTCAGCATCGGCACCAATGCCACCATTCTTCCGGTGACGATTTGCGATCATGTTGTGATCGGAGCCGGCGCGGTCGTGACTAAGGACATTCCCGAGCCTGGCATTTATGTTGGCAATCCGGCGCGTCTCTTGCGGCGACTGACGGCCTGATCCGGCCGCGACCTTACAGCTATGAAGATACCTTTCGTTGACCTGCACGCCCAATACCTAAGCATCAAAACCGACATCGATGCTGCGATTGCGGATGTGATCGCGCAGTCCTCTTTCATTCGCGGGCCACATGTCGAAGCCTTTGAAAGAGCATGGGCTGAGACCTTGGGGATGAAGCACTGCGTCTCCTGCGCTAACGGCACGGACGCGCTTTACATGGCAATGCGTGCCTTAGAAATAAAACCGGGCGACGAAGTGATTACGAGCGCCCACTCGTGGATCTCGACTTCGGAAACGATAACGCAAGCCGGTGGGCGGGTTGTTTTTTGCGATACGGATGATGAGACCTTCACGATCGACCCGGCGCAGATCGAGGCGCGGATCACGAGCGCGACGGTCGGCATTATTCCGGTGCATCTTTATGGGCAACCGGCGGACATGGCGGCGATCATGGCGCTCGCCACGAAGCACAAACTTTGGGTGATCGAAGATTGCGCCCAATCGCATCTCGCGAAATTCGAGGGAAAGCTGGCCGGGACTTTTGGAAATGCAGCCACCTATTCCTTTTACCCGGGCAAAAACCTGGGCGCTTATGGCGATGCGGGATGCGCGGTAACTGATGACAACCAGCTTGCGAATTGGATGGCGACCTTCGCCCGCCACGGTGGCAAAGGCGATCACGTTATCGAGGGAATCAACAGCCGGATGGATGGGCTGCAGGGCGCGGTCTTGAATGTGAAGCTGCCGCATCTGC
>Ga0136617_10002958_pt1 | contig 15193 bp, 12 predicted proteins | sample AntDrymUQ3222106_2_FD_129672 | JGI IMG/M metagenome (GOLD analysis project Ga0136617, IMG submission 129672) | Polar desert sand microbial communities from Dry Valleys, Antarctica - metaG UQ322 (21.06) | ecosystem: Environmental > Terrestrial > Soil > Desert | place: Antarctica: Dry Valley... | reverse complement strand
TGTCCTCACCGGCCTGCTCGCCTTACGGTGGCTGGCCGTTCAATCACGCCTCGACCGGATTCAGCACCTACACGTCGATGACGACAGCAACGGACGCACCAGCATGCCCGCCAACATCCTGACCGAGGCCATCGAGGATGACATCCTCGCCCACCCTGGGGTCACACGTGTCCGCGCGGTGCTGACCGGAACCGTCGCCGACCCCGTACTCGACCTCACCGTTCACATCGCCGACGGCACCGTACTGGCCGACGTACGTAACACGATCATCACAAGCGCTGTGCCCGCTGGTCGGTGCGCCCTGGACACCGAGCGGCTCCCCACCCTGCTGCAGCTCACGGTCGGTCGGCGCCGCGCCCCACATAGCCTCACCTGACAGCGCATCCGGGTCGCGTGCGAGCAAGCCCGAACCACCGCGGTGTCGGGTGGCCGGCGGGTGCGATCCCCGCCGGCCACCCGACACCGGCCGTTCCGGCGCTCAAACCGTGCCACGGAAGGTGTCGCACCCCCGGGGGGAGCCCGACCGGTAACCGGTCAGAAACCAGCGTTGCCGCTGTTCGGACGACCCGTGCGTCCAGGACTCCGGATTGACCCGACCCTGGGACTGCTCCTGAATGCGGTCGTCGCCGATTGCCGCTGCTGCGTTGAGCCCGTCGGCGATGTCCTGCTCGGTGAGCTGGCGATAGAAGCCGGTGGCGACGGCGTTCTTGGCCCACGCTCCCGCGTAGCAGTCGGCCTGCAACTCCAGGCGCACCGCAGCACTCTGCGGGCCGGTCCGGTCACTGCCCACTTTGGCCATGGTCCCGAGCAGGTCCTGCACGTGGTGGCCGTACTCGTGCGCGATGACGTACGCCTCTGCGAACGGCCCGCCGGTCGCGCCGAACTTCGACCGTAACTCGTCGTAAAATCCTAAGTCGATATAGACCTTGTCATCGGCCGGGCAATAGAAGGGGCCGACCGCTGACGTCGCGCTGCCGCAAGCCGTCTGCGTGGCCTGCGTGAAGAACTCGGTAGGCGCGGGCTGATAGCCGCGCAGCGCACCGCTCCAGTATTTCTGCACGCTGTTGACGACGGCGACGATCCGGCAGTCGTCATCGCGGTTGGCATCCGCGCCGGTACGGCAGCGGGTGGCGAGGTCGGTACGCGGCACCTCGTCAGAGGGCGTCGTACCGCCGTCGAGCGGATTCACGCCGAGCAGCAGAGCGATGATCGTCACGACGATGCCGACCGTGCCGCCGCCCACCGTGATCCCGCCGCCGGGTATCCGGCTCATGCCGCGGCGGTCCTGCACCTGGGAGGTGTCAAGTGTCGCCTTGTCATCGAATGTCATGCTCACCGCCAGATCGCCGAGGCCGCTGTGCGTTGCAGCGTCCAAAAGTACGGGATAGCCGCTGATACCCTCGTAGGCGTGACCCGAACGAGCTGATGCCGGCTCCGTACCCGCCGCGTGCGGCGGGTGATGGTCCGGCGCCCGCATCCTCGAACGGAGCCTTCCTCATGATCACCGCCACGGCGCTAGAGCTGCGCGCCGGTTCCCGCATCTTGCTCAGCGACGCCGCGCTACGGGTCCTGCCGGGTGACCGCATCGGTCTGGTGGGCCGCAACGGCGCCGGCAAGACGACCAGCTTGCGCGTCCTGGCCGGTGAGACAGCACCTCACGCCGGCAGCATCGAACGCCGCGGCGAGATCGGCTACCTGCCGCAGGATCCACGGACCGGCGACCTCGACGTGACCGCCGGGGACCGGGTTCTCTCGGCCCGTGGCCTCGACGTCCTGCTGCACGACATCGCGAAGTCACAGCTGGCGATGGCCGAGGTCGCCGACGATGCGGCCCGCGACCGCGTGGTTCGCGGCTACGGCCGGCTAGAGGAGTCATTCGCGGCTCTGGGCGGTTACGCGGCCGAAAGCGAGGCGGCGCGCATCTGCGCCAACCTGGGCCTGGCGGACCGCGTACTCGTCCAGCCGCTGCGGACGCTGTCCGGTGGGCAGCGACGCCGAGTCGAGCTGGCGCGGATCCTGTTCAGCGGCGCTGAAACCCTCCTGCTCGACGAGCCGACCAACCATCTCGACGCTGACTCCATCGGCTGGCTCCGCGACTTCCTTCGCGGTCACAAGGGTGGGCTCGTCGTGATCAGTCACGACGCAGACCTGCTCGACGTCGTGGTCAACAAGGTCTGGCACCTCGACGCCAATCGTGCAGAGGCCGATGTCTACAACGTGGGCTGGCAGACCTACCTCCAGCAACGGGAAACCGACGAGCGGCGGCGCCGTCGCGAGCGAACCAATGCCGAGAAGAAGATCATCGCACTACGGTCGCAGGCGGACAAGATGCGCGCCAAGGCCACCAAGGCGAAGGCCGCCCACTCGATGGATCGCCGAGCCGAGCGCCTGGCGGCCGGGCTCGCCGACGTTCGGGTGGCCGACAAGGTGGCGCGGGTGCGCTTTCCGATTCCGGCCGCGTGCGGACGCACGCCGTTGACCGCCGAAGGACTGTCGAAATCCTACGGCTCACTCGAGGTTTTCACCGACGTCGACCTGGCTGTCGACCGCGGCGCTCGGGTGGTGGTGCTCGGTCTCAACGGTGCGGGCAAGACGACGCTGCTGCGCCTTCTGGCCGGACTAGAGCGATCCGACACCGGCTCGGTCAACCCCGGGCACGGCCTTCGGCTGGGTTACTACGCCCAGGAACACGAGACGCTCGACACGGATCGCACGGTGCTGGAAAACATGCGTGCCACGGCGCCGCAGGCGACCGACGGTGAGTTGCGTCGCATCCTCGGCGCCTTCCTGTTCAGCGGTGATGCCGCCAGTCAGCTCGCTGGCAGCCTCTCTGGTGGTGAGAAGACCCGACTCGCCCTCGCGGGGCTGGTCTGCTCCTCGGCCAACGTTCTGCTGCTCGACGAGCCGACGAACAACCTCGATCCGGCCTCGCGGCAGCAGGTGCTCGACGCGCTGAGCACGTTCCGCGGCGCCATCGTGCTAGTGACGCATGATGAGGGAGCCGTCGAGGCGCTGCAGCCGGAGAAGGTCATCCTGCTGCCCGACGGCATTGAAGACACGTGGAGCTCGGAGCTGAGCGACCTGATCGCCTTGGCCTGAAGGTGATACTTCGTCACATTGGACGGTCTGCAGCACGTCGCCCGCCATCCGGTGAACGTCAGCTCGGCCCAGTGATGAGGAGTGACGATTCGATCAGCCATCTGGACCGCCGAGGCAATCGTGCGCAGATGCGTGAGATGACGTTAGTTCCAGCGGAGTAGCGGTATCTCCCTATGAGAGCGATCATGAGTTGCCGGCCCGCTCTGCCGGTCAATGGCGACGATTGGAGACGACGGTGGTCGAGGCAGCAAAGGGAAAGCGCATCACCGGAGCCAGTCGAGACAAACTCTCGGCGGAGCTGCGCAAGAAGTATGAAGGCGGCCAGAGCATCCGGGCGCTGGCGTCGACGACCGGTCGATCGTACGGATTCGTGCATCGGATCCTTGGAGAGTCCGGCGCCGCGCTGCGCGGACGAGGCGGTGCTACCCGCAAGCGCAAGCGCTGACCTGTCGCCGCGCCTTTCCCGTTACCTTCCTGGAGAAGCCTGCGGGTTCTGAGCCGACGCTGCCACAACCAGGGCGACGTGCACGCGGTGATCGCCGAGCGGGTGGCGCCCCTGACTCTGGATGTCGCGGGACGCCCGCCGTGACGCCGGTCATCTCTCCTTGATCGCACAGGCCTTGCACGTGGGAGTGGTGGAACAGGCGGCCTTCAAGCGGGGTTAGCGCAGGGAGGAGGTGGGGCGGGTGTCGATGGGGCAAGCGGGGTGGCGGACGCTGCACTCCTTCACCAGGGACGAATCAGTGATTCGGAAGAAGCTCGCCCCCGGCACATTGCGGCGGATCATCCGTTTCGCCGCTCCATATAGGCGCGAGCTGAGCGTCTTCCTGGCGATCATTGTCGTCGATGCCGTCATCGGCACACTGAACCCACTGATTTTCCGGGAGATCATCAACAAGGGGATCCTCGGTCATCGGCCCGAGCTGGTCACAGCTCTCGCCCTGGTCATTGCCGGGCTGGCGGTGGTCGCCGGTGCTCTCTCATTGGCCGAGCGGTATTTCTCCGCCCGGGTCGGCGAGGGCCTGATCTACGACATGCGATCCAAGGTGTTCGAACACGTGCAGCGGATGCCGTTGGCGTTCTTCACCCGCACGCAGACCGGTGCGCTTGTCACCCGGCTCAACAACGACGTGCTGGGCGCCCAGCAGGCCTTCACCGGCACCCTGTCGAGCGTGGTCAGCAACGTCATCGGCGTGACGCTCGTGCTGATCGTCATGTTCGCCCTGTCCTGGCAGATCACCCTGGTGTCGCTGCTGATCCTGCCGGTGTTCGTGCTGCCGGCCCGCTGGATGGGTCGCCGGTTGCAGACCATCACCCGGGAGAGCTACGCCCTCAACGCGAAGATGAACACCACGATGACCGAGCGGTTCAACGTGGCCGGTGCTCTGCTCGTGAAGCTTTTCGGTCGCCCCGCCGAAGAGGCTCGCACGTTCCGCGACCGAGCCGGCCGGGTCCGCGACATCGGCATCACCTCGGCGATGTACAGCCGGATATTCTTCGTCGCGCTCACGCTGACCGCCTCCCTCGCCACCGCGCTGGTGTACGGCTGGGGTGGGCGGATGGCCGCCGAAGGCGCCCTCGACGTGGGCACGATCGTCGCTCTCACGGCGTACCTGGCCCGGCTGTATGGGCCGCTGACCGCCCTGTCGAACGTGCAGGTGGATGTGATGACCGCCCTGGTGTCCTTCGAGCGGGTGTTCGAGGTGCTCGATCTCCCGCCGATTATCGACGACAAGCCCGACGCCAAAGACCTGCCGCCCGACGCGCGCACTGTCGAGTTCGATGATGTGCGTTTCACCTACCCCACCGCCGAGGAGGTGTCGCTCGCCTCGCTGGAGGACGTGGCGAAGTTGGACCACGCGGCCGGTCAGGAGGTGCTGCACGGGGTGTCGTTCCGGGCCGAGCCGGGGCAGCTCATCGCGCTGGTGGGCCCGTCCGGCGCTGGTAAGACCACCATCTCCCACTTGGTGGCGCGGATGTACGACGTGACCTCGGGCGCGGTCCGGATTGGCGGCCACGACGTTCGCGACGTGACTTTGTCGTCGCTGCGCGACGCCATCGGGGTGGTCACTCAGGATGCACACATGTTCCACGAGACGATCCGGTCCAACCTGCTCTTCGCCCACCCGGACGCCACTGACTCCGAACTCACCGCGGCGCTTCGCGGAGCCCAGATCGCCGATCTGGTCGAGTCGTTGCCCGACGGGCTGGACACCACGGTCGGCGACCGGGGCTATCGGCTCTCCGGTGGGGAGAAGCAGCGCCTGGCCCTGGCCCGGTTGCTGCTCAAGCAGCCGGCCATCGTGATCCTCGACGAGGCCACGGCGCACCTCGACAGCGAGTCGGAGTACGCCGTGCAGAAAGCGTTGAGGAGGGCGCTCGAGAGCCGGACCTCGCTGGTCATCGCGCATCGGCTGTCGACCATTCGCGACGCGGACACTATCCTCGTCATCGACGACGGTCGGGTCGTCGAGTCCGGCCGGCACGAGGAGCTGCTCGCTCGCGACGGCGTCTATGCCGAGCTCTACCGCACCCAGTTTCAGCGTCAGGAGACGTTAGAGGTCGTCGCGGACTAGTGCCCGGCGTAGCGGTTCGGCGCACGATCGACGGTGACATCTCCTCCCAGGCACGCCGGTGTAGCGGAGCCGTGTGTGCTGCGGCAGCAAGATGTGATCTTGGATGAGGTCCTGCCCGCCGCGGCGGGATGCAGTCACGAGATCGCCTGTCTGTCCGGTTCGGTAACCGTCACATGCCGCGACCTGACCGCCGACTGGACGGATGCGGAGTGCCGGTGACAAGCCATAGCTAGCGCTCGACTTCTTCCCGAAGCGCGGCGAACTGAGCCGCGAGGTCGTCGAGTTGGAACCTTGCGTTGAGACCGCTCGGATTGGGCAGCACCCAGATTCGAGCGTCAGCTATCCGCTCCGCCTGCTGTCCGACTGTCGCGTGTGGACGCTGAAAACCAATCCGGTACGCGGTCACGCCCACGACCGCCACCCAAGCTGGTGCGTACTCCATCGCCAGCAGGCACAGCCGCTCGGCGCCGGTGGTCATCTCTTCACGGGTCAACTCGTCGGCGCGCGCCGTGGTCCGGGGCACGAGATTGGTGACGCCGAGGCCGTAGGACAGCAGGTCGGCCTGCTCGTCGGGCGCCAGCTGGTGCGGTATGAAACCGGACCGGTGCAAGGCGGGCCAGAAGCGGTTTCCCGGCCGGGCAAAGTGCTGACCCAGCGCCCCGGACCACAGACCGGGGTTGATCCCGCAGAACAACACCGCCAGGTCAGGCGCGATGATGTCCGGGATCGTCCGGTCGCGGGCAGCCGAGAGGTCATCCGGGCTCGGGCGGGGCATCACGCCAGGGTACGACCGAAGCAGATCGCGCCATGACCGCGCCGTTCGCCGGCGGCCCGACCAGCCCGCCTCCCGCAAGCGCACTGCCGGTCCAGAGCGGCGGGCGCGTGCAGGTCGACACCGTGGTTGATCGGCATCACCGGCGCACCGCCTCCTCGACCAGGTCGAGCACCGGGTCGAGGTCGTCGGCCGGCATGCCCATGGCCAGGTGCATTACCAGGCCGTCGAGGGCCAAGGCGAGAAACCGCTGTAGCGTCGGCAAGTCGACATCCTCCCGCAGCACGCCGGCCTCCCGCTGGCGCCCCAGCCGTAGCCGGGAGGCGGTGCTGATCGCCGCGAGTCGCGCCGCCCACGCGCGCCGGAAGTCGGCATCCGTCCGCAGGCGTCGCGACACCTCCAGCTGCGTGCCCAGCCAGTCGGGATCAGAATCGAGGAGCAGGTCACGCATCACCTGCACGAGGCCGTGCTCGGCGACCACCGCCGCCATCTTGACCGCGTCAGCCTCGGCTGCGGCGAGGAACAGCGCGTCCTTGTCGCGGAAGTGGTGGAAGATCGCCCCCCGAGACAGTCCGGTCTCTTCCTCGAGCCGGCGCACCGTGGCGCCTTCGTACCCGTGTCGGGCGAAGCAGGCGCGGGCACCGGCAAGGATCTGCCGACGGCGCTCGTCGAGACGGTCCTGGCTGACCCGGGGCACGTCGGGCCGCTATGCGCGCAGCAGAGAACGCAGCACGTACTGCATGATCCCGCCGTGCCGGAAGTAGTTGGCCTCGACAGGGGTGTCGATCCGCAAGACGGCCCGGAACACCTTCCCGTCCGCCGTGACCGTGACCTCTCGCGGCACGCGCCCTTGGTTCAGCTCCGTCACCCCGGTGATGTCGAATGTCTCCTCGCCCGTGAGGCCGAGCGACTCCGCCGTGTCACCGTGGGCGTGCTGCAGTGGCAGCACGCCCATGCCGATGAGGTTGGACCGGTGAATCCGCTCGTAGGACTCGGCGATCACAGCACGCACGCCAAGCAACGACGTGCCCTTGGCCGCCCAGTCGCGAGACGACCCCGAGCCGTACTCCTTGCCGGCCAACACCACCAGCGGCACGCCGGCCTCGGCGTAGGCCATGGCGGCGTCGTAGATGGTCGTCTCTGCACCGGTGAGCAGGTTCTTGGTGACCCCGCCCTCGGTGCCCGGTGCAAGCTGGTTTCGTAACCGGATGTTGGCGAAGGTGCCGCGAATCATCACCTCGTGGTTGCCCCGGCGCGACCCATAGGAGTTGAACGCGCGCCGCTCGACGCCGTGGTCCTGCAGGTAGCGGCCCGCGGGGGAGTCGGCCCGGATCGCACCGGCGGGTGAGATGTGGTCGGTAGTGACCGAGTCGCCGAGCTTGACAAGCACTCGCGCCCCGGCAATGCCCTGGACGGGGGCGGGTTCGGCCGGCATCCCGTCGAAGTACGGCGGCCTACGGACGTAGGTCGAATCGGGGTCCCACGCGAAGGTGTCGCCAGTGGGGGTCGGCAGGGTCCGCCAGCGCTCGTCCCCAGAGAAGACGTCGGCATAGTCCCGGGAGAACATCTCCGACTCGATGGCCGAGTCGACGACCTCCTGGATTTCCCGCGAGGCCGGCCAGATGTCGCGCAGGTGGACGTCGTTGCCCGCCTTGTCCGTACCGAGCGGCTCCAGGCTGAGATCGAGGTCCATCGTCCCGGCCAGCGCGTAGGCGACGACGAGCGGTGGCGAGGCGAGATAGTTCATCTTCACATCCGGGTTGATCCGGCCCTCGAAGTTGCGGTTGCCTGACAGCACCGAGACAACGGCCAGGTCGGAATCGTGGATGGCGGCGCTGACGGCCTCCGGCAACGGGCCGGAGTTGCCGATGCAGGTGGTGCAGCCGTATCCGACCAGGTTGAAGCCCAGCTTGTCGAGGTAGGGAATGAGGCCCGCCCGCTCGTAGTAGTCCATGACCACCTTGGATCCGGGCGCCAGCGTCGTCTTGACCCAGGGCTTGCTCGCCAGGCCCTTCTCGACAGCCTTCTTGGCCAGCAGTGCCGCACCGACCATCACGGTCGGGTTCGAGGTGTTGGTGCAGGAGGTGATCGCGGCGATGACGACGGCGCCGTGGTCGATCTCCGTGGTGGTGCCGTCGACCATCGTGACCGGAGTCGGCTTCGTTGGCCGGCCCGCCGCGGCCACCCGGACCGCCGGCCGGGGCGCCCCGTCGCCGTCATCCGTGGGCGCTACGGAGGGCGAGTCGCTGGCCGGGAACGACTCCTTCGACCCCTGGTCCACTGTGGAGGACGGCGTTGACTCCTCGCCGGCGACGTAATCCCGCAGGGCGCCGCGGAAGGACTGTTTGGCCTCGGTCAGCGCGACCCGGTCCTGCGGTCGCTTCGGCCCAGCCAGCGACGGCACGACCGTGGCCAGGTCCAGCTCGAGCGTCTCGGAGTAGGCCGGCCGCGCCGCGGGATCGTGCCAGAGCCCCTGCTCCTTGGCGTACGCCTCTACCAACGCCACCTGCTCGGCCGGACGGCCGGTCATCCGCAGATAGCGCAACGTCTCGGAGTCGAGGGGGAAGATCGCACAGGTGGAGCCGTATTCCGGGCTCATGTTGCCGATGGTCGCCCGGTTGGCCAGCGGCACCGCGGGAACCCCCGGGCCGTAGAACTCCACGAACTTGCCGACGACGCCGTGCCTGCGCAGCATCTCGGTGATCGTCAGCACGAGATCGGTGGCGGTGGCGCCTTCGGGCAGCGCGCCGCCGAGCCGGAAGCCGACCACACGGGGAATCAGCATCGACACGGGCTGGCCGAGCATCGCCGCCTCGGCCTCGATGCCGCCGACGCCCCAGCCGAGCACGCCCAGGCCGTTGACCATGGTGGTGTGCGAGTCGGTGCCGACACAGGTGTCGGGGTACGCAAACTGTCCAATCCCGGGACTCTCGCGCACCGTCACCACCCGGGCCAGGTGCTCGATGTTGACCTGGTGGACGATGCCGGTGCCCGGCGGGACCACCTTGAACTGGTCGAACGCGCCCTGGCCCCAGCGCAGGAACTGGTAGCGCTCGAGGTTGCGCTCGTACTCGAGGTCGACGTTGCGGGCGAAGGAATCGGGCGCGCCGAAGGCATCCGCGATCACCGAGTGGTCGATGACCAGCTCGGCGGGCGCCAGCGGGTTGATCCGCGCCGGATCGCCGCCCAGGGCGGTCATGGCCTCTCGCATCGTGGCGAGGTCGACGACGCACGGCACCCCGGTGAAATCCTGCATGATCACGCGGCCCGGGGTGAACTGGATCTCGGTGGCCGGCTCGGCACTGGGCTCCCAGTCGGCCAGCGCGCGGATGTCGGCCGCGGTGGTCCGCATGCCGTCCTCGGTGCGCAGCAGGTTCTCCAGCAGGATCTTCAGCGAGTACGGCAGCTGGTGCGCACCTTCCACAGCCGAGAGCCGGAAGATCTGGTATTCGAGATCCCCGACCCGAAGGCTGCCGTGGGAAGCGAAGCTGTCCGGGAGATGGTCGGCGGCAGGCATGGGCTGGTCGCTCCTTCGAGTCCGGTGCAAACCAAACGGTACGTCCGTCTTACTTGAGGCGTCAAGCGCGCCCTGCTCCTGCGAGCGGCGGTCGCTGCTCAGTTGACCTACGGCCTGCGGCAGGATGGGTGTTCGGCTCGGTAGGCGGTCGGTGTTCAGGCTAGGACTGAGACTCCTCGGCGTCGTCGGTAGAAGCGGTCGGCTTGAGGTCTGGACCGTGGTGGCACGGCGCGCAGGAGATCGGTCGGCCGGGGCGGGCGACTGCGCCTCCCGTACACTTCCGCTCCGTGGCGGTGCAAACGGAACTCGGCGACACGCCACCTCCCGAGCAACCGGACTCCGCCAGACTCCGCGACCGCCGGATTCGGATAGCGGCGTGCACCGTCTATGGAGTCGCCTTTGTCTTGTATTGGAAGATCCTCGGGCTCCCCACTGACCCGGTCCTGATCTTCCTCTTCCTCTGGGTCGGCATCGCCGCGTGGAACGCGGCCGCGCCCTGGCGTGAGCATCTGCGCTTCGGCCGCGACTGGGCGCCGCTCATCGTGGTCATCGTGGCGTACAACTTCAGCCGCGGCGCCGCGGACAATCTGGGTTTCCCGCTGCACGTGAGCGAGCCGATCACTGCCGATGAGTGGCTCACCGGGTGGTTCACTGGCGGGCAAATCCCGACGCTGTGGCTGCAGGAGCGTCTGTACACGCCCGGCCAGGTGCAGTGGTACGACATCGCCGGGGCGTTCGTGTACTTCTCCCACTTCGTCACCGCCATGATCGTCGCCGCGGTGCTCTGGGTGCGCACCCATGATGCCTGGGCGCCGTTCATGCGGCGCTTCATCGCGCTCGACGTGCTGGGACTGGTGATCTACATCCTCTACCCGATGGCGCCACCCTGGTGGGCGGCGCTTCACACGGATCTGCTGGAAGCCGCGCCCCGGATCACCAACCGTGGGTGGGACGCCATCGGTCTGCACTCGGCCGGTCGGCTGGTGACCAGGGGCCAGGGCGTGGTGAATCCGGTGGCGGCGATGCCCTCGTTGCACTCGGCCTTCGCGCTGTTCGTGGTGCTGTTCTTCATCCTGCGGATCCGCAAGACCTGGACCCTGTTGCTGCTGCTGTATCCGTTGGCGATGGGCTGGGTCCTGATCTACTTCGCCGAGCACTACCTGGTCGACATCTTTGCCGGATGGGCGGTCACCTTCATAGCGTTCGCGCTGGTCGGGCTCGGAGAACGCCGGCGGCGGCGAAAGGAACCGTCCCGGCCGCCCCTCATCGGCCCCAATGCGCGTACCGCGACCCGCACCTGAATTGGTTCAGCTGCTCAGTTGAACTGAGCGGCGGCGGCCGCCTGCGTTGTCCCAACCATGACCTCCGGCACTCGGCGTTGCGCAGGTCTTTTATCAGATGCATGCGATAAGAGCAGCGCGACACACGGAAAGAAACGCCGATAGTAACCGGACATTAGCGGAGGATCTGCCGTCAACGGTGTTGCTGGTGTGACGGATGTGGTCTGCTGGTGCGTCGTTTCAGTGACGTTCTGGTTGGAGGGCATGGGTGCGCTGGACGAGAGGCGGACGGCAGGCACTCGCCGTGGTCATCAGCCTGAGCGGGTTCGTGGCCTTCGCGCCGGAGGTGCTAGCCGCGCCGCGCAATCCTTCCGATGCCGAGATCGCTCGGAGCCAGGCCGCGGTGCGGGGCAAGGCCGCCGAGGTCGGCCGGATCACCGCCGCCCTCGTCAAAGCCGATGCCGGACTGCGGGCCTCGGCTAGGCGAGCCGAGACGGCCGCCGAGAGATACAACAAGGCACGCGTCGACGAGCAGCTGGCGGCCCGAGCGACCGTCGTGGCCGTCCGGCTGGCAGCCCTGGCTCAAAACCAGGTCGAGGAGATGCGTGATCGGATGGACCAGCTGGCCACGGACGGCTACAAGACCGGTGGCAGCCTCGGCCCGCTGACCGTACTGGTCAGCGCGGACAACCCCGCCGACGTGATCCACGACGCCGGCGTGCTGTCAGTCATGGGAAATCGCCAGGTCGACACGCTGGTCAGGCTGGACGAGGCCAGGGCCCGGCAGAGCAACGCTCGGTCTCGGGCCCAGGCTGCCCTGCAACGTCAGGTCGCGTCCCGCCTGACAGCCGCGGTTGCCAGGAAGGCCGCGGAGCAGGCACAGGTGGACAACCAGCGAACGGTGCAGCAGGTCAGCGCGGCCAAGACCCGCCTCGCCGGAGAGCTGACTCAAGCTCAGGCGCGAGCGGGCCTGCTGGCCGCTGCCCGCCAGGCAGCGCTGCGCCACGCCCGGGCCGAAGCCGCCGCAAGGGCAGCGGCTCGCCGCGCCGCCGCCGCGGCGGCTGCCACCGCGACGCCAGCGGCTCGGCCACCGCGAACCGGCGGTCCGGAGCGCAGCGTCCCGGCTCCCCGCGGTGGGAGTGTGGCGGCGATCGCCGTCAACGCCGCCCTCTCCCAGGTCGGCAAGGCCTACGTCTGGGGGGCCGACGGACCCGACTCCTACGACTGCTCGGGTCTTGTGCTCTGGGCGTACGCCAGAGCGGGCGTGTATTTGCCGCACTACAGCGGCTACCAGTACACCTCGGGCCGGCACATTCCGTTGCGATCCCTCATCCCCGGAGACCTCGTATTCGGGTCTGACAATGGACAGGCGAGCGGCATCCACCACGTCGCGATGTATATCGGTGGCGGGGCGATGGTCGAAGCGCCCTACGCGGGCGCGAACGTGCGCGTTCGAAGCCTCGGGAGCGGATGGCTGCCACTGGGAACCAGGCCATATTGAGGAAATCGGGAACCGCCGCCATAACTGGCGGTGCCCGCATCACCCCGCAGCCTGTGCGGCTTGGCTACGAATCGGTCGATGACCAGACTTCGCCACGTCGAAAAGCTAGCGCGTCACGCGGCGCCGTAGCTCGCGCTCGGCGCGGGCCAGCTCGCTGATCTCATGAAACAGATCCAACGCCTCCGCCGCGTCACGGTGCGCGGCCGTAGTGGCGAGGCGCCGTCCGGCGGTGTCGACGTGCAGCGAAGCCAGTCCGAGCCGTCGCTGCAAGGGGCCCTGCGCGAGCCGCAGGCTCTGGACCTTGGCCAGCGGGACCAGATCGATGACTCGGCGCAGCCGGCCAGAGAACACCACCAACACCTGCGGGGTGAGGCCGATCGCCAACTGTTGCCATTGCACGGGGTCCAGCGGCGCCGCCCGGGATGGCACCGGCCGCCGGGCGATGGCGGCGACGTCCACGCCGGACAGCACCCGCTGGATCAGGTGCACGCCGATGGCGCGGGGCGCGACCGGCAGCAGTGCCCCGGTAACCGCCTGTCCCTCGTCACCACCTGCGTATCCCGCCACGTCCACCTCGACCCGCACCCAGTCGCGGCGACGCCATAGCACCGGCTGGACCAGCCGAATCGCCTGTACCCGGCCCGGAGGGACCGTCTGCGCGCGGGTCTCCAGCAGCCCGTGCCGCAGCCGCAGTCCGTCCGGCGACTCGGCGAGGGTGAACCCGTACTCGACGAGCAGCCGGCGCACGCTGACGCTGCCGATGCCGAGGGCGAACGAAGCGAGGGCAGGTAACGAGCCGAGAAACGCCCTGATGTCGATCAGCAGCAGGCCGACCGCGGCAACGGCGAGGAGAGGCAGCCCGATGACCACCTGGCCGAGCAACAGCACCGAGATCACCAGGTCGCGGGACGGTATCCGCGCCAGGACCGTCTCGTCCGGCTCCGGTGTGTCCGCGTGGACACCGGCCGCCAAGGCCAGCAGTCGGGCCCGGAGGCGGTGCGCCTCATCCTCAGTGAGGTATGCCAGTGGGGCTTCCGTGTTGCCTTGACCGACCACCTCCAGCCGCAGCTCGGCCAGCCCAAGGATCCGGCCCACGAGGGGCCGGACGATGTCGATGGCCTGCACGCGTTCCAGCGGTACGCGGCGGGAGCGGCGGAACAACACGCCGGACTCGAACTGGAGCTCCTTTCCGTCGATCCGATACCAGGTGAACCGCCAGGACGCATAGGAGAGGACGAAGGCGACGACGACCACCGCCAGCAGCCCGATCAGCGCTCGACCAACGCCGAGTTGGGGCAGCTCCCGGTAGGAGAGCACAGCCAGCACGGCGAGAAAGAACTTGGCGCCGCGCAGGACCGGGGTCAGCGGATGCAGGCGTTGCAGTGCCGCCGGTTCCGCCGGGGTTGCCGCCGGGGCGTCCGGCGCGGAGGTTGTCACAAGCCGGCGGCGCGAGCTTCACCAAGGGCAGCGAGCCGGTCGCGGAGTCGTGCCGCCTCCTGTGCGGGCAGGCCTGGAATCCGCGCATCGGTCGCGGCTGCGGCCGTGTGCAGGTGGACGGTCGCGATCTGCACCCGGCGGTCGATCGGGCCCGCCGTGACGTCGAGGAACTGCATCCGGCCGTACGGCACGACCGACAGGCGGCGGATGACGAAGCCGTGCCGCACCAGGAGGTCATCGGCTCGCTCCGCATACCCCCAGGACCGGCAGGCCCTGCCGATAGTCCACCACAGCCAGCTCAGCGACCCCGCCGCCAGCATCGCCGCACCTACCGCACCGACCGGCGAGGTCAGGACGGCGACCACGATGCACGTACCCAGGGCGACCGGAGTGAGCAAGCCCAGCGCGAGGGCGCGGCGGACGACGACCAAACGTGGTGAGACCGGCCGCCAGGCCACATCCGTGGGGTAGAGCGCTACGGTCACCCGGACAGCCTATGGGCTCACTATCCTCGATGCCGTGAGTTCCGCTCGGCACCGCCGCGCTGGCAAGACTGCCTGCACGCCGGCTGCCATCGTCACGGTCCTGGTTGCCGGTGGCCTGTTGTCCGGCTGCGGCTCGGTCGGCGACACCCTGGCTCAGCGCAGCCTGTCGGTGATCTTCGAAGACGGCCGCACCCAGGCGGACGTAGCCCGGGTTCGCGAAAAGTGTGACGGGGTCGGGGGCGCCGAGGCTCTGTCGGCCGGCCCTGACAATCCGGCGAACCGGCGATATCCGCTGCGCTTCGACGTCTCCGGCCTCGACCGGCGGTCCCGAGCCGAGCTCGTGGGGTGTCTCGACGGCGATCCGTCGGTGCGCGGCTTCCGGGACTCCGAGTCGACTCGCGGTTAGAGCGTGTCTGTTAATTGCGGACCCGGTAGTGGATGATCATGGCTGCCAGTAGGACACCGCCGAGGTAGGTGGTGGCGTACTTGTCGTAGCGGGTGGCGATGGCACGCCATTGTTTGAGCC
>Ga0136617_10002957_pt1 | contig 15193 bp, 8 predicted proteins | sample AntDrymUQ3222106_2_FD_129672 | JGI IMG/M metagenome (GOLD analysis project Ga0136617, IMG submission 129672) | Polar desert sand microbial communities from Dry Valleys, Antarctica - metaG UQ322 (21.06) | ecosystem: Environmental > Terrestrial > Soil > Desert | place: Antarctica: Dry Valley... | reverse complement strand
GCCGGCATAATGTGCACGAACTTGCGGCCGAGCTTGCCGTCTCGGAAGGCGACCGAGCCGTCGGTAAGCGCAAAGAGGGTGTGGTCCTTGCCGATGCCGACGTTGTCGCCGGGGTGCCAGCGCGTGCCGCGCTGACGCACGATAATGTTGCCGGCGCGGGCCGATTGGCCGCCGAACAATTTGACGCCGAGGCGCTTGCTTTCACTGTCGCGGCCGTTGCGGGAACTGCCGCCTGCTTTCTTATGCGCCATCGTGAACTACTTCGCTTTGGGTGATTTGGGTTTAGCTGGTTTCTTGGCGGCGCCCTTAGCAGGTGCAGCATTCTTTGTCGACGCCTTGGCGGCCGGTTTGGGCGCTGCCTTGGCCGGAGGGGCCTTCTTCGGCTTGGCAACCTTGGCCCTCGGCGGGTTGGCCTGGGCCTCGTCATCTGGCGCCGGGTTCAGCGTCGCCGGTGCGTCGACTTCCGGTTTTCCGGTCGGAGCGGCCGCCTTGGCCGGCTTGGGAGCCTCCGCGGCCTTGCTCGAAGCCTTGGCGCTCGGCTTCTTCTCGGCCTTCTGGTCGCCGATCGCGACGATCCGCAGGATCGTGTGCTGCTGGCGGTGGCCCTTCTTGCGGCGGTAATTGTGGCGGCGGCGCTTCTTGAACACCGTGACCTTGTCGCCCTTGGCCTGGGCGATGATCTCGGCGCCGACGGTCAGCCCCTTGAGCGACTTCAGCTCGGAGCCTTCGCCGGCGAGCAGGACATCGGTGATGTCGATCCGCTCGCCGGCCTCACCGGCAACCTTCTCGACGACGATCTTGTCTCCGAGGGCGACGCGATATTGCTTGCCGCCCGTGCGCACGACTGCGAACATTGGCTCTTCTCTTCTTGGTCAATCTGGCTTCCGCGCGCTTGTCAGCGCCAAGGCACTCAAGGTCGCGCGGAAAGCGTGCCGACTATGGGAGGCCCGCGATTCTGTCAACCGCGTTGAGGCCGTTCGTGACACTGTTGCAACGAAGTGACAGTCGCCCACCAAATTCACCGCGAGAGGGCGTCTCGATTGAATGCGGCCGGATTTGCGGCATCGTCCTGCGACGGGGCACGCGCGGCCGAGCCGTCGGCACGCACCCGCCGAACTGGGGGTATCAGCCATGTCTTGTTTGTCTCGTTCGCTCCTGCTCGCGTCGTTGTCCACTTTCGCGCTGACCAGCCCGGCCATCGCCGCGGCGCAGCAGCCTGCCCCGGCCCCTGGCCCCGCAGCCACTCCGCCATCCGACGATCCGGGTGACACCATCATCGTCACCGGCACGCGACGCACCGACCGTTCGGTCACCGACTCGGCCTCGCCGATCGACGTCATTGGCGCGACCGAGCTCAATGCGCAGCCCGCGGTCAACATGCTCGATATCGTCCGCAACATCGTGCCCTCCTTCTACGTGCCGCAGAACACGATTTCGGATGCCTCGACGTTCGTGCGCGCGCCCTCGTTGCGCGGTCTTCCCGCCGACAACATCCTGGTGATGATCAACGGCAAGCGTTACAACCGTTCGCCGCTGGTTCAGGTTTATACCGGCGGCGACACCGCGCTGTCGTTCGGCTCGCAGGGTGCCGATATTTCGCCGATCCCGTCGATCGCCATCTCCAACCTGCAGATCCTGCGCGACGGCGCGACCGCTCAATATGGCTCGGATGCCATCGGCGGCGTGCTCAACTACGGGCTGCGCAGGGATACCGGCTTCGAGGCCCAGGCGCTCTACGGCCAGCACTATGACGACGGCGGAGAAGAGGTTCGGTGGGGCAACAACGGCAGCACCTGGCAGGTCTCCGGGGCGGCCGGTGTCGCGCTGGGCGATAGAGGTTTCGTCAACATCTCCGGCGAATATTCGGACAGCGAGGGCACCAGCCGCGGCGCCCAACGGCCGCACTCGGTGGCCTTCGCCCAGGCCTTCCCGGCGCTAGCTTCACAACTGCCGAATTTTCCCGGCCCGGTGCAGATCTGGGGAAGCTCACCCAACCATGGCTGGAAAGCCGTGCTCAACTCCGAGCTTGAGGTAGGTGAGAACAGCCAGATCTACTTGTTTGGCAATCTCGCGCACCACAAGTCGGACCAGAGCTTCAACTACCGCCCGTCGGTGACGCTCACCGGCTTCGAGCTCTTCGACGGTACGACCACGCGCAATACCGGCCCCGGTACCACCCAGGGGAGGAACTCCGCCTTCGCGCACCCGATATTCCTGACACCCTGCCCAGCCGCTACCCCCACCTGTCCGTCCGGCGGGTTTGTCAGGACCAACCTGGCCAACAGTCAGCAGACCTTCAATTTCACCTCGCTCTATCCGGCCGGTTTCACACCGCGATTCGTCGGCGTGAGCGATCAGGCCTATGGGGTGGTTGGCTTCAAGGGCGGCGACGCCGGCGCGATCAAGTATGATCTTTCGGCCTCGCTCAGCAAGCAGCAGCTCGATCTGTCGATGTACGATTCACTGAGCCCGTCGTTCGGACCGGATACGCAGACGGAGTTCAATTTCGGCAAGCTGATCCAGCGCGAGTTCAACTTGAACCTTGATCTTAGCCACGAGATAAACGCCGGCCTCGCCAGTCCGCTTACCATGGCCGGCGGCCTCGAATTCCGGCGCGAGAGCTACGAGGCAACCGAGGGCGATCTGCAGTCCTACGCCGCCGGGCCCTATGGTGTGCAGAATCTCTACGACGAGATTTCGCCGGGGGTCTACGCGTTCAACTCGCAGGTCACCATGCCTCCGGCGGCGAGCGGCTATGGCGGCACCAGCCCGACCTATGCCGGCAAGCACAGCCTGAAGAACTATGCCGGTTATCTCGGCCTCGAAGGCGACCTCACCGATGCGCTCAGCATGGGCGTGGCGGCTCGCTACGAGCACTACTCCAGCTTCGGTAACGCCTTCGTCTGGAAGGTCAATGCATTGTGGAAGGTAACCGACACCCTCGGGCTGCGCGGCACGGTGGGCACCGGTTTTCACGCACCTTCGCCAGGGCAGAGCAACGTCCAGATCATCACCACCACCTTTGTTGCCGGCGAACAGGTCCAGGTCGGCACCTATCCGGTCACTAGCGACGTCGCCAAGCACTTCGGGGCGACCACACTTGGCCCGGAAAAATCGACCAACCTCGGTGCTGGCCTGGTGTTCGAGCCGTCGGACGCCGCCACGCTGACGATCGACGCCTATTCGATCAAGGTCAGGAACCGGATCGGCATCTCGCAAACCTTCCCCGTCACCGCGGCCGATATCATTGCCGAGCCAGCGTTGGCTGACGTGGGTGTGGGCGGTACGGTGCAATATTTCACCAACGGTTTCGATACGCGCACCAGGGGTGTCGATGTGGTCGGGAGCTATCGCACCCGCCTTGCCGGCGGCAGGCTCAACCTAACCCTTGCCTATAACTACAACCGCAGCAAGGTGACCGACTTCGATCCGGGGGTAATCGGGCCGACCCAGCTGATCGATATCAAGTATCTCGCGCCCGCCCACAGGGCCAACCTCTCGGCCAACTGGCAGATCGGCGATTTCACGCTAAACCTGCGCGAGAGCTACTATGGCTCGTGGCGGGTCTCTAACGACTATCCGATCCGCGCGGGCAATATCGCCACAAATCCGATCATCGACGGGCAGCACTTCGGCGGCAAGGTCCTCACCGATCTCGACGTCAGCTACACCTTCATGGATCACTACACGCTGACGGTGGGCGCCAACAACCTGTTCAACACCTACCCGGACAAGATCAAGGCGACGATCAACAACCCGATCTATTCCCTGACCGACAGCATTTCCAATGGCTCGATCTACCCGCGTTCGGGCGGACCGTTCGGGGTCAACGGCGGGTTCTGGTATGCCAGGGTGCGGGTCAAGATGTGACCGCGCCCGTTCGCGGATGAGCGCAGCCGTGCGACCGGACCTGTTTCATCGTCGAGCATGACGGCAACTTCGCGGGGATGTAGCGGGCCGTGGTCGCCTAATGCCGGTGTTCGCGTTTCAGCTGGTAGCGCTCGCCGTCGAAGCGGTCGAACAGGGTCCCGATCGCCGGATGGTCGATCGGCTCGTCGCTGTCGTCGGGCACCAAATTCTGCTGGCTGACGTAAGCGACGTAGCTCGCCTCGCTGTTCTCGGCGAGCAAATGATAGAAGGGCTGGTCCTTGGCCGGCCGCATCGCCTCCGGGATCGCCTCGTACCACTCCTGGCTGTTGGCGAACTCCGGGTCGACGTCGAAGATCACGCCGCGGAAGTCGAGCAGGCGGTGGCGCACGACCTCGCCGATCGCGAAGCGCGCCAGCGGAATGGATGACGGGTGTGCCGGCATGCGGCTGAAACGTTCGTATGGTGGCATGGGTGCAATCTAGTAGCGGTTCGGCGCTAGGCAAGGAGGAGAGGCGCTGCTAGAGGCCGCGTCCGACCGAAAGCCGGCTCCAGCCGGCCAGCATCCGGACCCGCGGAGAGGTGGCTGAGTGGTCGAAAGCACCGCACTCGAAATGCGGCGTATGGGCAACCGTACCGTGGGTTCGAATCCCACCCTCTCCGCCATTCATCCCCGCGCCCATTGCGGACATTCGGTCATTCGTTAAGGTCTCGAGGGCAGGTGACCGGCGGCGGTCACTTCGCCTGGGGAGGCAAAAGATCGCAGCACCAGAGTCGAGGGTGGAGCCGGCGAACGCTGGAGCGTCGGACGGTCCGCCGAAAGTCCCGTTCGCGCTGTGCGTCGGTGTCACCGGCCACCGCCAGGAGGCTCTTTCACCCGACAGCCTGTCGCGGCTGCCGGGACAAATCCGCGATGCGCTGAAGCTTCTGACGGACGCCGCGGCGGCGGTTCGGGCGAGCGCTTCCAACTGCTTCTCGTCCGCCGAGTCGCGCTTGGTATTCGTCTCCCCACTGGCTGAGGGTGCCGACCAGATCGCCGCCGAGGTTGCGCTGGAGCTGGGCTTCTCCCTGCAAGCCGTGCTGCCGTTCGCACGAGACGACTATCGCCGTGATTTCAACGGAGACCAAGCCGCGGCGCGGTTCGATGCGCTCGTCAGCAAGTCCGAAAGCGTGCTCGAGCTGCCCGGGGCGCGAAAGGACGAACCCGAAGCTTACATGATGGCGGGCCGGGCGACGGTTGCTCATTGCGATGTCCTGATCGCGGTGTGGGATGGGCGCCCCGCCCGCGGCCACGGCGGCACCGCCGAGGTCGTCCAGCTGGCGATAAGGCGGGGGACTCCGGTGGCCCACTTGCCGGTCGACGGGGTGACTCCCGCGCGGCTGGTGTGGAGCGCCTTCGATCCGGTGGTCGTCACCGAGGGACCGCAAGCGACGGCCGAACGGCCGCTCGACGCTGCGCATGTCGAGCAGACGCTGTCCGCCGAGCTGCTCCCGCCGACGGACCCGCAGGAACGCCGGTTCCTCAGGCTGTACGCGCACGAACGGCATCGTAGATACCGCGCCAGGATCGAATATCCGCTGTTGCTGGCGGCGGCCGGCGTCAAACGCTTCAAGCCCGGCAGCTTTCTCGATTCCTACTGCGCCGCGCAGATTGAGGAGGAATGGCGCCACTATCGAGAGGCTCACCTCGACCAGCATGGGGGCCGGTCGTCGCTCGACCTGCTCCAGAGCGCCTACAGCTGGAGCGACCGCCTCGCCGGCCATTTTGCCCAGACTTACCGCAGCGGCCACGTGTTGAATTTCGCGATGGGCGGGCTCGCCGTGTGCATGGGGCTAAGCAGCTTCATGTATCCCCATATCGCTCTGCAGATGGGGGTGTTCGAGTTCATAATCACCTTGGCCATCATCACCAACACCAAGGTGGGCGTGAAGAACGAATGGCACCGACGCTGGCTGGATTACCGGCAACTGGCCGAGCGGCTCCGCCCGATGCGCAGCTTGAAGCTGCTCGGCCTCGCCGCCCCCGACCCGCCGGGAAGCGTCACCAACCCAGTGCCAGGGCGCTGGATCGACTGGTACTCAGCCGCCATCTGGCGCGCGATGGGCTGCCCGGGCGGCGCCATTGACGAAAGCCGCGCGGCCGAGCTGGCGCGGGCGGTGGCGGCCTTCGAAATTGCGCCGCAGGTCGCCTACCACAAGAAGAGTGCCGGCCAGATCGACACACTCGACCGCCGGCTCGAAAAGGTCGCCGGCCTGTTGTTCCAGGCGACGCTGGTGGTCTCTGTGATGGTGATCCTCGGGCAGGCTTTCGCGCCGGATTTGGTCGAGCAATACGGCCCTTGGTTCACGTTGGTGTCAGCCGGATTCCCTGCGCTCGGCACGGCGGTGTTTGGAATCCGCTTCCAGGGCGATTTCGGAGGTAGCGCGGTGCGTTCCCAGACGACCGCCAATGCTTTGGGGCAGATTGATGCGGAATTGGTGCGGGGTGTCGAGTTGCCGCGCGCCGCCGATCTCGCCGAGCAGGCGGCGCGAACGATGCTTGGCGACCTCGACGAGTGGCGGCTGGTCAACCAGCAGCAGGATCTCGGGATGGGTTAGGGGCGTCACCCTTCAGCCGCTCACGAAGCTCCGACAACTCCCAATAATCGTTGCGGCTGAACGGCAGCAGCGGGTTAAGCGCGGCCATCGTGCTTCGGCCAAGCTCGCGCTTCAATTCGGCGAGGCGAGTGAAGGCGGCGGCGCTATCAGCGTCTGCCTCCTCCTCATCCGCAGATTCCTGCAGCAACGTCTCTTCAGCCGTCAGCACGAGCCGGGTCAGGACCTCGTAATACTCGCGAATCAGCGCACCGGTGCGCGCGCCGGAGCGGGCGGCGAGCGCGGCCATGCGGCGTCCGCCGGGATCGTCGGGAAAGCGCCCGGCGGTGAGCGTTTCGAGCAGCGCGCGGTGGGCCTCGCGCTCGACCGTCAGCCACTGCGCGGCCTCGCCGGCACCGAGACAGAAAATCGCCATCAACACCAGCGGCGCGACGACCAGCATGCCAAGCATGGCCAGCATCGGCTGTTCCGGGAACTGGTTGAACAGGGTGTGGATCGCGACCGCGGCGAGGAAGCCGGGCACGAACCACAGGGGATTGAAATCAAAGTCGCGGGCGGCGCCGCGTGTCTCGCGCTCGGCAAACTCGTGGGCAATCACGGCGAGGATGGCGAGAGTGGTGCCGTGCATGATCGCGGTGCCGAGGCCGCGCACCATCCACACCACCGCTGAAAGCTCGGGAAAGCGCATCAGATAGAGAATATTCTCGAAGACCGAGAATCCGGCGCCGACGGCCATCCCGGAAATCACCGCGTCGACCTTGAAGCCGATGCGGTTGAAGCGGAACAGGCTGATGATGACGATGGTCTTGAGCGCCTCTTCGATCCACGGTGCGACGAAGCGGCTGTAATTGTTGAAGCCCAATGGCAAGCTATCGAGGAAGACGCCGCTCAGGGGGTAAGCGGCGGCGGCGGCGATTCCGCCGATCAGGAGCAGGCCGAGCGTCTCCCACAGGCTCATCAGCTTGAACACGTCGAGCCAGATGAAGCCCGCGGTCAGCACCAGCACCGGCAGCAGGGCGATCGACCAGTCGATGATTTCGGCAATCCACATCGCGAGCGAGACTACATGATTTTCAAGGAAGCGAGCAGCTCGGTCTTGCGATAGTCCCCGTCGGCCCAACCGCCCGCGGCCCCGACCGACAGCACCATCGGCAGCCGCAGCGCAACGGTGAAGTTCAGATCGAATTGGGCTCCCAGGTTCATGTAGCGGTGCGATTCCCCGTCGGGCGACCGGATCGCCATCACCCCGGTGAACACGGCCGGCCGGATATGGCTCAGATAGAAAGCGGGCGTGCCAACCTCGGCGAAGCGGATCGGCGGGAAGTTCACCTCGCCGGTCAGCTTGGCGAAGCGGCGAGCGGCGATTTCGTCGATCCCGAAGCCCGGAAAGCTTTCCATCTCGCGGTAGCGTTTCACCGGTCGGTCATCGACGTAATTGTTGCGGAAACTCCCGAAATAATAAGCCGCGAGGGGGCTCGAGCGAGGTCCCGCCACCCCGCCCGCATGGGCGTAAAGCCAAGCCGAGCTGTTGCTCCACGGCAAAGCGGTGCCGAGGTCGAGCCCACCATAGATCTTGGGATAAAAATGCCCGTCGGCGTGATCGGCGCCCGCTGCGATTCGTCCGGCGATGCCCTTTTCGTGATCGACCCCGCCCAGCGCATTGGTGGTGTTGGTGTAGCGAACCCCGATTTCCGCTGATTGCAATTCTTTCGGGCTGAGGATGTTTTGCGCGCTTGGCAGCTGGCTGAGCCCGAAAAAAGCGGCGGCCGACCCGAACAGGTCGAGCTGGCGCGGCGGGTCGTAGATCAACGGCCTGGAATAGCTGGCGATGAATGCATCGCCCTTGCGGCTGCGCAGCACCGGGCCGGCCAAGTCATAGACGTCGGCGAGATTGTGCCAATAGGTCAGCTTCCAATTGGGAGTCTGGAATTCGGCGTTGATGTGGAGCCGCTCGCTGGCGCTGAAATGGCCGGTGGGCGAGACTGCGACGGTCGCGCTGAGCTGGCGGAACTGGAGCGGGTCGGCGAGGTGGAAGTAATAGCCGACGGCCGGCTTGCGCTGGTATCCGGAGACGATGGGATAATGCGCGTCGATGCGCATTCGCCCGGTCGGGTCATAGAAGCCTCGCGCGGTGATCAGCTCATCGAGCGGAACCTTGGCCGGCGAGCCGATGCCCCACTGCTTGAGCTCCGGATGGGCCTTGACCACTTCGGTGCCGAGAAACCGAACCGCCGCGAGGTCTTCGCGAACCTGCGGCTGGATGATCGAAGGATTGAAACCGTCGCCGGTGTAATCGTAGACCAGCAGCGACCCGTCGGGTCGCAGCTGCGGCCGGAAGAAGCCGGTCGATGCGTTGGTCAGGACGTCATATTCACCGCTTGCGATGTCGAATCGAAAGACGTTGGACACGCCTGTGTAATAGCTGTTGCCGAGCAGCGCCTTGCCGTCCGGAGTGAAAGAGAAATTCTCCGGCACGGACGGAGCCAGCGCGAGCGTCGCGACCGGATTGTCGGAATCGCCCGCCTCGAGGTCTTCGCGCTTCCACACCTTGACCGACTGCTTGCCGTCGACGCCTCCGTAGGACGCGGAGACGAGCGCGCCGTCGGGCGACACGTCGAGGTCGAAGATGACTTCGCCATAGCGGAAGGTCTTGACCTGGTTGAACTCGGTATAGGGCGGCGGGATCCGAACGAGAGTGACAAACCCGTTCTGGTGGCGAATGCCCCACAGGCTCTTGTCGGCGCGATTGAGGGCGAGGTCGCCGATGCGCGCATCGGTCAGCAGCCTGCGCTTCTTCCCCGTGTCGACGTTGATCGCCATCAGGTCGCGGTAAGCGTAGTTCTGGTTGGTGTAGAAGGCGGTTCGGCTGTCGGCGTCGAAGGCCACGCTGGTGACCTTGTAGAGCATCATTCCGTCGAGGTCGGCGAGCGGAGTCACCTTGCCCGTGCCAAGATCCATCCGGCCGAGGAAGCCGATCCGCCCGGGATAACGAAAAGCGGCGACGAGGCTGTTGGTGCGCTCGTCGACGAAGCCGCGCGACATCGACCCGAGCCCGCGTGGCGACAGGTGGCGAACGTCTGTCAGCGGATATTTGGCGACCTCGGCCAGATTGGCGCTCTGGAACTTGTGCTCGAACGCGATCCATTCGTCCCACACCGCGTCGAGCGGCTTGCCGAAGACGTGGTGGAACTGGCTGGCGTAAAAAGCCTTTGAATCCTCCGACCGGCGTAGCCATTCGACGGTCTTCTCGGGCCCGTAGGTGAGCGCCAAAAACGAAAAGAAGCGCGAGCCGTAGAGGTAGCTGTTGGCGCCGACTTGAAAGTCGATCGACGTTCCTTCGCTTTCCAGGCCGAGCGGCGAGAAGAAGCGCGCGTTGTCGCGGACCTTGGCGCGGAACACCATCTCGTCATAGCCGCCCTGGGCGCGGCCGAGGCCGCCCGCCATCCAGGTTTCGAAGAACACCGCGCTGCCTTCCATGTACCAGCGCGGGGTCAGGTTCCGCGGGCTGGTGAGGAAATTGTAGACGATCGATTCCGGGTGCTTCTGGAGCGGCACCGGCTTGCCGCCCAGGAATCTCCTCCAGAAGGCGTCCTTGCGGTTCCACACGTCGATTGCGGCGACGTGCGCAAGCTCATGATTGGTCAGCGTAAAGAAGCGTTCGCCGGGGGAAAACGTCTCCATCGACAGCGACAACGGCGCGACGTCGAGCAGCACCATATTGCTCGGCGAGCCGAGGGCTGCGGCGTTGCCATAATCGGAAAAGTCCTTGAGCAGGACGGTGGTCCGTTCCCACGGCTGCCAATGCATTGTCCGTTTGTGGAAGGCGAGCGCGTTCTCGAACGCGCGTCCGATATATGGTGTGAGATAGGTCTGGACGGGGTCGAGATAGAGGAGCGACAGGTTGCGCGTCTCGAGCGTCGAGAGGCGGAAGCCGGACGCGTCTTGGGGGACATGCTCGGGGCCGGTCTGTTCCGGCGCATTGGGCTTGGTCGGCGCCGGCTGAACGGGCTCGGCCGGCGGCGGATCCGCCGGTGGAGGTGGAACCGCGTCGGGATTTTCCACCTGGGTCATGGTGTCAGATGGAGCGGGCGGCGGGGGTTGGTTGGCTTGGGTCTGAGCCAGCGCCGACCCGGCGGGAGCGGCAAGCGCAAAGGCAAGTGCCACCCGCACGAGCCCGCGCCCGTCGACCACCAAACGCTTCACACCTGTCCCCCGTGTTGCGGCGTCAATCGGCGCGTGACTGTGACGCGATGCCCGACTGACTGAGCGCGGCGGCGAAACTGGGGTTAGCCATCAGCGCCGCCATGTTGGGTTGCGCGGCAAGCGCCGCGAACGCCTTGGAGTTGGCGGACAAGGTTGCCATCGCCGACGCCTGACGGCCGACCGCCGCGAACGCCTCCGGGTTGGCCATCATCGCCGAAGCGGCTTGCGGGTTGGCCATCAGCGCCTGCATTGCGCTCGCATTGATCTTGCCCGCGGTGGCCGCCGAAGCCGCCAGCGATTGGGCGTCGAACGCCTGCAGAGCGCGCGCCGCGCCGCTCAATTGCGCGGCGTTGGCTGACAGCTTCGAAAAGGCCGAAGCGTTCTGCCCGATCGCCGCGATCGCTTGCGGATTGAGCAGCCGCGCGTTGCTGGCGAGACTGGCGAACGCCGCCGAATTGGAGCCGATCGCCGAGAACACCTTCGGGTCGGCGCTGAGCGCCTTCATCGCTACGCCGTCGCTGGCCAATTGCCGGAAGGCATTGGCGCTGTTTGCGAAGCGGGCATTATTGCCGGCGGCCGACGCAAACTTCGAGAAGGCCGCCGAATCATTGGCGTAGCGGCCGAAGGACGAGGCGTTGGCGAAGATCGCTGTCATCGCGGCGGGATGCGCGGCCAGCGCGGCGAAGGCCTGCGAGTGCCCGGCGACCGCTTGTATCGCCTTGGGCTGGGCGGCCAGCGCGCTGAACGCATTGGCATTGCGCGACATCACGGCGAGCGCCGCCTGCGACACGCCGGCCGACTGCAGGTTGTGGGCTGCGGCCGCCGCGCTGTTGACGGCTGCGGCAAGCGCTTTCGGTTGGCTGGCCAACGACTTGAACGAGCCTGCATTGGCGGCCAGCGCGCTGAACACCTGCGGATCGGCGGAAAGCGCGCTCATCGCCGAACTGTCGCTTGCGAGCCGGCCGAAGGCAGCGGCGCTGCTCGCCATCCGGGCGTCGGCAGCGGGTTTCGAAGCAGCGTCGCGGAAGGCATTGGCGTTCGACGCCAAGTTGGCGAATGCGGACGCGTTACGGGCAATTACGGCGAGCGCTTCGGGATGCGACGCGAGTGCCTGCATTGCCGCCGAATGCCCGGACACCGCCGCCAGCACCTGCGCATTGTTCGCCCGCGCAGCCGGCGCAATGCGCGACAGGCTCTGCGCCGCCTGCACGACCCCGGCAAAGGCAGAGGGGTTGGCGGCGAGCGTGGCGAACGCCTTGGGATTGGCCATCAGCGCGGCCATCACCTGCGGCTGCCCGGCCAGGACCTGGAATCCAGGACTGGCGGCCAGCGCGCGGAAATTGGGGTCCTTGACCATCAGCTCAAAGGCGTCGGTCTGCATCAGCTCGGGGATGGCGGTGTCGCCCAGCGTCACGTCGGCATCGCCGACCTGGCTCGAAACGTAGCGATCGGCCGGCGTGATCGTGCCCGCTGTGGGCCCGAGCGGCGGATAAACCCGCCCCAGTCCGTATGCCCCGATCGCGACCAGCGCGACCGCCGCGACGGAAATCAAATATTTGTTGTTGTTGGAAACGGTGGTCGACACGTGCGCCCCCTTGAGAAAAACCCAAGTGCAAATGTTGAACTCGAAATTAACGCGAGTCAATTGAACGCTGACAAACCATTCATGCAGAGCCAAATGGCGCTCCCAAGCAGGAATTGGCGGATCGCCGGGGCCAAGCGAACGCAGGCTCAATGTCCCGTTATGGGGCGGAACCTGGGGCCTTGGCCCTGAGAAAAGCCAAGTTTTGCAGGTTTATCCGGCCCGTCTGGCGGGGTTCACTCTCGACATTTGAGGCAAGTTAACAGAGAGTAAAATCGCGTGTTCGAGTCGCTTGGGCTGGGCGTGCTACTGGTCGAGGTGTGACCAGCGGAGTATTTCGGCGGTCCGGCAAACGGTGTCCTGCGGGGCCGAACGGTTCGCACATGGGGGATTTGAGTGTCCGAAACTGACATCTTCCTGTCCTACAGCCGAGAAGACCGGACCGCGGCCCGGCATTTCGCCGACTCCTTCGCCAGCGAAGGTTTCACCGTGTGGTGGGACGCCGCGCTGCGTTCGGGGCAAACGTTCGACGAGGTCATCGAGAGGGAGCTGAGGTCGGCCAAGGCCGTGGTCGTGCTCTGGTCTCCCCGCTCGGTTGCCTCGCGCTGGGTGCGAGCCGAGGCGACTCTGGCCGATCGGCGCAACAAGCTGGTTCCCGCCATTATCGAGGCTTGCGATCGGCCCATCATCTTCGAGCTGACCCACGCCGCCGATCTTGCGGACTGGACCGGCGATACGTCCGATATCCGCTGGCGGACACTGGTCAACGACTTGCGTGGCCTGGTCGGCGGGGGAGAGGATTTCGAAGCCGCTCAACCCGCCGCCGCCAAGCCGGCTCAGGAACCGGAGCCGGCGCCAGCCACGCCCGCACCCCAGCGGCCGGCGGACCCAATTGTCGCCGATTCAAAGTCGGTACCAGAGGCGAATGTCGACGAACTGCTGTTCGCGGCCGCCCGGCTGCGCGAGGCGCGCGGGGGATCGAGGCTCCTCAAGCCGACTAATCTGGAAGAGGAGCAGACCCAGTTTTACAAGCGGTCCGACGACTTCCGCCAGGACGAAGGCGACCGGATCCATTGCCTTCTAAGGCTCGACGGAGAGCTGCCGGAGACAAGGTTTGTCGTCACCCCCTCGGGCCTGAGGTTGGGCCGCTCTGCGCCGGCCGACATCATCGTTGCTGGCTCGGGGGTTTCGCGGGCGCATTGCCTGGTCGAACTGGTGGACGACGAGGTCCGGGTCTCGGATTTGAATTCCACCAACGGCACGTACATCGATAATAAGCGAATGGGCCGCGCCGTGATTCTGGAGCTCGGTTCCGTCCTGCGGGTGGGCAATGTTTCGTTCGAGCATGAAGTCCGCACCCGCGCGGATATGGAGCTGCAGGGCAACCCGGCTGGCGTCAACCCCGGAGCAAATCCGCGCGAACCGAGGCTTGCCAGATCGTCCTGATCTGACAACGCACTCTCACCATAGGTAGCGATGAGGACTGACGCTCCTTGATCAGGGCGTCTGCGACGACTGCTTCTGGAGAAACACGATGTAGGCCTTGGTCTGGTTGGCCTGCTTGATCAGCCGGTCGGCCTCATTGTCGGACTTCGCCCCGCGCATCGAATCCTTCAGATTTTTCAGATAGCTGTCATAATTCCTGGCCAGGGTCGCGTTCGTTTTGCGGGTCGCATTCGCGCCCCCGCCGCCCATCCGGATCACTTGCTTCGCCATGCCGCGGGCGCTGTCGATGATCCCATTGAACTGCGCCATCTTGGCCGCCGAAACCCCCGTGGCCGCCGACGCCGACGCCGTAGGCGTTTCCGTATTGGCTTCCGTCTTGGCGGCCGGCTTGGCTGCCGCCGCAGTGCGTTCCGGCGCAGTCGGCGTAGCGGTGACCACGGTTTTCCTGGCTGCCCGCTGCGCCAACACCTCGCTGGCGCGCCGGTTGGCGTCCTGCACGCTGGCGGCGAACGCCTGCGACTTGGCGAGAGCGTCGCGGGCGGCGTTCAGCGACTGGGCCGGGTCGGTGGCGTCGGCCGACGCCTCGACGGAGGTACGCAGGCTGGCGAGCGCGCTACTCACACTTGCCCGGCTTGCCGAAGGAACGTCCGCCGACAATCTCTGGGCCCGCGCCTCCGCATCGCGCAGTAACGAGGTGGCAAACTCCACATTGGCCGAGGTGGCAGTGCGTTTCATCTCGTCCGCTCGCGCCGTCGCCGCGCCTGCCTGTGCCGGGTTGCTCTGAAGCGTTCGCAGCCCTTGCAACTGCCCATCGAGCTTCTCGCTGACGGCTATGAGATCGTTAACCGCGGTCGAAGGAGCGCCCAACTTTCGCGCATCCTCAGCGAGCGAGCGCTCGGCCGGAGCGAGCCCGTCGACTTCCAAATTGGTGACCGGCGTGAAGCTGGGCCCGCTCAGATCCGGAACGGGCTCGTAACCGGCCGTGTCTTGCGAACCACCGAACATGATCGAGCCGAGCGCCACGGCTGCCAGCAACGCGGCGGCACCCCCACCGGCGGCCAACGCTGCTCGCGGGTTCTTGTACCACTCCTTGGGAGGCTCCTTGGTGCCGTCGCGCGCGGCATCGCCCGCCTTCTTCTTCGTTGAGGCGACAGGCTTGGGTGGTGCGCTTGCGGCCGCTGATTCGTCCTCCTCGGTTTCAGCGGGCTCGGCGGCATCGCCGGCGGCAACGGCCTTCTTCTTTTTCTTCGACGTGCCGGTTTCCTCTCCGGCCCGCTTGAATTGGACTTCGCTGGGATCGTTCGGGACCGACGTTTCAAGCGGCGCATTTTGATTGAATCCCGCTTCCGGCGGGGCGACCGGTATGATCTCTTCGGCGGTCACCTCCTTGGCGAAGAACCGGGTCGGCTCCTCGTCGCCGCTGATCGCCGCTTCAACGTCCTTCTTCCCGAACAAGGCGAGCCATTCGCGAATCGATTGCGGACGTTCGGTCGGGCGGAT
>Ga0136617_10002956_pt1 | contig 15193 bp, 11 predicted proteins | sample AntDrymUQ3222106_2_FD_129672 | JGI IMG/M metagenome (GOLD analysis project Ga0136617, IMG submission 129672) | Polar desert sand microbial communities from Dry Valleys, Antarctica - metaG UQ322 (21.06) | ecosystem: Environmental > Terrestrial > Soil > Desert | place: Antarctica: Dry Valley... | reverse complement strand
GTAGCGGTAGCGGAGCGGGCCGGGGTGCGGGCCGCTGACCGGCAGCGGTTGGCGGCCCGGGCCCGGCAGCGCGGTGCGGTGCTGCTGGCGCTCGGTCCGTGGCCGGGAGCAGACGTCGAGCTGAGTTGCGCGGACGCCCAGTGGCAGGGGCTGGGCGCGGGAGCCGGGCGGCTATGCGCGCGCCGGCTCCGGGTGCGGTTGCACGGGCGGGGAATCGCATCGGCTGGGCGCAGCGCGCGGCTGCTGCTGCCTGCACCGGGCGGCGGAATCGCCGCGGCGGCGGGGCAGCGTGGCGTGGGTGGTCAGGCGGGCGCGGACCGGGGCGGGCCCCGAGTGGCGGTCCGGGCGGACCCACAGGTTTCGGTGACCATGGCTGTCGGTGAATCTGCCGTAGCGGACCGAAGGCGGCGGAGCGGCCACCTGAGGTTGCGATGAGCGCCGGGCCGGTACGGGTACTGGCCCTGTGGTCGCCCGACTGGCCGGTCACGGCGGCGGCCCGGGCTGCCACCGTCCCCGCGCATCGGCCGGCGGCGGTAGTGGCGGCCAATCGGGTGTTGGCCTGCTCGGCGAGCGCGCGGGCGCACGGTGTACGCCGCGACCTGCGCCTTCGGGATGCGCAGGCCCGGTGCCCCGAGCTGGTGGTGTTGGCCCGTGACCCGGACCGCGATGCCAGGGCGTTCGAGCCGGTGGTGGTCGCAATCGAGGAACTGGCGCCAGGCGTGGAAGTGGTGCGGCCGGGGCTGGTGGTGCTCGCCGCACAGGGACCCGGCGGATACTTCGGCGGGGAGCGGGCCGCTGCCGAGCGACTGGTCGGCCAGGTCGCGGCGCGCACCGGGGTGGAGTGCCAGGTGGGGCTCGCCGACGGCCTGTTCGCCGCCGTCCTCGCGGCCCGCCGCGGGGTGACCGTCGAGCCTGGCCATACGCCCGGGTTCCTCGCCCCGCTCAGGGTGGAGGAGCTGGACCGTGAGCCGGAGGTCGACCGGTCCGAGCTGATCGGGCTGCTGCATCGGCTCGGACTGCGCAGCCTCGGGGCGTTCGGTGCCCTAGACGCCCAGGACGTGGCGTCCCGGTTCGGTGCCGATGCAGTGCTCGCCCACCGGCTGGCCCGCGGCCTGGACCCCCGACCCCCGGCGCGCCGCCGTCCGCCTGAGGAGCTGGCCGTCGAGGTGGAGCTGGACCCACCCGTCGACCGGGTCGATGCCGCCGCGTTCGCCGCGCGCGGGTTGGCCGAACGGCTGCACAGATCGTTGGCCGGGCACGGGTTATCGTGCACCCGGCTCGGGGTTACCGCGTACACGGTGGCGGGGGAGGAGCTGCGTCGGATCTGGCGCTGCGCCGAGCCACTCACCCCGGCCGGCACTGTCGACCGGGTGCGCTGGCAGCTCAACGCCTGGCTCACTCAACCTCCTCGTCGGCGCTCGTCGGCGGCGTTCGCCGGGGCTGCTGTGTCTGATGCTGTTGTGTCTGATGGTGAGCTCGCCGGCTCGCTTGCTGTGTCTGATGGTGAGCTCGCCGGCTCGCTCACGCGGGGAGGTGGCTTCGGGGCGGTCTCCCGGTTGCGGTTGGTTCCCGAGGAGACGGTCACCGCCGGGGCGTTGCAGCTCGGGTTGTGGGGTGAGGTCGGTGAGGCCGACGAGCGGGCTGGTCGGGCATTGGTCCGGGTGCAGGCGCTGCTCGGGCCGGAGTCGGTGGTCACCGGCGTGCTGGTCGGTGGGCGGGAACCCACCGAACAGGTTCGCCTGGTGTGCTGGGGTGACGACCGGGAGACCGGGGATGTGGGAGCCGGACCGGGCATGATCGGTGTTGGGGAACCGGGCGCCGCGAGCAGTGCGGCTGAAGGTGCCGAACGGCTGATCACGGCCTTTCGCAGGCCGCTGGAGGGCGTCTCGCCAGTGGGTGTCTTGCCGGAGGTCGTCCCGCCGCGAGATGAGCAGCTGGGGGGTGAGCGGCTGGGGGGTGAGCGGGCCGACACGCCAGCTCGTGGCGGGGCGCCAGCTGGGTGGCCCCCGGATGCGGTGCGGTCGACCGGCCGAACCTCTCCGGCCCCGGGCGAACCAAGGCCGGTCAAGATCAGCACCCTGGAACCGGGAGCCGCAGGCAGCGCGGCCACTGGTACCGAATCGTCGATCATAGCAGCAGTCGAGCCCGGTGCTGGAGTACCGGGAGAGCAAGCGGGCTCGGGAGAGCGAGCAGACTCAGGGGAGCGAGGGGGCTCAGAGGAACGATCGCCGATCGGGCGCCGCCGTCCCACCGCGGCCCGCCGATCGACCAGCACCCGGGGTCGCCCTGCGGTCCGGGAGCCACCGCGGTCCTGGCCGGGGCGGCTTCCTGCGCCGTCCCCGGCCACCGTGCCTGCCGAACCACTGCCGGCCGAGCTGTTCGACGCAACCGGGCAGCCGGTGCTCCTCGCCGCACCGGATCTTCTCACCGCGCCGCCGCACCGGGTCGCCGTCGACGGTGACCATGCGCATGAGGTGCAGGGATGGACCGGCCCGTGGCCAATCCGGCAGCGATGGTGGACGCCGGACGGTGTCGACGGGAGCCGGCTGCAGGTGGCGTGCGACAACGGGGTCGCGCTGCTGCTGCTCAATCGGAACGGCCGCTGGTGGGTCACCGGTGTCTATGACTGACTGCCGTCCGATCTCTCGGTTGGCATCCGCAGCCGTCGCCCCTGACGTTTGATCTCCAGCGGAACGCCGGTCTCGAGGACCTGGTCCAGGAGTTGGTAGATGTTCGCCCGCAGCTCCGATGCGCTCATCACCATGCGCCCCTCCACGTCCGTACGTATCGATGGTATTGCACGTACGTGATCATCCCGTCAGTTCGTCGGTGGACAGGGCGAACCGGGCAAGGGCCGCGGCAACCGCATCGACGTTGCGGTCCAGTGCTGTGCGGTCGACGGCGTCGATCCGGTCGCAGGCCTGGTGGTAGCACGGGTCGAACGGGGCATCTGCGGTGCCGCCCCAGCGCTGCACCTGCTCCGCGGTCTTCTCGTCCTCCGCGCCGGTGAACAGGCCTCCGGCGGGGATGTCGACATCGATGAACGGGCCGTAGTCCGAGCGGCCATCGAAGTCGGTGCCCTCGGTGGCTGTCACCCCGGCTGCTGCGAGTCCTTCCGCCAGTACGCGTTCGATGACGGCGGAGCCCGCCGGACCCTCCCCGGCACCCTCGGCGTCAGAGTTGTCGCCGTCGTAGATCAGATACCCGGGGTTGGGCGAGGCCACCATATCGAGGTTCAGGTAGAGGGCGATCCGCTTCCGATCGGCCTCCGCGAGCCCGCCCACGTACGACGTCGACCCGACCAGCCCAACCTCCTCGGCGCCCCAGAACGCGAACCGCACGGCGTTGGCCACCGGGGGTGAGCCGCCCAGCCGTACTGCGGTCTCCAGCAGTGCGGCCGTACCTGATCCGTTGTCGTTGATACCCGGGCCGGCCGGCACCGAGTCCAGGTGTGCGCCGGCCATCACGACCTCGTCGGGGCTGCCGGTTCGGGTCTGGGCGATCACACTGCGGCTCGCGGCTTCCGCCACGGTCGCCGCGAGGACGAGGGTGACCGGTGTGCCGGCCCGGTCGGCCAGCTCTGCACCGTCGGCCTGGCTCAGTCCGGCGGTCGGCACCGCGCCCGCGACATCGGTGCCCAACGTCGCGGCCTCGAGTGACCCGTCCACGTTGTTGACCACGAGCACCGCGCCCGCGCCGGCCGCGGCGGCGGTGGTGGCCTTCTGATCGAACGGGCAGGTGCCTCGGCGCACGAGTACGATCGCCCCCGCCGGGACGCCGGCGAAGTCGGCCGCCTCGCAGCCCGAGGTGTCGTCCTGCGCGACAACAGCCAGCGGCGCTGTCAGACCTTCCTCCGGGGTGCTCGGGGAGAACTCGAGCGCGGTGGCCGGCACCGGCACACCGTCCACGGTCAACCGCACCTCTTGCAGCTCGAACCGGCGCGCGGTGAACGACGGGATATCCACCTGGTAGCCGGCATCGCGCAGCACGTCTGCCACATACTCCACACTTGCGTCGTACCCCGGTGTGCCCAGCGCACGATTGCCGCCGTTCGCGTCGGCGATTCGTTGTAGTTCTTTGAGGTGGCGGTATGCGCCGTTGCCGGTGACCGATTCCACCAGCCGCTGGGGTAGGCCGGGATCCGGAAGTGACGGGGCGGGGTCGACTGCGGGGGCGCTGCACGCAACGGCCGCCGCCACCGCACCGACTGCTGCGGTCAGTCGGGCAATAGCTGTCATCCTCATATCGCGAGTGTGCCGGGTACTTGCGGTGTTGGATATCGGGAGACCTTCTCCATGCCGCGGGCAGGCGGGTAGCAGTTGGGGGGTGGCCTGTAGTCAACTACTACGCTGCGATGGAGCAGCAGGTGGTCCTCCGTGGGCAGGAGTCGACGTTTCGGGTAGTGCCACCGGAGGCACGCCACAGCTTCGACGGTGACGGCGCGGACTTCAGGCTCGGCACGGAGGCGCAGCGCATCGCGATGGCCGCGCAGTTCGCCCCGATGCTCGCTGTGGTCACCAGCGACCTCGATCCGCTACCACATCAGATCCAGACTGTGTACGGAGATCTGCTGGCCCGGGACCGTCCGTTGCGGTTCCTCCGCGCCGACGATCCCCCTCCTGTGGGCCACATCCACGCTGTACGGCCGGCCGGGCGAGCAGCTCGTCGGCCGACCGCAGCGCGTCACGCCGTCTAGCAGGCACTCCCGGGGTTCCTTCCCGCGCTTGATCGTCGGCGCGGGATACCTACGCGAGGTACCTGTTCAGGTGTCACGGGCTGCAACAGCGCGTGAGCATGGTTGAGGTCACCAGAACTCGTGCAGCAGCTCAGGGCCGGGGCCGTAGGGTCCCACCCCACCCGGGTCTCACGACCTGGCGTGGTGCTCCGGCCCCCGCTGTACGGTTGAGGCGCAGGTAAGGCAGTGGAACGCTCCCGCGAGCGTGCGAGGCTCCGGGGGCGCGGACCGAGAAGGTGACCTCAGACATGGATGAGGGTATTGCCCCGAGCATCGGGCAGCGGCTGCGCGAGATCCGCGTCTGGCGCGGCCTGTCGCTACGCGCCGCCGCAGGGCTGGCGGGGTTCAGTGCGTCGTACCTGTCGATGATCGAGAACGGGAAGAGTCCGGTCGACAAGCGGTCGACCCTGGAGGCGTTCGCGTCGGCGCTGCGGGTGGCGCCGTCCGAACTGACCGGTGTACCGATGGCGGGGCGTGTTCCCGACCCCGAGGTGAGCGCGGCTGAGGCGACCGTCACGGGCATCGAGACGGTGCTGACCAGTGTGGGTTTCGGCGATGTCGCCGTCAGACCCCGCGCCTGGCCCGAGGTCGCCGACGACCTGCAACGTCTCAACGAGCGACTCCGCCCGGCTGGCAACTACGCAGGGCAAGGCGCGCTGCTCCCGGGGCTGATCATGGAGTTGCAGGCGCTCGTCTGTGATTCGTCAGCGCCGCGCGCCGCCGTCCTCGTCGGGTTGATCGAGTGCTACCACTCCGTGGTCACCGTCACCAGGAATCTCGGTGTGCGGGGTCTGCCCGCCCTCGCCGCGTGGCATGCCCGCCGGGTTGCCGAGGAACTGGACGACCCCGCGTGGCTGGGTCTCGCGGAGTTCCTCCGCGTGTTCTCGATTGGGGGCGACGGCCGCGAGCGCATGTGCGAGGTGGCGCTACAGGGCGCGGCAGCTCTGGAACCGCACCTGTCCGACGTGCGGGCCCGACAGATGTACGGCGCCCTGCACCTGCAAGCGAGCCTGTCAGCGGCCGCGCTGCGCCAGCCCGACACGGCGGCAGCACATCTCGACGAGGCCGATGGGGTGGCGCGATCGCTGGAGGTCCCGACACGCCCGGGTCCGGGGTTTGGGTCGGTGTACTTCGGGTTGGACAACGTCGGCATCTGGCGGGTGTCGATCGCCGTCGAGCTCGGTGAGTTCGGGTGGGCCCGTGAGGCGGCCCGCGGTGTGGTGCTCGACCACGTACCGTCCGCGGCACGACAGGCCTGTTACTGGTCGGATCTCGGGCGTAGCATGGCCGCACGGCGCTCCTCGCAGGAGGACGCCGTGCGCGCGCTGCGCCGCGCGGAGGACATCGCCGCCGTCTGGGTCCGAACTCAGCCGTTGGTCCGCGAGACCGTGGCCGACCTGCTCCGGCGCGCCCGTCGTGATGCGGCCGGGCGTGAGCTGCGCGGGATGTCCTTCCGGATGGGCATCGCCGGGTAGGTCCGGCATGCCTGTTCACAGCACATGAACAACTCGCGGCGCAGCGCCCCTAACGTCTCGCCACATGTTCGCTGCGCTCCATGTCATTGCCGTGCGCGCCACACTGGCGCCCCCGCGCCACCGCCTGGTGTGGCTGATCTCGGCCACCGACCACCACGATCACACCGTCACCCTCGAGCAGATGGAAGCCGGCGCCGCCGCGGGCCAGGGCACCTACCGTGCGGTCTGCGGCCACCTGGTGCTGGTGTGCGCGATGGCCACCCCACCCGGACCACGCTGCCCCTCGTGCGACGAACAGCTGCTGACGACGCCACCGCCGAAGCAGCGTCGGTGGACCGCAGCACTGCGCTCTGTGCTGGGTCGGCACCCGGAACCCCGTAGGGCGGCGCGGCAGCGCCCGTGCCAGGTACCACGGTGCTCGGACGCCTACTCCTGCACCCTGAGCTGTTCGACCGGCTCTACAAGGACTGATCGACGCTGGAGCGGTTCCAGCGCGCCCGCGGAGTACTGCGGCTGATGAGCACCGTCATCTCCGCGCTGTGGCAGGCGGGCGGCCCTTATTCGCTGATCATGCCAGCCACCATCCCGCTCAGCGATGACCGGGTGCTCACCGAGGTCACCCAGTACCTGGAGGACTCCTGGAAGCCGATCGTCGACGCGGATGTCGACGGCCGAGAACGCACGGGTGCTCAAGTTCGAGCGCGCCGAGTTCGAGACCGATGGACCTGGTGATTGACGCTATAGGCGCCGCGCATGACAGGCTACGAACATATGTTCGACTACACTGTCCGCCATGGCCTGGAACAACCCGGACGTGCCGTGGTCGGAGCTGGAAGCTGCTCTCTCCGGCCGTCCTCGTGACGGATCGAGCCTTACCGGGGGTATCCAGCCCGCCGGCCCGGGGCAGCCTGAGTCCGGAGACGGTGGCGGTAGCCCGGCCTGGTCGCGCATGCGCACGCCGGACGACGCCCCGGAGCTACCCGAGCCGGCCGCGCGCGTCCCGTTCGCCGAGCTGCATTGCCACTCCAACTTCAGTTTCCTCGACGGCGCGAGTCACCCCGAGGAGCTGGTGGATCAGGCCGCCCGCCTGGGTCTGGACGCGCTCGCGCTCACCGACCATGACGGCATGTACGGGGTGATCCGGTTCGCCGAGGCCGCGAGGGAGCTGGGCGTCGCCACGGTCTTCGGGTCCGAGCTGAGCCTCGGGCTCACCGCCTCGCAGAACGGCGTGGCCGACCCGGAGGGCAGTCATCTATTGCTGCTGGCCCGCAATCCCGAGGGCTACCGCGCGTTGTGCCGCACGATCAGCACCGCGCAGCTGCGCGGCCAGGAGAAGGGTCGCCCGGTGTACCACCTCGACGAGGTGGTGGCCGACACCGCGGGGCATGTGCTGGTACTCACCGGCTGCCGCAAGGGCGCGGTCCGCCACGCGCTGCGCACCGGCGGCCGCGACGCCGCGGCAGCGGAGCTGCGGGCTCTGGTCGAGCGGTTCGGCGCCGACCACGTCGCCGTCGAGCTCACTTACCATGCGCTACCCACCGACACCGAGCGCAACGACGCCCTCGCCGACCTCGCGCGTGCGGCGGGCGTCCCCACGATCGCCAGCACCGCCGCACACTACGCCACCGCGGACCGGTTCCCGCTGGCCACCGCGCTGGCCGCGGTGCGGGCCCGGCGCAGCCTGGACGAGGCCGACGGCTGGTTGCCGCCGGCCGGCACCGCGCATCTGCGGTCCGGCGCGGAGATGACGGCCCGCTTGGGCCACCGGTATCCCGGTGTGGTGGCTCGGGCGGCGGTGTTCGGTGCCGAGTGCGCGTTCACCATCGACCTGGTGGCGCCGCAGCTCCCCCCCTTCGACGTACCACCCGGCCAGACCGAGGCGAGCTGGCTGCGCGAGCTCACCTATCGCGGGATGGCGCGGCGCTATGGCAGCTACGCGGAGTACCCGCAGGCCATCGCCACGGTGGAGAAGGAGCTGACGATCATTGAGGCCAAGAACTTCCCCGGCTACTTCCTGATCGTGCACGACATCGTCGAGTTCTGCCGCCGGTCAGACATCCTCTGTCAGGGTCGGGGGTCGGCGGCGAACTCCGCGGTCTGCTACGCCCTCGGTATCACCAACGTTGACGCGGTCGCCCACCGGCTGTTGTTCGAGCGGTTCCTGTCCCCGGCCCGCGACGGCTACCCCGACATCGATCTGGACATCGAGTCCGGACGCCGCGAGGAGGTCATCCAGTACGTCTATAGCCGCTACGGTCGGGGTTGCGCAGCCCAGGTGGCCAATGTGATCACCTACCGGCCGCGTTCGGCGGTGCGTGACATGGCCAAGGCGCTCGGGTTCTCCCCGGGCCAGCAGGATGCGTGGAGCAAGCAGATCGAGCGCTGGCACGGCCTGAGCCCCGCCCACCGCGGCGAAGAATCGACACAGACCTCGGCAATGGCGCCGGCCGGAATGCCCGAGCTCGTGACGACGCTGGCCGACGAACTGCTCGGCTTCCCGCGCCACCTGGGTATCCACTCGGGAGGCATGGTGATCTGTGACCGCCCGGTCTGCGAGGTGGTGCCCGTGGAGTGGGCCCGCATGCCGGGCCGCACGGTCGTGCAGTGGGACAAGGATGACTGCGCGGCGGCCGGGCTGGTCAAGTTCGACCTGCTCGGTCTGGGCATGCTCACCGCGCTGCACCTGATGATCGACCTGGTCGTCGAGCACCACGCGGAGCACATTGAGCTGCACGAGCTCCAGCCCACCGATCCCGAGGTGTACGCGATGTTGCAGCGCGCGGATACGGTCGGGGTGTTCCAGGTGGAGTCCCGCGCACAGATGGCCACCCTGCCCCGGCTCAAACCGCGGACGTTCTACGACCTGGTCGTGGAGGTCGCGCTCATCCGGCCGGGCCCCATCCAGGGCGGCTCGGTGCACCCTTACATCCGCCGGCGCAACGGGCTCGAGGAGTGGGAGCACGACCACCCGTTGCTGCGCAACGCTCTCGACAAGACCCTCGGCGTGCCGCTGTTCCAGGAGCAGCTGATGCAGGTCGCGGTGGACGTGGCCGGGTTCTCCGCCGCCGACGCCGACGAGCTGCGTCGGGCGATGGGCGCCAAGCGGTCGGAGGAGAAGATGGAGCGGCTGCGGGAGCGTTTCTTCATGGGCATGGCGGCCAATGGGATCTCGGGTGGGCTGGCGGAGAAGATCTTCGCCAAGATGCTGGCGTTCGCGAACTACGGCTTCCCGGAGAGCCACTCGATCAGCTTTGCGTCGCTGGTCTACTACAGCGCCTGGTTCAAGCGGTACTACCCGGCGGCTTTCTGCGTCGCGTTGCTGAACTCCCAGCCGATGGGCTTCTACTCCCCGCAGTCGCTGGTGGCCGACGCGCGGCGGCACGGGGTACGCGCGCGTGGTCCAGATATCAACCTCGGCGCCGCGGGTGCGGTCCTCCAACCTGATCCCCGCAGCACGGGCGGGCAGGCGATCCGGCTCGGCCTGGCTGAGGTGCGCTCGATCGGCGACGAGCTCGCCGAGGAGATCGACGCGGAACGAGGCCGTGCTGGTCCCTTCCGAGACCTGGCCGACCTGGCCCGTCGGGTGCGGCTCACCGTGCGCCAGGCCGAGGCGCTGGCCACGGCGGGTGCGTTCGGCTGTTTCGGGTTGGACCGTCGCTCGGCGCTGTGGGCTGCGGGGGTGGTCGCCTCAGTACGGCCCGACCAGCTTCCCGGCACGGCAGTCGGGCTGGACGCACCGGCGCTGCCGGGGATGACCGCTGCCGAGCTTACCGTGGCCGACGTGTGGGCCACCGGGGTCTCGCCGGACAGCCACCCGATCCACCATCTGCGTGAGCGGCTCGACGGGCTGGGCGCGGTGCGCATCGACGGGTTGAGCGCGCTCGGCCTCGAGATCTCGGCCGGTGACCCGGAGCGGCGCCCGCCGCGGGTGTTGGTCGGGGGCCTCGTGACGCATCGGCAACGTCCACCCACCGCCCGGGGGGTGACGTTCCTGAACCTGGAGGACGAGAGCGGGATGCTCAACGTCACCTGCTCGGAGGGGCTGTGGGTGCGCTATCGCACGGTGGCGATCAGCAGCGCGGCGCTGCTGGTGCGGGGCCGCCTGGAGTGCAGCGCCGAAGGGGTGCTCAACCTGGTGGCCGACCGGTTGCAGCGGCTGGTGCTCACGGTGGCGATGAAGTCCCGCAACTTCCGATGAGGGGGCGCCCGACCGCGAACCGGCCAGCACATCGGGCTGCAAGAATGGTCCGGTGACGGCGACGGTGATGGACGGCAAAGCCACCCTGAGTTCGATCCTGGTCGAGCTGGGTGGCCGGATCGCCAAGCTGGCTGAGGGGGGCAGTATTCCCGGCCTCGGCACGCTGCTGATCGGTGACGACCCGGGATCGCACTCCTACGTCCGTGCCAAGCACCGCGACTGCGCCAAGGTGGGAATCACCTCCATCCAGAAGGAGCTGCCCGCGGACACCACCCAGGCCGACGTCGAGCGGGCCATCGACGAGCTGAACGCCGACCCGGCCTGCACCGGGTTCATCGTGCAGCTCCCGCTGCCGAAGGGCCTGGACTCGGGCGCTGCCCTGGAGCGGATCGACCCGGCGCGCGACGCCGACGGTCTGCATCCGGTGAACCTGGGCCGCCTCGTACTCGGCGAGTACGGCCCGACGCCGTGCACGCCACGGGGCATCGTGGAGCTGTGCCGTCGCTACGGCGTCGAGCTTGCGGGGGCCCGGGTCACCGTGGTCGGCCGCGGGGTGACCGTCGGTCGCCCACTTGGGTTGCTACTGACCCGCAGGAGTGAGAATGCCACCGTGACGCTGTGCCATACGGGCACCCGCGACTTGGCCGCGGAGGTGCGTCGGGCCGATGTGGTGGTCGCCGCGGCCGGCGTCAGCGGGTTGATCACCGCCGACATGGTGCGTCCGGGTGCCACCGTGCTCGATGTCGGAGTGAGCCGCACGGATCTCGGCCTCGTCGGCGATGTCGCGCCGGAGGTAGCCGAGGTCGCGGGGCTCCTCGCGCCGATGCCCGGCGGGGTGGGTCCGATGACCAGGGCGATGCTGTTGACGAACGTGGTGGAAGCAGCCGAACAGGCCAAGGACTGAGCCGGGTGGCCGGGCGGGACCTGCGTTCGCGGCTTCCGGTGTGGGCACCGGCGGTGCTGGTGTTGGCGATCGCCGCGGTGGGCCTGCTCCGGATGCTCACCCAGCACTGGCGCGAAGGGGCCGTGCTGCTCGGCGGGGCGTTGCTCGTCGCGGCGGCGTTGCGGGCGGTGTTCCCAGATGATCGCGTGGGCCTGCTCGTGATCCGCAGCCGGATGATCGACCTGCTCTGCTACTGCGGGTTCGGGCTCGTGACGATCGTGCTCGCGATGACGATCACACACAGCGCGATCGCCTTCGCCTGAGTGCGGGGCCGATAACGGTCTGCTCAGCTCATCCTGGACGCCGGGATTCCGCGCGTCGTCACCGCCTGGCGTGAGCTGAGCCTGTTCGTTAACGCTCATCTCCCCATCGGCCGATCGGCGTAGGGCCGGGCGGCCAGCAGTACGCTCGTACCGGATAGGGATGGGTGGGACGACCACACGGTGAGAGGAGCGCCCGGCCGATATGGCGAAGATCAAGGTTGAGGGCACCGTCGTCGAGCTCGACGGCGACGAGATGACCCGGATCATCTGGCAGTTCATCAAGGACAAGCTGATTCATCCGTACCTCGACGTGAACCTCGAGTACTACGACCTCGGCATCTCCTCCCGGGACAAGACCGACGACCAGATCACGGTCGACGCAGCCGAGGCGATCAAGCGCCACGGCGTCGGCGTGAAGTGCGCCACCATCACCCCGGACGAGGCCCGCGTCGAGGAGTTCGGCCTCAAGCGCATGTACCGCTCCCCGAACGGCACGATCCGCAACATCCTCGGCGGTGTCATCTTCCGCGAGCCGATCATCATCTCCAATATTCCGCGGCTGGTGCCGGGCTGGACCAAGCCGATCATCGTCGGCCGCCATGCGTTCGGCGACCAGTACCGCGCCACCGACTTCCGCTTCCCCGGCGAGGGCACGCTCACTCTCACCTTCACCCCGAAGGACGGCTCCGCACCGATCGAGCACGAGGTGTTCCAGGCGCCCGGCGCCGGCGTCGCGCTTGCGATGTACAACCTCGACGACTCGATCCGCGACTTCGCCCGCGCATCGCTGAACTACGGCCTGGGCCGCGGCTACCCGGTGTACCTGTCGACCAAGAACACGATCCTCAAGGCCTACGACGGCCGGTTCAAGGACCTGTTCGCCGAGGTCTTCGACTCGGAGTTCAAGGCGAAGTTCGACGAGGCCGGCATCACCTACGAGCACCGGCTGATCGACGACATGGTTGCTGCCGCACTCAAGTGGGCGGGCGGCTACGTCTGGGCCTGCAAGAACTACGACGGCGACGTGCAATCCGACACGGTGGCGCAGGGCTTCGGCTCGCTCGGCCTGATGACCTCGGTGCTCGCCACCCCGGACGGCAGTACGGTCGAGGCCGAGGCCGCGCACGGCACCGTCACCCGCCACTTCCGCCAGCACCAGGCGGGCCAGCCGACCTCGACCAACCCGATCGCGTCGATCTATGCGTGGACCCGCGGGCTGACCCATCGCGGCAAGCTGGACTCCAACCCCGAGCTGATCGGTTTCGCCGACGCGCTCGAGGACGTGGTGATCAAGACTGTGGAGAGCGGCAGGATGACCAAGGACCTGGCCCAGCTGATCGACCAGGATGCGCCCTACCAGACCACCGAGGGCTTCCTCGCGTCGCTGGACGAGAACCTGCGCACGGCCCGCAGCTGAGCTGAGCTCGAGGGCAAGCCGGCCGGGGGCGCTCCCACCCCCGGCGTAGGTGTGATCCGTAGTGCGGTTGAGCTACCGTAAACGGACCACCGGCGCGGGAGAGCAATCGATGGCAAAAAAGCTTAGAGAAATCATCAAGAAGCCGGATCCGGCGACGTTCAAGGGTTGGTTGTTCGTCGTCGTTTTCGGGGGGGCCCTCGCGCTTGTGGCGATGATCGACCGGGGTGGTGTCGCCGAGCTGCAGGCATATCCAGCGGATGGCTCCACCGGCTGCCAGCTGGAGGTCACGGTCGCCGAGCTGAACGTGCGGGATGCGCCGATCGAGGACGCCAAGCTGATCAGGGTGCTGCGCCAGGGTGCGCAGGTCGACGGCACCCGGACGATCACTAACGGGTTCCGTGAGCTGGAGGGCGGGCGATGGGCCATGGACCAGTCCCTGACCCCACTGCTCGGCTCCAACTGCGCGTGAAGCCCAGGCGGGTGTGACCAACCCGTCCATCGCGACCAACCCGTCCATCGCGACCTTCCGGCCCATCGCGACCTTCCGGCCCATCGCGACCAACCCGTCCATCGCGACCTACTGTGCAGGTATGGCCGACCTGTTACCCGAGCCCGTCCCGTCCGCATCGGCGTTGCGCCGAGCCCTGCGTCGGGTGCGTGACGGGGTCGCGCTCGACGTGGCCGAGGTGGCCGTGCTCCTGGCCGCCCGCGGACCACACCTCGACGAGCTCCTCGCCGCATCCGCCCGGGTTCGCGACGCGGGCCTGGTCGCGGCAGGTCGCCCGGGCGTGGTGACGTATTCGCGCAAGGTGTTCATCCCGCTCACCCGCCTGTGTCGGGACCGTTGCCACTACTGCACCTTCGCCACCGTGCCGCACCGGCTGCCCGCGGCGTTCCTGGAGCGCGACGAGGTGCTGGAGATCGCCTGCGCGGGTGCGGCGTCAGGATGCAAGGAGGCATTGTTCACCCTCGGCGACCGGCCCGAGGAGCGCTGGCCAACGGCCCGGGAGTGGCTCGACGCCCGGGGCTACGGGTCCACGCTGGATTACCTGCGGTCCTGTGCGATCGCCGTTCTGGAGGAGACCGGGTTGTTGCCACACCTCAATCCCGGGGTGCTCAGTTGGGCCGAGCTCACCCGGCTCAAGCCCGTGGCGCCGAGCATGGGGATGATGCTGGAGACCACGGCCACCCGGCTGTGGTCCGAGCCCGGGGGCCCGCACTACGGCAGCCCGGACAAGGAACCTGCGGTCCGGTTGCGGTGCCTGACCGACGCCGGGCGCATCGGTATCCCGTTCACGACCGGGATCCTCATCGGGATCGGTGAGAACCGGAGGGAGCGGGCAGAATCGATCTTCGCGATCCGATCGGCTGCGCGGGCGCACAGGCACGTTCAGGAAGTGATCGTGCAGAACTTCCGGGCCAAGCCGGACACCGCGATGGCTCAGGATCCCGACGCCGACCTGGAGGACCTGGCCGCGACCATCGCCGTCACCCGGCTGGTGCTCGGGCCGAAGATGCGGGTGCAGGCGCCGCCGAATCTGGTTGGGCGGGCGGTGGGAGCGGACGCAGCGGAGGAATTCGCGCTCATGCTCCGCGCCGGGATCGACGACTGGGGCGGTGTCTCGCCCGTGACGCCGGACCACGTCAACCCCGAGCGTCCCTGGCCGGTGATCGACGAGCTCGCGGCGCAGTCCGCCGCGGCCGGATTCACCCTGCGCGAGCGGCTCACGGCGTACCCGCGCTTCATGCTGGCCGGCTCACCGTGGATCGACACGCGGCTGCATGCGCACGTTGCGGCGTTGGCGGACCCGGTGACCGGGCTGGCCCGCGAGGACGCGGTGGTGATTGGCCGACCGTGGCAGGAGCCCGACGGCGGGTTCGCCTCCTCCGGCCGGACCGACCTGCATGCATCGATCGACGCGGAGGGCCGCACCGAGGACCGGCGGGGGGACTTCGACTCCGTCTACGGCGACTGGGACTCGCTGCGCGAGGATCTCGACGGCCTCCGTGCCGCGTCCTTCGCGCGGTCTGCGTCCGACCAGCCGTCGGTGGAGCGGCTGGACTCCGATGTTCGTGCCGGACTCGAGCTCGACCGCCCGTCGGTGGAGCGGCTGGACGCCGACGTTCGTGCCGGACTCGAACTCGCCGCATCCGATCCGGCC
>Ga0136617_10002955_pt1 | contig 15193 bp, 15 predicted proteins | sample AntDrymUQ3222106_2_FD_129672 | JGI IMG/M metagenome (GOLD analysis project Ga0136617, IMG submission 129672) | Polar desert sand microbial communities from Dry Valleys, Antarctica - metaG UQ322 (21.06) | ecosystem: Environmental > Terrestrial > Soil > Desert | place: Antarctica: Dry Valley... | reverse complement strand
CGGAACAGCCGGACAGTATCAATTAACCGTTAGTCTAAACAACGCGCCGCTTTGGGAAATGCTGATTATTCGCCCTTCGGCTTCATCCGGCAATTCGGAAGAACGCTCCGGCATTGAAGTCCAGGATGTCAAATACAAAGGCAAATCTGTTTTGAAACGCGGACACGCGCCCATTCTGAACGTGCAATATGAAGCCGATGCGTGCGGACCGTATCGGGATTGGCAATACAGCGAAGGTTTTTTCAATGCTCCGACCGAAGGCGCGATTGACCCGGCTCCCGGTGTCAGAATTTTGGCTCCCGGTCGGGTTGCTCAAACCTCTCTCGATTCCGGCAACGATTTGGGAAACTTCGCCGGCGTTGCCGTTTACACTCAAAACGGCGAAACAATTTTGGTGTCGGAAATGGATGCCGGTTGGTATCGCTATATTATGGAATGGCGTTTTGCGAACGACGGAACGATTCGTCCGCGCTACGGTTTCGGTGCGACAAACAGCACGTGCGTTTGTAACTCACATCAACATAATATCTACTGGCGATTCGATTTCGACATCGTTAGTCCGACTAACAAAGTCTTTCAGCTCGAGCGCGGTGGCAAGTTTATACAGCCGGTTAAAAATGAAACTGCCCGCCTGCGAAGCTATCAAACCAATCGCAGTTTTCTGATTCAAAATTCAAACGGCGGCGAAGCCTATAAAGTCGTGACAAATCTTTCGGATGGCGAAGCAAACGATTTTAGTGTCGGTGATTTTTGGCTTTTGAAGTATCGAGCCGGAATTGGCGGCGAGCCGGACGAAATTGACGACCCGAACGGTGACGAACAAAAAGCTAATTTCGCGCCCTGGCTGAACAATGAATCATTGCTAAATCAAGATGTCGTCCTCTGGTATTCAGGTCATTTCGCTCATCATTCCGATGGCGAGCATTTGCTCAGCCCGGATCGCAGCGGCACTGTCCTGACCGGTTCGCACGTTGTCGGTCCCGACCTTCGTCCGGTGCGCTGGTAAATTCTGAAAGACAGTACTTTTGCAAATAAAAAAGGGCGAACTCTTTGTAAAGAGTTCGCCCTTTTTTATAAATTCACCTTCACTATTTTTCAATCTTATAGGCGACGCTCGTTGCCGTATTGTTTGCAGTGTCAAAAACCACATCAAAATTAAGTTTGTTCCAGACGAGACTTCCGACTCTAACTTCTCCAACACCCGTAAATTTCTTTTGATTTGAAATGTTTGAAACATTTTCCATTCCGTCAATAGCAATAACGATATTTTTCGTTTTGAAATCCCGGCTGATTTTATTCATCAATTCCTTCATCAAAAATTCTTCGTCAGAACTTGGCGCGTATTCCGAAGCCTCCGTTAATTCTGCAAAATCATATCGAATCTCGGCAACACTCAGATTATTGGAATTTAACTTCACGTCGAATGTCATCGACAATCGGTTGTTTTCACTGGTTATCACACAAAAACCGCTGCCTTTTAAGCCGATTTGATTTTTTGAAACTTTGTATTCTTCGATGTTGCTTAACTTGACCGACACAGTTTCATTCGCCAAATCGGTTTTCAATTTCTTTTGAAGGTTATTGATGACAAGCGAATGAATTTGTTCTTTGTTGATTGAAGCAGATGCGCTTGAGAAAGCTGAAATGCAAATTAACGAAATGATTAAACTTCTAAATGCTAAAAGACGCGAATGTTTGTTCATAATGTTAAATCCCCCGCGGACTAGCTTTAGCAAGCACTGTGCCAAGAAACCTATATGAAAATCGGACAACATTGTTTATATACTTTAAAGAAACTGAATTTTTGCACTAAATTCAAACACATAAACCGGCATCAAAACCGAACGCATCAATCGAGTTTGGTAATTAAAACATTTTTATCCTTTTGCAATTTTCGATAAAAATGCGAAAATTACAAACTTATGCCGCTTGTGCAAAATCTGACCGAAAAAGTCCTAAACGGTGAAACGCGCAGCGTGGCGCGAGCGATAACGAAAGTTGAAAACGGCGCGGACGATGCCACCGAATTGATGAAAGCGATTTTTCCAAAGACAGGAAATGCTTTGATTGTCGGCATCACAGGTTCACCCGGCGCGGGAAAATCTTCGCTCGTTGATAAATTAGCGATGTTTTATCGCAATCAAGGCGACCGCATCGGAATCATTTGCGTTGACCCGTCGAGTCCGTTTTCGGGCGGCGCAATTCTCGGCGACCGAATTCGTATGCAGACGCTCGGACTTGATAAAAACGTCTTTATTCGTTCGATGGCGACACGCGGAAATTTAGGCGGACTTTCACGCGCAACGGTTGATGCGGCGGCGATTTTAGATGCAGCGGGTTTTGACAAAATCATTATTGAAACCGTCGGTGTCGGGCAGGACGAAGTAGAAATCGTCAAAACGGCAGACGTTTCGGTGGTCGTTCTCGTTCCCGGAATGGGCGATGACATTCAAGCGATAAAAGCCGGGATTATGGAAATCGGAGATGTTTTCGTCATAAACAAAGCCGACCGCGAAGGCGTTTTGCGAACCGAAAAAGAACTCGAATCGCTTCTCTCTCTGGCGCACCGTCCCGATTTTTGGATGCCGCCGATTATCAAAACCGTGGCGACGGAAAACAAAGGCATCGAAGATTTGTCAAAAGCCATCGAAAGTTATTACGATTTCCAGAAAAAAGGCGAGGCTGGTTTAGAGCGCAGACGGGCGATAGCAAAATGGCGGTTGCTCGAACTTCTACGAGAAACATTATTAGCCCAAACTTTGAATAAAAACGGAACGAATGAAAAACTGGAAAATCTGGCTTTGGAAGTTGCGGAAAAGAGACGCGACCCGTATTCGGCAATTGAGGAAATCTTAAATTCAAAATGAAAATCAGTCATCTCGGCATCGCCACCAAAGGAATTGACGAAGCATTAAAGTTTTGGCAAGACGCACTTGGATTAGAAAATGTTCACACCGAAACGGTTGAAGACCAAAAGGTGCGCGTGGCGATGCTGCCGATTGGCGAAACTAATATCGAACTTTTAGAGCCGACATCGGAAGATTCGCCGATTGCGAAATTTTTGGAAAAACGCGGCGGCGGAATTCATCATATCGCCGTTGAAGTTGAAAATATCGGAGAAAGTTTAGCAAAACTAAAAGCCGAAGGCGCGCGTTTAATCGACGAACAGCCGCGTGTCGGCGCGGAAGACTGTCTTGTAGCGTTTGTCCATCCGTCGGCGGCTGGCGGAGTTTTATTAGAATTGGTTCAAAAGAAATAAGTATTTTAAAGAGGAAAATTTAATGAAAATATGTCCCGAATGTCATACCGAGTATGAAAATAATATAGATATTTGTCCGAAAGACAACACCATATTAAACGATGAAAATCAATCAACTGTTTCCACGCCGGAAACTGTTTTGAATAACACTGCGGAAACACCGAAAAGTTCGACGGTAAATACCAATTCTGCAGCCAAAGCAAGCAGCACTTTACCAAAGGCATTAGCGGTTCTCGCCGTGCTTCTGGCACTCGGCATCGGACTGGTTGTCTGGAAGACAAAATTTGCCGGACATCACGATGAATCTTTGAATCGTGTCAGCAAGGAGGATATGCAGCTTCTCCTGAAAGATGCCAACCCGATGCAGCTTAAATCAATTGGCAGCAGTCCCGAACAAAAGAAAAAGGTCGCCGAAAGTCTTAAGCAACTGCTTGCCGTCGCCAGCCAAGCCAGAAAAGAAGGAATTGCTGAAGACCCGAATGTCAAACGCGAACTCGAAAGCATTCGCTCGCTGATAACCGCCAGCATTTACGACAAGAAAATCAATGAAGGCAAAGCCGAAATGCCGCCTTTCAGTTTTATTACCGAAGACCAGGTCAAAGAATTTTGGGGCGAAGCGCAAGCCGAACCGAGCGGTTTGAGTAAGTATTTCGGCGGCGGTGATAAACGCCGGCACGAAACCGAATTTCAGCAGTTTCTCGATTCGAAAATCGCACTTGCCAGAGAAGCCGGTAAATTTCCGGCAGACAAACAACTGACGGAAGAGGAAATCAAACAGGCAAAGGACGACTATGCCAAAATCAAAATTTACGAAGAAGAAGCGACCGCCAAAAAAGGGGAATTAGGCGAAGAGTTTAACCGCGAACTTGAGTTGCAGGTCAAGCTGCAGCAAGCGCAATTTTTAGCCAGCCGTTACGCGCAAAAAACGCTGACTGAGAAGATAAAAGTTTCCGACGAGGATATAAAAAATTATATTGCTTCGCACCCGGAATTTGACACGAAAGAGCAACGAGCAAAAGCCGAACAAGTTCTTAGCCGTGCCAAATCAGGCGAAGATTTTGGCAAGTTGGCAAAGGAATTTTCCGAAGACCCGGGCAGCCGGGACAAAGGCGGTCTTTATGAAGATGTAGCGGTGAACAGCGGTTTTGACAAAAACTTTGAAGGTGCCGCGCTTGCTCTCGAACCCGGTCAGATTACCGAAAACTTGGTCGAAACACCTTTCGGCTTTCACATCATCAAACTCGAAAAGAAGGGCGAAGGCAAAGACCCGAAAGGCGAACCGACGCAAACTTACAACGTGCGTCATATTTTAATCGGCACGACTATCACCGACCCGGATAATCCGTCGGCACGTCCGATGCCTATTTCCGCAAAAGTTAAATCGCAGCTCGAAGAAGAAAAACAAAAGCAGGTTTTAGACGAGATTGTGAAAAACAATCCGGTGGAAGTTGCAGAAGATTTTACCATTCCCGAGCCGACCGAAGAACAAATGCAGCAAATGATGAAACAGCAGCAGCAGCAAATGCAGATGCAGGGAATGCCGCCGGGCGGAATGCCGTCTGACGAAGAGGAAGAAGAAGTGGAAGAAGACGCGCCGAAAGGCAAAACGCCTCCGAAACCACAACCGAAGAAAAAGTAACTAAGAACGGAAAACGGAAAACGGATAATGGATAATGAAAATCAGTTTTCCATTTTCCGTTTTCCGTTTTCCATTATGCTTTTTGGCGATTATCGAATTGAAGTAATTTCCGGTACGCAGGTTTGGCTTGACGGCGGCGCAATGTTTGGCGTGGTGCCGCGCGTGATGTGGGAAAAAGTTTGCCCACCTGACTCTTTGAACCGCGTGCCGCTTGCCGCGCATTGTCTCTATGTCGAAACCGGGAGCGAAAAGATTTTGTTTGAAACCGGATCGGGCGAAAAACTGACGGAAAAGCAACTGCAAATTTACGGAATGCACAGGGGAAAATCGCTCGCCGAAATGTTATTTGAAACAACCGGCGTTTCCGCCGCCGAAATATCAATCGTCGTCAACACGCATTTGCACTTCGACCATTGCGGCGGCAACACGAAATTTAACGAAGCCGGCGAAATCGTTCCCGCATTTCCGAATGCCCGTTATTTCATCTCCGAAAACGAATTAAAACACGCCGAAAACCCGACCGACAGAGACTGCACGGCATACAACAAAGACAACTGGGAAATTTTGCAAAAAACCGGACAATTGGAAACGAAACCGTCGATTTACGAGGTAGTCGAAGACATCACGATGACCGAGACGCGCGGTCATAACGCGGCAATGCAGACGGTCAAAATCGAATCCGGCGGTGAAATTCTTTACAGCTTTTCGGATTTGATTCCGATGACGGCGCATCTGCCTCTGCCGTGGATTATGAGCTACGATTTGTTTCCGATGGAAACGCTCGCCAACAAAAAGAAACTTCTTCCGCTCGCGCTCGAAGAAAACTGGCTCTGCTGGTTTTACCACGATGTCGAAACGCCGCTTTGCCGTTTGACGGAAATTGACGGAAAATTGAGTGCGGTAAAGTTTGATGAGTAAATACGAAATAATTATTTATTGGAGCGAAGAAGATAAAGCCTTTATCGCCGAAGTTCCCGAACTCGCGGGTTGTATGGCAGACGGTGAAACTTATCAAGCGGCACTGGCAAATGCGGAAGTTATTATTCAAGAATGGATTGAAACGGCGCGAGAATTAGGAAGAAAAATTCCCGAACCGAAAGGCAGATTGGTTTTTGTTTAAAATGAATTTATCAGAAGAAACACAACGAGCAACTGAAATGCTGAAAGGAAAAACAGTTGCTTCGGTCAAACGATTTCGTAAAAAAGAGGTTTTGATTGAGTTCACAGATGGAAGTTGCTTGTTTGTTGATTGGCAGGAAAGTGAGTTATAGCGATTTTCAGTTGAGTGCGACCAAAAATCGAACCGCCTCCGAGTCGGAGCGCGGACGGCTCGTCCGCATCGAGCGCGTCTTAGCGCGAGCCAACCCGCTTACCAATAGAGACGCGGGCGGGTCAGCGAGCAACCTCATTTCACTCCGTTGGCGGACGAGCCGTCCGCGCTCCGACTTAAAAGTTTCACCCAACTGAAAATCGCTATAGAACTTTCAATTACAGGCAATTTGAAAGAAGAAAATTAAATATAAAATAATAATGGAACAAGTAAAAATCGGAATTATCGGCGGCAGCGGTTTATATCAAATGCCGGAATTGACGGATGTAAAAGAAGTCGGAGTTGACACGCCGTTCGGCAAACCGTCGGACGCTTTTATCGTCGGGACTTTGGAAGGAACGCGAGTCGCGTTTTTGCCCAGACACGGGCGCGGACATAAATTAACACCGACGGAACTTCCCTTTCGCGCAAATATCTACGCGATGAAATTGCTCGGCGTGGATTATATTTTATCGGTTTCGGCGGTTGGGAGTTTGCAGGAAAAATACGCGCCGACCGATATGGTGATTCCCGACCAATTTTTTGACCGCACACGCGCACGCGCTGAAGAATCAACCTTTTTCGGCAATGGCATCGTCGGACACATCACATTTTCGCATCCGGTTTGTGGTGAACTCGGCGATATTTTAGAAGAAAGCTGTCAATCAATTGAAAATTTAAAAGTGCATCGCGGCGGAACATATCTTTGTATGGAAGGTCCCGCGTTTTCGACCAAAGCCGAATCGAATGTCTATCGAAGTTGGGGAATGGACGTTATCGGAATGACGAATTTGCAGGAAGCAAAGCTCGCCCGCGAAGCTGAAATTGCTTATGCAACTTTGGCTTTAGTTACCGATTACGATTGCTGGCACGAAGGACACGACGACGTTTCGGTTGATATGGTTATCGAATATCTGCACAAAAACGTACGAAACGCGCAGCTTATTTTGAAGGAAGCGGTAAAAAGAGTGGCGGCAAAACAAACACCGAATCCGTTTGCAGGCGCGACAAAGAGCGCGATTTTCACCGCGCCCGAACTTTGGAATCCTGAAACGGCAAAAAATCTGGAAGCGATTATCGGCAAATACGCGACGAAGTGATTGAGTTTATAGTTTGTCTAACAAACGCAAAATAATTTCCGCGCATCAAACCGCGCAGGAGATAAAGCAATTATGAAGAAAGCAATTTTAATTTTTAGTTATATATTTTTAGTTTTTACGTCTGCATCTTTCGCGCAAAAACAAATCGAGCCGCAAGTTCAGCGCGATCCGATTTTGGAAGCCGACGCGAGGCATAATCTCGAAGTCGCGCAGCAATATTTCAAACTTAAAAAGGCTTACAAAGCCGTTCTGCTGCGCTTTGAAGAAACTTTCGCCGCGTATCCCGATTTTTCCAAGATGGACGAATTTTTGTATTACGCCGGAATGAGCAGCCTTTATCTTGCGGAAAATAAAGGCAAGCAAAAAATAATCTCCGAAGCTGATAAAAAGAAATTTGCGCCTGAAAAACTGCGCGAAGATTCGGTGGCTTATCTTTCGATGCTAATCGAAAAATATCCGCAGAGCGTTTTTAAGGAAGAAGCCGGAAAGACTCTGAAACAAATCGCAGTTAAGAAATGAACTTAAACCAGGTTACGATTCATTCAACAGATGTTGGCGCGTCAGTTGAGTTTTATAAAAAACTTGGGCTGAGATTGATCGTCGATTCCGCGCCGCGCTACGTGCGTTTCGAGTTTCCCGAAGGAAACGCGACGCTTTCCGTTTCTCATCACGATAAAATTTCGTCCGACTCAAACATTGTTCTTTACTTCGAGTGTGAAAATTTGGACGCGCGAGTTGAAGAATTAAAACGAATCGGAATCGAATTTGAATCCGAGCCGCAAGACCAAACCTGGCTGTGGCGCGAAAGCTATCTCAAAGACCCGAACGGCAACCGAATTTGTCTTTTTTATGCCGGTGAAAATCGCCAAAACCCGCCCTGGCGTGTAAAATAATCCTTTTTACATAATAACTTTTAGGAGAGAGATTTAATAAATGTCATTAACAGTTGTAGGTTCGGTTGCGTTTGACGCATTGGAAACGCCTTTCGGCAAGCGCGACAAACTGCTCGGCGGCGCGGGAACGCACTTTGCGCTTTCGTCGAGTTTTTTTACAGATGTACGCGTGATTGGTGTTGTCGGAAATGATTTTACCGATGCGGAATGGGAAGTTTTCAAGCGTCATAATATCAACACGGATGATATTGAGGTCGTTGCAGACGGCAAAACTTTTTTTTGGCGCGGCAAATACGAATATGATTTGAACACGGCGCATACCTTGGAAACGCAGTTGAATGTGTTTGAAACTTTCGAGCCGAAGCCTTCCGAAGAATCGAAAAGTTCACGTCTTTTATTTTTGGCGAATATCTTGCCGATGCTGCAAAAGCAGGTTCGCCAGCAATCGAATGCCGAATTCGTCGCAATGGACACGATGAATTTTTGGATTGATTCGATGAAGGATGCGGTTCTCGAAACAATCAAAGTCGTTGACTGCGTTATCATCAACGATGCCGAAGCCAGGCAGCTTGCCGACGAGCCGAACATTCACAAAGCCGCGAAAAAGATTATGGAAATCGGAAATCTCCGCGCTCTGGTCATCAAGCGCGGCGAATACGGCTCGGCACTTTTTACGAAAGATAATTATTTTGCAATTCCGGCATATCCGCTCGAATTGGTTTTTGACCCGACCGGCGCGGGCGACACTTTCGCGGGCGGTTTTATGGGTTATCTCGCCAGCCAGGTGGAAATTACCGAAGACACGCTGCGCCGCGCGATGGTTTATGGAACGGTAATGGCTTCGTTCAACGTCGAAGAATTCGGAACCGAAAGAGTTGACCGCTTGACGAAGGACGAAATCAACGAGCGTTTTCGCCACTTCAAACGCATCACGCATTTTGAAGAAATTCCGTTAGAGAATGCTACTTCGGCAAGTTGATTGGTTGATAAAACAGGACGCGGATGAAGTAGGTTTCGCAGCTTGGATTGAGCTAATTTTCGCGGATATGATTTTTAATATTTGTGTTAATCCAATTCGGCTTCTCATCCGCGCCCTCTTCTGGTTATCGTAATAATTTGAGTTCTAAAAGTTTATGCTTGTCGGCTTTTTAATCGAGCTTTATTTCCCCGCTCATTTTTACGATTTTCATTCCGTCCCGAACCTTTGTCCGACACGCCAGAATCGGCTTTTCCTGTTCGGTATTTTCCAGCCAAACCCGACAGTTGGCGCAATCGCCGTTCCAGCAAAAATCACCGTAAGAAATCGTTTCCAAACTGAGATATTGAAAACATCGCAGCAGCGAATTATTCTCGGGAACATTTCGCGTTTCTCCCGAAACTTCGATTTTTACGAGTTTTTCAAACGGTTCAAAAAGGTTTGTGTCCATCAGTTACCAGTTATCAATTATCGGTTATCAGTTGTCAAATAGCGATTGTTGACTGTTGACCGATAATTGATAAACTGTTTTATGAAAAGGAGATTTTCAAAATGGCTTTAGAATTGTATATGAAACCGAATTGCCCGTATTGCCAGAAGGCGCGGGACTATTATAACGAAAACAGGATTGAATTCATCGAATATGACGCGCAGAACGACAAGCAGCGCAAAAAGGAAATGCTTGAATATTCGAGCGGTGATTTGGTCGTGCCGTGCATTGTCGAAAACGGCGAGTATGTTCAATCGGGCTGGGGAAATCCGTTGCGCGGCTGAACGGTTACACCTGATTAACCGGCAGTTTGCCGATGCCCGATTTTGGATTTTAGATTTTGGATTTTAGATTAAATTTTCAATCCGAGTTTTTTAATTTTGATGCAGACTTTTCTATTCTGAAAGCAAAAGTTAAAATGCTTTTCGGAAATCCAAAATCCAAAATCTAAAATCCAAAATCCAATATGGTTGGAACGAATATTAACCAATATAAAATCCTCGAAAAAATCGGGGCGGGCGGGCAAGGAACCGTCTATAAAGCGCAGGATACGAAACTTGACCGCACGGTCGTCGTCAAAGTTTTGCCGCCGGAGTTGACGGCTAAAACGGCTAACTTCAAACGCTTTGAACGCGAAGCGCAGCTTTGCTCGCAGCTCGACCATCCGAATATCTGCACCATTTACGATTTCCACGAAGACGACGGCGTTTTTTATATTGCAATGCAGTATGTGCAGGGCAAAAACGTGCGCCAGCTCGTTGACGGTCGCCCGCTCGAACTCAAAAGCGCGTTGAGCATTATCACACAGGTTTGCGACGCGCTCGCCTACACGCATTCACGCGGAATTATTCACCGCGACATCAAAGCCGGAAATATAATGGTGACGGACACCGGACAAATTAAAATTCTCGATTTCGGTCTGGCAAAACTTTTGCAGGACGAACCCGTCGAACAAATTGCAGGTTTAGACCGCACGGATATTACCGAACTCGGAATTCCATACGGCACGGCGACTTATGCCGCGCCCGAACAAGCCAAAGGCGAGCGGGTTGACCACCGCGCCGATATTTTTTCAACCGGCGTTCTGCTCTATGAGATGCTCACGGGAATCTGGGCTTTTCAAGGCAAAACCGTGGTGGACGTGCGTCACCAGGTTCTTTACGCAACGCCGACACCGCTTGCTCAAATGCGTCCCGAACCGACACCGCCGCGCCTTCAGCAAATAATTGACAAGGCTCTGGCAAAAGAGGCAAAAGACCGTTATCAGCAAATTTCACTAATGCGCGATGACTTGCGCTATGTTTTACAGGAGATTTCAGGAATGCCTATTTTGCAAGGCGACAGTTACGCGCCGCGCCATTTAGAAGATGCCAGCCCGGTCAAACGCGCATGGAACTGGCTGACCGGCAAATCCAGTGTCGATACTTCGATGCAGATGACGCCGTCGGTTTCGATGACCCCGACCTTTTCACCGGATATGACGGCAACCGGCACGGGGCGCGAGAAAAAAAGCGTGGCGATTTTGCCTTTTAAGAATTTGAGCGGGGACCCGGCATCGAATTTTTATGAGTTTGCTCTGGCTGACGCGGTAATAACCGAACTTGCGCCGCTTCGTTCCCTAATTGTGCGTCCGAGTTCGGTGATTGCCAAATATCAGGGCACGGATGTTGACCCGAATCAAGCGGGCAAGGATTTGAAGGTTAATGCCGTGTTGTCGGCAAGTTTTCTGCGTTCGGGCGAACGTCTGCGCGTGACGGCGCAATTGCTTGACGTTTTGAGCGGTGATATTTTATGGAGCGACCGGATTGACGCGCAGGGCGAAGATATTCTTGCGCTGCAAGACACCATCGCCCAGAGAATTTTGGAAGGCTTGCGGCTCGAACTCTCTGACAACGAGCAGGGAGTTCTCGGTCGCCGAACGACGGAAAGTGCTGAAGCGTATGAGGAGTTTTTGCGCGGGCGCGATAATTTCGGCAGATTTATCTTTCGCACGGTGGCGGCGGAAGACTGCGAAGCGGCAATTGCTAATTTCAAACACGCCATCGAACTCGACCCGCATTTCGCGCTTGCTCACAGCGGTTTGGGCGCGTGTTACGCCAACCGGATTTTCAAAGGAATGGGTGATGCCGAAGATTATACTTACGCCGAAGCCGCGTTCAGCAAAGCCTTTTTCTACGACCCGAATGTCGTCGAAGCGCGTGTTTTGATGGTTTTGATTTATCTTTCGCGCGGCGAAAAGAAAAAAGCGCGGGCGGAAATCAATCTTCTGCAGCAGCAATTTCCCAACGACGCGCCGCTCTATTTTGTTAAAGGCACGATGCACCGGCTCGACGGCGAATACGAACAATCGCTCAAAAGTTTTGAAAAACTAATCAGGCTCGACCCGGCGGCGCGGGTCGTCGCCAGCTATAATCGCGCCCGAATTTTTCTCTATGAGCAAAAGTATGATGAAGCGATGAATGAAATCGAAAAAGGCGCGAAAATTGAGCCGAATCATCCGATGATACGAATTTTCAATTCGAGCATACTTTTTTATCGCGGCGACACCGTTGAGGCTATCGAGATGATGGAAAATGTTTTGCGCGAGCATCCTGAAATGGACGGTATTCGCTCGCTTTATGCAATTTATCTGGCTAATACGGGCAAACACGACGAAGCCAGAGCGCAATTGACGGAGGCGGCGCGTGGTTTAGCCAAAGCCGACCACGATATGGCGTATTGGATGACTTCGGCAAACGCGCAGCTCGGCGAAATTGATGAAGCGTTTTACTGGATGGAGCGCGCCATCAAGCTCGGCAACGAAAATCGTCCGTGGTATGAAAACGATAAAATGCTCGCTCCGCTCCGCAAAGACCCGCGTTTTCTGGAAACGTTAAACAAAATCGAAGGAATAATCTAAAGCAGTGAATCGTCAATCGTCAATCGTTTTAATTTTCTATTGACGATTGACGATTCACGATTCACGATTTAACCTTATTTCGGCGTAGTGGTTCTGACCGCGCGAGTAATGGCGATTCTTTTTTCTTTGTTTGCGCCGTCGGCTATTTCCACTTTTATTTTTCGGAAAATTCCGCCGCGGTTTTCATTGGTCGGCGTGTATGAAATCAAGTATTGCGTGCGCATTTCGGCGGAAATATCGGAGGCGATTTGCGGAAGTTCCTCGATTGAATTCGGAAAATAAACTTTTCCGCCCGTTTCCTGTGCCAGACGAGTCAAGAAAGATTTTGCTTTTTCCTGACGGTTTATACCCATTGCGTCAGGCTCTTTCCTTAAATTATTGATAAATCCGACGGCGTAAATTTGCACCTGCGAGGCACGCAGCAAATCAAAAAGCTGTTGTTCCGTGTAGGAACTGCTTCGGTCATCACCGTCTGAAACCAGAATCAGGGCGCGCAGCTTTACATCTTCCCTTTTCTCAGATTTTTGATATTCCTCGACCTTTTTTGCCGTTTGGTAAACCGCGTCAACGACTGCCGTCTGCCCGCCTTCGACGAATAAATTATCCAGCGCATTGTCGAGTGAATTTTTACGCCACGTAAAATCCTGCACGACTTCAATTTTGTCTTTGCTGATGAAACGAACGATGGCTGATTCATCCTTCGGGCGATTTGTGCCGACGATGATTTTTCCGGCTTCGATAATCTTTGCGAGCTGGGTGCGAAGCGACCGCGAATTATCGATTACGAGAGCATTTATCACCGGGACTTCGGCAGTTGTCAAAGAACTAATCGGCTGCAAAACGTCATCTTCGTAAATTTTAAATTGTGAGGGATTTAGATTTTTGACCGTTCGATTATTGTCGTCGACGACGCGCACATTTAAGCTGACTTCTTCGGTATAAACGCGAACGACTTCTTCGACTTCGACGGGATTTGGAGTCGCTGCCGGAGTTGCCGGCAGGCTGACCGCCGGTGTCGAATTCGCAGGTGGCGATGATTTTACAGGCGGCTTCGCGGCAACTTTTTGCGTGGTTTCCCTGACAGTTTCCGCCTTCGCTAACGGACTGAGAGTGTCTTTGCGTATCCAGCCTTTGACTGTTCTGTTCGATACGGAAACGTAATACCAGCCGTTTGTATCCTGAGCTTTTTCGAGAGTAATTTTCTCGCCTTTCTGAACCGTTTGGACTTTTTCCGAAGTCGTATTCGGTAATTTTCGCAGGAAAGTTGACGTTACGATTACTTCCGCCTGTCTTTGAGCAAAGACTGATGAAGCGAATAATAAAGCTAAAATTAGAGTGATAAAAGTTTTCATCGTTTTTATGCCCTCAACAATTTCATATTCAAACCCGCTGCAATTATTGCGGCGGCATCGAACATTAAAACTGTTTGCCGCGAAACTTTCCGCGGGCGAGAACCACCGCGTCGGGTCGGTTGACCTTTACAATAATGTCGTGAACAGCCTGGTCGGTTGCCGCATCTTTCGACTGGTAACCGAGCCGGTATTGCTCTCTTAATTCACCCGCGACCTTTTTAAAAATCTCTCCCAATTTCGGCGTATCGCTGGAATAAAATCTTCCGGCAGTGGTATCGGACATTTTCTTTAAAGCATCTACGGCTTCAGCTTCATCATTTCTTTCGCGCAAGACAATTTCTTCCTCAGTCGGCACATAAACGGGACCGGATATTAAAACCGGAATTTCCCTTTTCTTTTTTCGAGACTTTTTGTTTTGCTTTCCTTTTCCGATTGCGGGATTATTAAAACCCGCGCCTGTCTTATAAAATAACGTGTAAATCAATATGTCCGATTCTTCGAGTTGACTTATTAATTCATCTTTCGTAACGGCACTCCCGAAATCTTTACCGTCGGTCAGAAGAACAATTACCTTACGACCCTGGACATTAGCGAATGAATTCTGAGCAACTTGCTCGACGGCGCGATACATTAAAGTCCCGCCTATCTGGGCACTTTGGATTTTGTCGAGAGAGCTTCCGAGCGTTTGCCGGTTAGCCGTCAGCGGGTTGAGAATTTTCACTTGAGAATCGAATGTCGCTATCAGACATTGGTCGTTCCGGTTCAATAATTTTATAAAATCTTTGGCGGCTTCTTTGATACTCTCCAAGACATTTTCGGTGCTTCCGCTGGTATCGAGCAGCAGAGCGATATTGAGCGGTTCGTCGTAGGTCGCAAAAAAGGCGATGTTTTGTTTTACGCCGTCTTCATAAAGGCTGAAATCTTCCTTCTTCAAACCGGAAATATAACGCCCTTCGCGGTCGCTGACCGTAACCGGAACGCTGACAAGCGTTTTGTCCGTCGTTTTAATTTTATCCGGCTTGGCAGTTTGAGAGTGCAGCTCGACGGGCAGCGCAAAAAGCATTAAAGATAGCAGAACGATAATAATTTTCATTATTTGATGTTTTATCCAGTGGCGATTAATCTTTAAAAAGTATAGATAATTTCCATCAAATAAGTAAGCGGACAGAATTATTTTATAGTCGGAGCGCGGACGGCTCGTCCGCCCGCCGTTTAAGCGAAGCGAAAAACGGCGGATGCGCCGCCAGTTCCGACAACTTGAATGAAAAACCGGCGT
>Ga0136617_10002954_pt1 | contig 15194 bp, 15 predicted proteins | sample AntDrymUQ3222106_2_FD_129672 | JGI IMG/M metagenome (GOLD analysis project Ga0136617, IMG submission 129672) | Polar desert sand microbial communities from Dry Valleys, Antarctica - metaG UQ322 (21.06) | ecosystem: Environmental > Terrestrial > Soil > Desert | place: Antarctica: Dry Valley... | reverse complement strand
ACCAGCTCAAGACCCACCTGCGCGGCCCGGGGCGGATCCTGCGCTCGGCGATTACCGGAGCTGGTCCACCAGGAGATCTGGGCCTGGCTGCTGGTCCACCACGGGTCATAGCCGACGACACCGCGGAAGGCAACCGTTCAAGTCTTCTCCCTTGCGAGCCAGCATCATCGTCGTGCACGAAGTGGAGACACCCATGCCCTTGCCAGCCACCTCGCGACGACAGGCATGGACCTGGCATGGACCTGGCATACCGCGCACCTCGCGGTCAAGTGAATGCCTGATGAATTCCTGACATGCGCGAACGCTCGATTGACAGCCACTAGTGTCGCCAAATATGATCGAGTTTACGCATCGTACCCGCGCTTTCGCAGCTCAGGAGGCAGATCGATGATCTTCACAGCGTAAAGGGCTGCTCATTTTGCGACACTAGGACATCTGGTGTCATTTGAATACCGCCGTGGATCAATTGCGACGGAAAAGAGCCGCATAGATCGAGTGTGCCCGCGTTTGCTACTTTTTCCCCCGAGCATTCAGGGAGGGTCCAGAAATGGACGACCCGTACGGCGAATTGATGAAGACCCTGAACAGCCGCGCCGGCTCCCGTTCCGACGCCGAACTCCGGGCGAAGAACCGTCACGAGTCGTTCCCGCTCGCCGACATCCAGCACGCCTACCTGGTCGGGCGGCGCCGTGGGCTGGAGCTCGGTGGCGTGTCGAGCCACTCCTACTTCGAGTTCGACTGCCCGGCCCTGGACCTGTCGCGGCTCACCACCGCGCTGCGCGCTGTCGTCGACCGACACGACATGCTCCGCGCGGTGACCGTGCCGGACGGCGGCCAGCGGGTGCTTGACGAGGTCCCGCCCTACGAGATCGCGTGCACTGACCTGCGCGGGCACCGTGACGCCGAGCAGGCCGCTGAGCTGGGCCGGCTGCGGGGCCAGCTCGGCGACGTGGTGCGTCCCACCAACCAGTGGCCGCTCTTCGACGTGCGGGTCACCGTGCTCGATGACGACCGGATGCGGCTGCACTTCGGCATTGACCTGCTCTTCGTCGACATGCGCAGCCTGTTCGTACTGCTGGCCGAGTGGTATCGGTTCTACGACGACGCGACTTACTCCCCCGTGCCGCTGGAGGCGACCTTCCGAGACCACGTCCTGGCCCGGCAGGCCCTGTTGGACGAGGCAGAGGGGGCGCGGGCGCAGCGGTACTGGCTCTCCCGACTCGGCGAACTGCCAGCGGCGCCGGATCTCGCGATCGCGACCGCGCCGGAGCGGTTGGGCCGCCCGGAGTTCGTCCGGCTCAGCACGACCGTGGACGAGCAGCACTGGGCCGCGTTCCGCGCAGCGGTCGAGCCGCGTGGACTGACTCCCGAGGGAGCGCTGCTGGCGGCATACTGCGAGGTGCTGCGCGCCTGGTCGAAGCGGCAGGACTTCACCCTCACCGTGGCGCTGCTCGACCGGCAGCCGCTGCGCCCGCAGATCCACGATGTCGTCGGGGACTTCCTCACGCCGAGCCTGCTCGCGGTGCCCGACCGCGGCGATCAGACGTTCATCAACCGCGCGTGCGCCGTGCAGCGCCAGCAGCTCGCCGACGAGGAGCGCGCGACCTTCGGCGGGATTCGAGTGCTGCGCGAGCTGACCCGCGCGCAGGCCGACGGCCGCAACATCGCCATGCCGGTGGTCTTCTCCAGCACACTGGGTAGCGAGCCGGGCGCCGACACGCTGGGTCTGTTCGGCGAGCTGGTGCACAGCGCCGACCAGACCCCGCAGATCTGGTTGGAGAACCAGATCCTGGAGTCCGCCGGCGGGATCGTCCTGAACTGGAACGCGGTGGCCGGATTGTTCCCCGCCGGCATGCTCGAGGCAATGTTCGACGCCTACCAGGCACTGCTGCACAGGATGGCCGACGACGAGACGGTGTGGCACAGCACCGGTTCCGTGGTGGACCTGCCCGCCACGCACATCGGCGAACGGGACTGGGCGAACGACACGGCCACGGACCTGCCCGCGCGCCGGCTGCACGAGCTCGTCGCCGCCGCAGCCGAGCGCACCCCGGACGCGGTGGCCGTCATCGCCGAGGGAGCCGAGGTGACCTACCGCGAGCTCACCGAGGACGCGCACCGGCTCGCCCACCGGTTGCGCAAGACCGGTGCCGGGGAGCCGAACACGCTCGTCGCGGTGACGATGCGCCCCGGCTCGGCTCTGATCTCCGCTCTGCTGGGCGTGCTGCATTCCGGCGCGGCGTATGTCTCCATCGACCCGGACTTGCCCGAGCAGCGGCGGCTGGCGTTGCTCGGGCGGTGCCGAGCGAGTGCCGTGATCACCGATACCGAGCTGCGCGAGCGGCTGAGCTGGCCGGCCGGGTTGGTCGTGATAACCGCCGAGGACCAGGCCACCCGGCGGTGCGCCGCGGAGCCAGCGGCGAGCGGGCAGAGTCTCGACGACCTCGCGTACGTGATTTTCACGTCCGGCTCGACCGGTGAACCCAAGGGCGTGATGATCTCGCACCGGGCCGCGGGCAACACGGTGCAGGACATCAACCAGCGCTTCGGCGTCGACCCCACCGACCGGGTGCTCGCCCTGGCCCCGACCGGGTTCGACCTGTCGGTATACGACATCTTCGGTGTGCTGAGCGCGGGGGGTGCCGTCGTGATCCCCGCTCCTGAGCGCACCAACGACACGAGCCACTGGACCGAGCTGGTCGACCGGCACCGCGTCACGATCTGGAACAGCGTGCCGGCACCGATGCGGCTGTGGATCGAGTCGCTCTCCGGCGGCGCGCCGGGCAGCGGCGCGAGCGTCCGACTGGCGCTGCTCTCCGGTGACTGGATCCCGACCAGCCTGCCCGGCCAGATCCGCGACCGGTTTCCCGAGATGGCCGTAATCAGCCTGGGCGGCGCCACTGAGGCGTCGATCTGGTCGGTGTTCTACCCGATCGGCGCCGTGTCACGAGCGTGGGCGAGCATCCCCTACGGCAAGCCGCTGGCGAACCAGACACTGCACGTCTACAACGACCGGCTCGAACCGTGCCCCACCTGGGTGACCGGGGAGATCTACATCGGCGGCGTCGGCGTGGCGATTGGGTACTGGGCCGACCCGGAGCGCACGGCCGAACGGTTCGTCATCCACCCGCACACCGGCGATCGACTATACCGGACCGGCGACCTGGGCCGCTATCTGCCCGGAGGCGACATCGAGATCCTCGGTCGCACCGATTTCCAGGTAAAGATCAACGGTTACCGGGTGGAGCTGGGCGAGATCGAGGCCGCGCTGAGCCAGCGCCCGGGTATCCGGCAGGCCCTCGTGGCCGCGCCGGTCTACCCGCACACCGGGCAGCGGCAGCTGGCCGCATACCTGGTGGTCGACGATCCGGCCACGGCCGATCCAGTGCGGCTGCGCACCGCGCTGGGCGAGGTGCTGCCCGGTTACATGGTGCCCAACCACTACGTCAGCATCGACGCACTGCCGCTGACCACCAACGGCAAGATCGACCACGCCGCGCTGCCCACCCCGTGGCATGGCGGGGCTGAGACCGAGACCCGGGTGTCCCCGCGCAGCGACGTTGAGCAGCGTCTGCTGCGGATCTGGTCCGAACAGCTGGGCCACGGCGACCTGGGCGTCGATGACGGCTTCTTCGACGTTGGCGGTGACTCGCTGCACGCGGTGGCCATCGTCGGACACCTGCGCTCGGAGTTCAAGATCGACTCCGACGCGGAGCAGGAGGTCATCGAGGGCCTGTTCACCAACGCGACGATCGCCGAGTTCGCCGAGATCATCCGGTCGGTCGCGGGTCTGCAGGCATGACCGGCCAGGCGCGGGACGCCGATCTGGTGGTGGTCGGCGGCGGCTCCGCCGGGGTGGTCATGGCCAGCCGCATGGCCGCCCGCGGCGGGAAACGGGTGCTGCTACTGGAGGCCGGGCCCGACCAGCCGGTCTCCAGGGGCGTGCCCAACCCGCTGCGGGACGGGACCCGGCTGTTCCTGGAGGGCTTCAACTGGGACCACCTGGCCAACCTGCGCACTCGCACCGGAGTCGGCGCGAGCACCCGGGCTCTGTGGGGCCGCTTCCCCTACCGGCTCGGCAAGGTCGTCGGCGGATCCTCCTCGGTGAACGGGGCGGTCGCCATGCGGGCTCTGCCGCGCGACTTCGACGACTGGGTCAAGCTCGGCAACCCGGACTGGTCATGGGAGCAGGTGCTGCCGCTCTACAAACGGATTGAACGAGACGTCGACTTCCCCGGCGGGGAACACGGCGACGCCGGCCCCATCCCCATCGGCCGGCCCCGGCGCGAGCAGCTGCACGAACTGGACGCCGCGTTCTGGGACGCCTGCACGGCCATGGGGCTGCCCGAGCTCGACGACCTCAACGACGGCACCGAGCTCGGTGTCGGGGCGGTGCCGGCCAACACGGTCGGCGGCGAGCGGATGGACGTCACAGCGACCTACCTCAGCGCAGCCCGGCACCTGCCGAACCTGGAGGTGCGGACCGGATGCCAGGTGACCAGGGTGCTGTTCGACGGGCACCGCGCGGTCGGGGTGGAGGTGCTGCGCGAGGGTCGGTCGACGACGATCACGACTGGTGAGGTGGTGCTCAGTGCGGGAGCGATCGGCTCGCCGGTCATCCTGCAGCGCTCGGGGGTCGGCCCGGCCGCCTGCTGCGTGGCCGCGGGGGCCGCACAGGTGCTGGAGCTGCCCGGGGTCGGCGAGAACCTCCGCGACCACCCGTCGGTGGTCATCTGGGCCAAGCCCGCCGACGGCCTGTGCCGGCCGGGCGTCGCGTGGCGACAGGTGGCTGCGCGAGTGTCCAGCGGCGTCAGCGACGACGGCGCCGATCTGCAGGTGTGGCTGCTCAACAACGTGGAGAGCTCGACCATCCCGGGATTCGCCGACCGGCTGGGTTGGGACATGGTGGTCGGGATCTCGGTGATGTTGCTGCGCCCGGAGTCGCGCGGTCGGGTGTTCGTCGAAGACCCCGATCCCAGCAGTCCGCCCGGGATCGAGCTGAGGTTCGGTTCGGTCGCCGACGACATCGAGCGCCTCGCCCGCGGGGTGCGCAAGGCATGGCAGGTACTGCACTCGCCGGGCTTCGCTGGACACACCGAGCAGGTGCAGCTGTGGACCGACTCGATGGTCGCCGACGACGCGAAGCTGCGCAGCGCGGTCCGCAACGTGATGAGCCCCGGCTGGCACGCCGTCGGCTCGAACCGGATGGGCCCGGAGTCCGACCCGATGTCGGTTGTGGACCAGGAGTGCCGGGTCCGCGGGATCGACAGACTGCGGGTGGTCGACGCGTCGGTGTTTCCCACGATGCCCAGCGCCCCGACGAATCTGACAACGATCATGCTCGCCGAGAAAATCGTCGGCGGGATGGAGGAGTGAGCATCGTGCATCCCTCTCCTGTGCGGCTGTACTGCATTCCGCACGCGGGCGCGACCTCGTCGGTATACCGACCCTGGAAGGCGCTGGCCACCTTGGGCCTGCAGATCGTAGGCGTCGACCCTGCGGGCAGGGGCACCCGGTCGCGCGAGGCGAAGATCGCCGACTACACCGAACTGGTGTGCTCGACGGCGCGGTACGTCGTCGACGACCTGCTGCGGGCCCGCGAGGACGTCGGCCACCTTCGCTACGCGACCTTCGGGCACAGTTTCGGCGCACTGCAGAGCCTCGCCGTGGCCGCGGCGGTGCAGCGAGTGATCGGGCAGCCGCCGCTGTGCACGATCCTGTCCGCCGCCCTGCCGCCGCGGCTGCAGCCGCCCGGTGACGAGACGACCCCGCTGACTGACGCCGAGCTGCTGGACAAGATCGCCCGCGATGGCGGTACGGAGCCCGCACTGCTCTCCTCGGGCGCGATGGCCGGCTATCTCGTCGGGTTGATGCGCGAGGACTACGCGATCCGCCGGCAGTTCCCGGCCGAGAAGGGACTGCGGGTCGACTTCCCGCTGACGCTGGTCGCCGCGCGCGACGACCGCTACGTCTTACCCGCCCAGATGTGGGCCTGGTCGGAGCACAGCGGAGCGCGGAGTCGGCGCCTCGAGCTGGCGGGCGGCCACTTCGCGGCCGTGCGCAATCCCGCGAAGATCGTAGCGATCGTGTGCGCGGAGATGGGCCGCGCTGCCGACGCCCTGTCCGGAAAGGAGTGTTGACATGCAGAACAGTACATACTCCACCGAACACGAGGACTTCCGATCGCTGTGCCGCACGTTCCTGGCCCGCGAGGCCGTCCCGTACCACGATCAGTGGGAACGCGACGGCATCATCAGCCACGAGCTGTGGACCAAGGCCGGCACCGCGGGGCTGCTGGGACTCGACGCACCGGAGGACTTCGGCGGCGGCGCAGAGCAGGACTTCCGCTTCACCGCGGTCTTTGTCGAGGAGCTGATCTGCGCTCGGATCACTGCGCCCGGACTGGTGGCGCACAATGACATCATCTCTTCCTATCTCGCCCCGCGGACCACCCCTGAGCAGCGGTCGCGCTGGCTGCCCGGGCTGTGCGCCGGTAAGCTCATCGCCGGGATCGCGCTGAGTGAGCCGGACGCGGGCTCGGACCTGGCGGGCATTCGCACCAGCGCGGTCCTCGACGGCGACGAGTATGTGCTCAACGGGCACAAGACCTTCATCACCAACGGCGAGAACGCCGACCTGGTGATCGTCGCCGCCAAGACCACCACACCGCGAGGGGCGTCCGGGATGACGCTGCTCGTCGTCGAGCGCGGCACGCCCGGCTTCAGCCGCGGAAACCGGATGGAGAAGCTCGGCTGGCAGGCCAGCGACACCACCGAACTGTTCTTCGACAACTGTCGGGTCCCGGTGGCCAATCGGATCGGCAAGGAGAACGCCGGAATGGGCTACCTGATGGGCGGCCTGCCCAGGGAACGGGTCTGCATCTCCACGGTCGCGGTCGCCACGGCGGAGAAGATGCTGGCCGACACCCTGGAGTACGCGCGCAATCGCACAGCGTTCGGCCAGGCCATCGGTAGCTTCCAGCACAATAGGTTCCTGCTCGCCACACTGGACACCGAGGTCACCCTGGCCCGGGTTTTCCTCAACCATTGCATCACCGAACTGAACGCCCGGCGGCTGACAGTGACCGACGCGGCCAAGCTGAAGTGGTGGACCACGGAACTGCAGGTCCGCGTCGCCGACCGTTGCCTGCAACTGCACGGCGGATACGGATATCTCAAAGAGAACCCGATATCCAAGGAGTGGACCAACAGTAGAGTCCAGACCATTTACGGCGGCACCACCGAGATCATGAAGGAACTGATCGGCCGTTCCCTCGGCCTGTAATGCTCGCACGGAAACGATGGAGGTCCCCAATGAGGAGCAAGAATCCGACCGTCTACGAGTGGGCCGGCGGCGCCGATGCCTTCGAGCGGCTGACCGAGGCCTTCTACAAGAAGGTCGTCGGTGACGAGCTGCTCGCACCGCTGTTCAAATATATGAAGGCCCACCACCCGCACGACGTCGCGGTGATGCTCGGGGAGGTCTTCGGCGGGCCACAGACCTACACCGAAGAGCACGGCGGCTGGAAGCAGCTGACCGGCAAGCACCGTGGCCGCAACATCCAGCCCGAGCAGCGGGCCCGCTGGGTCGCGTTGATGCTGGAGACCGCCGATGAGGTCGGTTTCCCCGACGACGCGGAGTTCCGCGCCGCGTTCGTCGGCTACATCGAGTTCGGCTCGCGCCGCGCGATGGCCAACTCGAAACCGGGCGCGAACCCGAAGGAGCGGGAGGCGATCAAGCAGTGGGGCTGGGGCGAAGCGGCACCCGGCAGCGAGTGAACTGGCAACGGATTCGCTAGTGGGAATCAAGACCCGAGCGCACGAACGTGCGCAGCGGCTACCGTCACCGCAGCTCAACCTCAGCGCATGGCCGAAGGGGATGCGCGTGATCGTCCGGAAGGAACGCCCCCACTCCGGCGCCCAGCTACGGCTCACCGACCGCGACCGGGCACCGGCTCACCGCGTTCGCCACCAACACCGCGCCGGCCGGGCCGGGCCGCCAGCTCGCCGACCTCGAGCTACGCCATCGCCGCCGGGCCCGCGCCGAAGACCGCATCCGCACCGCGAAGGACACCGGGCTGGGCAATCTCCCCCTGCACCAGATGGCCCCAGAACCAGATTTGGTGGGCCGTCGTCGCGCTGGCCTGCGATGTGACCGCGGGGCCGCAACTGCTCGCCCTGCACGGTCACCCACGGGCGGCCCGGCCTCCGCTGACCAGTGCACCCTGGATGCCGCAACTGCTCGCCCTGCACGGTCACCCGGCGCGGCGGTGGGAGCCCAAGCGGCTGGGCGCCGCTCCTACTGCAGGCGATCACGACACTGCGCGCGCTGCCGGCACCCGGCTGACCCCGGAGTCCTCCGTCCCGACGATCCACTCGTGCCCGGCCCGTGGAAGGGCAGAATCACCCCGCGAAACCCGGCCCCGACCGGTCTCGACCACCAACACGCAGCCGACGAAAGATCCGGGCTCGGTCGCCGTGACGACCTGGGTACCGGTCCGGCGCTGCCGGGCACACTGCCGTTGCCGTTACCGGGACGATCGTTGACAGTGGACGGTGCCTGTGTGATCCTCCGATCCGGGAGTCAGTGAATCCGTCGACTTCTGTCAAGGGGCGAGGAGATGCTCCGCGCCCGCCACGGGGGGGAGGGGAGGAACGAGCTATATGTACAACCAGCTCGGATACGAACTGGGAAGCTGGACCCTGTCACGGATCGAAGAAATGGAGGAACCGCCGGAGGGATCCATTTCGCTTCTGGAGATGGAATGGGATCTGCTCCCCGACGTGTTCCCGCCCCACACCGACCCATGCCCCGGTCTGTTCGCCTCCTGGGTGCCCTACGGGAAGGAACATAGGCTGCTGGAGATGGGCTGCGGCGCGGGTGTGGCCTCGGTGCTCGCAGCGCAGCAGGGCTGTGACCGGGTGGTGGCGCTCGACATCAACCCGGCAGCGGTGGAGAACACCCGGCGCAACGCCGCCAAGCACGGGGTGACCGACCGTGTGACGGCGTTGACCAGCGATCTGTTCGATGCGCTGGACAGCACGGAGATGTTCGATCTCATCTTCTGGAACGCCCCGTTCATCGAGGCGCCCGAGGACCGGCCGTACGGCAAGCAGATCGAGCGCGCGGTCTTCGACCCCGGCTACGAGCTGCAGCGCCGGTTCTTCCACGAGTCCAGGTCGCACCTGGCCGACGGCGGGCGGATGTATCTGGGGACCAGCGACGCGATGGGAAACCCGGAGAAGATGCTGGAGGTCGCATCTGACGCGGGTTTCGAAGGCCAGAAGTACCGCACGGAGCTGATGGAGCTGCCGGCCGCAGACTTCGAGCAGACCCCGGCCGTCACGGCCAACACGGACGAGCACGGGATGGTGGCCATGGACTTCACGTTGTACGAGTTCCTCCGGCGCTGAACCGTACGGCGTGCCGCGCGACACCGGGCAGCACAACCAGACCGCGTACCGACACGCGGAATTCGAGAGAGGAAAGAGAATTGTCAGTCCAGCTGTTTGACCCGCCCGAGCTCCCCGAACCGTACGGCTGGCGGCAGATGGCCGTGGGCACCGGGACCCGGCTGGTGTTCCTCAGCGGTCAGACCGCGCGCACCGCGGACGGTGGCCTGACCGGTGCCGGGGACATGGGGGCCCAGGCCGAGCAGGCGTACCTGAACGTCGGCGCAGCCCTGGCGTCGGCCGGTGGCTCGTTCGACGACGTGGTGCGGCTCAACGTCTACGTCGTGGACTGGGAACTGTCCAAGTGGGACGGCGTCCGGGGGGGCATCGAGCGGGCAGCGGCCAAGCTCGGGGCCGATCTCGTCCGGCCGATGACCCTGACCGGCGTGGTCACGCTCGCCGAGCCCGAGTTCCTCATTGAGGTCGAGGCCATAGCCGTCCTGCCCTGACCGCGGGCACGCCGACGACCACGACGTCCGCCCTCCGTCCTGGGACGGAGGGCGGACGTCGTGGTGTGGCCGGCGGTCACCAGAGCTGGCGCACCCGTGCGTAGTACTCCCGGAGGAGCTTCAGCAGGTCCGGGTCGAGACGGGAGGTGAAGACCAGCTCCGCGGGCGGCGTGATCTCCGGGTCGATCTCCTCGACCCAGCGCTCGAGAGCCGGCCGCAGGTCGGTGGCGATCCAGCGGTGCCAGTCCACCGGCAGGGTCCAGTCCTGCTCCGGGCCGATCGCGAACTGCTCGATGAACGTGTTGCTGACGATCTGCTCGCGGCTCAGCGTCTGGATCGGCCGGCGCAGCGGGGTGAACAGGTCGAGGTCCTCCGCCGGGGTCTCGCCCAGAATCCGGTCGGCCATCTCCCGGGCCACCAGCGGGGACAGGTGCAGACCGTCGCGGTAGGTGCCGGTCATGAGCCACAGCCCGTCCATCCCACCGGAGCCGATCAGCGGGAAGCCGTCGACGGACACCGGCCGGTTGCCAACCTGCACCTTCTTCACCGCGCTGTCCCACAGGCCCATCCGGATCTGACGGTGCGCGCACTGCAGCAGGAAGACCAGGTCCCGCATGTCGGGGATGTCCCGTGGCTGCAGCGAGATTACGTTGGTCGCGCCGAGGTAGACCTCGCCCTCGCCGCGCGGGACGAGGTGCAGGCCGCAGGCGAAGGACCGGTTCGGGGTCCGAATGACACTGCGCGGGGCGGTGCCGTCGAACGTCCGCATCAGCACCGACACGCCGTATCCGCTGACCAGCGGCGGAATGCGGTCGCCGACCGGCAGCCCGTCGAGCAGCGTCTGGGTGCGGGCGCCGGCGGCGAGCGCGACCTGCCCCCCGGTCAGGCGTTCACCGGTCGTCAGCGTCACACCGGTGACGCTGTCGCCCTGGTGGTCGACGCGGTTGGCCTCACCCGAGACGAGCGCGCCGCCCTCGGCGACGAGAGCGGCCTGCAGCCGTACCAGCAGCACGGCCGAGTTCACCGCGTGCTCACCGGGGATGTGGAAGGCCCGCAGAGGCCGGGAGATCGGTTCCGCATCGATCCAGTCGAGATCGAGCGGATCCACGTCCTCGAACGGCTGGGAGTACCGGACGAGCTCGTCGCGAATGGCGCGGAAGTTGGTGTCGTCGATCTCGGCCATGCCGATGGCGTTGAGGATGACGGTGGTCCCGTCAGCGGTGTAGATCTCGTCCGCCGCGTCGTCGCCGAGGCTGTCCAGCCATTCCGGCCACAGACCGGTCGCCTTGATGCCCAGCTCCAGCTTGGTCCGGCCGGCGTCGCTGGCCACCAAGGTGGTCGTCACCTCTCCGAAGGTGCCGAGCATCGCCCCGGACGCGGTCGACCCGGCGAACGGGCGGTGCGGCTCGCCGAGTACGGCCACGTTCTGCCCGCGGCGGGCCAGGACCAGGCCGAGGGAAAGGCCGAGCACGCCGTTCCCGACGACGATCACATCGTAGTTGTTTTCGGGCACGCTAGCCGAACTCATGCAGGTTCCCATTCTTCTCGGAGGAAGCCGCACAGAATTATTGGAATCGTGCACGTCGGGTGTCCCCCGTGCGGCTCCCCGAGCTTCGCACCGGCGCACTTGATGGACAATACGTTTCCCGGAAACGGCAACGTGTGATCGCGCGTCCTCGCCGGTATTCTCCGCGTTCGGTTTCGCCTGCAAGTGGATGGGCAACCGCGCGGACCCGAATGATGATCACGGCCGCGGAGCGGTGGGCTCAGGATCCGCCGATCAGCTCGTCCAGCGGGACCTGATAGGTCTTGACGATCGGTAACAGCAGCTCCAGGCTGGGCCGACGCTGCCCGACCTCCAGGCGGGACAACGTGCTCTTGGAGATTCCGGTCAGCTCGGAAAGGCCGGAGAGGCTCAATCCGTGTTGTGCGCGGAGTCGTTTGAGGCGGGGGCCGACGCGAGAAAGAGTCCAGGCGACGTCGTCGGACGTTGGCATGCGGTCATGAGACCACAGAATTCGTCCCGGTAACAGCACCTGACGTTGCACCCCCGGTTCGGGGCGCGCAGTTCGGCGCGACCGCGGAACTCCGCCCGGCGACCGAATTCGACCGGCCCGTCCGGCGGTCGCCGCCGCGCAGCCGGTCGGGCGTCCGGCATGCACGTCGGTTCTCGACGCGCAAGGTCTTGCGCGACCATGCTACCCTATTCCACGGAACAATGGAGTATGGACGGACAGGAGACGAGAGCAATGCCCGCATCCGACGGTGGCACACCGGGATCGCGACCTCGGCGCCCGGCGTCGGCCTCGTGCCACGACACCCTCGCCGAGCTCTGGTCGTTCCTGGACCACGAGTGCCGATCGGCCCGTCGCGAACGGCTCCGCGATCACCTGGCGTCCTGCGCCTCCTGCCGCGACACGTACCGGATCGCCGGGCGGTTCAAGGAGCTGCTGGCCAGCCGGTGCCGCGGCGAGTGCGCGTCGGACTCGTTGCGCGCCAGGGTGCTCGGCGGCATCCAGCCCGGCGCCGTGCCGACCCGTCCCACGGGCGGCCACGTCGTGGTGGAGCGCGACCCCGGCCCGGGGCGTTCTCCTCCCGCATCGATCCCCGGGTCGTGCCGGTCGCCGCGATCGGCGTCTGACGGTGGGGAGCCGGCGCCCGTTTCCGATTACCGCGTGTGGGATTCCGGCCGCTGACCCGGCGCCCGGCGTGCCGGGGCGGTGTGCGCTACCCCAGGCGGGAGAGTCGGGTCACGGCCTGGCCGGAGAGGTAGAGGCCGAGCCCGTAGATCGCGTGGGCGCGCAGGCTGCGGAACCGGCCCACGGTGGGGTTGGGCGTCTTCGACCCCGCGATGCCCATCCCGAACGCGGGCTGCATGAGCAGCCACGGTGCGATCGTGGAGCCGACACCGACGGCCATGGCGGGCCCGAGCGTCGGGCGGTCGGCCCATCCCGGCCGGCTGGCGAGCAGCAGCCCGGCGAAGCTGATGCCGATGGAGTAGTGCGCGACGGTGCCGAGCTCCAGCTCTCTGCGCACCGGAGGCGCGGTGAGGATGCTCTCGTGCGCGAAGCGGCCGCTCGGCATGTGCCCGATCCACCGGCCCAGCAGGCCGTAGTTCAGCGGCGGAACCCCGGTGGTGCGCCGGACGATCTCGCCCCCGAGATCCATCGACGCGGTGGCCCCGACCCCGACCAGCACCGACCTGACCGCCCACTGACGCCACTTCGTGCGCATTGCCATCTCCTCGTTCGTCGGCTGCGATCGCTCCGAGCGCCGCATACGCTACTATTTCATAGTTCGTTGGAACACTGGAGGTTCAGGGTGGCCGGCCGGGTACGTCCCCGGTGCGGTCCCGATCCCGGGGCTCGCCGGGCGGCCGGACGAGCTGCCCAACGGCCGGTCACGCCGGTAGTTCCTCGCGCACACCGTCGTCCTCACTATCGAAGAAGGATCTGGTTCCCCCCACATGCACACTTCCGCTCATCCTCTGGTGACCGTGCGTCACGCGCAAGAACGGTGCGCACGTCCGGCGCACGGCTGCGCCGGGACCGTCGAGACCGGGGAGGCCGGCCGATGAGTGCCGAGACCACACAGCAGGCGACGACCACCCGCGAGAAGCTGCCGGTCGCGGTGTATCTGATCGCGTTCAGCCTGTTCGCGATGGGCAGCGCCGAGTTCCTGGTGGCCGGGGTCCTCCCGGCGCTCGCCGACGACCTGAGCATCTCGTTGTCCTCCGCCGGTGCGGTGATCTCCGCGTTCGCCATCGGCGTCGTCATCGGCGGACCGCCCCTGGCCGTGCTGACCCTGCGCTGGCCGCGGCGGACCACGCTGGTGATCACCCAGGCCGTCTTCGCCGTCTCGGTCGCGGTCGGTCTGCTCACCGACAGCTTCGGCCTGCTTCTGGCCACCCGCTTCATCTCCGGCCTCGCCTACGCGGGGTACTTCGCCGTCGCCGCGGTCACCGCGATCAGCCTGGTCACGCCGGACCGCATGGCACGCGCCTCCGGCGTGGTCGTCAGCGGGCTCACCCTCGCGATGGTCGTCGGCGGTCCGGCCAGCGCGCTGCTCAGCTACTTCACCGGGTGGCGGGGCGGCTTCTGGGTCGTCGTCGCCCTCACCGTCCTGGGTGCACTGCTGACCCGGGTCGTCGTGCCCGCGACGAGTCTGCAGACCGAACCCAGCGTGCGGCGGGAGCTGCGCACCATGCGGCAGCCCCAGCTGTGGGTCATCTTCGCCGCCACGCTCCTGAGCACCGCCGCGTACATGGTCACGTACAACTACCTCGCGGCCTTCCTGGAGGACGTCACCGCCGTCCCCGCCGTGTGGGTTCCGGCGATCCTCACGCTGTTCGGCATCGGGGCCTTCGTCGGGATCTCGGTCGGGGGCCGGATCGCCGACCGCCGCCCCACGCAGGCGCTCCTGGTCGGTGCGACCGGCATCGCGGTGCTGTCCGTCCTGCTCGCCGGCCTCGCCGGGTCCGCGGTGGCCGTCGTGCCACTGGTCCTGCTCCTGGGGGTCGCCGGATTCGTGCTGAACCCGGCGATCTACGGGCGTGTCTTCACGATCGCGGGGGACGCCCCGACGCTTGCCGGATCCACGACCGTCTCAGCGTTCCAGCTCGGGATTAGCCTGGTTCCCGCGTTCGCCGGGGTTGTCCTCTGGTCCGGCGCCTCCGTCGGTGCCATCCCATGGGTCGGTGTCGTCCTCGCGCTCCTCACGATCCCGGCCGTCCTCATCGACCGGACGATCACGCGTCGCCGGTCGCAGCACGCCGACGAGACGGTCGCCGGGTGAGCCCGGCCCCCGGCGGAGGAGGGACGATGACGAGTGAGGAACGCCGGATGGTCGCCGGACCGGCCGCGGGCGCCGACGGCGCGACCGACGTCGGGACAGTCCTCACGGCGGACCTCGAGCAACGCGTGCACGATCTCGTCGTGGGGGAACCCCGGCACGGCCTGTGACGCGGTCGGAGTGGGTGGGCCGGGGGGACGCCGCACGGAGCGTCCCCCCGGCCCCGTTTTCCGTCGTGCGGCGCGAGCCGGAGTACGACAACCCATGGATGAGTGGAGGATGGTCGTCATGGGTGGTACCACCAATCGAACCGAGCTGTTCGAGCAGGTCTTACCCCAGGGCCACGTCATGATCGCTTGGCGTCAACAGTGGTGACGCCAAGTAGCGCCCCCGTGAGATGGGTGTCTGTGCTGGTGGGTACCTGCAGTCGTGCTGGGGTGGGTCACCGTCCCGCGGGGACGCCCGAGTTGTCGTGGGCGGATCGGACTGCATCCGCGGTGTT
>Ga0136617_10002953_pt1 | contig 15198 bp, 15 predicted proteins | sample AntDrymUQ3222106_2_FD_129672 | JGI IMG/M metagenome (GOLD analysis project Ga0136617, IMG submission 129672) | Polar desert sand microbial communities from Dry Valleys, Antarctica - metaG UQ322 (21.06) | ecosystem: Environmental > Terrestrial > Soil > Desert | place: Antarctica: Dry Valley... | reverse complement strand
GGCCAAGGCCACGTATGGGATCTTTAATTCGCTGGACATTGAGGTTACCCGCGACACCGGAACAATCTCCGGCGGCGTGCTCGCTCGCGGGTTCTCAGTGGGCAACACCCTTACCGCTTCGCCTACGACAATCGCCAATAAGCCCGTCTCGATGAATGACATGAGCATCTATCTGGATTCGACTTCGGCGGCCCTGGGCACCACAAAGCTGACGGACGTTTTCAAGCTGTCTGTAAAGCTGCCGAATAAATACGATCTGAAGTGGGTCATCGACGCAGCGGAGACAAGTTGGGATGACATCGTTGAGCAGGCTATGGTTCCCAAGCTTACGCTTGAAGCGGAGTTCACTTCTCAGATGCGCACGCTTTACAACACCCTGAAGGCTGACAACGTAGGCAACTACTTCCTGCGTGCCACAGCCGTTGGTGACAACATCGGCACGGGCGCGGACTACACCTTCCGGCTCTCTTCGGCTCTGCAGTTCACCGACGCTAAGGAGCAGCGCAAGGGCAACGGAGACGTGTACGCTTATAACTTTGATTTCGAGATCATGGCGGATACCACTTGGAACAAAGCCTGGGAAATCTACCTGATCAACGAAATCGGCACGATCTAAAAAAGAAACCTCACTGACCACTTAACCACGGCGGGCCGTTTCGAGTGAAAAGCTTGAACCGCCCGCCGTAAACACAAGCAGAGGAATAAAAGTAAAATGGCAATTCTAGCCACGAACATTCAAAAGGCGCGGCATCCGATGCCTCCGATCACGCTGGCGCTTTTGGTAGACGGCGAGGAGCGCAGCGAACTCGTGCGCCTCTCACGCTGCACGATCTCCCCGGCAACCCGTGCCCAGTTTGATGAGACCTTCAAAAAGACGGCACCGGAAAAAGAAGAAGTGATTCGGTGCCTGGTCATGTTCGACGTGCAGAGCCCGGACATCGTTGACGCCGAGAGTAAACCCTATCCGCTCGATGCCGATTTTCTCGACGGCGTTGACGACAAAGTCCTGCTCTCAATCTGGCAGTCACTACAGGAATCACGACTCCCAAACGCGCAGACCTCGACCAGTACGAACTCTGGCTGAGGCAGCCTAAACACTCTCAAGCCCGTTGCCCCGACTATGTTGACATCATCGACCTTGCAATGATGTTCAAGTGCAACCCACAGGAAATCTGGGAACAGTGGGATGAGCTTTGGATCGAACGAGTGCAGATTGTCTTGGAAGCCCGCCGGCTCGCGAGCACTAACACAACGAAACATCGAGAGATAGAAGGAGATTAGCCATCGCGGTCAAAGCTTTTGAGTTGTTTGGCGACGTAGAACTTCGCACCGCGAAGCTGCGCACAGGTGTGCGTGATGCTGAGAAGCAGTTCCAGCACTTGCAGACAACGGCAAGGCACGCCGTCACCGGAGTCGAACGTGAGCTAAACCGCATGGGCAAGTTCAAAGCGAACTTGAACCAAGGCTTTATGTCGTCGTTTGGAATCCAGGGTGGAGGCGGTACGGGATCTCTGATCGGATCTGCCGCAGGAAATCTTCTGCAAACTGGCACAAAGGCTTTGTTCGGGCACGTCACTGAGGCCATTGATAAAGGCCTTCAGATGAAAGACCTCATCGAGCAGATGCGGATCGCCTTCACCAATTTGACGGGATCGGAAGAGAAGGCCGTAGCGCACATGCGCGAGATGTTCAAGTTTGGTGCTGATACGCCTTTCCAGACTCGTGACCTTCTCCTGTACTCGCAGCAACTTCAAGCGGTTGGCATTGACGCCTCCAACGTGAAGTCGGTGCTGACCGACTTGGGCGACGCAATGGCGAAGGCGGGCACGTTCCAGAGAATGGACAAGGCCATGCTGGCGGTCACGCAGATGCTCTCGAAGGGGAAGATCACCGGCGAAGAGTTGAATCAGCAATTGTCCGAAGCACTTCCTGGCGCCAGAGGTTACATGGCTCGCGGTTTAGGCGTTACGCAGCCGGAATTGAATAAGCTGCTCGAAGAAGGCCGTGTGAGCGCTGAAGCTGGGCTCAAGCTGATGTTCATGCAGATGCGTTTGGAAGCCGCCGGCACGATGAAAGAGACGGCGACAAAAACACTCGCCGGTTTGGAGTCAACGCTCGAAGATGCAAAAGAGGTAACTTACGCGACCGGAGTCACCGGCGGCGATCCATTCGGACCTGCGGGCGGTGCTTATGCGCAGCGCATGGCGAATCTCAAAACGCAGATCGGGAATTATTCAGGTCCAGGAAGCGCAGGAATCGCCACAAAGGTCGGCGGTCAGGCGGAAACTTATCTCAAGGGCGTCGGGATGGTTGAAGAGAACGCCTTCAAGTCGGCCACCGGGCGCGACACGATAATGAAGATGTTCACCGACCCGAAAGGCGCGGCCGCGGATATCTACAACGGACTGACGCAGGGGCTTTCGGCGGGCACTGGGGTTGTAACCGGCGCAATGACCTCGCTCGCTGAAGCGGCTAACAGCGCCTTCATGGGCTTTTGGGAAATTCAATCTCCCTCGAAGCGCGCCGAACGTCTCGGCGACTCGATCCGTGAGGGGCTGGAGATTGGGCTTAATAAGAGGCAGGCGGGCAACTACGCCCAACTCAAAGACCTCTCCCAACGTGAACCGGAGTTCGTCAAAAAGATGGTCGCCGGTTCGGTTCAGCGAGGCATCAATCCCGATCACCTTGCGAACCTCCTGGCGATGGAGTCCTCTTTCAATCCGCATGCCGATAACCCGAACTCCTCAGCCTACGGATTGATTCAGTGGATGGAGTCGACCCGTAAACAGTTCGGATTAACGCAGCAAGGCCTGTCGCGGATGAACGCGACACAGCAGCTCGATCAGGTGTTTCGCTATTTCGATCAACCACACTTGCGCGGAAAGCTGGGCACGCAAGCCGCGCTGTACTCTGCAGTTGGCGCGGGCCAGGCGTCGAGCGACGATAACGCCGTGCGCTTCCGTCGCGGCTCCAAAGGCTACGAAGCAAATAAAGTTTGGGACGTGAACAAGGACGGCGTAATCCGCCAGGGCGAGTTCGGGCAAGTGGCGCATCGCGCACTTGGCGCTGGTGAGAAATTCAGCATTGCGGGCATCCCCATTTCCAGCACAAACCCCATGCCCGTCGCCATCGTTGACGCCCTGGGCGGCGGATCCGTGACGGGAGGCGGAGCCCGGGGAATCGCAGGGCCTCAGTTTGGCGGAACGGCTGGCCTCAACTTACCGATCGGCGTTGGTGGAACCGCCGGGCTCAATCTGCCCGGCCGATCAATCGCTGCGAATCTCCAACTGGTCACCACTGAAGTCGGGGAACTAAACAAGGCCCTCACCATCACACCGAAACCTTTGATCGACGTGAAGGAAGCTCTGAAAGGTGTGGCCACTTTAGAAGACGAGATGGCCGCACTCCGCAAGCAAGCAATCACTCCGGAGGAAGCGAAGAAAGCAAAGAAAGACAAACTCTTCGACAAAGCTTTCACGAAGGAAGGCGTGGCGGGAGATTTCCAGGGCGGTTTGCAGGGCTTGCTTGGCAATCTAGGATGGGAGAAGCCGACAAGCTTACTCAAGCAGTTTGCTATTGGAATGATTCGAGATATTCAGGGGCGCTTAGCGCAAGACCTTTCGGCTTCGATTACCGGATCCCTTTTCGGCAACCGCAATCAGGAAACGGGCGGATTGTCCGGCGGGCTGCTCTCTTCAATCTTCGGCAAGCTCTTTGGCGGTGGTCGCGCTTCCGGAGGCCCCGTCTCTGCGGGTCGACTGTACATGGTCGGTGAGAATGGCCCGGAGTTGCTGGCAATGGGTGGGTCCGGCCACGTTTACAACCAACGGCAGATGTCGGCAGGCGGCGAGCAAAGAACCATCGTTGCAATCGGAGACCGCGCCGTGGGTGAAGCCGTTGACGCCTACCGAAACACCGGAAAGGGCAAACGCACGCGCATCATTCAGGGCAAATACATGAGAAAACTTCAGTCAGTCAGCTATGCCTAACCAACTTTACATTTGACCTCAGCAAATGTAACGCAACGCTCACAACTTTACATGCCAATCCTCACAACCCACGCGGCGCAAATCCTGAATAAAGAATTCGGCGGGACCAATTACACAAGTGAGGTCACTTGGTTCGTTGGCCTCCGGGCCGGGGGAACTGAACTCACCGGAAGTGGATACGCTCGCGTCTCAGTCACTAACAGCGTGGGCAATTGGGCCACCATCTCCGCAAACATCAAGGTCAACTCGATAGCGATCACCTTCCCCCAAGCCTCTGCCGATTGGCTCTCCGCTGATGAAGTGGCGCTGTACGTCGCAAGCAGTGGTGGAACTCCGAAGTACACCGGCGTTTTAGATACCGTGGTCATTGTTAGAAGCGGGCAAACCAGATCGTTTGCAGCGGGCGATCTGAAAATAAAAGCCACGTGATCGGTTTGACCTTCCTCACCAATGTCTTATGAACTTTGTTTGGCAATTTCCGGCAACCGTAGATCGCGTCGTTGATGGCGACACAGTCGAGATGCACGTGCAGATCACGGCGGAAGAGAAACGGCACGGCGTGAATATCAGAGTCGAAGGAATTAACGCCTTGGAACCTAGTGAGAAGTTCGGGGCAGAGGCGAAGGCGAAAGCTGAGAGCTTGTTGCCCGTTGGAACAGCCGTGATTTTAGTGCACCGACGCAGAGAGAAATACGGACGCTTCCTCGCAAAAATCACGCTGCCCGACGGTTCGGACTTCAGCGATCACATGTTGGCCGCGTTAGCTTCTGACGGGATAACGCACCTGGCAAAGCCCTATCTAACCTGAGACTAGCCTGATGTCTTACGCCTCAATCGAAGTAACAGAAAGTTCCTCACGTCAAACGTATCTCTACCTTCTCACGGGCGCAGACTTCTCCCTCTACTTCACGAACGCCCAGAAGACGATCTCCGCGACCATTGATGCCGTCGCTTATGATTTCTCTCACCCGCGCGGCGGAATCTCTCACTCCGAGTTTGCCGAATCTCAGGATGCCGGCCGCACCGCTACAACCCTCAGCGTTTCGCTTCTGAATACGCTTTTCAAGAAGCACAAAGAGTATCCACCGCACGGCGACACCACACTCGTTATCTATCGACAGAACGAACTAACCGGCGACCCTTACAAGATTTGGTCAGGAACAGTTTTCAGCCCTCGAATAGAAGGCGTTGAGGCACAGTTTGAGTGCCTCACTGATTTCGAGTTGATGGCCCGCTCGGAAGGTCTGAACGACACCTTCCAATCCCTGTGCAACTGGTTTCTCTACGATTACCCGTGCCCGGTCAATAAAGCCAACTGGAAAGCAATAACGGCGGTTGTCTCGCTCGACACGGAAAACTTTACCGTCACGGTGAGCGGGGCTAGCGGCCAGGTCGCCGACTACTTCACGGCTGGTTATATAGAAGCGGCAAATGGAGACAAGCGCACGATCATTGATGACGTGGTTTCCGGTGTCAACCACGTTCTAACGCTGCAACAGAACTTTCCTTCAACAACTCTCCGAGCAGGAGACGCAGCAGACGCTTACCCAGGCTGTGACCGGGCATTCAGTACAGGTCAAGTGAAGTTTGGTGCTGAGACCGGCAGCGGCGCGGGCTGTGGGACAAATCACGTTCAAACAAATCAAAATCCGCACGAAGTTGGTCGACTACAATGATAAAAGGCGCCGCAAATAAATTCACAGCGCCTTCGGGCGTGCCTATCCTGGCCAGAGCCTTGCCCGCCATGCCTCACCTGTCCGGGGCTTGCCATACCTTACCGCGGCTGACCATTGCTGACCTTGGCGTTGACCACCATAAGTCGTTACGCGAGTCCAACAACTTCACATCTCGCAATCTGAAACCGTCCATAGGTAGGACGGTTATCTGCCGTTCCGATCAGTTTACCGCCGAGCACAAGAACCTCTCGGAACAATTGAGGATCGATATATTCGGGACAGAGTACAGAGAAGTCAATCTCTGCCGTCCATCCGGTATTGAACGCGGGTCGCATCCTCGTGATGGCCGCTCGCTGAATTGTAACTCGCCGCTGATCAACGAAGTCCCACTTCTCCGTCCCTCCGTTGAGCGGAGCGAGTTCAGTAAGCGCCACGACCGACGCCTTGAACAAATCCATTGCCGACTTACGCGGCGAGCGGGGATCTTGTCGAAACTTCGCCGCATGAATGATTGTTTGCCGAACGTATTCACCGGGCAAGCAAATCTGATTGCGTTCGTTGCGGTACACATACGACTCTACGTTGTCCGTTTTCTTAGCCTTGCTATTTTTCGCAGCCTTGCCCTTCTCTGCGACGTCTTCACACGACCAGCGGTGGAAAATGATCGGGGCAACGCCTTCGATCTTCACTTGAACGATATACGGTTCCTCAAAGCTAAGTGTGTGTGCGGCATCATTCGTAACCGGATGCAACGCCTGTATTTTTTGTTTTGCGACTGCCATGTCGTTCTCCTAAAGGGAAACGTGCCTTACCGTAACATGCCGTACCGAGGCTATCCCTTGCCATGCCTACCGTACCAAACCAAAGCAAGCCCAAGAGAGAAAATCCGCACCGCTCAAGACCAATGCCTGCCTGAAGTCGACCAAGACATCAAGCGCGATCAATCTCGAAACGATGCGGGTTCTCAATTTCAAACAGGCACAAAAAAAGCGCTGAACGTCTTGGTCGACGCGCGCAGTATAACACAACCACACATCGGCAGGCTTCAGTAATGGGCATCGGAATAGCACCACCAGTGGCCCCGAACGCGGGGCGCAACGCCTATTTCAATATCGCCTTAATGGCGGGGATGCAGGCGCTTGCATCGCTTACCCAGCCCGGACCTAAGCGGCCCGGTAAAGACGCGATCAAAGTTAATTATGCGGACGCAGCGCAGGTCTGGCCTTACATTGCTGGGACAGTAAAAATGTATCCCCATCTTATATGGTGGGGTGACTACGCAACCAAGAAAGTCAAGAACGCAGTAGCCATCGCTGACATGGGCATAGCTGCCGGTCTCGGCGGGCTCGGAGGTTATCTTGCCGGTGGCGGACACTTCGGCGGAGCGGTTCCGGATCCACCATCAGCTTATATTGGGCTGACACAGGGATCGATTCTTGGAGCCGTGGGCGTCGGGCTAGGAGCCCTACGCACCGCCTCATACAAACACTTTGCAGGGTGGGCCTATGGGATCTGCCACGGGCCCATCGACGGCATACGCACGGTCTGGATCGACGAGAAAGAAGCCGCTACAGGCTCGACTACAAACGCCGGCAGCACACTTCTAATCAATAAACCAAAGATGTGGGGCGGCGAGCATGAGATGGGCGGCGTCTTTGCGAGCTGCGATATCGTTTCGGGTAACTTCTGGCCTACGCAACTCCCCAATACTTATCTTTCTGCCCAGGCGGGCGGAACGGCGTATAGCGGCAAGGCGCTGTTCATCATTCGCGGCCCCTCCGGCGCTACTGATAGCGGCTACTTCGCGGCAACACCAGCAGACTCGCCTATCGTGCGTCCGATCGCGCTCGAAGTGGTGCGCTTTCCGAATAACCTTGGGGTGCCAGCGTACAAAGCTTGCGGCTCCGATTCACTCGATGCCAATCCTGCTGAAGTTGCCTATGAGTGGATCACTAACCGAGTTTATGGCGGGCGGCTTGCAGCTGCGAGAGTTGACCTGGCGTCGTTTCAAGCTGCAGCACTCACGCACTTCACCGAAGGGCTGGGATGCTCGCTCGAATTAAATCGCGAGTATGACGTTGAATCGGCTCTTGACGACATTACGGCTTTGGCAGACGCGGCGATCCACGGCAGCCTGCGCAACGGAACGATAAAATATAAAGCCATTCGGCGAACGTATTCGATTGCGTCACTGCCTGTCTTTCGTCACGGCGACGATTCCAGCGTCACCACAAAGTCCCAATACAACGTGCTCGAGATCGAGTCGCACGAACTCGGAACTTGGAAGGGCACGGCTAACGATTTCAGACTTGAGTATGTAAATCGATCCAATAAATATCAGATAGAAAAGCAGCCCGCCTTCGACCAGGCCAACCGTTTGATTCAGGGCCGCACCGTCACCGTCAACAAACAATTCAAGGGTGTTGCCCTGCCGGGCACCGCGGCACTTGTAGCTACTCGCGAGATGCGCGCCGCATCTTTTCCCCGGCCGACAATGACGATCTATGTAAATCGCGATGCTTACGACAAAGAGCCCGCCGATGTCATCAAGCTCATTAGTTACAAATACGGTTGGACCAAGATTCTCAGGATCCTGGAAGTCGGCATCGGGAAAGAAGATGATTCGAGGGTTCGGTTGGTCTGCGTCGAAGATCTCTTCGGCGTCGGTGCTGCTGCTTTCGCAAACTCGGGCTCCGGTGCTTTTAGCAACCAGCTCGATCCGGCCGCTATTACATCCTACGTCGTGCAGGACGCGCCTTACTTCCTATCGCGTGACGACGATCCCAGGGCTCTGGTTTTCGCTGCGAAGCCCAGCAACTCGCAGATCAAATACGACGCTTGGGTTTCCACCGACGTTGGTGTCACCTACATCGAGGAAGCTTCCGATGCGGACTATGCGGTCAAGGGCACGATAACTGAGGCTGTCGTTAGACTCACCGCGAATAAGCTAACTACGCTCACCTTCACACCTTCAAACACTTTTGATGCAACGCGTTTGGAGAGCGCCACGGTCGCGGAGATCGGCACCGGCTCGAATCTGATTTACTGGGCCGATACCGGGGAGTGGGGAGCGGTTGAAACGATCACCAACAATGGCGACGGCACTTACACCCTTACAAATATCTGGCGCGCGGTGGGCGGATTCGATTCCGTTCCCGCTCCGCACTCAGCAGGGACAACCGCCTGGTTTTTTACCTACGGCAAGGCGCTTTCCCTTGAGCACGCAGCAGCTCTAAGTCTGCGGCTGAAGCTTATCTCCAACGCTCCGGGGGGAGACTACGCTTTGGCTTCCGCTTCAGCGATAACCCATCTCACAACGACGCGCGCGCTGAAACCCTTGCCCGTTCGGGGCGTCACAATTTCCGGGAGTTATTCGCTCGCCGATCTGGGACCTATTGATGGTGTTGCCGTGGCCTGGGCCGAAACCAATCGCCTTACAGAATCCACGGTCAAACTTCAGACGGATGTGGGCGTCACGGCGGAAGTTGGCACGACCTACACGGTTAAGTGGTACGCTACCGAGGGCGGCATCAATACCTTACTGCGAACTGAATCCGGCCTCACCACCCCAACCGCCACCCTAACCACTGCCGAAGAAGTCGCGGCCCCAAACTACCTTGGCCATCTGAGCACGGCATACAGGGTTGAAGTCACGACGCTTCGCGGCGGCTACACCAGCGCGGCATACGTTCGAGAGGTTGTAAGGTCGCCAGGCGGGTTGTTGTTCATCCTGCCGCAGCTCGCGTTTTCCTTCACCGGCACAACCGGACAGTCGAATAATTACAACTACTCAATACCGATGATCGAGTTTTCATTCACCGGCACAGTGGGCACGCTAACCACTTTTACATGGACATTACCCTAAAGGAGATCACATGGCGGAATCAATAGGCACAGTAGCGCGCAATAAACAGGCGGACTCTGTAGGCGGGGCGTTGGATCTGGCGACACTTAAGATCTACACCGGCTCCAAACCAGCTTCACCGGACGACGCAGCCACAGGCACATTACTTGTTACTTTCACTTTTGCCGCCGATGCGTTTGCGGTTGCGGCTGCGGGTGTGGCGGCAATGAACGGCACACTGGTCCAGAACGCCGTCGCCACCGGCACGGCGGGGTACTTTCGCATCGCCAGCGCCGATACAACCCTTGTCTATGACGGTACTATTACCCTCGTCGGCGGCGGCGGCGATATGGAGCTAAACTCGTTGTCGATAGTCTCCGGCGCTTCTCAGACCATCTCGGTCGGCTCGATAACTCAACCGGCAACCTAAAATGATTCAATTTAGTTTCACTGGTTCCCGTACTCCGTTAGGCAGTGTCGCTCGGCTTGGGTTTGAGTTTGGCGATGGCAAAAACACAACTTCATTGGCTGCCACGCAAACCACGCGCTTTCCCGACGTTCCCGCGGGAACCATTACCAAAGTTCGAATCGAAGGCGACGTCGCCGGAAGCGCGGTTGTCGACATTAAAACCAGCACCGCCGATCCGCCCTCTTACTCATCAATCTGTGCCGCTGCTAAACCAACTCTCGCTACTGACATATTCGCCGAGGACTCGACTCTCACCGGATGGACCGTCGCCGTCGCCGAGGGAACTAAGTTTCTCGCCGTGGTCGACAGCGTTTCCGGAATGAAACAAGTAGCCGTCGTTCTCACAATCAACCGCACCTGAAACCATTAGAAGACCACCAACGATTATGGCAAACATTTTTTTCTTCGGCTTTGAAAGGCTGCTCGATGACTACCTGAGTGATCCTGGGGTTTGGGACATTACCAGTTCAGTGAATGCGTTTCAAACTACTACCAGTAAACCTAGAAACGGGGGAAGCGTTTATGCTATGTCAGCCAGCGGCAGCGCTGTCCTCGTAAGGTCCTTAGGAAGCAACATTGGACACCTGTTTTTTGGGTGTGCATTCGTGTATTTCAGCACGCCGCTTCCAGCAACTCCTACCGTTTTGGACTTTGCATTCATGGATGGCACGACTTGCCAAGTGGGCTACGTCATTACCAGTCTAGGCGAAATCGTTGTTTATCGGGGCAACACTACGATTGCATCTGCGACGGAGCTTGGGCGAACCGCTACAGGGGTTATCGTCGCAGCGGGCACCGGCGGCACAGGCGCCGACTACAAAATGGTCGAGATTGAAGTTGTCTTTGCTACAGGGGCGACCGGGTCAGTCGTTGTTAGAGTGGCAGATGCTACAGTCCTAACCCTTTCCAGCGTGCAAACTGCCGCCTCTGCGAATGCCTACGCGAACCGCCTGCATTTTAAGGCGCGAGGCTTAAGCTGGCAGTGCGACGATATCTATCTCAACGATGACACCGGCGCCGCGCCTGAAAATACATTTTTCGGAGAGTCTTTTGTTGTCGAATCTTGCATCCCAACCGGCAACGGCAACTCATCACAGTGGGTAGGCTCGGATGGCAACTCGACCGACAACTATCTCCTGGTGGATGACAACGGAAACAATGACACTGACTATGTGAAGTCCGGGACGCTTAACGACATCGACACTTATGGCCTCGGAAATCTTACCAACGCAACCGGGACCATCATCGGAGTTAAGCACTACCTCATCGCCAGAAAAGATGATGTTGCCACGCGAACAATTGCCAGCACGATTCGCACCAACGCCACGAACTACGTAGGCGCTAATAAGACAATGGCCGGGAGTTATGGTACTCATGTTGAAACCCGGCTCATCAACCCAGATACGTCCTCAAGATTTACCATTGCAGAAGTCAATGCTCTTGAAGCTGGACAGAAGGTGACGACATAACGTGGCTGAAAATCGCGTAACTGCTGAAGATTTAGAAGTCGCAATTAAGCGCACCTCCGTCCCAGGCGAGCCTCGCGTCACCGCTCAAATACTTGAAGTCGGCGTCCAACGTGTTGACGTCTATACGAAAGCACGCCTGACCGCCCAGATGTGCGAAGTCGCCATATTGACCGGATCATCCAGCTCTCACCGATCACGCGCCTTCTTTCTCGACTAAACATCTCCCATGAGTTACCAATCAGAAGTTCTAATCGACACCCCATCGCTGTATTACCGTCTCGACATGGTTGGCGCGGTGACGGACGGCGACTCTATTCCCGACCTATCCGGCAATTCACTTAACGGTGAGATGGTTTATGAGCCCTTGTTTACGGTCTATCCAAACGACCAACCCTACGGCTACGCATCTCCGATCGAGACGGACGCCGCGAGCAGGGAGTTTTACGGTTGGACTAACGCAAATGCGGAGGGGTATCCCGGAACATCCCGGATCAAGCGTGCCAGTCACAGTCTGCTTCGGCCTTCAGGAGACGCCGCCTGTGAAGCATGGATCAGGCCAATGGGTGGAATGTATGCGGCGGTCGATATTAGATTAGTAGGCACTCCGGATTTCGGCATTCAGTGGTCGTTTAGCGGTTACGGATACTTTGCTGCGTATTGCTACGACTCGGCCGGAACACAATTCAAGGCCCTGGACACTTCGCTAATCTTCCTTAATTATTTAGGTGAGTCCTTCCATATCGTGGCTGTAAGAACGGGCAACTCACTTTCTATTTATCGAAACGGCTACCTGAAAGCCACCACCACGATCACATCGGGTCTTGCTACCCGCCAGACGGTGGGCGAATTTTTTGTACATCGGAACTCGAATCTCAATTATGCTCAGGCCCGCTACGATGAGGCCGCATTTTATAATCACTCGCTTACAGGCACCCGTGTTCTCGTTCATTACGAAGCCGCAAAAGCTGTCCTGCCTTTGCGCGCAACTATCACGGTCCAGGTCAATGTAGAACTTAATACCGATCAGATAGTGCCCACAAACTTAGGCTTCGGGCACAACTTCTCGGACACCTTCGGCGATTCACAGATCCCAATCGTTGAAGAAATCTCTTACAAGACCAACGTCAATCAATCTGAACCAGACTATCAGCAGCGGGTGGGCGCCCGCCCGCACGGGGCTTATCGCAGTCTGGAATACCACCTCTCGCCATCGTCAGGAGCCGGCCGCGCACGGTTGCAAGGCGCGCTCTATGCGCCAGCTCAGAATTACTGTCTCCCCGTTTGGTCGGATTCAGGCGTAACCACAGGCGCTGCTAACTCGGGAACAAGCACGATCCCAGTCGACACCACCAAAAGGGATTACGAGGTTGGGAGTTATTGCGGCACGGCTACCGATATTCAGGACCCGAGCACTTATCAATTCTTTAAGATCACAGTCGTTGCCGATGCGCAGTTGACGCTTGAGACGAATATCGCAACAACGATCCCCTCGGGCTCTACGGTCTTCCCCGCGCGCTTGGCTTCAATCTCTGACGATTCGCTATCGGTCAAATCGTTCGCCGCGGATCACGAAGATTCGATCATTCGTTTCGATGTTTTAGAGACTGAACTTTCAACCAGGCGGATCGCGACTTACACCCCGGCCACAACTTACAAATCTATTGAAGTGTTCTCGCTGGAGTCAGCAAAGGTAAGCTTTCTCGATTCGCGTCCTTATGACATTTCACGGAGGATTCAGGTCAGAGGCAGGGATTATCAGTATGCAGTGGATACGGGATCGCCTCAGACCTTCCCGGTTAGGTTTCTGCTCACTACTCGCTCTGCTTTGTCGGACTTCTACGGCTGGCTGGACGCGAGGCAGGGCAAGCTAAATCCCCTGTTCGTTTCGACTAAGGAAAAAGATTACATCGCGACTGCTCGGCCAACATCTCAAACACTAACGGTCACGAAAGCAGGCTTTTCACTTCACCACGGACGCAGAGATTTAGAGATTCTCAAGACTGACGGAACGTTTTCCAGAGTCAGGCTAACCGCAATAACTGACAACGGATCAACTGAAACCTTAACCACTTCTGCCTCGTTTCCAGTGCTGGGCGATATCTCGAAAATCAGCTTTTTGAAATACTGCGTTTTGGGAAGCGATTCGATATCGATCAGGCACTACAAAGGCGGAAGCTCCGGGGCAATCGTGAGCGAGTGCGCGCCAAATTTTCGCGAGCTACTAACATCCCCAGTCTAATCCGTGCTTTACTTCAATTGTGGGTGAGGGCTTTATTAGAGAAAGTGGAGCCCTCGAATGTGCTGCGCACTGTGATGAGGGCGTAAGCACAAAAATAGCCGTCAGTCTAAAAGCTGGCGGCTACTTTGCTTTCGGCCCTGAGTACACCGGCAAGTGGATCTCAGAGCATCCTTACCGCGCGCGAGTGCCTGTCGTCTTGGCTTTTGCCTTCGGCGCGACTTTTCTCTTAGCCGTAGCGCGAGCCTTGATCGTCTTCGTGCCCTTGGTTGTCTTCGTCTTGCTGTACTGATTCGGCATTCTGAACTTACCTCCAAAAAGATTTTGCTGACGCGCGGGAGTGTAGCACGAGGAGCAAGTGCTTACGGCTCGTAATCACAATGCCAACTCTACCTCTCGGATCTCGATTTCCATTCGCGCTGGTTCGCCCCAGTGCTTGTAAACGTGCTGCTCAACTATTATTGAATCGTCAGACCAGATCACCTTATTGAGAGAATCTTCAGCGCAACGCCATAGCTTCGTTGCGTCCGGCTTGGTTGTCGGCGCTACCGACGCCCGGCCCGCTTTGTTCAATTCTCCCCGGCTGTTGAAGTGACCTTTCGGACGTGGCCGGTAAAACCTGACAACCACGGCCAGCGCGCCGGTCAGTAGCTTGCCGCGATCACCGTTCAGTGAGTCGAGTGCCGCGGAAGCCACCGACTGCCTCCAGTCGCGGCCCTTTGGATTGTCGTCCACGGTTGATACAACAATACCGCCGTTCGGTCGTCGAAACGGCTGCTTGGTCTTTCGATCGAGCGGCACGTAGGCCCGCTTGCTGCCGGCGGTTTGAGCGATTCCGTAGACTACGAAGGTGATGCCCTGGGCCATTTCTGGAACGTTTCTTTATGCGGAACGATTACAAGTAGCGCAGGCTTCGAGTCCGAACCGCGTCCAAGATCCGCTCCGTCAGGCCGCCTCCGGGCCGTCGTAATAAGCAGCCAACGTTTCCATTGCCCGGCTGCGTTTTTGCTCTACGTAGGCAATGAATGTCGGGCTTGCTAAGAATTCTCGATGCTGTTGAATTCGCGCGTTGATAGTCGCTAGAAACTTTTCGTTCGGCTCAAACCATTCGCCGCTTAAGCGGATAGATTTGAACTGAAAGTGAAAGGCAGCCTCATCCTCAACTGTCCCCGGCCAGACTCCTAACCACTCGCATGGATAAGGGCCAGCATCGTAATGGCGCATGCGGCGCTCAGGGCACGTGGAAAACCCCACCTTGACCGGGTTGAATGCATGCCCCGGAATCAACATTCTGACTGCGTAGAGATAGGACACTGCGCCTCCTTTTTAGTGCCAGGTTACTGCCAGTCTGAGGTAGTTTTATTAACTCAGTGGACGTAATGTAGGGGTGTGGGGGTTTAAAAGAATGTGTATTTTCGCGGGAAACCGCGTGAATGCTAAGTAAAGTTAAGCGTGGATTGCGTGCCGACCTCCGGCACCACGTTTTAACAATTTCCTGAATGAATCTGCGCATTT
>Ga0136617_10002951_pt1 | contig 15202 bp, 17 predicted proteins | sample AntDrymUQ3222106_2_FD_129672 | JGI IMG/M metagenome (GOLD analysis project Ga0136617, IMG submission 129672) | Polar desert sand microbial communities from Dry Valleys, Antarctica - metaG UQ322 (21.06) | ecosystem: Environmental > Terrestrial > Soil > Desert | place: Antarctica: Dry Valley... | reverse complement strand
GAACGTGTTGTCCGGCGCCCCGAGCTGGACGCGCATGAGCAGCGCCTCGACCCCGCCCATGATGAAGAAGACGAAGGTCGTGACGAGGTAGAGGATCCCGATCCGCTTGTGGTCGGTCGTCGTCACCCACGAGACCCAGCCGCGCGGCTCGGGCTCGACGCTGTGGGCGGTGATCTCGGGGACGAGGACGGCTGTGTCGGTGGCTGCCATTCGCTTGCGCTCCTACGGGGCCTCGGCGCCTTGCGCCTGCTCAGCCTGGAGCTCCTTGCGGCGAGTCTGGGCAAGCTTGTCCGCCGTATCGACCTCGCGCCGCTTGCGCGCCAGCCAGCTCTTGAACTGCGCCGGCTCGACGGCGCGCACCGTCGCGACCATGTCGGCGTGGTTGCGCCCGCACAGCTCGGCGCACTGGCCGCGGAAGACGCCCGGCTCGGGGATCTTGAACCAGGTGAAGTTCGTGTGCCCGGGGATCGCGTCGAACTTGCCGCCGAGCTGCGGGATCCACCACGAGTGCGCGACGTCCTGCGCCTGGATGTCGAGCGTCACCGTGGTCTTCGTGGGTACGACGAGCTCCTCGTAGGAGAAGGCGTTGTTCAGCGCGTTGGTGTCCTTGTCGGGATACGTGTAGCGCCAGATGTAGCGCTGGCCGTTGACCTTGATGTTCAAGGCGCGCCCATTCGGCGTCCGCGGCTGGTAGGCCGACGCGTCCTGGACGTTCTCGACGCGGTCGGACGGGAAGCCGGCGGCATCGGAGTTCGGCGGGTTGCGGATGTCGGCGAGCATGACGAACGTCACGACGGCGAGGACGACGAGGATCACCGAGGCGCCGAGCGTCCAGCCGACCTCCAGGCGCGTGTTGCCGCGGATCTGGGCTGGGACCGCGTTCTTGCGCGCACGGAACTTCACGAGCGAGTAGAGGAGCACGCCCTCGACGCCGAAGAAGACGACGACCGCGACGGCGAGGACGACCTTGTAGAGCGTGTCGATGCTGTCGGCGTTCGGCGAGCCGCCGGATTCCGGCGTCAGCGGGTCGGCCGACGCGCCGGCGGCGAGCGCGAGCAGGCCGACGATCCCCGCGGCCAGGGTGAGAGCAAAGGCGCGGCGGGAGTGACGAATGCGGTCGGCAGCCAAGGCGGCGGGCATTCTATTCATGCGGCGGCGAACTGCCTGCCTCCGGGACCCCTTCTACCCCGGTGCCGGACGCTCATCCGCCGGAGAAGCTCGCGTCGCGCTTGTCGAGGAACGCCGCGACCCCCTCGCGAAAGTCGTCGGATCCCACCATCTCCTGCTGGATCTGCGCCTCGAGCTCGAGCTGCTCGTCGAGGCCCGCGTACGACCAGCCGTTGAGCTGGCGCTTGGAGCCGGCGTAGGACTTTGTCGGCCCGGCGGCGAGCCCGTCGACAAGCTCGCAGACGTAGTCCTGCAGCTCGTGGTCGGGCAGGACGTGGTTGACGAGCCCCCAGCGGCGGGCCTGCGAGGCCGTGATCCGCTCGCCGAGCATCCCCATCTCGGCCGCGCGTCCCGCGCCCGCGCGCGCACACACGAGTGCCATAGCACCACCGTCGGGGACGAGGCCGATGTTCACGAAGGCCAGCAGCAGGTAGGCCGACTCCGCGGCCACGACCAGGTCGCAGGAGAGCGCGAGCGAGCAGCCGATGCCGACCGCGGGGCCGTTGACGGCGGCGAGGACCGGCTTGGGCATCGTTCGCAGCAGCGTGAGGATCGGGTGGTAGATCGTCGTGAGCGTCGTGTAGACGTCGAGATGCCCCTCCGGCGTCAGGCCGCGCGAGGTGAGGTCCCTGAGATCCGCACCAGACGAGAACGCGCGACCGTTGCCCGTGACGCAGACCGCGCGCACCGCGTCGTCGTCCGCGGCCGCCCGCACGGCGTCGAGCAGCTCGAGCCCGAGCGTGACGTTCCAGGCGTTCAGCGCCTCGGGCCGATTCAGGCGGATGATCGTGGCGGCGCCGCGGCGCTCGAGCTCCAGGGTCTCGTACATGCGGGCAAGTATCGCGCTCATATCGCGGCCGGGCGAGGCTCGACGACCGGGCGCGGCTACCGTGCACGGATGGCACGGCCGACGATCGGGATCTGCATGCCGCTGGAGCGCGCGCGCTGGGGAGCCTGGCACCTCGATGCCTTCCTGCTGCCGCGCAGCTACGTCGACGCGGTGCACCGCGCGGGCGCCATGGCGCTCCTGCTCGCGCCCGACCCGGAGCTCGTCGACGATCCCGACGAGGTCCTCGACCGCATCGACGGGCTCATGCTCGCCGGCGGCGCCGACATCGATCCGGGCGCCTATGGCGCGCAGGCCCACCCCGAGACGATCGGAAGCGTGCCGGCGCGCGACGCCTTCGAGGTCGCGCTCGTGCACCGGGCGCTTGAGCGCGACATGCCGTTCCTCGGGATCTGCCGCGGCATGCAGGTCATGAACATCGCCCGTGGCGGCACGCTGCACCAGCACCTGCCCGAGCTCGTCGGCCACGAGGAGCATCGTCGCGTCCTGGGGACCTTCGACGGCGCCGACCACGACGTGCGGCTGGCGCCGGGCTCGCTGGCGGCGCGCGCGGCGGGCGAGGAGCGCCACCACGCGAAGTCCCACCACCACCAGGGAGTCGACCGCGTCGGCGAGGGGCTCGTCGTGACCGGCTGGGCAGCCATGGACGAGCTGCCCGAGGCGCTCGAGGCGCACGGAAACCGCTTCGCCCTCGGCGTCCAGTGGCACCCGGAGGCCGACGAGACGAGCCGGCTCATCGGGGCGCTCGTGCAGGAGACGCGGGCGAGGCGCAACGGCGCTGGCTGACGGGCACTCGGAGGGCCGGTCCAGGGGCCTACCTATACTCGCTGGTGCTCGGCCCCGACACTATGGACACGACGGTCAAGCCCCCCGAGGTCGACCCACCGGAGCCCGACGAGGATCAGGACGACCTCGACGAGATGCCGCGCGTCCAGGTGACGCGCAGGGGTGTCGTGCTGTTCGGCTTCTTCGTCGTCTCCTCGATCGCCTTCTTGTACTTCGTCCTGCCGCAGCTCGCCGATCTGGAGAACACGAGCAGGCGAGTCGGCGAGGGAAACCGCTGGTGGCTGGCAGGAGCGTTCGTCTTCTCGGTCCTGTCCTTCGGCGGCTACGTGATGATGTTCCAGGGCATCTTCGTCAGCGCGGGGTCGCGGATCGACTGGCGCGCGAGCTACCAGATCACGATGGCCGGCCTGGCGGCCACGCGCCTCTTCGCCGCCGGCGGGGCGGGCGGGATCGCGCTGACGGCCTGGGCGCTGCGCCGCGCGGGGATGGACCGCCGCACCGTCGCCGACAAGACGCTCGCGTTCCTCATCCTCACGTACGCGGTCTACATGGGCGCGCTCGTCATCGTCGGCTTCGGCCTGTACCTCGGCCTGCTCCCGGGGCCGGCGCCGTTCGCGATCACGGTCATCCCCGCGATCGTGGGCCTGATCGCGATCGGGCTCGGGCTCGCGCTTTCCCGCGTGCCGCCCGACCTCCATCGCCGCCTCGAGGGCTTTGCCCGTCGCGGTGGGCGGCTGGCGCGGCTCGCACAGCGCACCGCCAACGCGCCGGCGGCGTTCTCAGCCGGGATACGCGAGTCGCTCTGCCACGTGCGCGAGCGCGATCCGGCGCTGCTCGGCGCGCTGGCCTACTGGGCCTTCAACATCGCCGTGCTGTGGGCGTCCTTTCACGCCTTCGGCGACCCGCCGCCGTGGCCCGTCATCGTCATGGCCTACTTCGTCGGGTTCTTCGGCAACCTCCTGCCGCTGCCCGGCGGGATCGGTGGCGTCGACGGCGGCATGATCGGCGCCTTCGCCGCCTTTGGCGTGCCGCTGTCACTGGCGGTACCGGCGGTGCTCGCCTATCGCGTGTTCGCCTTCTGGCTGCCGACGATCCCAGGGGCGGTCGCCTACTTCCAGCTGCGCCGGACGGTCTCCCGATGGGAGGAGGATCGCGGCGGTCGCGGTGAGCTTCCCGCGACCGCTGGAGCATGATCGCGGTTCACTATCCTTTGTGAAGTGACCAGTCCAGACCAGGACAAGCCCGAGAACGTCATCATCGTCGGCTCAGGACCGGCCGGCTATACGGCCGCGCTGTACACGTCGCGCGCGAACCTCAAGCCGCTCGTCATCGAGGGCTTTCTCTGGGGCGGGCTGCTGCAGCAGACCACGGACGTCGAGAACTACCCCGGCTTTCCCGAGGGCATCATGGGACCCGACCTCATGCAGCGCTTCCGCGACCAGGCGGAGCGCTTCGGCTCGCGCTTCATCACCGACCAGGCGACGAAGGTCGAGCTGTCCAGCGAGGTCGGCGGCGAGCACAAGGTCTGGGTCGACAAGGAGGAGTACCGCACGCGCACGCTCATCCTTGCGATGGGCGCCGAGCACAAGAAGCTCGCGATCCCCGGCGAGGACGAGCTCGGCGGCCGCGGCGTGAGCTACTGCGCGACATGCGACGCGGCGTTCTTCAAGGAGAAGCCGACGATGATCGTCGGCGGCGGCGACAGCGCGATGGAGGAGGCGATCTTCCTCTCGAAGTTCGCCTCGAAGGTCATCGTCGTCCACCGCCGCGACGAGTTCCGCGCGTCCAAGATCATGCTCGAGCGTGCCCGCAGCATCGAGAACATCGAGTGGCTGACGCCGTACACCGTCGAGGAGTTCGTTGCCGGCGACTCCGGCGGGCTGCACCACGCGCGCCTGCGCCACGCGGACTCCGGAGAGCAGCAGGACGTCGAGATCTCCGGGGCGTTCATCGCGATCGGCCATGAGCCGCAGTCCCAGCTCGTCGCCGACCAGGTCGACGTCGACGACGAGGGCTACGTCATCACCGAGGGCCGCTCGACGCGCACGAACAAGCCCGGCGTCTTCGCCGCCGGCGACCTCGTCGACCACACGTACCGCCAGGCCGTCACCGCCGCCGGCTCCGGCACCGAGGCGGCGCTCGACTCGGAGTGGTACCTGCGCGACACGCCGGGGATCACGCCGCCGGAGGGGCTACCCGAAGGCGACCTCGCCGAGGCCCAGTGGGCGCCGCGCGCGCTGACGAGCCCGCTCAGGTACGCGGACCCGGGACCATCCGGGTCCCGGGTCAGGAAGCCTCCGTGCGACTCCGCGTACGTCCTTGCGCTCCCTCGACATCCGTGTCATGCGCTTCAGCCGACGTTCCGGGTCAGCCGCTAGGCTCTTTTGTAGACGGTTGCAGGGCCCCGCACACTAGGGCAGCTCCCCAGTCTTTTGACGAAGCGCTCACCAGTCGCAGCGAATATGGGATCGGGGGCACTCCTCGAGCGAGAGGTGGAGTTGCGGGCGGTGGACGACCTGCTGGAGGCCGGTCAGGAGGGACGGGGTCATCTGCTGCTCGTCGAGGGCCACGCGGGCATCGGCAAGACCTCGCTGCTGGACGCCGCCGTGTCCCGCGCGCGCAGGAGCGACATGACCGTCATGCGCGCGCGAGCATCCGAGCTCGAGAGCGTCTTCGCGTTCGGCATCGCCGTGCAGCTCTTCGAGCCTCTGCTGGCCGGCGCCGACGACGAGACACGCGACCGGCTGCTGGCCGGCTCGGCGGCCCTCGCCGGGCCGCTGCTCGAACGGCCCACGAGCTGGGGAGGCGACGAAGCCGAGGATCGCTCCTACCCCGTCATGCACGGGCTCTTCTGGCTGCTGTCCAACCTCGCGGAGAGCAGCCCCGTGCTGATCGCGATCGACGATGCTCACTGGGCCGACCGCTCCTCGCTGCGGCTCGTGCTTTACCTCCTCCAGCGTCTCGACGAGATGTCCGTCGCGATCATCGTCGCCCGCCGGCTGGGCGAGCCGGGCGCGCCGGACGACCTGCTCGGGCAGCTCGCCGCCCACGGGACGAGCCGCCGCGTCCGCCCGGGTGCGCTGTCGCGCGAGGGCGGGCGCCAGATGGTACGGGCCGCGATGCCAGACGCCGACGACCTGTTCGCCGACGCCTGCTGGCGCATGGCCGAGGGCAACGCGTTCCTGCTCGGCGAGCTCGTCAGCGCCGTCCGGACCGAGGGCTGGCACCCGACGGCGCAGAACGCGCCCCGTATCGGCACGCTTGCGCCCGAGACGGTCCTGCGCGCGGTCGCCGTGCGGCTCATGCGCCTCTCCGACGACGCCGCCGGCGTGGCGCGCGCCGTCGCGGTGCTCGGCGAAGACGCACACCTGCGCCGCGTGGCGGCGCTGACGGGGCGCGAGCCCGATCGCGTGGCGGCTGCGGCCGACGCGCTCGCCGCCAGCGAGATCCTGCGCCCGATCGATCGCGGCGTGCTCGTGTTCGCCCACCCGCTCCTGGCCTCTGCCGTCTACGCCGACGTCGGCATCGGCGAGCGCGCCGCGCTGCACCGCCGCGCTGCCGAGATCCTGCGCGAGGAGGACATCGCGCCCGAGCGTGTGGCCGCCCACCTGCTGCCCAGCCCCGGGACAGGCGAGAGCTGGGTCGTCGACGTCCTGTCGGCGGCGGCCAATCGCGCGCTGACCCTCGGGATGCCCGAATCGGCGGCGAGCTACCTGCGGCGCGCGCTCGAGGAGCCCCCGGACAGCGCGGTGCGTTCGACGATCCTGCGCCGCCTCGGCACGAGCGAGGCGGCGACCGGCCTGCCGACGGCGATCGATTGCCTGCAGGACGCGCTCGCGGCCGCCGTCGACGATGGCGATCGCACGCGTACGCTGCTGGCCCTCGGTCGGACGCTTGCCTCCGCCGGCCGGCACGCCGTCGCGCTCGAGGCCTTCGACGAGGCGGCCGCGGTCGGCGGCGTCGACCGTCACGTCACGGCGCAGGCGCAGGCCGAGGCCGACGCGCTCGGCCTGCTGCACCCGGCGCGGCGCCGGGTGCTGCTCGAGCGCGCCGCGGCCCCGGCGAACAACTCGCCCGCCGGCGCGAGCAGCCGCGTTCAGCGCACGCTGCTGGCGACCCAGTGCATGCGTCAGGCGCTGCTCGGCGTGCCGCGCGGCGAGGTGCTCGAGTGTGCCGAGCGAGCACTCTCGGGCGACGTCGCGCTCACCGCGGAGGGCGCCGACGGAACCGTGCTCGTCGGCGTATCGCTGGCGTTGTACGCCAGCGACGAGCTGGCCTGGGACGACCGCGTGCTGACGGCCGCCATGAAACAGTCGCGCGCTCGCGGCTCGATGATGGCGCTCGCCACGGCGAGCCTGTGTCGCAGCGTGTCGCGCTGGGCGCAGGGTCGCCTCCCCGAGGCGCTCGCCGACGTCGAGCAGGCCGTCGATGCCGAGCGCTACGGCTGGCGCCACTTCCTGCCGGCGGCCTACGGAGTGCTCGTCGGCCTGCAACTGGACTGCGGCGAGCTGGCGGCCGCCGCCGAGACGGCGGCCGGCTACGACCCGTCCGAGTACGCCGGCTCGGCGATACTCGCGCCGTGGCACGAGGCGCTCGGCCGGCTGGCGCTCGCCGAGCGCCGCGAGAGCGACGCGCTCGAGCACTTCGCAGCCTGGCGCGACGTCGTCGCTGGGATCGAGAACCCCGCGTGCTTCGCGGGCTGGCGCTCTGCCAGCGCGCTGGCGCTCGCGACCCTCGGTCGCGCCGAGGAGTCCGAGGAGCTCGCCCGCGAGGAGCTGGCGCTGGCACGCCGCTTCGGTGCGCCGCGGGCGATCTCCACGGCACTGCGGGCGCTCGCGCATGTCGGCGCGCACGCCGATCTCGCCCGCCCGCTCGTCCAGCTCGAGGAGGCCGTGGCGCTCGCATCCGACTCGGAGGCTCGCCTCGAGCACGGCCGCGCGCAGCTCGAGCTCGGCACGATGCTGCGGCGTATCGGGCGCCGCTCAGACGCCGGCCGAGCGCTCGGGGAGGCGCTCGAGATCGCGCGCGTGTGTGGCGCGCGGCTGCTGGAGGAACGCGCGCTGGACGAGCTCGAGGTCGCGGGCACGCGTGTCCAGCGGGCGGCGCTGCGCGGCGTCGACGCGCTCAGCCCGAGCGAGCGCCGCGTGGTTGCGCTCGCGATCGAGGGGCTGAGCAACCGCCAGATCGCCGAGGCGCTGTTCGTGACCCGCAAGGCGGTCGAATGGCATCTCGGCAACGCCTACCGCAAGCTCGACGTGCGCTCGCGCCGCGAGCTACCGGCGGCGCTGGGGACATCCGACGAGCCGTCGCCCGCCGCCTGATCAGTCCGGGCGCGTCGGTACCGGCCGGCGCGGCGGCTGCTGCTCGACCTCGCGGGAGCCGAGGATCGAGCGCAGGGCGAAGCCGATGACGAGCAGCAGGAGGATCGCCAGTGCGGCGACCGTCACGACGCCGTCGGGGAGCACGAGCCACAGCAGCGGCGCAGCGACCGCGAACGCCACCATGAAGCCGATGAACCGGATCGTGACGGGTGGCTTGCGCGGCAGGTCGTAGGTGTCGCGAATGGAGCGCATGAGGCCGGGCTACCCGGGCCGTCAGACGCGCAAAACGGCGCGGCTCTAACGCACGCCCGCCGAGGGCCCGCAGGCCGCGACGTCGTCGACGAGCTGCTTGGCTCGTTCAGACGAGAGGCGGCCGGCATCGACGAGCTGCTGGGCGAGGTCCTCGACGGCCGCGAGCTCGTCGTAGGCGTCACCGTCGAAGAGCAGCGCGTCAGCCGCCGTGCGGATGACCTGCTGTTCGTCGCCCGAGAGCTTCGCGGGACCGAGGTCGACGAGCGTCTTGACGACCCGGCCGTAGGCCTGGGAGCGATCGTTGTCCATACCCCAGGCTAGCGAGCCTGCAGCGCGTCCATGCCGACGGCGAGCGCGAGGACGAGCCGGCGGTCGAGCGTGTGCTCGGGGTCGCGGGTCATGTCAATCGTGTAGACGTCGCGGATCTTCCACATCTGACGCGTGTTCTCGCCGATGATCTCCTCGCCGCGCATGAAGACGAAGTGGTAGGGGATCGGCAGCCAGTCGGCGACGTTCTCGACGTAGGGGATGAAGCCGACGGCCCGCCGCAGGAGCGCCACCCACATCTTCTTCTCCGTCGCGGTCGCCAGCTCGGCGCCCGAGGCGTCGTTGATGCGGTAGGTCGAGCGCAGCAGGCTCTTGCCGAAGACCTTCTGGATCTCCCCGATCTTCGTGCCGGCCTCGTCGGTTATGTCGTACGTCGCGCGCGGGTCGAAGCGCTGGCGCGCCTTGATGCGCATCAGCTCGTCCTGCTTGCTGTCGTCGATGTAGAAGCGGATGTCCTCCTTGAACGTGAACCGCTTCTGCTCGACGAAGCAGATCCGCTCGCCGGGCCCGTCGGAATCCGAACCCGGCAGGAAGAACTCGTACTGGTTGATGACGAGCTTCATCCGCTGGCGCAGGAGGAAGACGTCGTGCTGGTTGGGGTCGACGGCCATCGGCAGAGAGTAGTGGTCGTCTAGACACCGAGCATGCCGCCCTCGAGCGAGAGCAGCAGGCGCTTGCGCTCCAGTCCGCCGGTGTAGCCGCCCAGCCCGCCGCTGGAGGCCAGCACGCGGTGGCACGGGACGACGATCGGGATCGGGTTGGAGCCCAGCGCGTTGCCGGTCGCGCGGTAGGCCGTGGGCGAGCCGGCGGCCGCGGCGATCTCACGGTAGGTGCTCGTGGCGCCGAACGGGATCTCGGTCGCCGCGTGCAGGACCCCGCGGTGAAACGGCGTCCGGACCAAGGCCCAGTCCAGCGGCAGCGCGAAGTCGCGTCGCCGGCCGGCGAAGTACTCGTCGAGCTCGCGCCGGACGTCGTCCAGTCGCGCTGGCGCCTCGACGATCGCCGGGGACAGCCGCACGGCGACCTCGTCGAGCACGGTGTCCAGGCCGCCGTTCTCCAGCTCGTAGGCGAGGCGGGCAAGGCCGCGCCGCGTCGCGACGGCGACGAGCCGGCCGACCGGGCTGTCGACGGTCGCGTAGACGACGTCGGCGATGCCCTCGTCGGCGGCGCGAGCCGCCGTGCGCGCGGCGAGCGCGGCAGCGTGGCCGGGCTGCAGGTCAGGCGGGTGCAGGGACATCGGAGAGCTCCTTCCTCAGGGTCTTCAGGCCGTCGGCGGCCGCGCGGCGCGCGGCCGCCTCGGTGCAGCCGAGCGCGAGCGCGATCTCGGCGTGCGTCAGGTCGGCCGCGTAGCGCAGCGTCAGGACCTCGCGCTGGCGCGGGGGCAGGGCGCGCACGCGGTTCCAGTGGTCGCCGCCGCGGCCGCCGTCGGCCGGCGCGGGGTGGGCGGGTCGGTCGTCGAGCTCGGCGACGGGCAGCGGCCGGCGCCCGCGCGCGCGGTGCACGTCGAGCGCCTTGCGGTGGGCGATCGTCAGCACCCAGCTGCGGAGGTTGGAGTTCGGTCGCAGCCGCGGGTACGCGCGCAGCGCCGACAGGAACGTCTCCTGGAAGGCGTCGTCGGCGTCGTGACGGCCGACCGTTGCCACGAGGAAGCGCAGGACGTCGTCGCGGTGGGTGTCGAGGAAGCGCTGGAACGGAGGCAGGGTGCTCACGGGGATGAAACGTCCGCCGGCTCGCGCATGTGAGGTTCAGTCCGGCACGAGCGCGTTGATGCCGGTCAGCGCCCGCCCGATGATGAGCTTCTGGATCTGCGACGTGCCCTCGTAGAGCGTCGTCACGCGCACGTCGCGAAACCAGCGTTCGACGGGGTGGTCGTCGACGTAGCCGGCGCCGCCGTGGACCTGGATCGCCTCGTTGGCGCACCACACCGCGGCCTCGGTGGCATAGAGCTTGGCGATCGAGGTCTCGGTCGTGCAGGGGCGACCGGCGTCGCGAAGGAAGCCCGCGCGCCAGACGAGCATCCGCGCGGCGTCGGTGCGGACCTTCATCTCCGCCAGCATCGCCTGCACGAGCTGGAAGCTCGCGATCGGGCGGTCGAACTGGCGGCGCTCGGTCGCATAGCGCACGGACTCCTCCACGCAGCCCTGGCAGATCCCGACGCAGCCGGCCGCGACCGAGTAGCGCCCCGCGTCCAGCGCGCTCATCGCGACCTTGAAGCCGTCGCCGACCGCGGCGAGCAGGGCGTCGTCGCCGACGTGGACGTCCTCGAGCGCGATCGACGCCGTGTCGGAGCCGTGCAGCCCCATCTTGTGGTGGATCTCCTGCGCCTGAAAGCCCGGCTGCTCGGTGTCGACGAGAAAGCAGGCGAGGCCGCGGTGGCGAAGCTCGGGGTCCGTCTGGGCGAAGATCAGCGCGACCTTCGCGTGGTTGCCGAGCGAGATCCACATCTTCGATCCGTTCAGCACCCAGCCGCCGGCGACCCGCGTGGCCCGCGTGCGCTGGCTCGCGGCATCCGAGCCGGCCTCGGGCTCCGTCAACCCGAAGCAGCCGAGCCATTCGCCCGAGCAGAGCCTGGGCAGGTAGTGAGCCTTCTGCGCCGCGGTGCCCCACGCGAGGATCGAGCTGCACACGAGCGACGTCTGGACCGAGATGACCGTGCGCATCGCGCTGTCGCCGCGGCCGATCTCCTCGACGACGAGCCCGTAGGTCACGTCGTCCAGGCCCGCGCCTCCGTACTCGCGCGGGACGATCGCGCCGAGGTAGCCCTGTGCCGCGAGCTTGCCCACGAGCTCGAGGTCGAAGTGCCGGTTGCGGGCGTTCTCGCGGGCGCGCTGCACGATCTCGCGGTCGGTGAAGGCGCGCGCGGTTTCACGGACGAGCCTCTGCTCGTCGCTGAGGTCGAAGTCCATCGGGGTAGCGTAGGCGCCGAGATGACCGGTCCCGCCTTTCAGCGCTGCGAGGACTGCCGGGCGGCGATCCATCCGCGACGCGTGCTGTGCCGCCGTCCACGCGAGTCGCTTGCGCGGATGAGCTCCTCGGTCCCGCGGTGCTCCTCGGCGACCGTGATCGGGTTGGAGTCCGACGGGTTGACGATCGACGTGTAGACGATCTTCTGCTTGGCCAGATGCGGCGTCGTAGACTCGCGCGGGTGCGTGTCCTGCTCGTCGGCGGCGGTTGCCGTGGCCTGGCTCTGGCCAGCGAACTCGTCGCTGACGGACACGCGGTCCGCGCCGTCACGCGCCACGAGCGCAACCGCGCGCGCACCGAGCAGGCGGGGGCGGAGTGCTGGATCGGCGACCCGGACGTCGTGGGGACGCTGCGCTACGCGCTCGAGAACGTGACGATCCTCGTCTGGGCGCTCGGCACGGCCGCCGGCAGCCCCGAGCAGAGCGCCGCACTGCACGGGCCGCGCCTGGAGATGATGCTCTCCAAGACGATCGACACGACCGTGCGCGGCGTGGTCTACGAGGCGGCGGGCACGATCGCTCCCGAGGCGTTCGCGACGGGTATCGCCGAGATCGTGCGTATGGGCGAGCTCAACCAGATTCCGTACGCCATCGTCGATGCCGATCCCGCCGGCCGGGAAGCCTGGGTAGCGGCTGCGCGCCGGGCGATCGACGGTCTCATCGGCGTAGGCGCTACGATGAATCACCATAAACCGGATAGAGAATTCCCAGATGCAATGAGGAGGAGGCCACATGGCTCTGACGATCGGTGATACGGCACCAGATTTCGAGGCGGAGACGACCGAAGGCCGGATCTCGTTCCACGACTGGCTCGGCGACTCATGGGGCGTGCTGTTCTCGCACCCGCGCGACTTCACCCCCGTGTGCACGACCGAGCTCGGCTACATGGCGTCGATCAAGCCGGACTTCGACAGCCGCAACGTCAAGATCATCGGCCTGTCCGTCGACCCCGTCGAGAACCACGCCGAGTGGTCGAAGGACATCGAGGAGACGCAGGGGACGGCGCCGAACTATCCGATGATCGGCGACTCCGACTTCAACGTCGCCAAGCTGTACGGCATGCTGCCGGCCGACGTCGAGGGCGACCCCACGAAGCGGACGCCAGCCGACAATCAGACGGTGCGCAACGTGTTCGTCGTCGGCCCTGACAAGAAGATCAAGCTCATCCTCGTCTACTCGATGACGACGGGCCGCAACTTCGACGAGGTCCTGCGGGTGATCGACTCGCTGCAGCTCACCGCGAAGCACAAGGTCGCGACGCCGGCCCAATGGCAGAACGGTGAGAACGTCATCATCGCCGGCTCGGTCTCCGATGACCAGGCGCGCGAGATCTACCCCGACGGCTGGGAGTCGCCGCGGCCGTACATCCGGATCGTGCCGCAACCGAGCTGACCCTCGCCCGCCCGAGCGAGCGTTGACGGAGGGTGCGGCGCACGCCGCACCCTCCGGCTCACGGCTCTGGTCGCGCCGCAGCGCCGTCGCCCCACCCGGCCAGCGGTCCGGCCACACGCAGTGCCGGCCCGCGCCGGCGCACTGCCGTCAGCGCGCCGGGACGCCGCGGGTTGCCGTCCGCGTAGGCGCGCTCGACCGCGCTGCGCAGGTCCTTCGTCCAGCCCCACTTCGGCAGGGCTTCGATCCGGCGCGCGGCGGCTGTCGAGTGCTCGCAGACGACGACGATGCCGATGCGCGGCGCGACGTCGGCGAGCTCGAGGATGACGCGCTCGACGCCGGCCTCGCAGCCGGTCGCGTCGAGTACGACGACGTCGGGGTGCTCCTGGCGCATGAGCCCCATGACGTCGCCCAGCTCGTCGCATTCCCACAGGGCCATGATCGCGAAGACGACGGGGCCAAAGCCGCCGAGGACGGCGAGCGCGCGGTCGCGGTAGCCGAGGTCGGACCCGAGGACGAGGCTCCGGATCGGACGCAGCCGGATGACCCCGGACGTGGTGTCGCTGGCGCTCCTGGACGGCACGCGCGTAGTCTCGCTGGCCTGCCCGTCCGTTGTCGCTGGCGGAAGGTCGAGGATCGTCACCTCGGGGCCTATCCCAACCGGGACAGGCCCTCAGCGCAGCGGCACGAAGCGGACGGGCTCGAGCAGGTGGCGCTCGAAGCCGTTGGGGCCGCGGCGCACGAGCACGAGGTGCTCCCGTCCGTCGTGGGCGACCGGTGCCACGAGGCGCCCGCCGACGGCGAGCTGCCGTTCGAGCGCGGCGGGCACCACGTCGCGAGCCGTCGCGGCGACGTTGATCGCGTCGAACGGCGCCTCCCCGGGAAGGCCGAGGGCGCCGTCGCCGGCGCAGATCGTCACGTTGTCGATGCCGGCCACCGCGAGCGAGCGGGCGGCTCGTGCCGCGAGCCGCGGGTCGAGCTCGATGCCGCGGACGCGTGCGCACAGCCGCGACAGGACGGCGGCGTGGTAGCCCGAGCCGCTGCCGACGTCCAGCACGCGGTCCGTGGGCGAGAGCTCGAGCAGCTCGCACATCCGCGCGACGACCGTCGGCTGCGAGATCGTCTGGCCGCCCCCGATCCGCAGCGGGGCATCGACGTAGGCGGCCGCGGCGAGCGCGGGCGCGACGAAGTGCTCGCGTGGGACCGCCGCGATCGCGTCGACGACGCGATCGTCGGCGATGCGGGTACGCAGGCTGCGCAGAAGCTCGTCGCGTCCCATCGCGCGCCGTTCAGGTCGGCGTTGCGTCGAGCAGGGAATCGACGCGGGCGAGCAGGTCGCCCACGATCCGGGCCGTCGCGCCCCAGATGACGAGCCCCTCGCCGACGGAGTAGACGTCGCTGCGAAACGGGATGCCGCGGTGCAGCAGGCGCCGCCGGGCGTGCGCGGCGCGCAGGTCGGTGAGGCGCAGCTCGAGCACCTGGTCGACCTCCTGCGCTGAGGGGGTCCACGTGAGCCCGGGCTCGATGAGGCCGACGAACGGGTAGATCGCGTAGTTCGTCGCGACCGTCGGGGTCGGCGTCAACGCGCCGACGATCCGCACATGCTCGCGCGGCAGGCCGATCTCCTCCTCGGCCTCGCGCAGCGCGGTGACGCGCAGGTCGTCCTCGTCCTCGTCGCGGCGGCCGCCGGGGAACGAGATCTCGCCGGCGTGGCTGCGCAGGTCGTGGCGGCGGCGCGTGAAGACCGCGTGCACGTCGCCGCCATCGACGTAGAGCGCGACGAGCACCGCCGCCTTCGTGCGGCCGTGGACCTGCAGCGCCGTCGCCTCGATGGGGTCCAGCAGGACGGCGCTGAGCGCCTCAGACAGCGAGCTGTATGCGCTCGACACGCTCGTCGAACATGACCTCGCCGTCGAGCGTGCGGTGCACCGGGCACTTCGTCGCGATGACCTTCAGCCGCTGGACCTGCTCGTCGGAGAGGTCCGACGGCAGGCGCAGCGTGAGCGTGAACTTCGTCGGGCAGCCGCGCTCGGCCGGTGTGTACTCGCACTCGACCTCGACGTCGCGCAGCTCCCAGCCCTTGCGGGCGGCGTACATCTCGATCGTCACGGCCGTGCACGACGCGAGGCTTGCTGCCAGCAGCTCCTGCG
>Ga0136617_10002950_pt1 | contig 15207 bp, 14 predicted proteins | sample AntDrymUQ3222106_2_FD_129672 | JGI IMG/M metagenome (GOLD analysis project Ga0136617, IMG submission 129672) | Polar desert sand microbial communities from Dry Valleys, Antarctica - metaG UQ322 (21.06) | ecosystem: Environmental > Terrestrial > Soil > Desert | place: Antarctica: Dry Valley... | reverse complement strand
CGTCGGTGCGCGGCGCAAGCAGGATCGCGGAGATCGAGATCCGGGTCCGTCCGGGCGCGGCGCAGGCGCTCGCTGCGCTCGACGACAAGGCGCGCGGCCGCGACGGGGCGGCCGGCCTGCCGACCCGCGAGATGCTGACCAGGACGATCGCGGAGCAGGCCGCGGCCTGGGGGCTGAACGGCGGCCGCGCGCTCAAGCTGCTGGTCGAGATTGACGGCTACCGCACTCCCGACGCGGGCGGCGCGTTGCTCGGCAAGCGCGACCAGCTCGCCGGATCGGTGTTCGTCCGCGACGCCGCCACCGCACAAGCCCTCGGCCACCTCTATATCGAGATCGACAATGCCCATGTCGGGCTGATCGGGCTCGCCCTGCGCGGTGGCGGCGTTCGCGAAAAGCTCGCCGGGCAATTCGCCATGCGGACCGCCCGAGCATTGTCCGGACGCAAGAAGCCGCTCAAGCCGCCCGCGCGCTAAAGCGGCAGCTTGCTCGCTTTGTCGGCGGCGCGGCTGTGCGCGTAATGCCGCCAGGCGAGGATCGCCAGCGCGCCGCGGTGCGGACGCAGCGGCTCGGCCAGTTCGCGCGTGGCCTTTTCGGTCGGCCGCTCGGCCAGGCCGAGCATCCGCCCAAGCGCGATCTGGACGGCGAGGTCGCCCGCCGGCCAGACATCCTCGCGCCCCTCGGCGAACAGCAGATATATTTCGGCCGACCAGCGGCCGATCCCCTTGACCGCGACCAGCGCGGCTATCGCTTCCTCGTCGTCGGCGGGGAGGTTGCCCAAATCGAGCCGGCCCGACAGCACTTCCTCGGCAAGGCTGCGCGCGTAATTCGCTTTCTGGCGCGACAGCCCGGCGGCGCGCAAAGTCTCGTCGCTGGCGGCGAGGATCGCGGCCGGATCGGGGGTGCCGCCAGTCGCCGCCTCGAGCTTGGCCCACATCGAAGCCGCCGCCTGGACGCTGACCTGCTGGCCGACGATCGTGCGCAAAAGGGTCATGTAGCCGCGCTCGTTCAGCCGCGGCTCGGGATAGCCCGCTTCCTCGAGCGCGCGGGCGAGCGCCGGGTCGAGCCCGGCCAGCGCATCGAGCGACGCGCGCAGCCTGTCGGCGGGAATGCCCAAATCAGTTCGCGAACCTCAACACGGCGGTCGGCACGGTCTGGCTGGTCGGTGTGATCGTCCAGACTATCCGGGTTCCGGGACGGGCGCCGGGACCGGAGGCCATGCCGTCCTCGTTATTCTGCATCACCAGGGTCGCGTCGCTGGTCAGCGTGAACGTCCCTTCGCGCTCTCCGCTCGCCTCTTCGAACGGGTTGCCGGGCGTCGGCGTGCCGCCCGATGCCTTGCCGAACGCGGGCGCCTTGACCCGGACGCTGCCGTCCTTGCGGACCTCGATCGCGACCCAGGGGATGATCGCCTCGGCGTCGGTATTGAACGGGAAAACGAAATTGTGGTCGAGCCGGCCGGTCAGCGCGTAATCGACCCGGAACTTGCCCTTGCCGAGATAGGCGACCGAGCGATAGCCCCGCTCCTTCGACAAAGCCTCGGCGATGCCGCGGCGCTTGACGATCTGCTCCTCGGTCTCGGCGACGGGCGCGGCCGGCCCGGCCGGCGCGGGGCTGGCGTCTTCCCGGCCCTCATCGCCATCCTCGCCGCCCAAAGGCGGGGCCGGCTTCATCTTTTCCTGGGGATCGATCAGGATCGTCTCGCCGACATAGGTGAAGGTGAAGCCGCGGTCGCGCTTGATGTCGAGCGTCGAGGTGAACTTGCCCGGCGTCAGCAGGCAGGCGGTGAGCAGCAAAGGCGCGGCCAGAGCCAGTGCGAAGCGCGTCCATTGCATGTCGTGTCCCCCGGTTCAGCCTGAAGCCGTCACCGCCGCATATAGAGCAATCGCGGCCGCGTTGGAAACGTTGAGGCTCTCGATCCGGTCGCTGATCGGCAGCCGCGCGAGCGCGTCGCAATGCGCCTCGGTATTCTGCCGCATGCCCTCGCCTTCGGCCCCGAGCACGAGCGCGATTCTCGGCGGCCCCATCGCTTCGGCCAAATTCATATCGGCCTCGCCGGTCAGCCCGACCCGCCAGAAGCCGGCCTGGGCGATCTCGTCGAGCGCGCGCGACAGATTGACGACGCGGACCCACGGCACCGTCTCGAGCGCGCCGCTGGCGGCCTTGGCGAGCGCGCCCGATTCCCCCGGTGCGTGCCGGTCCTGGGTGACGATGCCCAATGCGTCGAACGCGGCGGCCGAGCGCAGGATCGCGCCGACATTGTGCGGATCGGTGACCTGGTCGAGCACCAGCAACGGCCGCCCTTCGGGCGCGTCGTCGATCAGATCGCCGAGCCAGATGTCGGGCAATTTCTCGATCTCGATGACGATCCCCTGGTGCGGCGCGTCGCCCGGCACCAGCCGCCCGAGATCGGGGCCTTCGGCGAAGCTGAGCGGGATCGCCGGATCGAAATCGAAATCGGCGGCCGCCTCGTGGCTGACCCAGATCCGCTTGACGCTACGCGCGGGATTGGCGAGCGCGGCCGCGACCGCGTGCCGCCCCCAGAAGCGCGGTCGGTTCTCGGCCTTGACGGCCTGCCTGGCTTTGCGGCGCATCGCGCTCCCTTGGCGCGGCGCGGCGGCGCTGGCAAGGCGGCGCGGCGCGTTGACAGCCGCCCGCCCTTTCGCCATTGAGCCGCGTCCGGCGCGAAGCCTCGCTCGCGGCGCTCAGGACAGGTGGCCGAGTGGTTAAAGGCAGCAGACTGTAAATCTGCCCGGGTTTCCCGTACGCTGGTTCGAATCCAGCCCTGTCCACCATCCCCGCATTCGCTGACGACGGACAATCCGCCTTATGCTCATCGACAGAGACACTCCCGTGATTATCCTTTGCGGCGGGCAAGGCACACGCATTGCCGACGTTTCGGGCAACACCATCCCGAAGCCGATGGTGCGGATCGGCGACAAGCCGGTCCTGTGGCATATCATGAAAATCTATGCCTCGCAGGGATATACGAACTTCATCCTTGCGCTCGGCCACCTGGGCTGGGTCATCAAGGATTACTTCCTCAACGAGCATCTGATGGACAGCGACTTTCGTCTGTCGCGATCGGGCGCAGCTACGGAAATCGAGTTGCTCGCCACGCCGGGCGACACGCGCTGGAACATAGTCTTCGCCGAAACCGGGCAGGCGACCCAGACCAGCATGCGCTTGGTGCGCTGCGGCAAGTACGTGGAGACGGATTATTTGATGGCGACGTACGGCGACGGCGTCGCCGATATCGACATCGCCGCGCTTCTGAGCTTTGCGCAAGCCACGGATCGCATCGGCACTGTCACGAGCGTGACGCCGGCCAGCCGCTTCGGCAATATCGAGACGGAAGGAGACATCGTCTCCGGCTTCGCCGAGAAGACCAACGCCGGAGGAGGCGCGATCAACGGCGGCTTCTTCGTTTTCAAGCGCGAGTTCCTGGACATTGCGGCCAGGCACGGCGACGTCATGCTCGAACGCGAGCCGCTGGAGGAGCTCACCGCCAGGGGTGAGCTCGCGGCGTACCGCCATGCGGGCTTCTGGGAGCCGATGGACACGATGCGCGAGTATAAGCTGCTCAACGAGATGTGGGACCGCGGGGACGCGCCTTGGAAGACGTGGTGAGGGACACCTCCTTCCTCTCCGCCTACGCCGGCCGGCGCGTTCTCGTCACCGGTCATACGGGCTTCAAGGGCGGCTGGCTCTGCGCCTGGCTCGACCGGCTGGGGGCGCAGGTCACGGGCTATTCCGACGCGCTGCCCTCGACGCCGTGCCAGTTCGAGGTTCTGAACCTCGCTCTCGACGACCGGCGCGGCGACATCGCCGACCGCGCGGCGGTGCAGGCGGCGGTCGAGGAGGCGCGTCCCGAAATCGTCTTCCACCTCGCGGCGCAGCCCATCGTCCGCCTCGCCTATGACGATCCGATCGCCACGTACCGGACCAATGTGATCGGAACGCTGACCCTGCTGGAAGCCGTACGCGCTGTCGGTGGTGTCGAGGCTCTTGTCTCGTCGACGACCGACAAGGTTTATCGCAACAAGGAATGGGTCTGGAGCTACCGCGAGGATGACGAACTCGGCGGTTCGGATCCCTACAGCGCGTCCAAGTCCTGCGTCGAGCTCATGACTCGCTCCTACTGCGAGAGTTATTTCCGCGACTCCGGCCCGGCGGTCGCAACCGTGCGCGCCGGTAATGTGATCGGCGGAGGAGACTGGGCGGCGGATCGGCTGGTGCCCGATATCGTGCGTGCGGCCTTTGCGCGCGAGACCCTGTCGATCCGCAACCCGGATTCCACGCGGCCCTGGCAGCACGTGCTCGACCCCCTGTGCGGATATCTCCGGACGGGCGCTCTCCTGCTCGGCGGTGACGCGCCTCGCTACGACGTCTGGAATTTCGGACCCGCGAGGCAAGCCGGCATCAGCGTGCGCCGCATCGTGGAGGCCACGCAGGCCATGCTGCCCGAACTCCAGGTCGCGTTCGGTCAGGCGGACACGGCGCGACACGAATCGAACATCCTCGAACTCGACTCCGCCAAGGCGATCAAGACGCTCGGCTGGTGGCCGCTTTGGGAGGAGGAACTGCTCGAGCGGACGATGGCCTGGTACACGGCGTTCTATAAGGAAGGGCGCGTGCTGACCGAGGAGCAGATCGCGGCTTACGAGCAGCACCTCGCACAGAAGGATTGACGCACCGATGCGATTTCATCCGACTCCGATTGCCGGGGTCGTCCGCATAGAATTCGACGTGCGCGGTGACGATCGCGGGCGCTTCAAGCGGCATTTCTGCGCAGCCGAGTTCGAACGCGCGGGCCTGCCGACCCGGTTCGTGCAGATGAACCATTCCGTCGCCATCGGGGCGGGGAGTGTGCGCGGCATGCACTACCAGCGTCCGCCGGCCGCGGAGGACAAGCTGGTCACCTGCACGTTCGGCCGCGTCCATGACGTGGCGCTCGATCTCAGGGCCGGGTCGCCGACCTTCCTGCGATGGGCGGCGGCCGAACTCGACGAAGCGACGGCGCTGTTCATCCCCAAAGGATGCGCGCACGGGTTCCAGGTGCTGAGCAACGAGGCTCATCTCGTCTACCTGCACAGCGAGTTCTACACGCCGGAGCTGGAAAGCGGGGTACGCTCCGATGATCCGGCGGTCGCGATCGATTGGCCGCTGCCCCTTGTCAACCGATCGCAGCGCGACCTCGGCTTCGCGCCGATCACCGATGAATTCAAAGGGCTTTTAACATGATCTGTCGGCATTGCGGTGAGGACGCATTCATACCCTTCGCCGACCTCCATTACTGTCCGCCGTCCAATTCCATGCTGAAACCCCAGGATGTAGGAAAGCCCGAAGTCACTTATCCGCTGAAGGTCCAGACCTGCGCGAACTGCTTCCTCGCTCAGGTCGGCGAGCACAAGGCCGCGGTCGAAATATTCGACGACGACTACACCTATTATTCCTCTTTTTCGACGAGCTGGCTCAAGCATGCCAGGCGCTTTGCGGAGGCGGCAATCGACCGCTTCCGCCTCGACGGCAACTCGCTCGTCGTCGAAGTCGCGTCCAACGACGGCTATCTTCTGCAATATTTCAAGGCGGCGGGCGTCCCCGTGATCGGCGTCGAACCCACGGCGAACACCGCCAGGGTCGCTCAGGAAAAGGGCATACCGTCCATCGTGGACTTCTTCGGCGCGGAGCTGGCGCGGCACGAATTTGCCGAAAAAGACCGTCTGGCCGACCTCATCTGTGGCAACAATGTGTACGCACATGTGCCCGACATCAACGACTTCACCGCCGGGCTGGAGACCGCGCTCGCGCCGTCCGGCGTCATCTCCGTGGAGTTTCCGCACCTTTCACAGCTTTTGCGCGAGAACCAGTTCGACACCATCTACCACGAGCATTTTTCGTATCTGTCTCTTGGCGTGGTGCAGCGGATCTTCGAGAGCCAGGGTCTGACTGTCTTCGACGTCGAGCGGCTAGAGACCCATGGCGGTTCGTTGCGCGTCCTCGGGCGGCACGCGGACTACGAGGATCTGGCGGTGACCGACCGCGTCGGTGCCGTGCTGGCCGAGGAACGCGCGGGCGGTCTGGAAGGCGAAGAGATCTACCGCGGCTTTCAGGCGAAGATCGACACGATACGCGCCGAGTTCCTCGGCTTTCTGCTGGCGCAAAGGCAGGCCGGCAAGACGGTTGCGGCGTATGGCGCGGCGGCGAAAGGAAACACGCTCCTGAATTACTGCGGGGTAAAGGGCACGGATATGCTGTCCTTCGTTTGCGACCTCTCGCCGCACAAGCAGGGCCGCTTGTTGCCGGGCAGCCACATCCCCGTGCTCGCCCCCGAAGCGCTCGACGAGCAGCGACCGGACTTTATCGTGATCCTGCCCTGGAATCTGAAGGCGGAGATCATGCAGCAGCTCGCGCACGTACGGGACTGGGGTGCGCGTTTCGTGGTCGCCATTCCAGAGTTGCAGATCCTCTAGATCGTGCAAAAGGTGCTCCTCACCGGCGCGAGCGGGTTCGTTGGAGGCGCGGTTCTGCGCAGGCTCGTTGCCGACGGGGCCGAAGTCGTGACGCTGGGCCGCACGGCGCAGGCGCCCGTCTCCGGGGTCGTGCATCACCGGCTCGACCTGCTCGAGGCCGATCGAGCGACGCTGCGGGAGTTGATGGAGGAGGTGGCCTGCAATCGGTTGATCCACGCAGCGTGGTACACCGATCACGCGGATTACCTGATCGCCGACATCAATCGCGCCTGGGTGCACGGCAGCACCCGCCTGTTCCAGGCGTTTCGCGAGGTCGGGCCGGGGAGGCTGGTTGGGCTGGGTAGCTGTGTCGAGTACGAAGGTGGGCGATGCACGGAGGGGAAGACGCCGCTTCGCCCGAACACGCTTTACGGCGCGTGCAAGAAAGCATTGTCCGACACGCTGCTCGCCATGCCCGACACTTCATGGGCGCGAGTTTTCTTCGTCTACGGTCCCGGCGATCGTGCCGGTCGGCTTGTTCCTCACCTCATCGAACAGGCAAAGGCCGGCCAGTCCGTTTCGGTTCGCTATGGTGGATTGAGGCGCGACTATATCCACATCGACGATCTCGCCGCGCAGATCGTGGCCTTGGCGGGCAGCGATCTGACAGGGGCGGTAAACACGGGAACGGGTCGGGCGGTCCGTCTGTCCGACATCGCCGGGGCCGTGACCGAAGCGGCCGGCCGGCCAGAGCTGGCCGAGCCGAACGACCGGATCGACGCGGCCCAGCCGCTGATCATCGAAGCCGACATGGCGCGGTACCGGGCCGCCATCGGCCCGGTATCCGTCCGCTCGCTTGCCCAGGGACTACAGCCGCTCTTCGGGTCAGTTGCGTAATGACGTTACACAGCGCTGCCCCCCGAGACCGTGCACCCCTTAAAAGCCGAGTCGTGAAAACACGCGCCAGGGCAGCAGCCGAAGAACGGCGGCGACGATCGCCCAATAGCCCGGAAGGAACCGCCTTCCGAAATCGCGGTTGCCGTCGTCCAGAACGAGGCGCGCCGCCCGCCGCGCCGGCATAGGCGGGAAAAGCTGCGTTTTGCCGAAGCTCTGGCCGCTGGCGATGTAACCGATCACGTAGAATTGCGCGACCTGGGAGCTCGAGACCAGAGCGTGTCGGAGCCCTTCGAAGTAGGACGAGAGTGCGGACTTGGCGGCGGAATATTGCACGTTCCGGTTGCGCGTCCGGATCGCGGCGATCGAACCGAAGCCGACGATGCGCCCGCCATCCGACGCCATGAGCGGCCGGATGAGCTCGATCGCCAAAACAACTGCCGTATAGTTGATCCGCCAGATGTCCTCGAGCCTCCGGTTCGCCTCACCGATCTGGTCATCGTCGAAGGCCTGCCCCATTGGCAGGAACAGATCCTCGATCGGCCCGAGACCTTCAATATCGCGCGCCAGCTTGTCGCGGAAAACCGTCGGTTCGCGCGCATCGATCGCAAGCGGCAGCACGTTCACGCCGTGCAGGAGGCGCAGGTGGTCCGCAAGTCTTCGGCAGTCCTCGACACGACTGGCGATGATGACGACATCGCGACCACGCGCCGCAAGTTCCTCGCAGAGCGCTCGACCCAGCCCCGAGCTTGCACCCACGACGACCGCCGTCACAGCTGCAATCGTTCCGACAAGGACGAGCGGATGCGGCGTCGGGGATCGAAGCGAAGCAGTTCAGCGCGAAACACCTCCAGCCCCGGGTAGCACGAGCGCGCGACGTCGGCCGGCAAACGGCTGTCCTTGGCGATGTTCGGCTTCCCGCCGACGTCGATCAGCAGCGCATCGATATCGGCCATCAGGTCGGTCGCGTTCTTCCCCCTGGGAAAGTCGAACGCGACTGCGATGCCTTCTCCCGCGAAGCGGATGAAGCGGGCGTCGCCGCCGAACGCTTTTGCCGAGCAAAGAGCGATCGTCACGTGGCGTCTTGCCGCGCAGCTTCTGACGTCGTCGACGAACCGGGCGGCATGCGCGCCCGGGATCAACGCCTGATATTCGTGAAAACCTTTCCGCCCAAAAAGCGAGAAGTAGATTTCCGAATTGTGGATCGGAAACAAGGCTTCAAGGATGCTGATTGGACGCGGCTGGCGAAAACGCCGCGTTTTCAATCGATAGGCGGCATTCACGATAGGCAGGCTGAGCCGGTTGTACAGATTGACGGGCAGACGACGCTCGCTGGCGGCCGGAAGGGGCGGCGCTTCGCCCATTCCGGCACCATCGAAAATCTCCTCGTCGGAACCCGCCGTCGCGGCGAATACGAAATGCGCTCCGCGCCTGGACGAGAGATCATGCCAGGAATATGCGAAATCGGCCGATTGGGCGGCGTGCCGCAGATGGGCGAACGCCTCTGCCGCCGTTTCGAAGACCTGTCGCAGGACGGTTACGCTCGGCGAGTGCAGAGCACGGGCTGCAAGCTTCACGGTGAGAATGTGGCCGGTAAGCCCGAAGGCGCCGCACGTCAGGGACAGGAGATCGGGGTCATGATCGCGATCGAGCGTCAGCACGCCGTGATCCGGATGCAGCAGGGTCAGACCGCGAACCTGAGCGGAAAAGGTCCCGTCTCTCCAAGGATTCTTGCCGTGTACATCGGCCGCGACGCAACCGCCGATCGTGATCCTCCCGTGCCCTGGATGACACGGGAGGAAGAAGCCGCGGCTCAGCAGAAATCGCTGGCAGGTCCAAAGGTCGGCGCCGGCCTCCACCGTAAGCTCGCCGCTCCGCTCATCGAAGCCGATCAGGCGGTCGTAATAGTGATGCTCGATGCTGACCGCTCCGGCGCCGAAGGACGCGGCGGAATAAGAGAGACCAGCGCCGCGTGAGATCGCGTCCGGCATCGTGGACCAGTCGCGATCGGTCCAGAAACGAAGCTTGTCGGGGCGAGCGATCTCGCCGCTTTCCCGGACGCCGCCGTCGAAGCTGACCATCGCATCGCGCCGGGTCTGGAAAGCCGTCATCGCATCGGCTCGGTAGGCGGCATACGGCTCAGGCTGCGTTGAATATGGGCGTTCGGGCGAGCGAAGCTGTTCTTGTAAGTTCGCGCAACGTACAAGGCCACGGAAGCGATGCTAGTGCCGATGAACGCGATCGCCAGAAGGAACGTCGCCAGCGCCCACCACGCGCTGGTCTTGATAACCGCCAGGACGCCGAACGCCGTGACCAGCAGGAGCCAGAACGGCAGAAGATACATCGGCAGGCGCAGCGGCAAGGTGGTTGAGGCGAGTATGCCTGCCACGGCGAAGATCGTCATGCCGACCAGATTGTAGTTGGTCGTGCCCGCGATGCGATTCTGGCGGACATACGGTAGCCCGACCCGGTCGAAACCGACACGCGCGAGATTCGAGCGGATGAAGGGAAAGGAATTTCTTTCCGCGATCGCGCTGTCGCGAACCTCGCGCGTAAACATCGAGAATTCCGCCATGAGAAAGAGCGATTCCTCGTCGGACATGCGGTTGAGGACGCGGTAGAATATTCTGCGCATCCACTTGATGTGATCGGGTTCCGGCCGATCGGTGCGGACTCCGTACACGAAGTCGCGGCCGTCCTCGATCTCCGCCGCGAAGCGCAGCAGCATCTCGGGAGGATCCTCGCAGTCGACGTCCAGAAACGCGTAGAGCTCGCTCGCGACCGTTCGGAGGCCGGTCTCCAGCGACTTCTGATAGCCGACGTTCTGGCTCATCCCGATGACGTAAACGTCGTTGCGGGCCTCGATGATCTCCTGGATCACTGCGTTGCTTCGATCGGTCGAATGGTTGTCCAGGAATACGAGCCTGACCTCGTACCTTTCCTTCAGCGTCGCCATGACGGAGGCCATGCGCTCCATGAAGAGGGGAATGACTTCCTCTTCATTGTAGACCGGGCAAAGGATGCTGAGGGAAAGTTTGATTGTCTCGTTCACGTTGACTTCCGCGTAGCAAGCTGTGTCCTGGACGACGCGCCTTGTTCCCCGCGCCAACCCCCGGATGGAGGCGCCTCCAACGGGAACGAGGCGATCAGGGATCGCGCCTGCCGAACAGCCAGAACGGCACCCAGGCGATGCCCACCAGTCCGATCATGATCTGCCCAACCCCGTGTAAGACCGAAATGAGAACCGCGTCGGTCGGACTTACTCCGATAATCGCCAAACCGGTGATCGTCGCGCCTTCGCGTACACCCCAACCAGCGAATGACAAGGGAAAGGCGCTCGCCAGGATGATCAGCGTCACGAGCAGGAAGAGGTTGCGGTCGATTTCGATGCCCAAGGCAGCGGCTTGAAAACAGAAGCTCTGGACCAGCAGCAGATGAACGAGAAGCGCCTTTACGAGGATCGAGGGCGTCAATTTCTGCGAGGACAGCACCTTCCGCAAGCCGTTCAGGCCCCAAGCTACGGGTCGCAACGACGCATGCCGCTCCTGCAAGCGTTCCGCATGAGGCGCGGCAAAGGCAATAAGGACTATGGTCGCGACCAGCAGCGCCGTAACGAAAGCGAGGATCAGGCCGCCCTGGGGAATCCGAGGCGTCCCGGTGGCGAGCGCGACAAGCAGCGACAGCGCGGCGGCCCCGATGATGAACAGGACACCGACGGCGCGGTCGACGAGAACGGTTCGTGCCGCGGTCGTCCACACCCACCCATGTCGCGACATGGCAAGAACGCGCACACCGTCGCCGCCGAAATTCGTCGGCAAAATCTGGTTGAACATCTGCCCGACCAGACCGAGCGAAAGGGCGTTCCCGTGGGAAATTTCCAGCCCGAGCACAGCGCAGACATCGCGCCATCGCAACATCGACAGGACGAACTGGCTGGCCAGCGCGATGAGCGAAAAGGCCAGCCAGAACGGATCCGCCGTCATCAGCCTCGGTCGCAACGCATCGACATCCACAAGACTGATCACGAGGAGCAGCAACAGGGCACTGACCACGATCTTCAGAACCAGCATCGCGCTTTTCAGAATGCCGCTCCGTCCCGATCGCCTACGCTGCCAATTGAGCAGGGGCGCCGCAGGAAAACCCTGCCTGCCCCGAGGACGTGTCAGTCCCGATTGTAGTGCAAGTGCGAGCGCAAAGGCAACCAATTAGCGACGGATTGGCGCGCCGGCCCGCAGCCGGCACCCGCGCACGGAGCAAGCATAGCGTCACATTGTCATCGCCAGTACCGCCGAGGACCCGTTCGACGCAGCTCGCGCGGCTTGCTCGCAATCCAAGGCTCGCCTAACAGCCGTGGCTATTCGCCAGGGCGCGGGTCGCCAGGGTCGACACGTCTATCCGCAAGTCTCGAGAGCGGACCTGCCTCTCGCCCGTCAAGTTTTAGCGCCCGTTGTCTGACCAATCGGGTTCAGTAAGGTGCGGAAGGACGCTTCGGCCCGCAAACGCCGGCCAACCCGTCCGTGTCGCAGGCCATGTACCGTAATTTATAAGGACATCATCCGAGATGTTACAATGGGTCAAGGAAATCAGTCGTCGGACAGAGTTATACCTGTCTGCCGTGAGTCGGCCCCTGTCGACCACGCAGCTGACGTTGCTGGCGCTTGCGAGTACAGCGATCTTCTTGCTCCTGATGAACATGGAAGTCGGTCTCTATGACGAATCCTTAATGATGCAGGGCGCTGTCCAGATAGGCTCAGGGGACGTTCCGCACCGGGATTTTTTCTTTACGTATGGACCGATGCAATTGTGGGTTATCTCGGCGCTCTTTTCGACATTTGGAAAAGCGATGATTGTTGCCCGGCTCTATGACATAGCCATTCGCGGGGGAATCGTTCTCTTATGCGGGCTTACAGCGCGCCGGCTCGGTCTACGACCGAGCCTCGTCATTGGTGTGATGATTATAGAGACGTTTCTGATATACGCGTCAGGATTTTATCTTTATCCTGTTCTCCCATCAATACTCTGTGCGCTGACCAGTACGCTCCTCCTGATCGACGACGGGTCCGGAGCGGAAGTCGGGAGCAGCCGCTTACTTATCGCAGGAATGCTTACGGGGCTCACTGCGTTGTTTCGTTATGATATTGGTTTCCTTGTCCTCGCTGCGCATCTCGTAACATTATGCCTGTTTTATTTTTACACACGTCGATCCATTCGGCTATTAATCCGACAGATTTTTACCTATGGTATCGGCGTTTCGCTCGTATTTATTCCCATAGCGATTAGCGCTTGGGCGATTGGAGCGGTTCCGGGTTTTGTCCATGACATCGTTAGCTTTCCGCCGGACAACTACGCCCGTATGCGCGGCCTTCCTTGGCCCATGCCAAGTTTCGCACTTTCTTCGCTGCCGCCTCTCATTTCCTATATACCGCTTTTTACTTCGATTCTTGGACTAGCTTGGCTTGTCCGCTTCAGAGGTTCTCCTCGGGCCATGAGAGATCTGGACCATAGGACAAAGCTGGGCGCTGCCTTGTTAATCATTATGACTTTTTTTATAGTCAAAGGCTATATTCGTGTTTCGCTTATACATTCATTGTTGGCGCTAATACCAGCCATCGTCTTATTAGTGTTCCTTGTTAGTCGAAAGAAGCTCGGCTTTATTTGGGTATTCTCTGTTGCAGTTCTTGCTCTTGCAGCGCTGCTGATATCGTTGAACGCGATTTCGGTCTTACGCCTGGAGGCTGGGCGAGGGTTTCAAGGCTTGCTGCCTGCACGTATTGCGGGCAACGCACCGGCAGCTATGCAACGCAGGCGTTGCGACACCCCGCCCACCCTCGGGCTGGGCATCGTTGATGACGACACGTATCTAGCCGCCTGCTACATCGCCTCACACACCAGTGCCGACGAAGAGATCTATGTCGGCGCTGGAAGACACGACAAGTTGTTCGTTAGCAATGTTGCGCTATACTATGTTAGCGATCGGCGACCCGCCACCCACTGGTATCATCTAGAACCCGGACTTCAAACGCAGGCTGATATCCAAAGAAGGATGATTGACGACCTCATTAAAAGCAAGGTGCGTTTGATTGCGATTGATTCTCGATTTGATGATGTCAACGAGCCTAACGATAGCGCACGCAGCTCCGGCGCACACCTTCTGGATAATTTCATCGGAAATCACTATTCGAATGTTGCGCGGTTCGGTAGCATTACGATCCTTGCGCGTCGTTAGAATTGACTCTCGATGGAATCGGCCGGAACTATTTATAACGCCGGGGGAGCTGATATCCCGATGTTTCGGTCGAAAAGCATTTTCTTTCTGGTCGAGGCTTCAGGCTCTTACGGAAGAACCGCGAACCCAACTCAGATTTGGATGCGAATCCAAGCGCAGACTGGTCCTGATCTTGGTTGTCCATCCGGCGGGCGGCGAGGCTTGCTCCGCGTCCCCGGCTTTGTCATAGGCGGGCGCACAAGCGGGCGTAGCATAGTGGTAATGCACTAGCCTTCCAAGCTAGCTAGGAGGGTTCGATTCCCTTCGCCCGCTCCAACTTTTCGGGACGCCGATTCAGGCCGCGCGGAGCCAGTCCATCAGTTCGCGGAACGGGATCACCTGATTAAAGCCGATGCCGCACTGGCCGTCATGGCACCAGCGCACCAGCCCCGCGATCGGCCGCAGCCCGTCGAGCGTGACCACGACCGGTTCGCCATCCGCGAACAGCCGGTCGGTCTCGACCTTCAGCCCGCCCTGCGAGATATCGAGCGCGGTCACCCAGTGGGTGACGGCGCCGCTGCGGATGCCGCCCATCCGGTCGATCTCGACCCGTGGCAGCCGCGGCCGCCAGCCATTGTGGAGCACCGCATTGCCGTTGAGCATCGCCTCGACGTCGATCGGCGCGTCGAACGCGACCCCTATGTTCGAGCCCCGGATCCAGTTGACCTCGCCTTCGATCCGCTGGTTCATCTGCAGCTCGATGGCGACGCGCTGACCTTCGGCGAGCCGCGAATAAGCGTGCGCCATCACGCCACCGGCCGAGATATTGCGGATCAGGCACAATTCGCGGCGCCCGTCCGCGATCAAGGTGCCGACCCGCAGGATCGTCATGTGCCGCGACTCGCGGCGGCGCTCGGAAGGTTGCGGGGCGCGATTCGACAGCGAGAATGTCGTCTCTTCGTGGGCGGGTTCGCTCTGCACGCATTCGTCTCCGTCTCTTGCCCGCGGCATTGGACGCGGAGACGTTTAAGAAGAGCTTACGCAAGCACCCGGCACCTTCCCGAAAGTGCGCGCGGGCGCTCTTCACCGGTTGGTTACGGCTTGCGGCTAGAGCGAGGCGATGAACGCGCAAGGCAGGATCGCGGCCGTCGAGACCGCCCGGGACGTGCGCCCGCCATCGGCGGTCAGCACCGGCGTCGGCCTGGCCGGACTCGCCGGGCTGATCGGCTGGGCCGCGGTCGCGCGCGCTTTCGGGATGGACGGCCCGCTCGCCGCGCTCGCCGCGCTCGTCGCCTGCGGGGTGCCGATGATCCTGTGGTCGCTGCTCATCGACCGCGTCCACCGCAACCCGACCACCGGCATCGACTGGGACAGCCCGCCCCGCGCCGCCGCCGACAGCCTCGACATCAGCCTGGTCAAGATCGCCGGCCTGTGGACAATTTGGGCCGGCATCGCCTGCCTCTATTGCATCGCGCGCTGGTATTGGGACGGCAATTATCTGTTCGCGATGGGTGTGCTCGGCTACGGCGCGGCGCCGCTGCTGGTCCTGTCGGTCCCCTATGTGCTGTGGATCGACCGAAGGCTCGAGCAACCGCGCGACGGCGCCTGGCATTTCGGCCGGCTGGTGATCGGCAAGGGCATGCCGGCCGACCGCGAGAT
>Ga0136617_10002949_pt1 | contig 15209 bp, 12 predicted proteins | sample AntDrymUQ3222106_2_FD_129672 | JGI IMG/M metagenome (GOLD analysis project Ga0136617, IMG submission 129672) | Polar desert sand microbial communities from Dry Valleys, Antarctica - metaG UQ322 (21.06) | ecosystem: Environmental > Terrestrial > Soil > Desert | place: Antarctica: Dry Valley... | reverse complement strand
GAGCGCGCGGCCAAGCTGACCAGCCAGTTGCTCGCCTTCGCGCGGCGCCAGGCGCTCGACCCGGTGGTGTTCGACGTGGCGCGCTGCGTCGGCAAATTGGGCGAGATGCTGTGCACCGCGGTCGGGCCGCGGATCGAGATCAGGATCGACGGCGAGTGCGGCGATTGCTGCGTCAGGGCCGACCGCAACCAGTTCGAGGCCGCGATCATCAACATGAGCGTCAACGCGCGCGACGCGATGGACGGCGAGGGCGTGCTCGAAATCCGGATCTCCAGCGCCGACGGCGTGCCCCCGGTGCGCGGCCATGGCGGCAGCGAAGGCGCGTTCGTCGCGGTCTGCATCCGCGACGAGGGATCGGGGATCGATGCCGACAAGATGCAGCGCATCTTCGAGCCGTTCTTCACCACCAAGCAGGTCGGCGCGGGCACCGGGCTGGGCCTGAGCCAGGTGTTCGGCTTCGCCAAGCAATCGGGCGGCGAGATCCGCGCCGAAAGCGAGGCGGGCAAGGGCTCAGCCTTCACGCTCTATCTGCCCAAGGCCGACGCGAACGAGGAGGTGGCGGCCGAGAGCGCGGCGCAGGCGTTCGGCCCGCATTCGCCCGGGCGCGGCACGGTGCTGATCGTCGAGGACAATATCCAGGTCGGCGAGTTCGTCAGCCAGATGCTGGGCGATCTGGGCTACGCGACCCTGCACGCCCCCAACGCGCAGGCCGCGCTCGATCTGCTGGCCAAGGGCGCGGAGGGGATCGACATCGTCTTCACCGACGTGGTGATGCCGGGGATGAGCGGGGTCGAGCTCGCCAAGGCGCTGCGCGCGCACTACCCGACGCTGCCGGTGGTGCTGACCAGCGGCTACAGCCACGTGCTCGCGCTGGAAGGCGCGCACGGCTTCCCGCTGCTCCACAAGCCTTATTCGGTCGAGGCGGTGTCGCGGCTTCTCAACGAAGGGTTGAGAGTGTGATCTGGGTAAGTCGGCACCGGCCCGCTCCCCCACCCAGCCTCCCGACAGGATACGCTATGGGAGGCTGGGTGGGGGAGCGGGCCGGTGCCGAACCCGCGTCAGCGGACAACAGCTAGCGCGCCGCGCCGTAGCCGACCAGCTTGACCCGTGTGCCGGGGCGCAGCGCGGCGTTGGCGGGGAGCGCGTTGAGCGCCAGAAAGCGTTCGCTCCGATAGTCGGGATAGGCCATGCGCGCGCTCAGCGAGGCGATAGTGTCGCCGGGCCTGACCGTCACCACGTCGAGCCGCCGCGCGCGGATCGCTCCCGCTTCGGCCGGCGTCAGCCGCTGGAGCGAGCCGATCAGCGACCCGAACGGCCCGACGCCGCGCCCGGCCGGGGCGATCGTGACGAAATGATAGGCCTGGCCGTTGCCCCAGTCGAACGCGGCGACGGTGACGTCGACCTGGCCCGATTGCGTGCTCGCCCGCGCCGAGGCGACCAGCCCGTCGAGGCCGTTGACCCGGGTCCGCTCGGGCCGGCCATAGTCGATCCGGGTCTGCCCGCCGAGCCTGCGGAAGACAGTGTCGATATAGGAATCGAGCCCGCCGCCGATCGCGCCGCCGGCGAAGCTCGCCTGGCCGCCCGCGCCCTGGATGGTGACCGCCTCGGCGCCGTTGACCAGCGCGTAGCCGGCCGGCGCGGTGAAGCCGAGCCGGAGATCGGGATGGCGGAAGCTGCGTCCGTCGATCACGCCCTGGCGCGGATCGTCGTCCATCGCCATGCCGTCGATCGCGTTCAAGAACGCGTCGCGGTTGCGCTGGCGCTGCGCGGCGGTGCCGGTTTTCTGGGCGAGCGCACGCGCGCGGGTGACGCGGTCGGCGGTCAAAGGATGGGTGCGGCCCCAGCTCGGCGTCGCATTTTCGGCCGCCTGGCCCTTGAGCCGCGCCTCGAGCGATGTCTGGCCGCCGAGCGCGTTCAGCATGTCGGGCGCGGCGAGCGGATCGTAGCCGGCGCCGCCGAGATAGCGGACGCCGAGCGTGTCGGCCTGATATTCCTGGCTGCGCGAGTAACCGAGCACCGCATATTGGCCGACCCTGCCGACCAGATCGGTGGCGAGCGACGAGCCGGTGACCGCCCCGGCGATGACCGAGCCGAGCGAGGCCAAAGTCGAGCGGGTGCTGCGCTTTTGCGAATGGTCGGCGGCGACATGGCCGACCTCGTGGCCGAGCACGAAGGCGAGCTCGGCCTCGTCGTTCATGATCGCGAGCAATTGGCGGGTGACGTAGACGTAGCCGCCGGGCAAAGCGAAGGCGTTCATGGCGTTGCTGTTGAGCAGGGTGACCGTATAGGCGCCCTGCGAATTGCCCATCCCCGACTGGACCGCGATCCGGCGGCCGACCTGCCCGACATAGGCCGATTGCGGCCCGGCATAAGCGCCGCCGAACTGGGCGAGGATTTGCGGGTGCGCCCGCGCGCCCTGCGCGCGCTCGTTCGCCGAAATGGCCGAGGTCTTCTGGACGAACGCCGCCGCGGGCGGGGCGAGCAGCATCGGCAGAGCGAGGGTGGCGAGCGCTAGCCGCCAGGCGCGGACATTTGAAAGCATCGGTGACTCCTGTACAACGAGTGCGAGGATAACAGGCGGCGGCGGCGGTGGTTCCGGAGCCGGACCGTTCAGGCCGGCGTCAGGACCGGGTGCGTAACGATCGCGCGAAACGTGCGAGGGGAGAGACGGGATGAACAGAGTTTCCAGGACATTTTCGCTGGCGGCCGCCGCCTCGCTGGTCGCGCTGAGCATGGCCGGGCCGGCCGAGGCGCGCCGCTGGGGGCATCGCCATCACGATAACGATGTCGGCGACGTCATCGCCGGGGTCGCGATCGTCGGCGGGATCGCGGCGATCGCGTCGGCGATCACGCAGGGCAATCGCGAGCGGCAGGACGCCGCGGTCGATACCTGCGCCGAGGAAGCCGAGGAGCGCGGCGAGGGCCGCGTCACCGACATCGGCCCGGTCTCGAAGAAAAAAGGCTATTATACCGTCGAAGGCATGATCGACCGCGCCGAGGGCCCGGACGACGGGGCGTACGACGCGGCGGCCGGGCAAGCGGGGTTCGTCTGCACGGTCCGCAACGGCCGCATCTATCATTTCCGGATGAGCGGCACCGAGGCCTGAGCCCTCGCTGGACAGCGCATCGCGCGGCCCGTAATCGCCGCCCATGCCAGCCGACATCCCCGATTCCGTCCTGCCCCCCGACTGCATATTGATCGTCGATTTCGGCAGCCAGGTGACGCAATTGATCGCGCGCCGGGTGCGCGAGGCGGGCGTCTATAGCGAGATCGCGCCCTATAACGCCGCCGCGGAGGCGTTCGAGCGGTTGCGGCCCAAGGGGCTGATCCTGTCGGGCGGGCCGTCTTCGGTGATGTCGGACGACAGTCCGCGCGCGCCGCAGCATTTCTTTGACGCGGGCGTGCCGATCCTCGCCATCTGCTACGGCCAGCAGACGATGGCGCACCAATTGGGCGGCGCGGTCGCGCCGTCGGACGAGCGCGAGTTCGGCCGCGCCTTCATCGACATAATCGGCGATTCGATGCTGTTCGACGGGCTGTGGGCGCCGGGCGAGCGCCACCAGGTGTGGATGAGCCACGGCGACCGGGTCGAGGCGCTGCCCGACGGGTTCGCGGTCGTCGCCGCGTCGCAAGGCGCGCCGTTCGCGGTCGCCACCGACGAGGCCCGCCGCTTCTTCAGCCTGATGTTCCACCCCGAGGTCGTCCACACCCCCGATGGCGGCAAGTTGATCGCCAATTTCGCGCGCCACGTCTGCGGGCTGGCGGGCGACTGGACGATGGCCGAGTTCCGCGCCGCCAAGATCGCCGAGATCCGCGCGCAGGTCGGACAGGGGCGGGTGATTTGCGGGCTTTCGGGCGGGGTCGACAGCGCGGTCGCGGCGGTGCTGATCCACGAGGCGATTGGGCATCAGCTAACTTGCGTGTTCGTCGATCACGGGCTGCTGCGGCAGAGTGAGGCCGAACAGGTCGTCAGCCTGTTCCGCAACCATTACAATATCCCGCTCGTCCACGTCGACGCCGAGGCGCAATTCCTGGCCGGGCTGGCGGGCGAGACCGACCCCGAGGCCAAGCGCAAGTTTATCGGCAAGACCTTCGTCGCAATTTTCGAGGCCGAGGCGGCCAGGATCGGCGGCGCGGATTTCCTGGCGCAGGGGACGCTTTATCCCGACGTGATCGAGAGCGTCAGCTTCACCGGCGGGCCGTCGGTGACGATCAAGAGCCACCACAATGTCGGCGGCCTGCCCGAGCGGATGAACATGCAATTGGTCGAGCCGTTGCGCGAATTGTTCAAGGACGAGGTCCGCGCGCTCGGCCGCGAATTGGGGCTGCCCGAGGCGTTCGTTGGGCGGCACCCGTTCCCGGGCCCCGGCCTCGCCATCCGCATCCCGGGCGAGGTCACGCGCGAGCGCTGCGACATATTGCGCAAGGCCGACGCGGTCTATCTCGACGAAATCCGCAAGGCCGGGCTGTACGACGCGATCTGGCAGGCGTTCGCGGTGCTGCTGCCGGTTCGCACGGTCGGCGTGATGGGCGATCATCGCACCTACGACTATGTCTGCGCGCTGCGGGCGGTGACATCGACCGACGGCATGACCGCCGACATCTACCCGTTCGACGCGGCCTTTCTGAGCCGGGTGGCGACGCGGATCATCAACGAGGTCAAGGGCATCAACCGGGTGGTCTACGATTATACGTCGAAGCCGCCGGGCACGATCGAGTGGGAGTGAGGGGTAGTACTGACGACGGTAACCGGCGGTTGGGACGTGCCGTGGCGTAAGTTCGTCACCAATACATCCTGATAGTGCCAAAAGATGTCACTGACTCGACTGACGGTCCTTTCTGCGGATGCTGTTTTCACTGCAGGTTGGATTTAAGGATCCGTTTCTCGCGAAGAAAAAACAGCTGGCTTTCGGAGGATTGCACCGATCCCCAGTGCGCCCGATTTTGTCACTACGAACCGGATTCCCTGCGCCGAAAGGAGGGCGGGCATCCGCCGCAAGGAGTGACTTCGAAGTTAGCATTCGAGCGCCATGTCGGCGCGTTCACAGAACACTGGTCGGGCGTCGCACGCGTGCGCTCACGTCGGCACCGAAGATTTGATGAGGTACGGCTTTAGATTGCGGACCAGAAGCCCGTCTAGCATTCGGTCCGAGAGAACCCTCGCAAGACGCACGAGGGTCGCAGCATTGCGGCCGACGGTATAACGCGCACGCGGCCGCTTGCTGGTGACCGCGTCCGCCACGACCCGAGCTGCCGCCTCGGCCGGGATCGCTTGTGGGATGGCCGCCTGGGCCTGCGTGACCACCGCCTGCATGAGCGCGGCGTAGCGCCCTCGCTGCCCGATGGTCATCCCGCTGGTGACGCGCTCGGCAATACCGGCGACCCCGTCGAGCATCCCGGTCTTGACGGCTGTTGGTTCGATGACGACGACCTTCACGCCAAGCGGCTCGACCTCCCGACGCAATGCGTCGCTGACCGCTTCGAGCGCGAACTTCGACCCGGCGTAGGGCCCGTACGTCGCCATCGCCACCTTCCCACCGATCGAGGAGATATTAACGACGGTCCCGCGGCTTTCGATCAACGCGGGCAACAGCGCCTGTATCATCGCGACATGGCCGAAAAGATTCACGTCGAACAATCGGCGCCACTCAGACAGCGGCAGCACTTCCACGGGCGCGTTGACCCCGATCCCCGCATTGTTGACCAGGGCGCGCAGAGGACGCCGCTCGGAATTACCGGTCATCTGTTTCAGAAAGGCGGCGACGTCGGCCTCCTTGGTGATGTCGAGCGCGATCGGCTCCAAGTTCGTGGCCCGGAGGGCGTCGGCGTCCGTCACTCGACGCACGCCGGCAAGGACGTGGAAGCCGCGGCGAGCAAGCTCGCGCGCGGTGGCGGCGCCGATCCCCGTCGACGCACCCGTCACGACGACGATTTCATGACGGGGCTCACTCCCGCGTGATAAGTCATTCACGATGTCTGTCCTTCTTATGCTGACGTTCCGCGATGAGTCTGACGTTCTCGATCCCATCGCTCATGTAAGCGCGCCAGAACGTCGCCAGCACCAAGCGGAGCGGCACCGAACCAAGCCAACCTTTCGGCACGAAGGTGTACGTCCATTGGATGATCGTCTTTTCTGGGCTGACTTGCTCGAACCGCCAGGTGCCATGAGCCTCTTTTGCCAGGAGGCCGAGCGGACCCGAGAAGCCCGAGACGCGATAACTGAACGTAGCGACATCGCCGTTCGGACCGGCGCCTCCGCTCGGGTCGCTGGCTGTGATCTCCTCACGCACGGTGCTGCCGTCGCCCAGATGCACGGACCGGCTGCGCCCCACGACGTCCCAGCGCCCATCCTGGCCACTGGTGCCGCGCACGGCAGGAACAGGTCCCTTCGACTTCGGGAAAACCTCAGAGAGGGCGACTGGAACAAAGGCCTCCCACGCCACCGTGAGCGGCACCGCAGCGCTGGTTTCAACCCTGGCGCGAGGACCGCTCACGGCCGGCACCATGTACGGAACGGTAACGCCGGGCGGTAGGTCGGTAGCGGCAATCACGGTCAGCATCGATCATCCTCCAGGTTGGAACACCTGAAGTATGGTGCGATATTCGCACTATCAAGTGCGACGGACGCACTATTTTCGCGGCAGTGACGCTTCGGTCGGCGATTGCGCTACGACCGTCTCCAGAAGCTCGATCAGTCGCGATTGGTCGCGAGCGGGGAGGCTTTGTAGGATTGCCATGCTCGCCCCGATCTGCGCCTCCTTGAGCCCAGACCCGAGTTTCTGCCCATCGGCGGTCAAATGCAGGGTCCTGGATCGAGCATCCCTTGCACCTGAGCCTTGCTCCACCAACCCGCGCGCGCTCAAGCGCTTTACCGCGCTGGTCATGGTTGTCTTCGGCAGGCCGAGAGACCCGGCCACCTCCTTCTGGATCGGCTCCCGTCCTTCAGCCGCGGCTTGCGAAAGCCAGGAGACCACCGCCGCGTCAGTCAAGGTGAGATGTTCGTAGGGCGAGTTTTCGGGACCGACCTTGAACCGGGCGATCAGGGCCGAGATGGCGGTCGCGAGGCGTTTGCAGGATTGCTCGTCCATCCGGCGTGTATGGGCTTTCCGCGGGCCGATCCCAAGAGGCAAGCGATCGAAACACGCTTGGATACGCGGAGTAGTAGGACGGTATCATTATCCCGTTGGCTTACTCCTGCGTCCAGCACGGTGTGGCGTGGGACGCGCTGGTGCGATTGTCGGCCTGGCTGCGCGCGCAGTGGCGTAGTCGAGGTGCGGTATGGGCGACGAGAGCTGGTCGGCGATTGGACGTGTCTGAGCGGGACCGCTGGTCCGAATGTTCTCGAAAGTCGCTGCGAGGAGCAGAATTGATCCTGGTCACAAATGACAGGCAAATTCAGCAACGTAGCTTTCTGACGGTTTCAAGAGCGGTGTCCAAGTGCCACGGAAGGAAAGAAGCTCCTCCAAACAAAAACTTAGATGCCGCATGAACAATCGAGTGGGAGTGAGGGGCAAGCGGCGGCCAGCCGCCCCGATGCTCGGGCGGGCACGCCATCGACCGATCCTCGCGCTCGAAGCGGCTCAGCGGGCTTCGAGGACCATGTTGAACGGTCCCTCGGTGGCGCGGCGGACGCTGGTGAACCCGCCGCTGCGGATCACTTCGCTGAGACGCGCCTCGCCCGCCTGAGCGCCCAATCCTTCGCCAACCTCCTGGTCCAGCGAGGTCGGGATGCAGATCATGGTCGACGCGTTATAGTATAAGCGGCCGACCGGATTCATGTTGTCCGCAGGCGCATCGCCGGCATTGGGTTCGACGATCATCCAGGTGCCGTCGTCGGCGAGGATGCGGCGCATGTGCGCCGCGCAGCCGCGCGGATCGCCCATGTCGTGCAGGCAGTCATACATGGTGATGAGGTCGAAGCCGTCCTCCGCGATGTCCTTGGCCGCGACCGCCTCGAAGCGCACGCGGTCGGCTAGCCCGTGGCTCAAAGCGTGGCCCCGCGCATCGGCGATCGAGGGTTCGTGAAAGTCGAAGCCGACGAAGCTGCTGTTCGGATAGGCCTCGGCCATCAGCAATGTCGAGAAACCGACGCCGCAGCCGACATCGGCAACGCGCGCTCCGGCGCGCAGCTTTTGCTCGACGCCGTCCAGCGCCGGAAGCCAGTTCTGCACGATGTTGTTTACATAGCCCGGGCGGAAGAACTGCCCGGTCGCGCAGAACAGGCAGCCGGCATGATCGCCCCACCGAACCCCGGTTCCACGCCGGAAACACTCTTCGACCTTGGGCTCCGCCTCGATCGCCGCGGCCGCCAACTCGAACGCGCCTATAAGATAAACCGGGCTGTCCTTGACGGCGAAAACGAGCGCCTGCTCGGGCGAAAGGCTGAAGCTCTCCGCCGCCGGATCGTAATCGACATAGCCGTTCGCGCTTTGCGCGAGCGCCCATTCGCGGACGTAGCGTTCGTGCAGTCCGCCGGCCCGGTGCGCAAGCTCGGCGGCGGTCGCCGGCCCCTCGTGCAACGCGTCGAACAATCCCAAGCGGTGACCGAGGCGCACGGTCGGCACGCTCATCGCGCCGCCGAGATCGCCCAGCATCTTGCCGACAAAATCATTGAGCTTCGCTTCATCGATCTGGACCGCCATTTCATGCCTCCCCAATTTCACGCAAGCGTTGCGAAAGCTCGGTATCATAAGCGCATCAACTCGGCGAGCAGGCACTTCACGACAGGGCGACAAGATTGGGCAACGGCCGCTCACCAATACTTGCAACGCTAAGCCGCCAGCCCGCAAACGGCCGATAGCCGGTTGCGCGCTGGACGGCGCCGGGGCGCACGGAATATACCTATTTCCTCGCCGCGCCGGTCGGGCCGGTGCCGCCGACCTACGAAATTTTCGTCTAGCGCGCCCGCGTTTTGTTGCGTCTTTGCTACACATTGCGGGCTGAAGGGAAGATCGGGCTTTTCAACGCGAAACGTTCTTTGTATGCATCGACCCAGCATTCGGATACACTGCCATCGTAATCAGGGAGGTCTGCATGACCGAAGACAAGAAAACAGCCGTATCCACGACCGATCAAGCCGAGCGCGCGGTCTGGGAGCAGCCCGAGCTGCGCCGCATGGAAGCCGGGCAAGCCGAGGTTGCCTTCACCACCCGTACTGACGGTAGTACCCAAAGCTGAACTGTTGAAGGCCCGGTCCGGCCGCGCCCGTCCTCGGCGCGCAGCCGGGATCGGAGGATTTTCTATATTTGTTTCGGCACCCTCGGCGATTTCGCCGGGCCAAGCCTAGCGAGGTTCGACCCGGGCCTCCCGTCCCCTGCGCGCGAACGGTGCGTACACCCCTCCGTGATCTTGGCTGCCTGTAATTGAGGCTCGCCGGGTTGTGGGATGTCGTCGTGGCCGAGATCGACCGGACGTTTTTGCCTGCCGTTGCTGCGCCTGCTCCGCGCCGGCGGCCGAGCCTATCCTATGATATCGTTGGAGTGAGCCGACTGCTGCAGGAGCCGCGTCAGCCGCCGCGGTTCCCTTCAACGAGTTCGTTTTCGGCGCGCCGCCACGGTCGGACGGTTGCGGGGCAAACAGGATGGGACTCGCAAAAGCCCCATCCTGCTAGGCCGGCGCTCTTACTTCTTGGGAAGCGATGGCGCGGTGAACGCTCCCTCGACGGTGTTCCCGTCCAGTCGGTTGTCGAGATAGGTGTTGACGATAGCACCGCCGCCGAAGGACAGGCCGGTGCCGTTGCCCGTGATGGTGGTGTCACCAACCCGGAGCCGGGCCGTGGCGCCGCTGGCAAGGATGCCGATGCCGCTGTTGTTGGCGATAGTGGAGCCATTGATCATCATGGCTACGCTCGACGCTCCGCCCTGCGCGGCGACGCCGTTGACATTGCCGGACATCGAACTGTCCTCGGCCGAGATCGTGACAGCGCCGCTGGTGCTGTCCCCGCGGAGGCCGAAATTGGCGTTGTTGTGCACCCGCACGTTCCTCAGCACAGCCATGACGCTGCCGCCGACGCCCGGCTTGATCTCGATGCCGCCGCCGGTCGCGCCGTTGCCGTTGTCGCCGATGGTCGTGTTGGAGATATAGAGCTTCGACGCGCCGGTCGGGGCGGCCGAGACGCCAAGGCTGTTCACCGCATTGAAGCGCCGGATCGTGCAATCCTCGATGTGCAGCGACCCCAGGCCGATGAAGCGGACGCCGTTGGTCGGCGGATTGACGCCGAATATGTCGAGCCCGCGGAGGAAGACGACGTCGGTCGCAGCCGGCATGTTGACCGTGATGCCGTTGCCGCCGGCGAGCGCGCCGCCTTCGGTATAGGGGCACGAGATGGTCAACGACTTGGTGATGGTGACCGCGCCGAAGCCGCCCGGATCGAGGCAGTTGATCTCGCCGCCGGCCGCCGTCTTCGAGATCGCGCCGGCGAAGGTCTTGCACGGCGCGGTGCGGCTGCACGGATTGACGTCGTCGCCGACACCCGAAACCCAGGTGCGGGTGGCCTGCGCCGAGGCCGAGGTAGCCGAGACGGCGAACGTCGCCGCGACGATCGAGCCGATCAAAGCGGTGCTTTTACGGATTGTCATTGAACCCTCCCATTGTTGCGTTTTTGCCAAGCCCCACGCCACGTCTTTGCGCCGCTCCTGAATAGACGAACCGTGGCAAAATGTCGCTGAAAAGCTGCTCGGGCCGAATCCAGAGAATCGAGGGGCCTAGCCTTTCCGTACCGTCCCGCCGCGACCCGGGGGCGAATCTTGGGAGGTGCGCGGCCCCCGGGTCCGCGCCTTTCTGGCCATCGGCCCGCGAAGCGGTTAGGCTGGAGCGATGTCCACATTCACGATCGACACCGCGACCAGCCGCGCCACGCCGACCCCCGCGCCGATGCGGCGGCTGACCGTGCCCAGGATCAAGGCGATGAAGGGTGCGGACGGCAAGACCGCCCAGCCGATCGTGATGCTGACCGCCTACACCGCGCGGATGGCGCAATTGCTCGATCCGCATTGCGAATTGCTGCTGGTCGGCGATTCTCTGGGCCAGGTGATTTACGGCCTGCCCTCGACCGTGCCGGTGACGCTGGAGATGATGTGCGCGCACGGCGCGGCGGTGGTGCGCGGCTCTTATCATAGCGTGGTGGTGATCGACATGCCGTTCGGCGCGTACGAAGCGAGCCCGGAGCACGCCTTCGCCAGCGCGGCGCGAATTCTCAAGGAAACCGGCGCGGCGGCGGTCAAGCTCGAGGGCGGGAGCGCGATGGCCGAGACGGTGGCGTTCCTGTCGGCGCGCGGCATCCCGGTGATGGGGCATGTCGGGCTGACCCCGCAGGCGGTCAACATGCTCGGCGGCTATGGCGCGCGCGGCAAGAGCGAGGCCGAGGCGGCGAAGATCCTGGCCGACGCGGTGGCGGTGGCCGAGGCCGGCGCGTTCGCGATCGTGCTCGAAGGCGTGATCGAGGAGGTCGCGATCGCCGCCACCAAGACGGTGGCGTGCCCGACGATCGGGATCGGCGCGTCGAGCCAATGCGACGGCCAGGTGCTGGTCACCGAGGATATGCTCGGCCTGTTCGAGCGCACCCCGCGCTTCGTCAAGCGCTACGACGATCTGGCCGCGCGGATCGGCGCGGCGGCCGAGGCCTATGCCGGCGAGGTGCGGGCGCGCGCCTTCCCGACCGACGAGCAGATTTACCCGGGGAAGTAGTGCCTTTCCTCGCCGCGCCGCGCGCGGTAGAGGGAGCGCCGAGGGGCAAAAAGCCGCGCCAATCCCCGGTTCATCTTCGATCCCGTCTGACGGGGCCGGAGCGGGTCGGGCCGGCGGCGGCCTATGTGAAAGTGGAGAGAGTTTTTGGCGATCAAGCCCGCAGACAATGAATCCTTCTATCGCGAGGTCGACGAGGGCCTGCGCCGCGAGCAGATGACCGGCCTGTGGAAGAATTACGGCTGGGCGATCGTCGGCGGCGTGGTGCTGCTGATCGCCGCGATCGGCGGCTATCTGTACTGGGAGCAGCGCAGCGAAGTGCGCGCCGGCGAGCGGAGCGCGACCTTGATGGGGGCGCTGGAGGATATCCAATATGGCCGGCTCAAGGTAGCCGGGCCCAAGCTCGACACGCTCGCCGAGGATGGCAGCGACGGCATCCGCGCGGCCGCCTTGCTGGCCAAGGCCGGGCTCGCGGCCGGGCGCGGCGACGACAAGGCGGCGGCGACGGGCTATAAGGCGATCGCCGAGGATGCCGGGCTGGCCCAGCCGTATCGCGACCTCGCGCTCATTCGCCAGACCAGCATCGAATTCGACACGCTCGCCCCGGCGGCGGTGGTGGCGCGGCTGGCGCCGCTCGCCAAGCCGGGCAATCCGTGGTTCGGATCGGCCGGCGAGCTGGTGGCGATCGCGCATCTGAAGCAGGGCAATGCCAAGCTCGCCGGGCCGATCTTCGCCGGCATCGCCAAGGACGAGCGTCAGCCGCAAAGCATCCGCGCCCGCGCGGTGCAGATGGCGGGCTCGCTCGGCATCGACGCGATCCAGCCGTCCGAGCTGACTGGCGGAACCGCCGCACAAAAGGAAGCCAATTGATGAAGCGTGCACTGATCGCCCTGACCGCCTTGAGCCTGCTCGGCGGCTGCGGCGTCTTCAAGGGCGGCGGCAAGCCCAAGACCCCGACCATCGGCGAGCGCGTCGCGGTGCTGACCGGCGAGACCAGCATCGCGGTCGATCCGGCCTTGGCCGACGTCGCGATCACATTGCCGGTGGCGACCGTCAACGCCGACTGGCCGACCTCGGGCGGCAATATCGCCAAGTCGATGGGCCATGTCGCGGCCGGCGCCTCGCTCGCCCAGATATGGAGCGTCAGCATCGGCGAGGGCACCGGCAACAAGGCGCGGCTCGCCACCGCCCCGGTGGTCGCGGCCGGCAAGATCTTCACGATCGACAGCCAGGCCGTGGTCCGCGCCTTCAGCCCCGAAAACGGCGCGCAGCTCTGGGAGACCCAGATTCGCGGCGAGGATGCGCCGCAGGCAATGCTGTTCGGCGGCGGCGTCAGCTTCGACAATGGCCGCATCTACGCGACCAACGGCGCCGGCTATGCCGCCGCGCTCGACGCGACCAATGGCGGCCTGGTGTGGCAGGTCCGCCCCGGCGGCCCGCTGCGCGGCGCACCGACGATCGCCAACGACAATGTCTATGTCACCAGCCAGGACAGCCAGCTTTACGCGTTGAACCCGGCCGACGGCAAAACCCGCTGGACCCAGGCCGGGACGATCGAGCAGGCCGGCGTATTCGGCAACGCCGCGCCCGCCGCCTCGCAGGGGACGGTGGTCGCGGGCTTCTCGTCGGGCGAGCTCAACGCCTATCGCTACGAGAATGGCCGCGTCTTGTGGCAGGACGCGCTGTCGCGGACCACCATCACCACCACGGTCGCGTCGCTGTCCGACATCGACGCCGACCCGGTGATCGACAATGGCCGGGTCTATGCGGTCGGGCAGGGCGGGCGGATGGTCGCGCTCGAATTGATCACCGGCCAGCGCATCTGGGAGATCAACCTGGCCGGCATTTCGACGCCGTGGGTCGCGGGCGAATGGATTTTCGTGGTCACCGACCAGGCGCAGTTGCTCGCGGTCGCGCGCGCCACCGGCAAGGTCAAATGGATGACCCAGCTGCCGCGCTATCGCAAGGAGAAGAACAAGTCCGGCCTGATCAGCTATGTCGGCCCGGTGCTGGCCGGCGACCGGCTGATCCTCGCCAATTCCGAAGGCCATATCGTCAACGTCTCGCCGTTCGACGGCGCGGTGCAATCGACGGTGGAGACCAAGCAGCCGGTCTCGCTGCCTTTGGTGGTAGCGAACAGCACGCTCTACGTGCTCCACGACAGCGGCCGGCTGACCGCCTGGCGGTAGCGGCGGCGAAGCGCCCGTGTTGACCCTCCCGCGCTGAGGGGGCAGGGCACGGCGCATATGGCCAAGCTCCCCATCGTCGCGATCGTCGGCCGTCCCAATGTCGGCAAATCGACCCTGTTCAACCGGCTGGTCGGGCGCAAGCTCGCGCTGGTCGACGACCGGCCCGGCGTGACCCGCGACCGCCGCGAGGGCGACGCGCACCTGCTCGGCCTCGATTTCCGGATCATCGACACCGCCGGCTATGAGGAGGACGATGCGGCGACGCTGCCGGGCCGGATGCGGGCGCAGACCATCGCCGCGGTGCGCGAGGCCGACGCGGCCTTGTTCCTGATCGACGCGCGCGCCGGCCTCACCCCGCTCGACGAGGAGATCGCGCGCTGGCTGCGCAGCGAGGCGACGCCGGTGATCCTCGCCGCCAACAAGGCCGAGAGCAAGGCGGCCGAAGTGGGGATCATGGAGGCGTACAGCCTGGGCTTCGGCGAGCCGCTGGCGATCAGCGCCGAGCATGGCGAAGGCGTGGTCGACCTGTTCGAGCATCTGCGCCCGCATATCGAGCGCGAGGATGCGGACGAGGAGGAAGCGGAAGGCGAGGGCCCGCTCAAGCTCGCCATCGTCGGGCGCCCCAATGCCGGCAAATCGACCTTGATCAACCGGCTGCTCGAGCAGGAACGGCTGATCACCGGCCCGGAGGCCGGGATCACCCGCGATTCGATCGCGATCGACTGGCAATATACCGACAAGGAGGGCGTCACCCGCCCGGTCCGGCTGATCGACACGGCGGGGATGCGCAAGCGGGCCAAGATCGAGGACAAGCTCGAGAAACTGTCGGTCGCCGACGCACGCCACGCGATCGACTTCGCCGAGGTCGTCGTCCTGCTGCTCGACGGCACGCGCGGGCTGGAGGTGCAGGATCTCAAGATCGCCAGCCATGTGCTCGAGGAAGGCCGCGCGCTGATCATCGCGATCAATAAATGGGATGTCGCGGAGGGACAGAGCGCCTTGTTCAACGGCATCAAGGCGGCGCTGGAGGAAGGACTGAGCCAGGCGCGCGGCGTCACCCTGCTGACCGTCTCCGCGGTCACCGGCAAGGGGCTCGACGCGATGATCCAGGCGGCGTTCGAGATTCGCGACATCTGGTCGAAAAGGGTGTCGACCGGCGCGCTCAACCGCTGGTTCGAGAATGCGGTCGAGGCCAATCCGCCGCCCGCGCCCGGCGGCAAGCGCATCAAATTGCGCTACATCACCCAGGTCAGCGCGCGCCCGCCGAGCTTCGTCATCTTCGGGACGCGGGTCGATCAGCTCGCCGAGAGCTACAAACGCTATCTGGTCAACGGGCT